>Ga0207414_1000081_pt1 | contig 45321 bp, 40 predicted proteins | sample PonA231FremontCA_2_FD_187269 | JGI IMG/M metagenome (GOLD analysis project Ga0207414, IMG submission 187269) | Marine sediment microbial community from Fremont, CA, USA - Pond A23 Sediment 1 (SPAdes) | ecosystem: Environmental > Aquatic > Marine > Unclassified | place: USA: Fremont, California...
TACATTATCAGAAGTTTCATCTACTTGAGCTGATTGTTCTTCAGCCCCAGAAGCAACATTTTGAATAGCTCCACTCACTTCTTCTGCAGATTTTGCTACTTCCTCTCCAGAAGCTGAAAGTTCTTTACTTGAAGAAGCTATTTCAGTAGAAATATCTGAAACCTTAGAAATCATTTCTCGTAAACTATCACTTAATTTATTAAACCAGGCTCCTAATACCTCTATTTCATTTTTATTTGCCCGTTGATAAACTTCACATTCTTCACAGGAATCATATTCACCATCAAGAATTTTGGGACAATGAATTTCTTTATTAAATTCTGGAGCATAACTTCCAACATCAAACCAACATTGGACATCATCCTTACCATAATCTGGACAATCTTCTACTCCACAATCCATAATTTCTGAGCAATTTACACTTTCAAGATCATATGAAACATTAAGATCTCCGAGAGCTAAATCAGCAAACAAATCTTTAAATTTATCTAATGAATTGAATATTCTATTTACCATAAAATATGTGATTAAAATAATCAAAATTATACCTAAAGCTGAAAAAATAAGTACTCTATTTCTAATATTATTAATTTGAGAAAGGGTTTCACTTCTATCAAAAGTTACTTTAAAATATCCTATAACTTCATTATTATAATTTGTAAATGGTTTTAATAATAAATTTTCTGTTTTTAAGTTTTTAATAATTGTTTCATTATTTTTAAGTTGAGAAATTTCTTCTTCACTAATTTCATAAGTATCTTCATGACCGGTACTGGCAATTTGAGAATCCTGATTATTTTCCCAGGAAACACCCTGACCAGTTTCTAAGGTATATATAAAATATTCTCCGTGAAAATTATTTTTCATTTCATCTAAAAAATCTTCACCTAAATCAGCCCCCATTTCTACAGTACCTATATGTTCTCCTTGATAGGAAATTGGAGCAACAACCCTAAATCCATAACCAGCTCTTCCTTGCTCAACACCACTTATAATTTCTCTGTTTTGATTTGCTTCATTAACCGTATTTCTAAAACCACTTAAATCATCACCATATTTTTCAAGATTATGTAACCTAAGAAATGATGTTGAATCTGGTAAATGAAAATGAAATTGAGCAATACTATCACTTATTTGCCGATATGAATCAGCAAACATTTCAATTAACCTTTCCCGATCCCTATTTGCAAAAGCTTCTTTTACCTCAGGATTATTAATTACAGTCATTAAAGCAGTTTTTGCTTCTGCAACTCTAGTTTCAATTTTCATTTCCAGAGCTTTTTCAATTTCCACTAGTTTATCTCTTTCCTGTTCTTTAATATTAGTACTCATATGTTGGAAAATATAAAAATTAGTTAATGATATTATTATTATAAGACTAAGACTAAGAGCTAACATCAATTTTAAACGCAGAGACATTCTTTTAAAAAATTTCATATCACACCTCCAAATTTTAAATATTATTAATTTTTAGATTATTTGTTTAATGAAATAATTCACTTTTCATTAAACAAATAAGTATACGTATAATTATAGTATATAGTTTATTAAAATACAACTTTTATTCCGATTCTTTTAAAATTAGTTCAAGAGTACCCTCAAAAATTTCTTTTACTTTGTCTTTTCTTAGATTATAATATACTTTATTTTTTTCTCCTTCTTTAAAGGAAATAATACCTAGATCATAAAGACGAGACAAATGATAGGATATAGTGGAGGTGGTAACACCAAAATATTCTGCAAGTTCACGACTATGCCATTTTCTTCTGGCCAAAAGTTTCATAATTTCATACCTTTTATCATCTGCCATTACTTTAAAGAATTCCCTGCTCTTTTTCTTTACTATATCTTCATTTATCCTCTGTTCTAAAGCAAATCCATACATAAGATATAGTTTGCTTTCTATATTAAAACTAAAATTAAAAATTTCAGCATGCCATAAAACCAAAAGATTAATTTCTTTATAATTTTTAATCTCTGAATCTTTAACATATCCTAGCATATTTTTAAAAAACAAATCATTATCCTGCTCATACATTTCTTTATGTTGAGTTATTTTTTCCTTTAATAAGTTTTCAGTTTGAGCTACACTTTCTTTGAAAAATTTTCTGTAAAAAGAATTTAAAGCAATATATAATCTTTCTTTTAATTCCTCTGGACTTTTTATAATTTCTTTAATAAATTCAATTTTATTTTTATCTTCAAAATAATTTTCTATTATATAGTCAATATTATTTCTTTGTCCAGGTTCATAAATATTATGAGACATTTCATTGATATATTCTGCTACAAGACGCTGAGGATCCATTTCTTTCAAAAATCTAAAAAACCCTTCAGGTGTATTTATTTTTTCTCTAATAGATTTTTTAATAAGGGGCCAAAGGATACCATCAGCCTTTTTTACAACTTCAAGATCATTTTCCAAAAATGGTGATATATTTTCATCTATTTCATCCAGCCAGGTTATTATTTCTTCATTTTTATCAAAATTATATTCATCAACTTTATCCTGATTAACATATCTATATACTGCCGAAAGAAACTCAACCGCCATATTAAATGTAAAATTAATTTCCTGCTTCATTAAAAATCCTCCTTAAGTACTACTAATCTAAATCTTAGTACATTATATGAATTATAGAGGACAGTGTCAAGAAATTAAATTATTAATAAATATTCTTCTCTTAAATAAAATATTATTTAATGAAAAAGAGCAGACTGTTAAGTCTGCTCTTAAAAAGTAGTTTACCCTTTTTACCTAGTTTTTTACTTTTCTTCCATAAATGGATATTTATAATTCCGGGGAGGATTAACATTATTAGACATAGCCCTTGGGGAAATCCAGCGCATAAGATTCCACTTGCTCCCTGCTTTATCATTTGTACCTGAAGCTCTGGCTCCTCCAAATGGTTGTTGACCCACTATTGCTCCAGTAGGTTTATCATTTATATAGAAATTACCGGCGGCATGAGTTAATACTTCCTGTGCTTTATTTTCAGCTTCAAGGTCATGAGCAAAAATACTTCCTGTCAAAGCAAAAGGAGAGGTGGCATTACACAATTTTAAAGTTTCTTCATATTCATTTTCTGGATAAACATAGACTGTAAGAACCGGGCCAAATATTTCTTCTTTCATTAATTTAAATTTAGGATCAGTTGTTACAACAATTGTTGGATCAATGAAATATCCTTTACTATCATCATAATCTCCTCCAGCAATAATTTCAGCATCTTCAGCTTCCTTAGCATAATCAATATAAGCTGTTATATCAGAAAAAGCACCATCATCAATTACAGCATTTATGAAATTTGTAAAATCAGTAGGTTCACCTATTTCTAATGATTCAGTCTGCTTAACTAATTTATCTTTTACTTCATCCCACATATTATCAGGTATATATGTTCTTGATGCAGCAGAACACTTTTGACCTTGATATTCAAAGGCCCCTCTAACTAAAGCAGTAACTAATTCATCAACATCTGCTGATTTATGAGCAAAAACAAAGTCTTTTCCTCCGGTTTCTCCTACTATTCTTGGATAAGTTTTATATTTATCAATATTTTCTCCAATAGTTTTATACATATTATTTAAAACAGATACAGAACCAGTAAAGTGAATCCCTGCTAAGTCAGAATTATCTATTACTTTTGGACCAACTTTTGATCCAGAACCAGGAATAAAGTTAATAACACCATCTGGCAAACCAGCTTTTCTTAAAATATCCATAAAAATATAATTAGAATAAACTGCAGTAGAAGCTGGTTTCCAGAGAACAGTATTACCGGTAATTGCAGGGGAAGTGGGAAGGTTCCCTCCAATTGAGGTAAAATTAAATGGTGGTACTGCAAAGATAAAACCTTCTAATGGTCTATATTCCATCTTGTTTTTAAGTGAATTAGTTGAAGCGGGTTGTTCTTTATAAATTTCAGTAAGATAATAGCTATTAAATCTAAGAAAATCAATTAATTCACAGGCAGAATCAATTTCAGCCTGAAAAATATTTTTACTCTGCCCAAGCATTGTGGATGCATTCATCTTTGCTCTATAAGGACCTGCCATTAATTCAGCAGCTTTTTGAAAAATTGCAACTCTTTTTTCCCAAGAAGTATTTTCCCATTCTTTTTTAGATTCAAGAGCAGCTTTTATTGCCATCTCAATTTCTTTTTCACCAGCCTTATGATAACGGGCCAAAACTTTTTGGTGGTCATGAGGTGCTCTTATCTCACCCATATTACCTGTTTTCACTTCTTTTCCACCAATAATTAATGGGATTTCTAATACTTCATTTTCCAGGTTTTCCAATTCTTCTTTTAACTCTTTTCTTTCTCTACTTCCAGGTTCATAGTTCAGTACTTTTTCATTTTCTGGTCTTTTTAAATCAAAGATTCTGTTATTACTCATTTTTGCCTCCTCGACAACATATATTAGTATTTTTATAGTGCAGATATTGCATTTTATTTTGCAAATAAAAAAAACCGATGGCAGGAAATACTGGCATCGGTTAAAATGCCTTCTTTCCACACTGGGAGGAAAGTCAGTTTCCTGACAGACCCTAACGACCTTTCCACCATAGCTTTAAGCCTTAGTTTAAAAAGGTTCGAAGACTTTTATTTTTTTATTATTTTTTTAGTTTTTTAATTATTTTATCTTGCGTTTTCAACTATTTTTACTACATCAGGATAAGCGATGTCTAATCTTTCTAGAGTTTCAACTTTAGGTATACCATTATTATCCCAACCTCTTTCCTCATAAACTGCATCTAATAAGTCATCATAATAATCTTCTCTATGTTTTCTTAAAGTATTCATTCTTTCTTCTAAATTCATATTTTTAATATCATCTTCACCGACTATTTCTCTAACTTCCTGATCATAATAATCTTTTCTATAAATATACTCTTCAGCAGTAACAGGTCCTACAGCTCTATAAGGAGGAGTATCATTTTCTCTACCATATACTCCCATTCTTATATTAAATACTCTTTGAAGGTTATGCATTCTCTCTGATTGTCTCATAATATCTTCTTCTGTTGTTTCTCTACCTGTAGTAGCTTCAAATAATTCTATATAATTATTTACATGCTCAGGAATTTTATAAGGTTTATCAGTCTGATCATTATCTTCAGGTACTATATCATTCCAGAGAAGTTTACAGGCACCAACAAGACCAAACCAGGTTCTCAAAATAGTCATTTCAACTATTTTTTCAGCTTTATCAGCTAATGTTGGAGCAAAATTATTAAAATAAGTGACTGAGAACATTAATGCTTCATCATGTTGAGGTCCTTTGTTAGCTGCTGCATAACCAAGCTGCTGACTTGGACATTCTTTAGTTACATATTCTGAATATTCCAGACCTTTATTTTCCATACCTATATCTTCTAAGAATTGACGATCTGCACCATATTCCTCAACAAGATAGTCTTTCATTTGTTTTATACCTTTACCAACAATTTTACCAAAACCTTCATTATTACACATTTGATGTAATAATTCTATAGCAGCTTCAGTATTACCAAAATGTAATTCTAATCCTCCAGTTATCTCTTTATCAATAACTCCATTTTCATAACATTCCATGGCAAAAGCAGTAGCAGTTCCATAAGAAATTGTGTCAATTCCATAAGTGTCACAATAAAAATTAGCTTCAGCAACATGATCTGGATTAAAAATACCACAATTTGAACCTGCTCCAGCTATTGTTTCATATTCAGGGCCATCAAGTAAAATTGTATCTCCTTTAAATGGTCCGGTTTGAAGCTCATATTCATCTATTGTCTTAGCACACTGCATTGTACATCCATACCAGCAACCATCAGGAAATTCTTGATTAAACTTAGTTTCCCAGTAACTGTGATCTATTTTATAATATTCAGGATGGTTATCATACTTATAGTTTTCCACTGGTAAAAGATTAGAATCATTAATTACATCTACTAAATAAGAAGTACCTCTTTTTCTCATCTTATTTTGTTCATCATCATGGTCATGGATTCTTTTGTTAATCTTTCTACCTAATTTGGTAATTTTCTCAGTATCAACAGGATGGTTAGAATCTCCAGTAACATCTGAAAATTTAATTACAATTGCTTTTATCTTTTTATCTCTAAATATAGTTCCAATTCCACCTCTACCTGCCTGTTTTATTCTAACATCTTTACGGTGAACATCGTAAAAAGAGAAATTTAATAATCCAAAATTAGTATTTTTAGCACCAATTCCAGAAGAAATTACTGATACATTTCTTTTTTCTTTTTCACCATCAGCATATTTTTCAGTAAGTTCTTCAGCTAAAATATGAGTTTCTTCAACATCAGTATCAATTTCATTTATTGAAACTTCTTTATTATCACCATCAATATAAATAAGCACTTCATCCTCAGCTTTACCCTGAATTTCCATTGCATCAAAACCAGCAAATTTCATTAAAGGACCAAAATAACCACCAACATTACTATCAATAACAGTATTTGTAAGAGGTGAAATACTTAATACCAGAGATTTTCCTAAACCTGGATATCTTGTAGTTCCAGCTAAAGGACCTGGAGAAACAATTATTTCATTTTCTTCATCATCCCATTTAGTATCATCTTCTACTCCGTCCCATAAATACTTGAGACCATAACCTCTACCACCAATATACTTTTCTTTAATCTCTTCAGGAACTTCTTTGTTTATTACTTCATTATTAGATAAATTTAAATATAAAGTTTGATCTGCATACCCCTTATCTACCTGATCAAACTCATAACTCATTGAAGCTAATTTCTTACCGATCTTCATTTCTTTTTTCGCTTTTGTCATCTTTTGACCTCCCTGTTTTTTTAAACTGATCTTTAAAAAATATTTTCATTAATAATATTATACAACAGATGGCTCAAGTATTAAATTACCTCTTTCAAATCTTTTTAGCGTTAGATCCAAATCAATAGGTGGTTCTTTACCAGTAATCATTTTAGCTATAATTTTACCTGTCATTGGAGACATCATAAAACCATGACCACTAAACCCAACTGCCATATAAAAACCTTCCACTTCTTCTGAACCATCAATAATAGGTTGACTATCAGGTGTCATAGTGTAGGAACCTGCCCACTGTCTTATTGCTCTTAATTCTTTTAATTTTGGCAATAAATTTGTTGTTTTATGAGCCATTTTCTCCATAAAATGCCAGCTGCTCTTTCTACTATGACTTGGAGGAGGATCCTCAGGGCCATAACCCATAACAAAACTTCCATCTGGAGTTTGCTGACAGTAAATGTCATATGAAAAAGACATAACCATTGGCTTTTGCAGTGGATTAACTTTTTCAGTAACCATTATTTCATGGCGTTCAGGTTTTACCGGAATATCAAGCCCAACCATTTCCCCAATTTCTTTTGCATAGCCACCAGCAGCATTAACAACTTTGTCTGTTTCTATAAATCCTTTATTTGTCTCTACACCTTTAATTCTACCATTTTCAACTATTATATCAAGGGCTTCAGTGTAAGTATTTATTTCTACTCCCAATTTTTTTGCTGCTTCTGCATAGGCAATAGTGGTATAAAATGGATTGGCATGACCATCAGTTGGACAATAAGTAGCCCCTACTACTCCCTCTAAATTTATATAAGGTACTAATTCTTTAACTTCTTCAAGACTTATTTCTCTTGAAGGAATATCAAGACTGTTTTGTAATTTAATGTTTTTTCTAAATTGTTCAATTTCTTTATCAGAATAGGCTAAAAGTAAATATCCACCCTGCTTAAGTTCAATATCTCTTTCTACACCTAATTCTTCATTTATATTCTCAAAAATATCCATACTTGCTTTTGCCAGACGACAATTCATTTCAGTTCCCCATTGTTGTCTTATACCTGCTCCACATCTTCCACTTGCTCCACTTGTTAAATATTCCTTTTCTAAAACTACTACATCTTTAACTCCTTCTTTAGCTAAATTAAATGCAATGGAGTTACCAACTACTCCACCACCTATAACTACTACATCTGCTTTATTCTTCATCTTTATATTCACCTGCCAGTTCTTTCAGTTTAATACCCGTTTTTGGGGGTCTACTAGTAGGCATTTTTATTTCTGATAAATCTTTACCTGTAATATTAGCAATTTCCCTTGCTGCTATCTGCATACAGGTATCACCCTGACAGGGCCCCATCCCTAACCTTGAAACTCTTTTTATTTCATCCAGGGTAGTAAATCCATTTTTAATCATATCTCTCAATTCTCCAAGAGTAATATCTTCGCAACGACAGACAATAGTATCTTCTTTCATGATTTACTCACCTACCTTCATATTTCTAACATCCATAACTTTATCCTTAGGTACCGACAGCCAGACTACAGCTGTTTTATCTTTCTTTTCATCATCTTCAACTTTTTCGACTGTAGCTTTACAAATTTCTTTACCTTCTCTATTTAAACCACTTACTTCATCACCTTTTTCAGGTAAGGGTAAAAACTCATACGGAATTTTAACTAATCCTCTTTTTTCACTATAACTATAATCAACAACAAAAATAGCTAAACCAGGACAGCTGGATATACAAATTCCACAACCGGTACATTTTTCATGGTCAATATTTGGTTTATCATTTATATCATCAAATTCTTCAAAAGCTCCAAAAGGACAGCTATGATAACATGGATCACAAGGAATTTCCCTAAAACATTCTGCAATAGCTACTGCTCCATCTTTTAATCTTTTTTTACTGGGTTTAACTTTTTCTAAATCATCTGACTTTGGTATACCTGTTTTTTCCAGCATTGTTGCCCTCCTTTGCTATTTCCAGACCTTCTCTAATTTTTTCTCCTACCGGACCTCTTCTAAGGCTTGCTAGATTTTCTTTAACTTCTTTTCTTTTGGTTTCAGATTTTTCTTTAGAAATATCAAGTTCAATAAGTGCTGAAAGTCCGGCAACTTCACCTTCAAGCATTGCTGCTGTTGCTTCTTCTATTCCTGCTGAATCACCTGCTACATAAATTTTATCACTAGTAGTTTTTAGATTTTCATTTCTAATAGCTACATCTCCTCCTAAATGAGGAACATAAGCCATTTCACATCCAGCCTGAATTAAAATATCAGAAATAGGTTTTAAACCTACAGCCAGACAAATAGTATCTACATCAAGTTCCTTTTCAGTACCAGGTACTTCATTCCATTTATCATCTAATTCACAAATTACTGCTTTTTCTACACTTTCCTCACCTTGTGCTTCCTGAATAGTATGTCCGGTATAGATAGGAACACCTGCTCTTCTTATTTTAGAAGCATGAACTAAATAACCTCCGATTTTAGGAGCTGCTTCTACTATTCCTACTACATCAACCCCAGCCTGTAATAGCTGATAGGATACTATTAACCCAATATTCCCTGCACCTATCATTAAAACTTTTTTACCGGGAACAACTCCATAAACATTCATTAAAGTTTGAACTGCTCCTGCCCCATAAACTCCTGGTAAATCATTATTAGGAAAAGGCAACATTTTTTCTGAAGCACCAGTAGCTACTATAATTTTTTGAGCTTTTATTTTTTTAAATCTTTCTTCATGAGAAACTCCAATAATTCCATCATCATAATAACCCTGAGCTGTAGCTTCTAACAATACCTGAACATTTTCATTTTTAGAAATTTTATTTCGTAAATCTTCTGCTATACTTACTCCTCTTGTTCCGGCAAACTCATTTTTAGAACCAAAAAACATATGAGTCTGTTTAACAAGTTGGCCTCCTAACATATCATCTCTTTCTAATACTATTACTTTTGCTCCTCCTTCAGCTGCAGTAATAGCTGCTGAAAGCCCTGCCGGTCCACCTCCAACCACTAATACATCAGTATTTATCATTATAAATCACCATGACCTTTCTGCTCTTTAACAACCATTCCCTCTTCTACTTTTGTTATACAAGTTTTTACATTAGGAACTCCATCTACCTCCATCAAACATGATGAACAATTACCTATAGCACAAAAAAGTCCTCTTGCTCTACTTAGTTTAGCACTTTTTTTCAATTTTTTTATTCCGGCAGCATGAAGAGCAGCTGCAATAGTTTCTCCCTCATAAGCTTTTATTTCTCTGCCATTATATTTAAATGTAACTTCTTTTCCCCTTTTGAAATCTAAAATGGGGTGATTTTTAATACGTTCCATCAAACTCCTCCTTTTGGCTATATTTTATATGATATTTTGATTTTACTTTTGAAAATAAAATTTTTATTTTTTTGTTATTTATTTTAAAGGATATATACCCGGAATTAACCGGATATATATCCAGATTAATTCAATTTCTATTCATTTTTAAGTGGTTTTAATGCAGTTTCAAATTCTTTTACCACCTGTTTAGTAGGATCTTTACCAGCTGCACTAACAAAGTAAATAGCTAAAACAGAAAGTGCAAAGGCAGGAATTATTTCATATAATCCTGTACCAGCTAAAACTCCTACATTCTTCCAGATAAGAACTGTAGCTCCACCGGTAACTATCCCGGCTAAAGCTCCATTTTTAGTAGTCTGTTTCCAGAAGAGTGAGAATATAATTGCCGGACCAAAGGAAGCTCCAAGACCAGCCCAGGCATAAGAAACTATGTTTAAAACACTACCTCCAGAGAGAGCAAAAATTAAGCCAATGAGGATAATAACTATAACTGCTCCTCTACTTACCCACATTAGTTCTTTCTGACCAGCATCTCTACGGAAGACAGTATATAAATCTTCAGCTAATGCACTTGAGGATACCAGAAGCTGAGAATCAATAGTACTCATGATAGCAGCAAGTACTGCAGCTAAAAATACACCTGAAACCCAAGGTGAAAATAATTTATCAAGTAATTCAAGAAATACCTTTTCACTATCAGGTAAGGGCTCTAAAACTACGATACCAACTATACCTACTAAAACTGCCCCAATTAATGAAATAGTTACCCAGGTAACTGCAACAAATTGTGATCTTGGTATTTGCTTTGCAGATTTTATACCCATAAACCTTACTAAAATATGAGGCATACCAAAATAACCAAGTCCCCAACCAAGTAAAGATATCAAGCCAATAAAGGATAGACCACTACCTGCTGAAATCCATTGTACATCAGCACCTATATCAAAAGTTACACTTTTACCGGCATGTAAAAGATCGGGGTTTACACTTGAAACTGCCCGCCATACTTCAGCAAAACCTCCAAAGTTTGTAATAACAGTTATAGGAACTATAATAAGGGCTATAAACATTAATCCCCCCTGGACAAAATCTGTCCAACTAACAGCTAAATAACCACCTAAAACTGTATATAAACCAACAATAACCACTGAAAAATAAACTGCTATTGTATAGTCTATATTTAATAGACTTTCAAAAAGCTTACCTCCAGCAACAAGCCCAGAAGATACATAGATAGTAAAGAATACTAAAATAACTAAACCTGTTACAATTCTCAAAACCCTACTATTATCTTTAAAACGTTTCTCAAAAAAATCAGCAATTGTTATAGCATCTATTACTTCAGTATAACGACGTAATCTCTGCCCAACAAATTGCCAATTTAAATAGGTACCTATAGCTAAACCTATACCAATCCACATTGCATTAAAGCCACCGGCATAAACAGCTCCAGGAAAACCCATAAGCAACCAACCACTCATATCACTTGCCTGTGCACTTAAGGCAGTAACATAAGGGTTAAGAGAACGGTCACCCAGAAAATAATCTGATGTTGATTCATTTTGTTTGTAAAAATAATAGCCAATTCCCATCATACCGCCTATATAAATAATAAAGGTAATTATTTCTGGGCTCATTCGTTATCACCTGTTTCTTTTTTAATAACATTAATTAAGGATAAAATAACAATTGCTAAACTAGGTGCAAGAAGCCAAAATGTCGTAAAAAAAGGTAAACTACTTTTCATACTAAATTACTCCCTTCTTTTTTTAATATTTTTGCTAAATTTTACTGTGTTTCACTTCTCTCTACTTTTTACTTTACTCACCCCCTTCATAAAATACCTATCAAAAGATTCAATAGGTATAATAGGTATAATTTTTAGAAAATTCAAATTATATGTACCCTGTGCCTAACCACTTATATTAACTTGCAAATATTATACCAGCCTCTAATACTTACTATAAACTAATAATAATGCTGATTTTTATTGTTTAACACCTTAAAATAAAAAAATAACCGTCAACATACTGACGGTTATGTCAGTTTTTTGACAGTTATTTTAATTCTTCTAAATTATAATTATTTAATTTATAATACAATGTACTTCGAGGAATATTTAATAATTCAGCTGCTAATTTTTTATTCCCTTCTGTTTTTTTCATGGCTTTTTTTATAAGATTAATTTCCTTTTCTTTCAAATTTTCTTTTAAATCAAAAGTTTCCTTTTGTTTTTTATCATTTTCAGCAATTATATAATCTGGAATACTCTCTTTAGTAATCATTCCATTTCGAGAAAATAACACTAAATGTTCTACAGTGTTTTTCAATTCTCTAACATTACCATTCCAGGGATATTCTATCAAAAATTTTAAAACTTTAGGTTCTATTTTGGGTCTTGTATAAATATTATTTTCCTGACAAAATTGATCTATAAAATGATTGATAAAAAGCGGAATATCTTTTTTCCTTTCCTGTAGTTCAGGTAAATTAATATCTACTACATTTAATCTATAATATAAATCTTCTCTAAATTTACCTTCCTCAACTAATTTTCTCAAATCTTTATTAGTTGCTGCAATTATTCTTACATCAACATTAATCTTTTTATCTCCTCCAACAGGAACAATCTCTTTATCCTGAAGAACTCTGAGTAATTTGGGTTGCATTGTTAAAGGCAAAGCTTCTATTTCATCTAAAAATAAAGTTCCCTTATGAGCTTTTTGAAATTTCCCAAGTCTACCTTTAGTTGATGCACCTGTAAAAGCACCTTCAACATAACCAAACATCTCACTTTCAAAAAGGCTTTCAGGGATAGCACTACAGTTAACAGGCACAAAATCCCCTTTGCGTTTACTATAACAGTGAATCGTTCGAGCAAATATTTCTTTACCGGTTCCTGTTTTTCCAGAAATAATTATACTACTATTTGTCCTTGCAACTCGAGCTGCTTTGTTTATTTTATTCTCGATTATTTCACTTTGTCCTATTATATTATCAAAACAATCTCCTCTTTCAAAATTGGTTACATTTTCACCTGATTTATCATTTTCATTATTTCTTGAAGTATTAATAATTTCTGTTACATCTCTATCAGTAGCTACCGCTCCTAAAAATTCACCATCAGAATAAAGTGGAATCCCACTTAAAATAACATAACTGCCTTCTTTGGGACTTAAAATAATATTTTCAATTGCTTTCCTTTCATCAACTACTTTAAGCAAAAGAGCATTAGGAAAAAAATCACTTAATTTCTCATCAATTATTTCTTCTTTTTTTATTTCAAAAAGCTCTTCAGATTTTTTGCTCCAAAACAATACTCGTTTTTCTTTATCTACTACACAGACTGCTTCATGTAAATTATCTAGAATCAATAATAATTCTTTTTTATTTAAATCGGAAAGCATAAAAACCTCCTCAAAATCAGATCTAAACTGATTTTATTTTTTATCAAATTTAATTTCATCCCATATTTGATGGCTATTATCTGCAAATGAAAAAAGTAAGCTTATGTGATTAAGATCATTTTTTAAAATACTTTTGTGTTTAACACCCTTTTTCTCTAAACTTTTCGCAAGATAATCTGCCTGTTCAGGAGAAACTGTCTTATCATCCAACCCCTGTATTATAAAAGTAGGGGGATCAGATGAATCAAGATGTGAAACTGGTTGGGCCTCTACCCAAGATTCTTTAGGAACAAAATCTTTGACTACATCGGCTCCTTTTTCATAATCATCTGGAAATTTATAAACTCCTGCCAGAAGAACTAAATAATTTATTTTTTCTTTAGAAATATTATATTCTTTTTGCCAGTAATCACTATAACCAATTAAAGCAGCTAAATGTCCTCCAGCTGAATGACCGCTTAATATTATCTTATCTTTGCTTCCTCCATAAATATCAATATTATCCTCAGTCCACTTAAAAGCCCTGGCTACATCTTTAATCTGAGCTGGATAACGATGCTCAGGAACCAGACGATAATTTGGCAAAACCGCTATATAACCTCTTCTAGCAAGATTTTTACCTATGAATCTAAATTGATCTTTGTTATTGCTTTTCCAGCTTCCTCCATGAACAAAAATCACTACTGGTTTTTTATCTTTGCTCTTTTCTTCAGAATAATAAACATCTAACTTTAAACGTTCATCTTCACCAAAGCTAATATCCTTTTCTACTTTAATCCCGGGAACAGGAACTAAATTGTAAGCTCCTACATAATAAAAAGGGCCATATCTCATTCTTGCAAAAACAATAGCCAAAACAACAATTATTAAAATAATAGGCCATTTTGATCTCAATTATTTCACCTCATCTTCAAGGACATGTTCTAAGCCCTGAGTAAAAAGACACAAAACATGATTATCATTTAAAGAATAATAAACAGACCTGCCTTCTTTTCTGTATTTTACTAAATTCATATTACGCAAAACTCTTAATTGATGGGAAACAGCTGAGGAACTCATGTCAAGTATTTCTGTAAGATCACATACACATAATTCTTTTTCCCGAAGACTATAAATTATTTTTATCCTCGTTGGATTAGACATTGTTTTAAATAAATCAGCCAGTTTATTAATAGTTTGATCATCTAATTGTTTACTTTTTAAAATCTCAACTATTTTTTTATTAGGATTAAAAACTTCACATACTTCACACTCTCTATCTTCCATTTTAAAGTCTTCTCCTTTCCTCTTCCTTTTTACTTAGAATCTTGTTATGATAACATCCCAAGATTTTTTTCAACTTCTTCTAGAGAAGAAGACCAGATATCATTTTTCTTCAAATAATCTAAGCCTTTTTGAATCCTTTTCATAGTTAAATTTTTGTCTAAAGAAACATCTTCACCAGAAATATTTTTTAAGTAATCTTTACTATCAGCCCATTCTCCAACATAAAATCCAAGGTCCTGAAGAGCAGAAATAAATACAGTAAAATAACTGCTACTATAATCAAAACTTCCTTTATTACTATACCATTCAAAAAACTCTATTAATTCATTTTCAGCTTTTTCATTTTTTCCAAGAATAATATAAATCTTAGCTTTTCTGGCTTTAGCCTGAGCTTTTGCTTCTGGATATTCATTGCAAAAATTATCCCATAATTTTAAAGCTTTTTTATATTCTCCATTAACTTTAGCTTCAAAGGCTTTTTCTGCTAGTATTTGTATTTCTTTTTGTTTAGTATTTGCATTTTCAGTATCATTTTTCATTTTTTCATTATCTGCTATGTCTTCAGTTATATTTTCTTTTACTTCCATTTCTTCCTCATTATTAAAATCATTTTTCTTTTTTTCTTTTTTAAAATTAAAAATATCTTTTATTTTATCAAAAAAACTCATATAACACCTCTGCTTTCTATCCCCTCTTAAAGAGAAGCTGACTGTTCATCTTCCAATTCTTTTAGAATTTTATACATTTTTTCTTCTTCATCAGTTATCATCACTCTACTTTTTTTCTGGGTTTGATGTGATTCATCAATTATTCCCATATTTACATTAAATCCAATAGATTTAAACTTCTTTTCAACACTGGGATCATTATTTATAAGAGATTCATAACTAACTATAATGCTATCTTCAATATTTTCATAAGCAGCTATTAAAGCATTATTATTTTCTATCCAGTCAGGTTCAAATTGAGAAATTCCTCTTCTAAAAAGACTTGCTTTTACATCAGCTGGGTTTCTAAAAACAAATACTGAACGTAATTTTTTTGCAATATGTCTATAAAAGAAAAAGGCTGCAATTCTTACCAATTTCAAACCAGATACTCCACTTTTTTCATTTAATAATTTCACAATTTTATTCATTTCTTTTGTGTTCTCAATTGTCATTGCCTCATTTATTAAATTTTTAGATAATTTTTTACTTTTGGCAAGTTCATAATATCCACCTTGATTATATTCATCACCTTCAAAATCAGAAGGAAAATTAACAAAAGCTGTTTCTAAAAGTTGACAAACTAATGATGTACCACTACGCGGATGTCCTCCTACAATTACTCCATCTTTTAAAATAAGGGCTTTTATATCTTTTTTACTATTTCCCATAATATATTCAACCTCCATTTTTTTGCTATTTACAACTACATCTATTATATCAGATATATGTCCAGAAATAAATCAATTAGACCAGGATGGATGATTTTCTTTGAATAAATTATCTGTAACTTCTCTTATTTTTTTTGTTTCTACCTCCATAATATGAATATCAGCATATTTAGGTCTTAAAAATCTATTGTCATATCTTATAAATGTAATTTTTTTACTATCCGGTGACCAACTGGGAAAACCTTCATATATATCATTATCAGTAAGCCTTTTTATGTTTTTACCATTTGCATCCATAACAAATAATTCTTTGCTTCCTTCTGTATAAGAAGTAAATACTATTTTACTACCATCAGGTGAATAGTCAGCATATCCTCCATCAAAAAAAGATTTTTCTACAAGTTTCCTCTGATTACTTCCATCTCGATTCATTATATAAATATCTGCATTTAAACCTTTATCAGAACGATATATGATTTTTTTCCCATCTGGTGACCAGGCAGGATATTCATTATGGATCTCATTTTTACTATTAGTTAGTTTTTTTAAATTACTACCATCAGTTTTTACAGTATAAATATTTTTAGTTCCATTTTTCCAGGCACTAAAGGCTATTAATTCTCCATCTGGTGACCAACTTGGATAATCAATAATTGTTTTCATATTTGTTATTTTTCTAATATTACTTCCATCACTATTCATAATATGAACTTCTTTATTTCCACTTCTATATGATGTGAACACTATTTGAGAATTATCAGGTGACCAATCAGGCTGCTCATCAGAAACATGATTTTTAGTTAACATTTTTTCTCCACTGCCATCTACATTTATAATAGCAATTTCTGTATCTCCTTCTCTTTCTGTAGAAAATACAATTTTTTCTTTAGAAAAACTTGATTCAACTTCCAATGGATCTCTACCTCGATAATCAACCTGTGTTACAAAAAATGCAGCAGCTGTGAAAATTATTAAAACTACTACCAAAAATACTATACTTCTTCCAACGCCCTCCATTACTAAATCCTCCTCTTAAATATATGTCATAAATATTTATTCTTCTTCACTTATCAAGGGAACAAATCTAACATAGGTTATTACTTTTTTGTTAATTTCCCCGTTTTCTTTTTTATAATAAATTAATTCCTGTCTAAATTGATTACCTATTGGAATTATCATCCTTCCATTCTCAGCCAGTTGTTCTAATAACCTATCAGGGACTCTACTGGCTGCTGCACTAACAATTATTATATCAAAAGGTGATTTTTTCTCCCAGCCTTTACTCCCATCTCCCTTTTTAATAATTATATTATCATAATTTAATTCTTCTAATCTTTTTTTGGATTCTTTAACTAAAGATTCAAAACGTTCTATTCCATAAACTTTTTTGACAATTCTAGAAAGTATTGCTGCTGCATAACCAGAACCTGATCCAACCTCAAGTGCTTTATCATCTGCAGAGGGGTTAGCTACTCTAACCATTTCAGCTACAATATAAGGTTGACTTATTGTTTGTCCTTCTCCAATTGGTAAAGGTCTATCTGCATAAGAATCTTCATAAAATCTTTCAGGGACAAATTTTTCTCGTGGAACTTCTAAAAAAGCTTCTAATATTTTTTCATCCTTAATATTACGCCCTTTTAAATCATTTTCTATCATTCTTTTTTTCTTTTTTTCCAAATTATTATTAAAAAGCACCTATATTCCCCTCCTTTCTGCTATATCATTATTAATATTCTCTAAAAAAAATAAAATGCCTGCAAACTTAAAAAAGTTTACAGGCAAATAATGATTTAAAAAATACTATTATTATTTAATTATAGAAAATTATTAGCTAACTTCTTCTTTTTTGAACTGCATTTCATAGAATTCTTTATATTTACCATTCTTTTCAATCAATTCCTGGTGTTTACCACGTTCAACTATTTTCCCATCTTCAACAAAAAGTATTTTATCTGCATTTACAATAGTGGCTAATCTATGAGCAATAATAAATGTTGTTCTACCTCTTGTAACTTTATCTACTGCTTCCTGAATTAGTTGTTCTGTTTCGAGATCAACTGAAGAAGTAGCCTCATCAAGGATTAGAATCTTTGGATCATTAAGAAAAGCTCTCGCAATAGAAATACGCTGTCTCTGTCCACCTGATAATTTTATCCCTCTTTGACCTACCATAGTATCATAACCATCTTTAAGATCTAAAATAAAGTCATGGGCATTAGCTTCTTTTGCTGCTTCAATAATTTCGTCCCGGGAAGCATCAGGTCTTCCATAAGCAATATTTTCTGCTACAGAATCAGAAAAGAGAAAATCTTCCTGCATAACCATACCGATAAAACTACGTAAATTCTTTAAATTATAATCTTTAACATCTGTTCCATCAACTTTGACTTTACCAATATTAGCCTCATATAATCGTGGTATTAATCTTACAATACTGGTTTTACCAGCACCACTTGGACCAACTAAAGCAACAGTTTCAGCCGGTTCAGCTTTAAAATTAACACCTGAAAGAACTTCTTCATCTTCATCATAGTTAAGATGAACGTTTTCATATTCTACACTACCTTGAAGTTTATTTTCTTCATGTTCACCGGTATTACACAAAATCTGTGGTTTTAGATCCATATGTGAAAAATAACGTTCTGTACTGGCAAAAAATCTACTTAATCCCTGAGACATTCTAACAATTCTAAGTAATGGTTCTCTAAACTGAATTAAATAAGTATAAAAAGCAACAATAGTACCTACAGTCATATCCCCGGCAATAGTTAAATATGCTCCATAACTTATAATTGTTAATATCCCAAAACTATTAAGAAGTCTTGAACCTGGAAAAAGAACACTTATATACCAGATAGCTTCCATTCTATTTTCAGCATGTTCCTGATTTTTTTCTCTAAAACGTTCTTTTTCAAAACCTTCATTAACAAAAGCTTTTATTACTTTTATACCAGCTAGATTATCTTCTAGTCTATCATTTAAATTAGCCTTTGCACTTCTTGTTTTCCTAAATGCCTGATGCATTTTCTGCATTAATTTATAAGCAAAATATAAAAGCAAAGGAACATATAATAAAGTAGCTAAAGTTAATTTTATATTTAAAGAAAATATAATAACAACTGTACCAGTTAAAAGCACAGCAGAACCAACTATTGCTTCTGGCCCATGATGAATAAATTCCTGTAACCTATTTAAATCGTCAATAACCCTGGACATTAGTTCACCAGTCTTTTTATTATCATGAAAATTCAAAGATAAATATTGATAATGATTATATAAATCATTCCTCATATCTCTAGTAATGTATTGAGCTGCCTTATGGCCGTGATAAACGCGTAAATAACGAAAAATAGCACTGGCCAGATATACTCCAAAAGCAATAAATACAAGTTTGACAATTCGAGATACATTACCACTTGGTATAGCTTGATCAATAATCTGTCTTAATATTAATGGAGGAACTAAGGCAAGTCCTGAAATTAAAACGTGTAATAGTTGTACTCCAAAAAATAAAAACTTATATTTTTTGAGATAAGTATTATAAAATTTCTTAAGAATTTCAAAGTAAGTATAATTATTTATGGTGTCATTTTCAAGATCTTCTAAATTCATCTTCTCCCTCCTTTAAAATCTTAAAATCTTCATTAAGTATTTTAACAATTAGATAATAAAAAGTCAATTATTCTTTCACTTGCTTTTCCATCTCCATAAGGATTTACTGCTTCAGCCATTTTTTTATAATGATTTTTATTATTTAATAATTTTTGTGTTTCGTTAAATATTTTTTCCTGATCAGTACCAACCAGCTTAACTGTTCCTGCTTCAATAGCTTCAGGTCTTTCAGTTGTATCTCTTAAGACTAAAACAGGTTTAGCTAAGGAAGGAGCCTCTTCCTGAATACCACCAGAATCAGTTAAAATTAAGTAAGAACGATCCATCAAATTGATAAAAGGTTTATAATCTAAAGGTTCAATCAAATGAATTCTATTTATATCAGCAAAAATCCTGTTTGCTATTTTTCTAACTCGAGGATTAAGATGAATAGGAAAAATTACTTCTACATCTTTATTTTTTAAAATCAATCTTTTAACTGCCATAAAAATATTTTCCATCGGTTTACCTAAATTTTCTCTACGGTGACTTGTTAAAAGTAAAACTTTTCTTTTATTAAAATTTATATTTTTTAATTCAGCTTGAGAAAATTCAAAATCAGGGTCTCTAATTTCATATAAAGCATCAATCACTGTATTACCGGTTATAAAAATATTATCTTTTGAAACATTTTCTTTTATTAAATTATTATAAGTGCTTTCAGTAGGTGCAAAATGAAAATCAGCCAGAACCCCTGTTAAATGTCTGTTAATTTCTTCGGGGAAAGGAGAATATTTTTCATGTGTCCTTAAACCTGCTTCTATATGAGCTACTTTTATTTTATTATAAAAAGATGCTAAAGCTCCCACAAAAGTTGTGGAAGTATCTCCATGGACAAGTACTAAATCAGGATTTTCTTTTTTATAGATTCTTTCAAGTCCTTTAAGAACCCGAGAGGTTATATCTGATAAACTTTGATTTTTTTTCATTATATCCAAATCATAATTTGTTTTGATCCCAAAAAGATCTAAAACCTGGTCTAACATCTCTCGATGCTGGGCAGTTACTACTATCGTCACTTCAAAATTTTTATTGTTTTTTAACTTTTTTATCAGAGGAGCCATTTTAATAGCCTCTGGTCTTGTACCAAATACAGACATAATCTTTTTCTTTGTTTCCACTTTCTAAACCACCTTATTATAATTATATTTTTAGAATAATCAAAGATTTATCAATGTATAACAAATGTTATCATAATACTCTATATTATCAAGTTTTGTTATAAGCCATTCATAAAACTCACTTTTACCACTTCTACCTATTGCAAATTCTGATACAATATCTTCTATTATTTCTGGAGGTAAAAAATCTTCTTCAGTTGTTAAAAAATCAGCCAGACCATCTGTATAAGAAAAAATTTTAGAGTTATTTTTATAACTGATTTCTCTAGTCTCTAAATTTACTACAGAATCTTTAGTAAAAGCTGGAGTAGTAATCTCTAAACCCATCCAATTATTTTGTTCATCTATCAAAAGAGGATAAGGATGACCGGCATTAGCCCAGCTAAGTTTATTGTTTTTGGTATCAATAATAATATAACAAAAAGTGATTTTTATATCATTTAATTCTTCTCCAAATCTTTCTTTTAATTTTTTATCGATTTGTTTTAAAACTTCTCCTGGGGAAAGTATGTTGTGATTAAGTTTTTCAAATATATATTTTAAAGCTATCATAATTAAAATAGCAGAAATTCCCTGCCTTTTATTGTCTGCCAGCAGATAACCATATTTACCATTTTCTAATTCAACAAAATCATAAAAATCTCCTCCACTTTTTAAAACAGGGCGATAAAAAACTTCTCCATCCAGTCCTTGAGGGAGTTCAATATTGATTATTGTTTTTTGCAAATTTCTGGCAATATTTAATTGCCGGTTCATCACTTCTTTCAAATCTTCTAACTCATCAATTAGACCTTTTTTAGACATATTTAATCCTCTCCTCTTCTTCTCTTTTTTATTAATTGAAATTTTCCTGTTTCAGAATCTACTTCTAATTTCTCCACTTCTTTAATAATAAAATCAATATTACTCATATTTTTCTGAGATAACAATTTTTCCATTCTTTTTCTTATTTTATTTTTAACTTCATCTTTATTATAATTACTATTTATTTTAGCCTTCATTAAAAAGCTTTTTTCATCTAATTTAACAATCTGAAATTTTTTTAACCCTTTAACATAAAATTCAGCAAGTACAATTGGATGTAAAAATTCTCTATTACCATTTTCATTATCAAACCAGATCATTTCTTCTCTTCTACCGATAATGTTTTTTATCTGCTCAAAAGGCCAATCTTTTTCCTGAATTTTAGGTTTTTCTAAAACATCAGATAATTCATATCTGATTAAAGGTTGAGTATAATTATATAAATTAGTAATTATTGTTTTATCTTTTTTTATTTCAATATAATTAATATCATCCATTAAAAACATATTGTTATCCTGTGGTCTTTTAATTCCAATCATCAAAGATTCAGAAGAGGCATAATAATTTAGAGGTTTAACATCCCAGGCTTTTTTGATAATTTCACTATCATTATCTAAGAGCGGTTCCCCACCACATATTACAGTCTCTGGTGAAATATCTATTTCCCCTTTGAGTTGTAATTCTGCTAACATTTTAACTCCAGAAGGATAACCTGTTATGTTTTGAGGATTAAGCTTATTTAATTTAGTCAAATAACTACTTAATACTTTATTAATATTTATAATTAGATAATCTTTATAAAATATTTCTTCAAATTGATTAATAGGACTCATAAAAAGGCTTATTCCAGCATAATGTCCATCAACTGCACCTATATATGCATAACTTTTTGGTTTTAATCCAAAATTTGAAAATAATCTAAGTGATACTGCTTTTATAAAATCCCATTCATCAGCACTGTAAACAAAAATACCAATTCTACCCGTTGAGCCAGAAGTATGTATAATTCGATATTTGTTATTATATAAATCACTGGGTTTTTCATTTTTTTCTAAAAAATCTTCCAGTTTTTTTCTGCTGATATTTTCTTTAGTAATATTTTTATTAAAATTTTCCATAATCATCTTTTTGTTCACTAGCGGGAGGTCTTCAATTTTAATATCATAAAGGTTTTTTCTTTTTATGTCATTGTCTTCATATAATTCTCTATAAAATTGAGAATTATCATAGGCATAAAAAAGTAATTTTCTGAGTTTTTTATATTGGAGATTTTTTATTTGATCTTTAGATTTTTTTAAATTCCTATTTAATTTCAAATTATAATAAATCGTTCTAAAAATCCCCATTTCATTACCTCCCTAATAAAATTAATTTTTTCTCTTAATTATATTTTAGCATTGGAGGTTAATATATTCAAAATAAATTAAATCAATTCAGCAGCTGCTTCATCAATTATAATAGTTACTTCTGGATGGGTTTGTAATAAAGACGAGGGTACTTGAGTTGAAACATGACCACTTACTGTTTCTTTTATTGCATGAGCTTTATTTTTGCCACTTGCTAAAAGCAAAATTCTTCTGGCTTTAAGAATTGTTGCTATACCAACAGTGATTGCTTTTTTAGGCACTTCTTCTTTTGAATCAAAAAATCTACTATTTGCCTCAATAGTTTCCTCAGCCAGATCAACCTGATGAGTTTTTACATTTAATCTTTCTCCAGGTTCATTAAAACCTATGTGACCATTAGGTCCAATCCCTAAAACCTGAAGATCAATACCTCCTGCTCTTTTTATTTTCATGTCATACTCTATACATTCTCTTTTCACATCATCTGTCATTCCATCCAAAATATTAATATTCTTTTCAGGAATATTTATATGACTAAAAAAATTATCATTCATATAATAGTGATAGCTCTGAGGATTTTCTGGAGAGAGATTACAATATTCATCTAAATTAAAAGTTTTAGCTTCTGAAAAATCAATCTCATCTTTATTATACATTTCAATTAATTCATCATACATTCCTAAGGGGGTACTACCTGTAGCTAAACCCAACACACTATCAGGTTTTAACCTTACCTGACTGGCCACAAGTAATGCCGCCTTTTTACTCATTGCCTTATAATCTTTTTCAATAATTACTCTCATTTTTAACTCCTTTCTATTTTTTTACCAATTCAAAAATTGATAAAAATCATCTCCAGGTACTATTTCACCTAAAATAACTTCACTTTGAGCTCCAGTAGCTCCTGGAACATTATTACTTTTCCCTTTCATAGTTTGATATCCTAAAACAGCAAATGCCACTGCTTCTTTTGCCTCACTACTATATCCCAAATCTTCCTGTTTTAAAACCTTAATATCTTTTCTCAATTTTTCATTTTTATATTCTTTTATTTTATTTAAAAGATAAGGATTATAACTTCCTCCTCCACCTATAATGATTTCATCTATATCTGTAGGTAGATATTTTTGATACGAATCTATTATTGCCAGAGCTGTAAAAGAAGTTATTGTGGTTATAATATCATTTTTAGATAAATTCATTTTTTTACCTTTTTTAACTATTTTTTCAGTATATCTTTTACCAAAATCAGCTCTGCCAGTGCTTTTAGGAGGGGTTTTTTTAATGAAAGAATGATTCATCATTTCAGTTAATAATTTTTGAGAAGCCTCTCCCTTCCCAGCCATTTTACCATCTTTATCAAAATCCATTTTACCGTTTGTTAAAGTTTCTACAGCATTATCTATAATCATATTCCCTGGGCCATTATCACTACCGACCACATCATTTAACTCTCCATTAGCTGGCAAATAACTATAATTAGCTATTCCACCTATATTTTGCAAAATCCTATTTTTGTTCTCAGAATTATAAATAAGATAATCTGTATAGGGTACTAAAGGGGCCCCTTCTCCCCCTGCTGCTAAATCTCTCATCCTAAAATTATATACAGTAGTAATCCCTGTTCTTTCTGCAATAAAAGAAGCAGATCCCACCTGTAGAGTAGAAATCCCCTCTTTATCTTCTACATTATGATAGATAGTCTGGCCATGAGAAGCAACCAGGTCAACATCAGCAGGTGTGAGGTTGCTTTTTTTTAATAAACTAAAAACTGCCTCAGAAAATTTTTCTGCCAAATCAATATTTAAGTGAGCCACATCTTTTATATTACTTTTATCTAAAGCAGTAGTTTTTAATATTTTTTGTCTAAATTCTTTTTTATAATCAATATTTAAAAAATCTACAAGTTCAATATTAAGCCCATTTTCAGCCTGACTTATATTAACTAAAGCAGCATCAATTCCATCAAGTGAAGTACCGGACATCAATCCTATTACTTTTTTCACCATAATAATAGCTCCTTTTTATATGAATTTAGATTAATCCCTGTTTGTTTAAGGTCGATACAATTAGATTATGTAATCTGGGTCTTAGAGAAATGATCTGTACATTATCTCTACTTGGATGAACTCTATTAGTAAGAAATATAATACCTATATTTAGTACAGGATCAATCCAGATAGAGGTACCTGTAAAACCAGTATGACCAAAAGCTTGATCTGATAGAAGTATTCCTCCTGAAGAACGAAAATTATCACGAAGATCCCAACCTAAAGCTCTATTTTCATTTTTAGATTCAGTCCAATTACTTATCATAGTTTTTATAGTTAATTCACTATAAATTTTTTCTTTATCTAGTGTTCCATAATTTAAAAGCATCCTTACAAATTGAGAAAGATCATTTATATCAGAAAAAAGACCGGCATGACCACTAATCCCTCCCAAATAATAGGCATTCTTATCATGAACTTCTCCAGTAATCATCCTTTCTCTCCAATTACAATATTCAGTAGCAGCAATTTCTTTTTTGCTTATTTTTAAATTTTCTAAAGGTTTAAAGCCTGTTTTATTCATTTTTAAAGGAGAAAATATTTTTTCCTGAGTATATTCATCTAAATCTTTATTAGTAACTCTTCTAATTAATTCTCCTAATAGTATAAAATTGGGATCACTATAATTTACAATCTCTCCTACTTTATTTTGCAAAGGTAAACTTAATATATATTTTATTTTTTCTTCATAACTTTTTACATTATCCCATAATTGGATTATAGCCTGATAACCTGAAGTATGTGTTAAAAGATGATAAATTGTAATATTCCTTTTATCTCCAGTTAATTCTGGAAAATATTCATATAAATAATCCCATAAATTTATTTTACCTTCTTCAATAAGTTTCATAATCGAGCTGGTTGTAGCCACCACTTTTGTCAAAGAAGCCAGACCAAATACAGTATCTTTTTTCATTTTCCTTTTTTCTTCTTTAAGTTGAGCAAAACCAAAAGCTTTTTGATATAAAATTTTATCATCTCTAACAATCCCTAAGACAGCTCCAGGAAATGTAGATTTTCCCAATTCTTCTTTAATCAACTCTTCTACAGGTGAAAATGAAATATCATTTGAATAATCTTTCATATTTTACACCTTCTTTTCTAATGTTAAATATTTTTTATATATTCCAAATCCTAATTTTTTATAATAATCAACTAAGGTTGTCCAATCAATAACCATTTCTTTATAACCTTCATTTTTTAATTCTTTTATGATTTCAGCTATCATAAAAAGCCCCCATCCTTTATTCCTATAATCATTTGCTATTCCTAGAGGACCAAGTCCACAATATTTATCACCTAATTCTGTTACCCAGTTGATATTTGGACCTTTATAAGTAGAGTCTATTGTATTAGTTCTGGCAAACCCCACAACTTTTTTATTATATTCAAGAAACCAATAGTCTCTTAAACCACCTGGAATATGGCCAATATTTTTTGCTTCAAAAAACCATCGTCCTGGAAAATTTTTTTCAAGAAAATCATATAATTTATCTTCATTAGTTTTATATACTCTTTCTATGGAAAGTGACTTATATTCTTTTATATTTCTCTGAAAATCAAATTTCTTGATGTTTCTTTTAAGATCAAATTCTATAACCCCTTTTTTATATCCCATTTCTTTAAAAATACCTAAATAATCATTCCAACTACTTGATGGTAAACCTGCTAAAAAGTTTTGAGGGTCACCACCAAATCTTATATTTTTAACACCTTTCATTACTAAAAATTCTTCGAGTATTTTTAAAGAATTAACAATTACTTCTTTTTTTTCCTTACAATCAGGATCTACAGCTAATAAACTTATCCACCCTTGTGTTTTGTCTACATAATTTTTTATTTCTTTATCTAAATATTTTATTATTCCAAAAGCACTGATCTCATTTTTCATATAAAAATTTATACAGACAACATTAATATTTGCAAATGGTGAAAAAATATTTTGTTCGACCAATCTCTCCCTGATTTCAAATTCCGGATTTTCCTTATTCCAGAGCTCAATCCCTTTCATAATTTCACTTTTAGTAGATGCAATTTTATTTCTCATTTTTTTCATTCCTCACTTTGACTGGCAATTTCCCTTTTGCTTTAATTTCTCCTGTTATGATATCAACTGCTGCTCTTTGATTTGAAGGACTATAATCATAAGTAGTTAAAAAAGCATCTGAATTTTTGATATATTTAAAATCATAAGGATTTCTCAAGGCAACAGTAATAACTTTGTTATTTTCAGCTATTTTTTCAGCAATTTTAATTTGTTTTCTGTTTTTTTCTCCATCAGAAATACAAACAATTATATAATCACTATTTTTAAATTCTTTGTCATCCTTTTTATCAATTCCCTGTCTATCCTTATAATCAAAATGTTTTAAATCATCTATTTTTTTATTTAAATAATCTATAAAAACATTATTTTCATTTTTATTATCTTCTACTAAAGAACCTTTTTTTATACTAAAGTTCACTACAGATATTTTCTTGTTTTTTATATCTTCTATAGGAATAATATTTTCTCCTTTTAGCAGAGTAACACTGGCTCGAGAAATTTCTTCAGCAATTCTTTGATTATATTTTAAATTTATTTTTTTAGGATCAGCTTTTTTAATTTTTCTTCTTCCAATTCCTATTCTTTTTTGCTTTAATTCCAAAATTCTTTTTAATGACTTATTTATTCTCTTTTCAGATATTCTATTAGATTTTACCGCCTCTTTCATTGCTTTAATAGCTCTTTTTTGTTTTTGATAACTATGTGAAATTAATATAACATCACTTCCAGCAATAAATGCCCTAATAGCACCTTCTACTGTTCCAAATGAATCAGCAATTGCATTCATTTCCATACAATCAGTAATAATAAGTCCTTTAAAGTTAAGTTCTTTACGTAAAAGTCCAGTAAGTACTTTTTTGGAAAGAGTAGCAGGTATTCCTATTTCTTTTTCGATTGCGGGAAAATGCACATGAGCAGTCATAATACTATCTATCCCCTGATCAATTGCTCTTTTGAAGGGCACTAATTCTATTTTGTTTAATCTCTCCCTATTATGTCTAATTACCGGGAGACTTAAATGAGAATCTAAATCAGTATCTCCATGACCGGGAAAATGTTTACCACAGGCAATTACTCCTTCACTCTGTAAACCAGCAAAATAAGAATAGCCCAAGTTTGCTACTAAATCGGGATCTTCTCCAAAAGAACGCACACCGATAACTGGGTTAGCAGGATTGTTATTAACATCAAGAACAGGAGCCAAATTCATATTTATACCTGTATTTTTTAATTCTGTTGCTGTTGCTTTACCTGCTTTTTCAGCCAGGACATTACTTCCTGTGGCCCCCAGGGCCATATTACCAGGGAAATGAGTACCTCCCCTCAATCTTGTTACAATTCCACCTTCCTGATCGGCTGATATAAAAAGTGGTATTTCAGATTTTGAATTTAAGGCTAACTCCTGAAGTTGATTAGATAATTCAGCAGTCTGTTTAAGGCTATTGAGATTTCTACTAAAATAAATAACTCCACCAATATGATAATTTTCAATCATATCTTTTATATTATTATCGGCTTTAGTATCAGAAAATCCCACCTGAAATAATTGTCCAACTTTTTCTTCAAGAGACATATTTTCAATAATTTCAGCTATGGACATCGAAAAATCACCTTCCTAATTTATAACATTCCTTAAAATTCCTTCATTTACTTTAAGTAATTCTTTTGCTTCTTTTAAGTCAACTTTTTTTTCATACATTACTATTGCCTCTTTTAAATTATAATCTGTTTCTTTTAAATATTTTCCTGCTATTTCCTTATCACCATCAGTAATTAAAGTAAAAATATCCCTGGCCCTTACTCTTAACTTTTCATTTGTCGCATTAAGGTCAACCATCAAATTTGAATAAACTTTTCCTAATTTAATCATAACAGTAGTTGATAACATATTTAAAACCATTTTTTGAGCAGTACCGGCTTTCATTCTGGTAGAACCTGTCACTACTTCCGGTCCTACTATTGGAATAATTGCCAGCTCACTTAACTCCTCTAAAAAAGAATCTTTTGTACAGCTTAAAGCAACTGTAAATGCCTTTCTTTGATTGGCTTCCTTAATAGCCCCTAACACAAAAGGAGTCTTCCCACTTGCTGCTATACCGACCACTGTATCTTTTTTTTGAATATTATAATCTGCAATCTTCTGGCTTCCTAAGTTTTCGTTATCTTCAATATTTTCCTGAGCTTTAAACATTGCATCTTTACCACCGGCTAAAATTCCCACTACTTTTTCCGGACTAATACTAAAAGTAGGCTCACATTCAACTGCATCTAAAACCCCCAGTCTTCCACTTGTGCCAGCTCCTACATAAAATAATCTTCCACCTTTTTTCATCTTTTCTGTAATGATTTCTACTATTTTTTCTATATTTGGAATTTCTTTTTTTACTGCTTTGGCAACTTTTTGATCTTCTTTATTAATTAACTTAAGTATTTCATTTGTTCGCATTTGATCAATCTTTGTACTACTTGGATTTCTTTTTTCAGTTATTCTTTTTTTAGTATTTTGTGACATATTCTCAACCTCCACAATAATCAAATTTTAAACTTATTAATTTAATTTAGGATCAAGTACATCTCTCAAGCCATCACCTAATATATTGAAACCTAAGACACTAAACATAATTGCTAATGAAGGAAAAATTACTGTCCAGGGAGCAAGTTCCATATAACTTCTGGCATTACTCAACATTGAACCCCAGGATGGCATTGGGGGTTGAACTCCAAGGCCTAAAAAACTAAGTGTAGCTTCTGTCAATATAGCTCCTGATAAAGCTAAAGTAGCCTGAACTATAATTGGAGCCATTACATTTGGCAAAATATGTTTGAAGAGAATAAAGGCATCTTTTAATCCAGTTGCCCGGGCAGCTTCAACAAATTCCTGATCCTTGATTTCCATTACCGAACCTCTTATTATTCTAGTGAAAATTGGTATATAGGTGATCCCAATTGCAATCATAGTATTTGTTAAACTGCTCCCCAATACTGTTACAACTACCAGAGCTAAAAGAATGGAGGGAAAAGACATTAAAATATCCATAAACCACATAATAACATTATCGATTATATTACCAGTATATCCTGCATATAAACCTAAGAAAATACCAAAAAAGACTCCAATTCCTACTGAAATCATCCCCACAGTTAATGAAACCCTTGAACCAAAAATAATTCTACTAAAAATATCTCTGCCAAATTTATCTGTCCCAAATAAATGAGATTTTTGAGGTCCTTCTCTTTTATTTATTAAATCCATTTCTTCAGGACTATAAGGACTAATAAAGGGAGCAAAAATTGCTAATAAAATAACTACCCCTACTAAAAAAGCCCCTATCATTCCTAGTTTGTTTTTAGAAAATTTTCTTATTAATTCTTTTTTATGGTCATTCATTATAATGCCTCCTTAATCATACTTTATCCTCGGGTCAACAAAGGCATAAAATATATCTACTATGGTGTTAACTATTGCAAAAGAGATAGCTATTATTAAAACTGCTGCCATAACTACTGGATAATCTCTTTTATATATTCCAGTTAGCAGATAACGACCCAGGCCAGGTAAAGAAAAAATTTGTTCAATAACAACTGCTCCTCCAAACAAATACCCTATCTGGAGACCTACTAAAGTCAAAATAGGAATAAGGGCATTTTGCAGAGCGTGTTTATAAGTTACTACTATTTCTTTTAGGCCTTTGGCTCTGGCTGTCCTAATATAATCTTTTCTTAATACTTCAAGCATAGAAGACCTGGTCATCCTGCTTACTGATGCTGCTAATCTAACTCCCAGAGATATTACAGGCAATATTAATATTTGAACAGCTAAGAAAAAATTATCCCACAAATTTACAAATCCAAATGGTGGTAACCAACCAAATATCTTAGACATAAAAAGTATAAGTAAAATACCTAAAGCAAAACTTGGTAAAGAGATACCACTTAATACCCCAATTCTAACTACAAAATCAACGATAGTATTATGCTTGGTTGCTGAGATTATACCTACCGGGATAGCAATTACAAGTGATAGCATAACACTCAATAATGCTAATTGAAGAGTTACCCCAAATCTATTTGCTATTTCGATATTAACAGGACTTCCAGTTACAATTGAATTTCCAAAATCACCCTGAACAAAATTTCCAAACCACTTAGTATACCTTATTATTAAGGGTTGATCCAGACCATATTCAGCCTTTAATTCTGCTTCCATTTCAGCAGTTGCTTCTATCCCCAGCATTATTCTAATTGGATTACCAGGAATAAAATTAATAGCTAAAAATACAATTAAAGAAACACCAATAATTAAGGGAACTAAAGATAATAATCTTCTTATTAAATAACTTCTCATCAAATCACATCCTTAAAAAATAAGGCCTGTGAATTCACAGGCCTTATTTTATTATTCAAATAATTATTTGAGATTTACATGTTTTAGTACAGATTCTCCAGTAAGTGCTGTTGGATTAAAACCTTCAACATCTTGATTTACAGCATAGAATTGATAAGGAGCATTTAAGAAAAGATTAGGAGCTAATTCATTTACAAGCATGCTCTGTGCCTTTTTATATAGCTCTGATCTATCCATATAATCTGCTGTAACTCTTGCTTCTTCTACTAATTTATCGAATTCAGCATTACTAAAGCCCCAAACATTAGCTGTTCCTTCTGTATGGAAAAAGAAATGAAGAGCTCTATCTGGAGTAACACCTGATCCATTAAGTCCAACTAAAAATTGATGATCAGTATTTACCCAGGCATCTATATATGTTCCCCATTCAACTAATTCAATTTTAGTAGAAATTCCTGCTTTTTTAAGTTGATTTTGAATAGCTAAAGCAGTATCTACCATATAATCATAAGTACTTGATGTTTTTATTGTAAATTCAAGTCCATCTTCATATCCAGCTTCTTTTAATAATTCTTTTGCTTTTTCAATTTGACTTCCACCATAGGAAGGATAACTATCTACAGGAAGTGCCCATTTTTTCTGAGGAGGAGGCACAGGGCCTGTTACAGAAGCATTTCCATTATATACAATCTCGGCAATTTCTTCTCTATCAATTGCATAACTTAAAGCAAGTCTAACTTTTGGATCATCAAAAGGTGCCTTAGTAGTGTTGAATCCAGCATAAGTATAGTTTAAACTGGGATAATTTATAACATTGATGTTTTTTTGATTTTTTAAAATTTCAGCACCATCAGGAGTAATACTACTCAAATGTACCTGACCTGATCTTAAAGCAGCAATCCTGGCTGATTCATCTTTCATAACCAAAAATTCTATTTTATCTACTTTGGGCAGGCCTTCTTCAAAATAATCTTCATTTTTGACTAATATTGAATGTTCATCTGGAGACCAATCTTCCAACTTAAAAGGTCCTGTACCACAGGCAGCCTGTTTTAAATCTCCATTTTCTTCTACAACTTCTTTAGGAACAACTGCAGCCCAGACATGAGCAACATTTGTTAAAAATCCTGCAAACGGCTTTTCAAGTTCAAAAACTACTGTATACTTATCAGGAGTTTTTATTTCTTTAACCATTGTAAAATATGATTGAGCTATTGAAGAAGTATCAGGATTAAGAATTCTTTCAAAACTGTATTTTACATCCTCTGAGGTCATTTCCCGACCATTATGAAATTTTACTCCTTCATGCAAATCAAATTCATAAGTTTTTTCATCTATCATTCTCCAATTCTTTGCCAGTTCAGGCACAATATTACCTTCTGCATCCATATCAACAAGGCCATTATAAATATGTTGATAAACCTGAATGGAAGAAGCTGCCGGAACAAGGTGAGGATCAAACCCAACTGCTGACTGGTCCTTTGCTACTTTTAGAACATCTTCTGCCTGTGCCTCAACAAAACCAAAACTAAAAACTAGTAATAATAAAACTGCAACTATTTTAACTAAATTGTTTCTCATTTTCTCCACTCCTTTTTTAGTATCTTATTATTAAAAGAAAATATTAATATTATTTATACCCCCCTTTCTGAAATTAAAAGATTATTATTTTAATCGACTATCCTGCATTACTACTCTTGTCTTGCTTAAAGCTTCTATTGTCTTATCATATTCAGAACTGGCAACTCCTAAAAACAATACATCAATGACTGCCAGTTGAGCCATCCTTGAAGCTAAAGCACTTCCTCTAAATGGGGTTTCTTTTGAAGAAGTAAGTAAAATTATATCAGAAACTTTCGTTACTGGAGAATCCATATTAGAAGTTATTGCAATTATTTTAGCTCCAGCATTTTTAGCTATCTCTAATGATTCCATCAACTCTTTAGTACGTCCTGAATCTGAAATAGCTACTACTAAATCATCTTCTGTAAGTAAAGAAGCTATAGTTTTCTGTTTATGATTATCTAAAAGAGCTTCAGCCACATAATTAATTCTTTTAAACTTCAATTCACTGTCTCTGGCAACTATCCCTGAAGCTCCAAATCCAAAAAAGTATATTCTTTTTGAATCTATTACAGTCTTTATTGCCTCTTTAATATTATTATTATCAAAAAGTTTTTTTGTGTTATGCAAGGATTGATCATATATTTGAAAAATTTTATTTATTATTTCTTCTACATTATCTTCTGCTTCTATCTCACCATAGATACGATCCTGCTTCCCTTTTTTTTCTGCCTGAGCTAACATAATCTTTAATTCCTGATATCCAGAATAACCAATATGCTGACAAAATTTAACGACAGTAGCTTCACTTACTCCTGCTTCTCTGGCCAGTTTAGTAATTGATAGATGAATTACTTCTTCACGATTATTTAATATATATTTTGCCACCTTTTTTTCTGCAGGTTTTAATTGTTCCATATAACTATTTATTCTTAAAATACCGTGAGGTAAATTTTTTGCATTTTTACTCACTATACTCACTTCCCTTAATATTAATAATTAATTTTTGCTATTTAAAAATATTAATATAAAATACATCTTACATAATGATTATCTTCAATTTTTTTCATTTCCGGTATTGCTTTTGAACATTCAGGTTTTGCCTCAGGGCATCTAGGATGAAAACGGCAGCCTGAAGGAGGATTTACTAAACTTGGTATATCTCCCTGAGTAGTTAATTTGCCATCTCTAAAACCTTTTTCAGGTTGTGGTGCTGCCGATCTTAATAATTGTGTATAGGGATGATAGGCTTTTTTAATTACATCCTCTGCCGGACCTAATTCCATTAACATTCCAGCGTACATAACTCCTATTCTGTCCGCAATATATCGAGCACCTGCCAGGTTATGAGTAATATAAAGATAGGATATATTCTCTTCATCTCTAAACTTTTTGATCATATTCATAATTATTATTCTAATAGAAACATCAAGCATTGAAGTAGGTTCATCAGCTAAAAGCAATTCAGGATCAACTGATATTGCTCTGGCAATATTTATTCTTTGCAGTTGACCTCCTGATAATTCATGAGGAAATTTGTCTATAAATTGTTCAGCAGGTTCCAGACCAACCTGAACTAAAACATCTTTGATTTTTTCTTCTACATTATTTCTATCTGCCAATCCATGAATCAAAAATGGTCTCTCTAAAATAGCTCGGATGGTATGAGTAGGATTAAGTGCTCCAAATGGATCCTGAAAGATCATCTGCACTTTTTTTCTATAGGCTAAATTATTTTTTCGGACTTCTTTTCCATAAATATTTTTGTCATTATAATATATATTCCCAGAAGTAGGTTGATGCAGTTTGGCTACAACATTAGCAGTAGTAGTTTTACCACTACCAGATTCACCTACTATTGAAAGTATTTCTCCTCTGTAAAGTGAAAAAGAAATATCATCCATAGCATGTACATATTCTTCTTTGCTTCCAAATTTTTTTACTGGAAAATGCATTGATACATTATCAAGTTCTAATATTTTTTCACTCATTATTATTACCTCCTGTATAGAGGTGACATCTTACTTTATGATTTTCTTCAATTTCTTTAAATTCAGGCATTGTTTTCTGGCAAATATCCATTCTTTTATCACATCGAGGATAAAAAGGGCATCCCTGAGGAGGATTTAATAAATCAGGTGGTTTCCCAGCTATTCCACTCATTTCCTCTAATTCTCCAGTCAGAGGTGGAAAAGAATTCATTAATCCTTCAGTATAGGGTTGTAAGGGATTAAGATAAATTCTATCTGCCGGCCCTATTTCTAAAATTTTACCTGCATACATAATTGCCAATTTATCCGAAATTTCAACCAATAAGGAAAGATCATGGGTAATAAATATTATTGAAAAATTAAATTCATGTCTTAATTCCTCTACTTTTTCTATTATATTTCTTTGAACTACAACATCTAAAGCAGTAGTAGGCTCATCCATAATCATCAAATCAGGATTTAAAATCATGGCCATAGCTATCATAACTCTTTGTTTCATTCCACCAGAAAGTTGATGGGGATAAGCATCCAATCGATCAATTTGTATATCTACAAGTTTGAGCATTTCCTTTGCCCTTTTTCTTGCTTCTTTATCAGATATTTTTTTCTCATGGGCTTTTAGAGCATCTATTAATTGTTCACTAATTTTCATAACTGGATTTAAAGCATTCATTGCTGATTGAAAAACCATAGACATGTTTTTCCATCTAAAATTTTTGATTTGCTTATCAGATAAGTCAACCATGTTTTTTCCTGAAAATCTAATTTCTCCAGAGTATATTTTCCCATTATCTTCTAGCAAATTCATTATTGAATAGGCAAGAGTAGATTTACCACAACCTGATTCTCCTGCAATTCCTATAAGTTCACCTTTCTTTAAATCAAATGAAACATCATTTACAGCAAGCACATCTCCCATTTTGGTTTCATAACCTGCTGTTAAATGATCTATCTCCAGTATTGTATCAGACATCTATATCTACCTCTTCCTTATTTTAGGATTAGATATTTCATCAATAGCAAAATTCATTAGAGCAAAAGAAGTACCCAGTAAACCAATAAATAATCCAGGAGGTAAAAACCACCACCAGGCATTATAAAGAAGGGCTGCATTGTTTTGGGCCCAATAAAGCATTGTTCCCCAGGTTACTGTAGAAAGGTTGCCAAGACCAATAAACTCTAAAGTAGCTTCTCCAATAACTGCTGCTATAGTAGAAGTAAAAAAAGTAGCCATAACTAGAGAAATTATATTAGGAAATATTTCTCTGAAAACAATAATTAAAGGTTTTTCACCTAAAACTTCAGCTACTTTAACAAATTCTCTTTCTCGAACCGATAAAACCTGTGACCTTATCACTCGTGTTCCCCAGGCCCAGCCTGTTAAGGATAGAACTAAAATTATTGGTAATACACCCTTAATTGTAATATAAGAAGCAACAACTATAACCAGGGGTAGACTTGGTATTACTAAAAATATATTATTAATAAATGAGATTATTTCATCAATCACTCCACCATAATAACCACTGAAAAGTCCTAAAGTTAAAGCAATAAAAGTTGTTATTATACCGGTTGAGATACCTACTCCTAAAGAAAGTCGCGTTCCATAAATCAATCTTGAAAAGAGGTCATAACCAGCATGGCTTGTCCCAAGTGGATGTTTAAGAGATGGTTCAGCTCTAAGTTCAAATTTACCTGATTCATCTCTACTTTGTTTTGGTCCATAAGGGGCAATGATCGGAGCAAAAATAGCTATCGTTAGAAAAAATATGAGAATAATAACTCCAGTTAAAGCTTTTTTATTTGATATAAATAATTTCAACATATCTTTAATCATCTACTACCACCATCCCTTACACGAGGATCAAGTAACATAATCACAATATCAGCTATAAAGTTAGAAAATAAAACTCCAAGTATTATAAATAAAAAGATTGCCTGTAAAAGTGGATAATCTTGCTGTTGTACTGCCTGAAATAACATAAAACCAACACCAGGATAAGAAAATACCATTTCCGTAAGTAAACTACCTCCAATAACAAAGCCAAGAGCCATTGCAAAACCTGAAATAGAGGGTAATATTGCATTCTTAGCAGCATATAAATTTCTAATTCTACTGGCTGAAAGTCCTTTAGCTTTAGCTACAGTAATATAATCTTCAGCAAGTACATTTATCATATTGTTTCTAATAGTTAATATCCAATATCCCATAGAGCTTATTGTTATAGTTAAACCAGGTAAAAAACCATGATATAGAACCGATTTAAAATAGGCCAAGCCATCAGCTGGCATTAATCTAGTTGAGTGAGCTCCTCCTAAAGGAAAAAACGGATTATTAAAAGCTAAGAAATAGACTAAAATAAGTCCAAACCAAAAATAGGGGAATGATCTAATAAATAAAAATAGTCCTAAAATTGCATCAGAAATTTTACTTTTCCTTTTCCAGGCTATACCAATCCCGATAAAGGTACCTATTACAAAACTAAATATTGTAGAAAGACCCATCAAACCAATTGTCCAGGGGAGAGCTTTTTTGAGAACATCCCAGACTGGGGTAGGATAATGACTGATTGATATACCTAAATCTCCATGAGCTAAATTTACAAGATAATCCCAGTACTGAATAACGATATTTTTATCTGTTTCTAAACCAAAAGCTGTTCTTACCGCTTCAATTGCAGAAGGTTCAAGTCCTTCCAATCTTTGAATCAGAATTGTAGCAGGATCTCCTGGCATAAGTCTTGGTAAAATAAAATTTATAGTAAGAGCAACAAAAATAGCGAATATTAACCATAGTATCCTGCGAAGAAAATACTTCATTTTTTCCCTCCTTTATCCAGCTAAACAAATTTTATTAAAGCAAACCCCCGAAGCAATCGAGGGTCTGCTATTTATACTTATTTCCTTATATCTTAAAAAATTTATTCTACTGGTTCTAAATTTAAGAAAACTGGCATTTTACTCATTCCGGCTGTAGAAGGTGCGGTATATGGATTATCTTCACTTGGCCAGCCAGTGAAATTTTCAGTAGAATATTCAAACCAGACAGGATTAAAGAATAAAGGTACCATTGGACTATCCTTCAAAAATTCACCTACTATTACATTAATCAATTCTTTTTGTCTTTCTTTATCAGCAGTTTTACTATATTCCTGAATTGCTTCATCTACTCTTTCATTTTGATATCTAACCTGTGAATGACCAGTTGCACTTTCACCTATAGGTGCATAATGTCTTGAAGGTAAAATGTTATTAAATTGATAGTAAGGTGAAAATCCAGAGTTAGTATAATCAATTGACATATTATATTTACCATTAGTAATATTATCTAAATAAGGAGAAGGCCATGATACCTGTTTTACTCTAGCATTTACCCCTATTTCTTCTAATTGCTTACTAATTGTTTCAACAGCAGTAATCCAGTCTGTCCAACCAGTTGGAACATAAAGACTAAAGGATAGTTCTTCTCCATCTTTTTCCATAATTCCGTCACTATTTCTGCTGTATCCTTCCTGTTTAATCATTTGTTCAGCAACTTTTCTATTTAATTCCCAGTTAAATTCCATTGTCTCATCAGTAAGCCAGCTTAAATAACCTTTTTTAACTCCTGTGTTAGAAGCAGGAACAGCTCCTGAATTCATAATAGTTGTTATTTCTTCCTGATCAATTGCCATAGCAATAGCTCTTCTCATATTACGATTAGAAAATGGTTCTTTTCCATTGTTTAAGTTTAAATAAACAATATTTCCTTCAGGAAGCCAGTAATGATTGTGTTCAGGATCTCTTTGGACATAGGTTTCATCGATATTGGAAATAAAGTAAGTACCCCAATCAACATCACCGGAAATTATTTTCATAGCAGCCTGTGAATTACCAGTTGCACTGATATATTCTACACCATCAATATAAGGTAAAGGCTTACCATCTTTACCTTCTTTCCAGTACTTTGGATTGCTTTTCATCTGAAAAGATTGATCAGCAAAAGTACCCTCTTTAAACATAAATGGACCGGTACCTACAGGATTTTCATTACCACTCCACTTAGATGGATTATCAACTTCTGACCAGATGTGTTCTGGTACAATATAAATACTTCCTACCTGTGGCATAACAGTTGTATTAGCTTCTTCAAAAACAAACTCTACTTTATATTCATCAAGTTTATTTACTTCTTTTAAACCTTGATTCCAAATTCCAGCTAAGTCAAGAGCCTTATCCTCTTTTGCCTGATTAAGTGTAAACATTACATCATCAGCATTGAATTTTTCGCCATCATTCCATTGAACATCTTCTCTCAAATTAAAAGTAAGAGTTTTTAGGTCATCAGACCATTCATAGCTTTCAGCCAGCCATGGTTCAATTTCACCTTTATAAGAATTAGCAAAAACTAAAGTTTCATAAATACCACCAAAAGTTATGTGTAAAGAATTTGGAGAAAAGGGATTAAAGTTCTTAACAAGCACTCCCTGCTTACTTGCTGTTACTCTAACAATTCCTCCTCTATTGACATCCTGAGCCATAACTCCAGTAGTCAAAGTAAAAATGAGCAGAAAACTTAAAATAAATATTATTTTTCTTTGCATTAAAAATTACCTCCCGTTTTTTTATTAAAGTAAATATTCAAAATATTTAATTATCAGAAGCTTTTCTCACCTCCCATAACTAAAATGTATATATTACTATATTCAATACAATAATAAAATTTCCTTCTTATTTTTTATTTTTTAATAAAATTATTTTTATAACAAGGTAAAAAAAATTAAATTCTTATTTTTTTAATTATTTTATCCTTATTTTGTAAAATAATAATTCCAATTAAAACTAAAAACATACCTATCATTTGAAAAGAATTTAATCGTTCATTGTAAACTAAATAAGATAAAATAGCCGATACAGGAATTTCAAAATTTGCAATAATAGAAGCTTTTACAGCCCCTATATTTTTAATACCTGTATATAAAAGAGCAACAGGTAAAACACCGGCAATAATAGCAAGCATTAAAATTCCCAACCAGGCTTTAGTCTCAAGACTATAATTAAATAAATGAAAGGGCCGATAATAAATAATAAGTGTAATTAAGGAAAAAGTATTAACATAAGCAGTCAAAATTATTGGCTCTATTTTATCCAAAAATGATTCAGAATAAACATTCATAAAAGCATAAAAAACAGCACCTAAAATCCCAAAAATAACCCCCAGACTTTCTACATTACTATTATAATTAAATAAATCAAGAACTAAAAAACTTCCTGCAAAAGCAATTATTAGCGAAAATAAAATAATTTTATCAAATTTTTCATTGCCAAAAACAAATGAATAGATTGTTACTAAAATAGGATAGGTAAACAAAAGAATAGTTGCAACTGCTACATCTAAAAACATAAAAGATTTATAATAAAATAGAGTCATAAAAGTATTACCAAATACACCAAGGATTAATACTTTTTTTAGTAATTTACTGGAAATAATAATTCTGGAACCATAAATATAATAAGAACCTATCCATAAAACTACTACAGCTATTAAATATTGTAAAATCAACATCTCTCCAGCACTTAAACCAAAACTATAAATATATTTTACAAAAAGTCCTGCACTACCAAAACAAATAGCTGATAAAACAGCTGCTATATATCCTATTTTATTGTTTTTTTTAACAAGATTATTATCTGCCAAATTAACACCCCAAATATGATAAAATTTATTTATTTTACCCACCTGTGCCCTAATTCACAGGTGGGCTGAGAAGGTACCAATAAAACAAAAAACATAAATATTATAATTCTTTTAAATTATTAACTTTATTAATTCCCAATCCTGGACCATCAGCCAAAATTATCTTCGGTCCATTTATCTTTATTCCACCATCAACTGGATCTTCTGCCAATAAACTTGGAGCATCCAGATCAAGGCGAGTAATATTTTTTTTGGCTGCAGCCAGATGAGCCGCTGCAGTTACAGAAATCTTTGCTTCTAACATACTTCCTAACATTGATTCTATACCATAAGCTTCAGCAATAGAGTTTATCTTAAGTGCATTATAAATTCCTCCTGCTTTCATTAATTTAATATTTATTAAATCACAGGCCTGCATCTCCAGAAGTTTCAAACAATCTTTTGCCCTAAATAAACTTTCATCAGCCATAATAGGAGTTAATACATTATCCCGAACAAATTTCATTCCTTTATAATCAGCTGCTTTTACTGGCTGTTCAACCAATTCTATATTTAAATTTTCTTCTTCCATCTTTTTTATGGCATAAACCGCTTCTTTTGCTTCCCAGCCCTGATTTGCATCTAATCTTATTTTTATTTCTGGTCCAACCGCTTCTCTTATAGCTCTTATCCTTTTTAAATCAAGATTTATCCCCTTACCAACTTTTAACTTGAGCGTTTTATAGCCCTCTTTTACCGCCTGGAGAGCATCTTCACTCATTTCAATCGGAGAATTTACACTAATTGTTAAATCAGATATAATTTCATCTTGATAGCCACCTAATAATTTATATAATGGCGCATCATAAATTTTACCATACAAATCATATAAAGCCATATCTATTGCCGCCTTAGCACTATGATTATTAACAGCTGATTCTTCTAAAAGATAATGTAATCTATCAAGATTATCTGCTTTTTCTCCAATTAGTAATGGTTTTATCTTTCCCATTATTAAACCTCTAATACCTTCATTCATATCTCCTGTAATCACAGCAGTTGGAGGCGCTTCACCTAAACCTACCAAACCACTATCAGTTATAATTTTTACCACTGTTTCTTCAGCTGATTCAACAGTCCTTAATGAAGTTTTAAATGGTTTTTTTAAAGGCACACTAAGATGATATAATTTTATATCAGTTATTTTCATTTTTTCCACCTCGGTTAATGAATTTTATAATCCACAGATCTTTTTGGCAACTTTAGCAATTGTAACATTACCATAGGCATTTGTCGGTAAATTTTTGGAAAGAACTACTAAAACAAATTTATTATTAGCAAAATTAAATATGGAAGCATCATGTTCTACTTTATCTAAAGTACCTGTTTTACTGGCGACTTTTACCCAATCATCTTCTGGAATATAAAAAGAAAGTTTATCTCTTATTTTTTGTCTACTCATAATTGAAAACATTTTTTCGCAACTTTTTTTAGAAATTATTGAAAAATTACTTTCATAAATATCTTGCAAAATTTCACCAATCTCATCTGCTTTTATGTAATTTTCTATCCCTTTTTTTCTTGATTCATAATCCATCATTTTTCTTTTTAAACAACTATCATAATTGCGGTTTTCTAAAAAATTGTTAATATTATTAATACCAAGTTTTTCAATAACTAAATTTGTAGCTGTATTATCACTTAAAACAATCATTAATAAAATCATTTCTGAAAGACTCATTTTAATATCTTTTCTAAGTTCAGATAATATCCCTGAACCTCCCACTCTTTTAGAAGAAGGGATAATAAAAAGTTCATTTGGATCAATAGTACCTGCTTCTAATTGTCTAAAATATTCAATCATAATAGGTATTTTAATAACACTGGCTGCCAAAAATATCTCATCTTCATTTATTTTTAATTCATCCTCATTCAATAAATCTTTATAATAGAGAGAATAGTCTCCTTTTCTATTTTTTAGATATTGGCTGATTTCTTTTTTTAATTCATTTTTCAAAAAAATTCCTCCCTCTAGTTTTCTAACAGAAATTTTTTAGCTAATTTAAATGATTCTAAATAAGTGTTTTCACTGCTTTTCATCAATTGTTCTGCCTTCATTACAAAAACTCCATGAACTGTTATTGCTTTATATTCTCCATTTTTATCATATTTACCATAACCAGAACCAGAATGTATTAAGTAATGTTCTCCCTTTTCTTTTCCAAGATACATCATAACATGGCCTTTCATATATATTGGGTCTCCAGCTTCTAATTTATCTAAAACTTCTCTCCTGTTTTTTAAATCACCATTAAATTCATAGATCTTACCAGCTGATATTTCTTCCTGAGGGAAACCAGCATCTCTTGGAATTTGAATACCAACCGTTCTATAAACATCCATAATAAAACGTGAACAATCTCTTCTTTTATAAAGTCCTCCCCAACCATATCTTTCACCTAAAAGTTTATAAGCCTGTTTAACCAAATTTTCTCTGGTATAACTAAGATATCCTTCATTTAAATCATTAGACCTGGCAATTAAAGCTTTTTTAAATTTAACCTTTTCTTTTTCTCCCTTTACTGGAAGCCAGATGACATAAGCTCCTTCAGGTGATTGGGCCTGTCCATTGTTTTCAGGAATAGAGTCTGGTAAATCTTCATTTTTTACAAGAGGAATTTTATCCCCCATTTGAAATAAAATATTAGATATTTGTCTGTCAAATGGATTGGGTTCAGTTTCTACTCTGCTTTCTGTAACAACTAAAAATCTCTCAGTATCAAAATAAGTTAAAGCTTCTTTTTTATTTTCTGTAATTGCTATTTTATCTCTTTTTACCCACCCTCTATATCTTTTGGCCTGAATAAAATACCAGTTCTCATCACTACTTGAATGTAAAATCGCACATGATGTGCCTACTGATAAGGCAGTAAGTTGTAATATATCCTGATCTATAGTTTCAGGACTTTTAGCATATATTTCACTACTAGGGAAAGATCTGACATTTGCTCTTTTAACTATAATCCCAAAATCAACTTCAATGTTTTTCTTTATATTTTCTAAATTAGTTTTTTTAATTAATTCTTTTTTTTCTTTTTTGGATATTTTTTTTGAGTTTTTATTATAATAATCTTTTTCTTTTATTTTTTCAGGAAGAGAATAATCTTCCATTAATGAATATAAATTTTTATCAGTTATTATGTCAGGATAATTGCTTAGTTCACAAAATTCTTCTTCTTTTCCCTTTTCTTTAGCCTTTTCAAAAATTATTTTATTAAATTCATTTATTTCTTTTTTAGTCATAACTTCATTTTTTTTATTATCTGCTAACCAAAATTCTGGTTTGAGCATATTTTCTTTTACACCAGGAGCTAACTTTATTTTTTGTAATTTAGACATTTAAGCTATCATCTCCTTAATTCTCTTTTTAATACCCTGCAGGAATAACATCATTTTTTATTAAGTCTTTATAACTTTCTCTTTTTACTATAAGATTAGCCTCTCCCTCATTTATAAGAACTATTGCTGGACGAGGTATACCATTATAATTATTTGATAAAGCATAAGTGTAAGCTCCTGTACAGGTTACTGCCAGTATGTCTCCTCTCTTACTTACTGGAAGTTTAATATCTTTTATAAGTATATCACCAGTTTCACAACATTTACCGGCAATACTCACTTCTTCTTCTGGTTTTGCATTCATTTTATTTGCTAAAAAAGCCTCATATTCTGCTCCATATAATGATGGTCTGATATTATCACTCATACCTCCATTTATTGTTATATATTTTTTAATATTTTCGATATCCTTGATCATTCCAATTTCATAAAGAGTAGTCCCGGCTGTTCCAATTATAGACCTTCCCGGTTCAAGTAACAATTCTGGTAAAGGATAGTTATGATTATTAACTTCTTTTATTACTTTTTCAACCATTTCTTTAACATATTTTTTAATAGGAATCACAGGATCATCTTCAGTATGAGGAATACCCAGGCCTCCACCAAGATCTAACTTGGTCATAGTAATCCCATTTTCATTTTTCATATCTGCCATAAATTTAACCATTATTTCTATTAATTTCAAAAAACCTTCTTTTTGATAAATTTGAGAACCAATATGAGCATGAATCCCTTTTAATTTTAAATTTTGATATTTATTTGAAATTAAATCAACTAATTTTTCTGCATCACCATTTTTTATTCCAACCCCAAATTTCGAATCAACTTTTCCTGTTACCATAAAATCATGGGTATGAGCTGCTATACCAGGTGTAAGGCGAATCATTACTTCAATATTTTTATTATATTTATCTGCTAACTCATTTAATAATTGAGCTTCTGGAAAATTATCTACTATAAATCCACCAATATTATTTTTTAAAGCCAATTCAATTTCAGAAGCTAGTTTATTATTTCCATGAAAAAATACTTCTTCAGTTGGAAAATTAGCTTTTAAAGCTGTGTATAATTCTCCTCCAGATACTACATCAAGACTAATATTTTCTTCTTTAAAAATTCTATAAAGTGTTCTATTAGC
>Ga0207414_1000083_pt1 | contig 44999 bp, 44 predicted proteins | sample PonA231FremontCA_2_FD_187269 | JGI IMG/M metagenome (GOLD analysis project Ga0207414, IMG submission 187269) | Marine sediment microbial community from Fremont, CA, USA - Pond A23 Sediment 1 (SPAdes) | ecosystem: Environmental > Aquatic > Marine > Unclassified | place: USA: Fremont, California...
GTCATGACCGGTGATATCGCCATCGACGATGACCGGCAGCGCTTGATCCGAAAGATCAGTGCGTGCGTTGAGTCTGCGGGGATGGGGCTGCGCTATCTGATCCACAACGCCGGTGTGGGTGAACCCGCCAGCGGGATTGAAACAATGGATCCCGACGATCTGGCTCAGGCCCTGGCAGTCAACGTCACAGCCCCGCTTGCGCTTACTCAGGGGCTGCTGCCGCTGCTGCGGGCTGCGCATCCGTCTCGAGTGCTCATGGTCGGCGCCGGAATCGCGGATCGACCCCAGCCCGGCACGGGCAGCTACGGCATCAGCAAGAAGGCGCTGACGCGGCTATTCGAGCAGATGCAGGTGGATTTCGCCCAATCGCGGGCGAGTGAACCCGACGTGGCCCTGTTTCAGCCGGGGCTTGTGGATACGCCGGGCATTCGTGCGCATCTTGAGGCCGCCCGTCGCTGCGGCCTGCCGCATGTCGATTATCTCGACCAGGCCCTGGCCGACGGCGAGTGCCGGTCGCCCCGGGCCGTGGGCGAGGCAATGGCCGAGGCGCTGACGAACACGCCATCGGAGGACTTTGCGGGCGCCACCCTGCGGCCCTGAGCCAGTGCGGGGCCGCGTCTAGCCGGCTGCCCCCTCCGTCTCGCCGGCCTGAACGGCCTGGGCGCGGTTGCGAACCTGTTTGACCATCGCGACAAAGCCATCGCGGCGGTTGGCCGTCAGCTGTTGCGAAAGCCCAAGGTCATCAAAAAGCGACTCGATGTCGGTGTTGAGGATTTCCTGCGGCGTTTTGCCCGAATAGGCCTTGAGCAGAATTGCCACCAGTCCTTTGACGATGAATGCATCACTGTCGGCGCTGAAAAACATCCGCGGGGGATGCTCGTCACTCACCGTGGTTTCGAGCCAGACATTGCTGGTGCAGCCATCGACGCGGTTGGCTTCGGTTCGTGCCTCGTCGGGCAGCGCTGGCAGGTCTCGGCCCATATCGATGAGCAAACGGTAGCGATCCTCCCAGTTGTCGAGAAAGTGGAAGGTGTCGATCAAGCGTTGTAGATCCATAAGGCACTCCCGAGACTACGGGCATCAATTTTGACGCTACAATGGTAAGTCAGGCAACAACGGGAGGAAGGTCAGTCCATGACCGAGTATTCGACTCATACGGATTCTGCCGCGCTTTTTGACGAAACCGAGTGTGCCTACTGCCGCAACGGCGCCGGGCTGGGTTTTGACTTTACGTTTGCGTTCCAGCCGATCGTCGATGCCGAGCATCGTCAGGTGCGCGCCTACGAAGCACTAGTGCGCGGGCCGAACGGTGAGGGGGCCGGCAGTGTTCTCGATAAGGTCGACCGCCGCGTCATGTACCGATTCGATCAGGCCTGCCGGGTGAAGGCGGTCAAGCTTGCGGCCGACCTCAATATGCAAGCACAGCTTGCGATCAACTTTATGCCCAACGCAGTCTACAGCCCTGAAACCTGCATCCGCACAACGCTGGCGGCGGCGCGTGAGTACAACTTTGACACCGCCAAACTCGTATTCGAGTTCACCGAGGCCGAGCAGTTGTCATCCACTGATCATCTAATCTCGATCATGGCCGCCTATCGCGATATGGGCTTTGCCGTTGCGATTGACGACTACGGCGCCGGCTTTGCGCGGATCAATCTGTTGCTGGATGTCCAGCCGCAGTATCTCAAGCTTGATATGTCGCTTGTTCGTGACTGTGACTCGATACCCGCCAAGCAGGCACTGATCGAGGGCACGCTCCTGACCATGGAGCGCCTCGGGGTAGAGACCATTGCCGAGGGGGTCGAGACCGAAGCGGAATACGCCTGGTGCCGCGCTCATGGCATCCGCCTTTTTCAGGGTTTTTTGCTGGCACGCCCGGGATTCGAATGTCTGCCGGAACCCTATATACCGGCAGACTGAGGCAACGCTGATCCCCGCTGCCTACCAATTCTCGGCAAATGGCCGAGCCTCCACCTCAAACGACCAGGCCGAGCGTGGCTGTTGCGTCAGCCAGTAGGCGGTTTCAGCAACAGCATCCGGATCAAGGAAGAACGTATCGGGCTTGTCCGGCAGGCGCTCGCGGGTGCGGGGCAGATCGACCACGCCGTCGATCATAATGGTAGAAACATGAATCCCGTCCGGCCAGAGTTGCTTGGCCAGCGATTCGGTTAGATTGCGCTGGGCGCCCTTGGCGCTGGCAAACGCTGCGGTCTTGGCAGCGCCCCGGCGTGATGCGGTGGCGCCGGTGACCACGATGCTGCCGCGGCCGGCACTGCGCATATCCGGTGCCACGGCCCGTGCCGCCGCCACCAGTCCAAGGGTATTGACCCGCCAGGATTGCTCGAACGTCGACAGCTCGAGGGATTCAAAATCACCCCAGATGCCGGCACCGGCGTTGTGCAGCAGCACATCCACCGGGCCGAGTGCTTCGCGGATGTGTGCAAAGGTGTCGCTGACCGCGGTGGGGTCGCCGATATCGCACTGATAGGCCTGTGCGGCATCGCCGATCTCCGCGGCCAGCGAGTCGCAGAACTCCGCTGACCGGGCGATCAGCGCGACGCGGTAACCGGCGGCAGCGAAACGGCGCGCAAAGGCGGCGCCGTTACCGGGGCCGACACCGTTGACGACGCAGACGGGCTGAAGATTTGCCATGACTGACTCCTCGAATGATTGGGAGCCGTCACCGTATCAGGCCTGGCGAGCGATCAGGTGATTAGAACCGCATGGCGTTTGTATATGCAAAAACGGTCTTTAAAACCATTTGCAGGTAACAGAAGGTTCTATCCACAATGGTGGCATTACATCAAGACACGGAGTTAAAGCATGGCAATCCGCCTGACTACCCTTGGGGTTGCAGTGGCAACGGCACTGGCCGCGCAGGCCGCAAGCGCCAGTGTGCCGCCGCTCGTTGACACTGACTGGCTCGCCGATCGCCTACAGGACGACAATCTCGCCATTGTCGACGTCAGAAGCCCCATCGATAATGGCGACGAAGTAGCGTTTTCCGACGGTCATGTTCCCGGTGCTGCCGATGCCGGGTATGCCGATACCGCCTGGCGCGCCGAGCGTGACGGGGTGATCGGTCAGCTGCCGCCGATCGAGTCGCTTGAAGGCTTGATCGGTACGCTGGGCGTCGATAACGCCGATACCGTTGTGGTCGTACCAGCGGGTACCGGGCCGACGGATTTTGGCAGTGCGGCCCGCGTCTACTGGACATTCAAGGCGCTGGGCCATGACGCCGTCACGATTCTCAACGGTGGCTACCAGGGCTGGGTGGCCGCGGATCAGCCAATCGCCACCGGTCAGCCCCGCGTCGAACCGGGCACGTTCGAAGCCGATCTCCAGTCTCGGATGCTGGTCTCAACGAGCGACGTCGAAAATGCCGACGAGCGCGGTCTTCAGCTGATTGATGCGCGGCCATCAGCGTTCTACGAGGGGGAGCGCAAGCATCCCGCAGCGCGGGTAGCGGGAACCCTCCCCAGCGCAGTGAATCTGCCGCATTCGTCGTTCGGCGTTGATGGCGATGCATGGCGGTTTGATCCGTCCCGTGCGGAGGCGGCCATCGAGGGCGTGTCGCTCGAGGCGGGTCGTCGACCGGTTTCCTTCTGCAACACCGGCCACTGGGCCACCACCACGTGGTTTGCCCTCTCCGAAGTCCAAGGCCTCGATAATGTCGGGCTCTATGATGGCTCGATGGTCGCCTGGACGGCCAACGAATCACGGCCAGTCGATGTGGCCAAGCGTGGCCTGGCCCGTATCCTCGAGTTCTTCGGCGGATGAACATGGCAGCCGCGGCATCGACAATCCCGGATCAGGGGCCGCGCGCCGATCGGTTTATCGTAATCACGGCGGCCATCGGGCTCGTATTGATGGCGGGCCTGATCAGCCTCGAAGCGCCCATCGATCGCGTGTGGCTGTTGTTGATCGGTACCGGGCTGGGTATTGCCCTGTACCATGCGGCCTTTGGTTTTACGGCTGGCTGGCGCAACCTGGTCACCGAGCGGCGCAGCGGCGGGTTGCGCGCCCAGATGGTGTTGCTGGCCATTGCCTCGGTACTGTTCATCCCGGTTCTCGGGTTTGCCGATTCCCTGGGCCTTACCGGGATCAGCGGGACGCTGGCGCCCGTCGGTATCTCGCTGGTGGTGGGGTCGTTTCTGTTTGGGTTTGGCATGCAACTGGGCGGTGGTTGCGGCTCCGGCACGCTTTTTACCGTCGGCGCCGGCAACCTTCGAATGATGATCACGCTGATCACTTTCATCGCCGGATCGGTGCTCGGGACGATGCACCTCCCGGCATGGTTGGCGATGCCGGGTGTTGATCCGGTCAACCTCATCGAATCCCTCGGTGTGGGCCCCACGCTGGCGCTTCAGCTGGTACTGATCGGCCTGTTGGCTGCGGGATTTGCGGCGCTGGAACGACGTCGGCATGGGCATGTTGCCCGAGTGCTGCAGGCCCGGCCTGAGTCCGGGATAGTGACGACGCTGATCCAGGGGCGCTGGCCGCTGCTCTGGGGGGCGCTTGCGCTCGCGCTTCTCAATCTGGCCACGTTACTGGTCTCGGGGTATCCGTGGGGCATTACCTTTGCGTTCGGCTTGTGGGGGGCAAAGATCCTCCAGGCGTTTGGTGTCGACATGGCGCAGTGGTCGTTCTGGACGTGGGATTATCCTTCGCTCGCCCTGAAAGACAGCCTTCTGGTCAATGTGGTCTCGGTGATGAACTTTGGGCTGCTACTCGGCGCAATGCTTGCAGCCGGCCTGGCCGGGCGCTTCAATCAGGCGAGTCGCCGCACACTGGGGACTCGATCGGTGATCGCCGCCATTGTTGGCGGGCTTTCCATGGGCTACGGCGCGAGGCTTGGATTCGGGTGCAACATCGGCGCCATGTTCAGTGGCATCGCCTCGGCCAGTCTGCACGGCTGGATCTGGTTTGCGTGCGCGTTTGCAGGCTCGCTGGTCGGTATCCGGGCGCGTCCCTGGTTTGGACTGGCAGGGTAGAGGGCGCTATGTCGAGCCGACGGGACTATTCACGCGCAAGGGTCGTCGCCGTACTGAGCGCCCTGCTGGTCCTCATCCTCGTGGACCACTTCCATTCCGCCACGTTCGCGCGCAATAGTGGCGAGGCGGGTGTGACCACCAGCTACTCCCAGCTCGATAGTGGGGCCTGCGCCCCTTGTGGGGCACCTTGCCGGCCTGACGAATGAGCCCCCGCCGTCTGAACGGCGGGGCCGCTCTGGCGCGGTCAGCGTCCCAGGTTACTTAACCGTGCCGGCTCCACCACTTCGATCCAGTAGCCATCCGGGTCACGGATGAAGGCCACATCCGTCAACTTGCCCTGATCGGGTCGCTTGATGAATTCGACCCCGTTGTCATCGAACCACCGTTCGGCAGCATCAAGATCGGGCACCGAGATGCAGATATGCCCAAAGCCCTGGGGTTCCGAGTTGCCATCGTGAAACTGCACGTCAGGATCGTCCTCGCTGCCCCAGTTGTGGGTCAGCTCGAGCAGACCGCGCTGCGAAAAGGTCCATACGGTCCGCTCGCCCACATCAGACGGCGGCGTTGACTGCCCCTCGGTGGGGCAGTCGAGGAAGTACAGCGAGAAGTTGAGTTCCTCAAAGTCCAGCCGCCGCAGGACGCGCATCCCGAGCACACCGGTATAGAACGCCAGGGAGCGCTCGGGGTCCTTGATGCGCATCATGCTGTGATTGAGCGCGAATCCCCGGGTCGTCTCGGGGCGTGTCTCGACCACGCCGGGATACTGCTCGGTGGTAAAGCTCATTACGGTCACTCCTTGTTGCTAGATCGCACGGTCGGCCATTTGCCGCGCGATGTAATCGGCCTGCCGGATCGCCAGGCTGACAATGGTCAGCGTCGGATTTTCGGCGGCACTGGTCGTAAATTGACTGCCGTCGGAGATGAACAGGTTATCGATATCGTGGGTCTGTCCATACCCGTTGCAGACGCCGTCGCGGGCGTGGGCGCTCATGCGGCAGGTGCCAAGGTTATGAGTGGAGGGGTAGGGCGGCGTGCGATAGGCCTTGTTGGCACCCGCCGCCTCGTAGATCGCGGTCCCCTGCTGGAAGGCATGCTGGCGCATGGCCACATCGTTGGGGTGATCGTCGTAATGCACATTGGGCACCGGCAGTCCGTAGGCATCCTTGACATCGGTGTTCAGCGTGACCCGATTGCGCTGCTGTGGCATATCCTCGCCCACCAGCCACATCCCGGCCATGTGGGCGTACTGGTCCATCGCTTCGGTAAAATCGCTGCCCCAGGCGCCCGGGTCAAAGAACGCCGCCATGAAGGGTAGGCCGAGCGATACCGTTTCGATCTCGTAGCCCCCGGCAAAGCCCCGCGACGGGTCATGGTGGGCCTCGTCCTGGACAATGCCGGCCATGGTGGTGCCGCGGTACATGTGCACCGGCTCGTCAAAGCTCGCATAGACCGAGCCGGTCATGTGGCGCATGTAGTTGCGGCCCACCTGCCCGGAGGAGTTCGCAAGGCCATCCGGGAACTGACTGGATGCCGAGTTGAGCAGCATGCGGGGGGTTTCGATGGAGTTGCCCGCCACAGCAACCGCCCGGGCCCGCTGGCGCTGCTCGCGACCATCGGCGTCGAAGTACACCACGGCACTCACACGCCCACTGTTGTCGTGCTCGATGGAGGCCACCTGGGATTCGGGCCGCAGCTCGACATGACCCGTGGCCAGCGCCCGCGGAATCTCGGTATACAGGGTCGACCACTTCGCGCCGGTGGTGCAGCCCTGAAAACAGAAACCGCGCTGAACGCAGCTGGCCCGGCCATCCCGCGGGACGCTGTTGATGGCCATATTGCCGGTGTGACAATGCTTGTAGCCGATGGCAGTGGCCCCGGCGTGCATGACCTTGAAGTTGTTGTTGCCGGGCAGGCCCGGGATGCCATTGGTGCGGGTGACGCCCATCTTGTCCTCGGCCCGATCGTAGTAGGGCGCGAGGTCGTCGTAGTCGATGGGCCAGTCCAGCAGGTTGGCGCCGGGGATATCCCCATACTCGCTGGCTGCACGGAACTCGTGGGGCTGAAACCGCAGGCTCGCGCCGGCCCAATGGACTGTGCTGCCGCCGACCGCTTTGACGATCCAGGACGGCAGATTGGGAAAGTCGCGAGCCACCCGCCAGGTGCCGCTCGTGGTGCGATTATCGAGCCAGGCAAGCTGCCCGAACGATGCCCATTCATCGGCAATGAATTCACCGCGGGTGTGTAGTTTTCCGGCCTCGAGGACAACGGCATCAATGCCTTTCTGGGCCAGTTCGTTGGCCAGTGTGCCGCCGCCGGCACCGGATCCGATGATCACCACAACGCTGTCATCATCGTGGGCAAAGGTTGTCTGGTTATCGTAGTTATCCATCGTTCAATCTCCTCAGCCGTTCGTCCCGGGGACGGGTCCACTTGCGCTCGCCGGCAGGTCGGGCAGCCATGTCAGGTCATTGAAGCCCCGCGACAGGTACCCGGCGTCACCAAGCTCGCCGCCGTAGCCGAAGTGGCGGAACGCCATTTCGTTGTTATAGAGCGATACAACCGCGGTGGATTGGACCTTTTTGAACAGGTCGGATCCGGCAATGGCGCGGACGTGCATGCCCTGCTGTTCCGCATCGAGCGCCAGCCAGTCGCCGCCGGCACGGTTGTCCAGCGCGGCGATGCCCGAGCGCATCGTCTCGGCCACGTTGGCATCCGCAGCGGCTGCATCGAGGTCTTTCACGACAAGCGCGTAAACCGCGTCCTCGAGCGTCGGATGAGGAAAGATATGGCGGGTCAGTGTGAGTAGAACCTCGCCCTGGTGGGCGTCGAGCTGCTGGAGCTCGAGTGCCCAGGACCGGGACGGGGCAAGGATAGCGATGGGCATGCTGGTCATCGCCAGCGTCCCCATCAGCGTCGAGCCACTGCCTTTGAGAAAGCGGCGACGGTTCATTGACTGGTCCAACATGGTTGGCCTCTCCTCCTGTGTGAGCGTTGCGCACGGGCATTCGCCCCGTGATTGGCGCCTTTCTCTGAAGCGCTCGTTTTGATTGTGTGATGCGTGATTGCTCATGGGGTAGTAGCGTGCTACTACAAACTAAAAAGAGATCCGATAAACAGCGAGGAGAGAGCGATGTGCGAGGTTTACGCGTCAACGCCGCGGGAACGATACGACTCCAGCACCCGATCGGTACGGCTCAGCGGATTCGTCACCAGCATCCGGCTCGAGAACGAGTTCTGGTGGATCCTGGAGAAGCTCAGCGCCGAGCAGCACCTGAGCGTGCCGCAGTTCATCACTGAGATTCATGACGAGGTACTCGAGCGCCAGGGCGAGGTCAGAAATCTGGCGTCGTTGCTGCGGGTTTGCTGCGCCCGTTACCTGGAGCGCCAGATTCCCGACGACACCACATCGGTCAGCGCGGTGGCGGAGAGTGGATGATCAGTCCAGAAAGAACAGCACAGTGGTAACGACACCCACGGCGACAATCCCGGCGCGCAGGACCGCCGGTGGCAGGCGACGGCCGATTTTTGCACCGGCCATCCCGCCGATGCTCGCGGCGATGGCCATTGGCAGGACCTCGCTCCAGGCGATGGCGCCACCGATGGCGTAGACGGTCACCGCGATCACGGTCAAAACCGCTGAGAGCAGGTTCTTGAGCGCGTTGGCCAGGCTCAGATCATCAACCCCCAGCAAGCGGAAGGCGGCCAGCATGACGATTCCCATGCCACCGGCAAAATAACCGCCGTAGATGCTTACGGCCAGCACGCCAAGGCGTCCCGGCAGGCCGTGGCCGTGGGTAAACCGACTCGATAAGGCCCGATGGATGCGCGGGCCTAGTGCGAACAGCCCGGTGGCAAACAAAAGCAGCCACGGCAGGATCGCGCTGAAAGCCTCATTGGGGGTAAGAAGCAGGAGACTGGCCCCCAGACTCCCGCCCAGCGCCCCCAGCACGATAACGGCAAGTAGCGTCATGCCGCGGGGCGCACGGATCAGGTCGCGGGATCCCCAGACACTGGCGAGGTACCCCGGCAGCAGGGTCGTCGTGCCCGTCGCATTGGCCATGACCGGCGGGACACCAACAAAGACCAACGCGGGCAGGGTGAGGAAGCTGCCCCCACCGGCCAGCGCGTTGATAACGCCGCCGCAGAGCGCGGCCGCTACCACGATCAGCAGGTCCATCAGGGCAGCGCCCAGGGCGGCTGGACCGCCAGCCGCGCCGAGTCAGCCTGCTTCAGCCTTCTGCACCAGCAGATCGGCGAGAAACCGCTCCAGGCGTTGTTCGTCGGAGAGATCGCCATAGAGCAAGGCGCCATCGCTTTGCTGATCGGCTTTCAGCAGCGAAGGCGTTGCAAACACGGAGTAGCTGAGCCCTGCCTGCGGTTGATCGAGGAGATCGACCTCGCGGGGCGTCAGGTCACTTCGTCCCAACCGCTCCAGCATGTTCGAGAGGTTTGCCCGCGCCCGGCGGCTACGCGGCGCGTCACCGGTCACAAACAGGATGAGCAAGGGCATCGGTGCCTCTTGCGAGGGTGTTCTAGTTGTCATTGAAGCCATCCCCGTGCTCCGGTTCCTCAATCTCCGGATCGCGCCGACGCCGGATCCGATTGCGCCCCTGTTCATCGAAGCGCGCCGCCTCGTTGTACTCCTCGGCCTCCAGCTCGAGCATCTCACTCAGGCGCCGACGTTCCTTTTCGGCCTGCGCGATGCGCTGCTCGAGATCGTTCTGGCGCTGTTGCCATTCCAGCCGTTTGCGCCGGGCCGTTGCCTCGTCTTCCTGCGCCTTACTGATGCGCGCGGTCCCCATCAGCACCTCGCCGCCATTTTCGTAGATCTCCGCAAGATCGAGACCTTCGTCACTCAGCAGTAGTTCTCGCTGCTGGTTGGAATGGCCCGATCCGCGGGATTTGACGATGGACAGCGACCGGTTCCGCTCGCCACCACGGACGTTGTAATCCAGCACGATCCAGCTGTCCGCGAGCGTCGAGATCTGCCCCTGGGTCGCTTCACCTTCGGGATCGCGAACCCCGCTAAGCGAGGTGAGGATAGTCGTTATGCCGCGGCGTCTGACCATGTCGATCAGGCGCTCGGTGGCAATCTCGGCGCCTTCCGTGGCACTGGCCTTGAGCAGCGCCGATATCGGATCGATCACCAGGCAGTCGGGATCGAAGTCATCAAGCAGACGCCGAATAGCAAGGAAATGCTCGGTGACGCGGGCGGCATACGCGGACAGACTCTTAAAACGCACCCGGCCGGCAGCAATCGGATCGCGCAGGTTGATGCCCACCGAGTGGAGATTGCGCACATAAGGGCCTTCGAGCTCATCAAAACTGATATACAGCGTTCTCTGGCCGCGCGTGGCGGCGGTCTCTGCGAATCTGCCGGCCAGCGTGCTCTTGGCGGTTCCGGGGCGGCCCGAGATGAGCAGCGTCGACCCGCGATAGATACCGCCGCCGAGCAGCGCGTCGAGCCGGTCAACTCCCAGGCTGAGCCGCTCGTCACTCGCTTCTATATTCTCGTTCTCATCGCCGTAGTGGTAGGGCAGTGCGACACCGTCATTATCGATGAGCATCGGCAGTTCATCGGTGACATGCCCAGAGCCGCGATACTTCGCGATTCGCAGCGACCGATTGAGTTGCTGGTCGACAATGCGCGCCGACAGTATGAGCGTGGCCGAAAGAAGAAACTCGATCCCCTCAAGGTGGAAAGGCTCGGTCCCGTCGTGGCGAGTCTTGCCAGTCAGCAGCAATGTCCAGCCGTTCTCGGCGCAGGCCTCGTCAACCCGCCGGATCTGGTTGATGGCAGCGTTGTGGTCGACCTGATGGCGCAGCAGTTGGTCGATACCATCGAACACGATCCATGCGGCCCCGGTCTGGCGGCTTGTCGCATCAACAATCGACAGCAGCCCCTCCAGATCGAATTCGCCCGCCGTCTCGGCACTGAGGCGGGGGCGGGCATCGATCACTGCCAGCGAGTCGGCATCGAGCAGGCTCGGGCCCCAGGTGAAGGCGGCGGCGTCGCGCCGGATCTGGTCCGGGGATTCTTCGAACGAGACGAACAGGCCGGCTTCACCGCGCTCGATGGCACGGGCAAGCACCTGCAGGGCCAGCACGGTCTTGCCGGCGGCGGCCTCGCCCAGCACCAGCGTCGTCTGACCGGCCGGCAGACCACCGCGGGTCACCCGATCGAGATCGGTGATACCCGTTATTCGTTTTTCCAATTCGCGCTCCCTGATGATTCCACTAGGGGAAGTTGCCTCCCGCGCTCGAGAAGCCAGCGAAAGTCCTCGGCTTCCAGCGGCACACTGTAATAAAAGCCCTGACCGAACTGAATGCCCATGGCCAGCAGTGCATCCCGTACGTCGGCGGTTTCGATGCCCTCGGCGATGATCTCTGCGTCGAGGGCGCGGGCGAGCCGCCGGACCGCTTCGACCAGATTCACGCTGAAGCTGTCCTGCGTCACCTGGCTGACGAATCCCTGGTCGATTTTGATTTCATCGAACGGGTAATGCTGCAGGTAGAGCAGCGACGAGTAACCGGTACCAAAGTCATCCAGCGACAGGCGCACATTCATTTCACGCAGGACTCGCAATTGCTCGAGTAGCAGCGCTGACTCCTTGGCAAAAACGCTTTCGGTGATTTCCAGTGACAGCTGACAGGGTTCAATCCCCGACTCGTCGAGGATGGCCCGGACCCGCTCGGGGAAATGACCCGAGCGAAACTGCACCAGCGAGGCATTGACCGCAACGCGCACCAGATCCAGTCCCGCTTTGCGCCAGGCTCGCAGATGCTGGCAGGCGCGTCGCAGTGCCCAATCGCCGATCGGAGCGATGAGCTGGCTTTGCTCGGCGATGGGGATGAAAACGCCAGGCGAGATCAGCCCGCGAGTGGGATGATTCCAGCGCAGCAATGCCTCGGCGGACACCACCTCACCGGTGGCCATATCCACCTTCGGCTGGAAATGGACCTCGAACTCGTCATTTTGCAGCGCGCTGCGCAACTCTCGAGTCAGGCCGATTCGAGCCTGGGTTTCGGCCTCGAGCGACTCGCTGTAGGCGATCCAGGGCAGCGCTGACTCGGCACGGTGACGAAACAGCGCGCGCTCGGCCTCGCGCAGCAGGGTTTCGGCCGACCGTGGCGTGCGGTCGAGGTGGCTGCATCCCATCCTGATCGCGACATCAATCGCCACTCCGTCAAGCGCGAAGGGGCGCGACAGCCGTTCGATCAGATGCGCGAGCTGGGCCTCGGTGGACGTGTCCCGGGCGAGTTCGACATAGACTGCGCATTCATCGCCGCCGATACGGCCCGCCAGACTGGACTCGCCGGCTACCTCGAGCAGGCGCCGACTGAACTCCACCAGCAACCGGTCACCGCCCTCATAGCCGTAGGCATCGTTAATGTCCCGCAGACTGACGATATCGACCATCAGGACCACGCCGTTGTCGGGCCAGCCGTTGTCATCCAGCCAGCGCCGCAGTGCCTCGCTGAACCCGTTGCGTGTCGATAATCCCGTTAATGGATCCTCCAGCACCGAGCTCGCGAGACTTTCCTGCGTGGCCCGCAGGGCGGCGGTATCCTGCTTGATGGCCACATAGTTGATGATGGTCTGATCATCGTTCTCCAGTGGGGCAATCAACGTGTGCTCGCGGTAGGGATCGCCATTCTTGGGGCGGTTTTCGAGTTCGCCGACCCAAGTGTTGCCAGCCTCGACGGATTCCCAGATCTCCCGGTTGACCGTCTCGGGCGGGTTACCGGTGCTGAGGCGCGTCAGGGCGTCACCGACCAGCTCGTCGCGACGATAGCCAGAGCGGCGTTCAAATGCGGGATTGACGTATTCAATCTGCCCTTGGGTATCGGTGATGGCGATGGGCGCCGGATTGAGATGGGTGATCTGCATGAATTTGTGGACTTCATGCTCAAGTGAACGACGCTCGGTGATATCGGCGATAACGACCCCGACCTGAGTGCCGGGCCGGCCTGTGCCCTGCAGGGGGTGATAGCGGACTTCGATCTCGCGCCATCCGAGAGTCGGGCTGTGGCGTTGCGTGCGATAGCCCTGGGGCTCGCCGGCCAGACAACGATCCAGCCTGTCTCGATAGAAGGTTTGGAAGGCTTCTTCACCCACTACTTCGGCAACATGGCGTCCTGGCAGGTCGTTGGCGGCTGCGCCATGAAGGCACTCGTAGGCGGCATTGACCCAGACGTAGCAGTAATGATGATCGACAATCGCGCAGCCATTGTCGCTCGCCTCGAGTAGCGTGTGCAGATTGGTCTCATCGGGCATTCCATTGCGAGTGCCATCGATGTCGGTCATGGGGTGATACGCCTGATCCTTCATGAGGTTTGATGTGATCAGAGTGCCTTGCTTGGCGCCGGCTGGCAAAGGAACCGGTTTGCACTTATCAAAAAAATTGGTCTAGAGTTAAACAAGGCTGGATGCCTGATCGGGCAACTTTCCTCCCGCTAGACCGCATGGACTCCGTCTTTTCTGCTGCGCAGGCACCAGCCCATGAACCGAATCCTTGAGACGGAATGGTCAAACGCAAGGAAAAAGGAGCATACGTATGAATAAGCGTTCCCTATACGCTTTCGCATTGACCGGCGCGCTGGCCCCGATGGCTGCGAACGCCGAGTGCGGCGAGATTTCGGTCGCTGAGATGAACTGGACCTCAGGCGGCATCATCACCGGTGTTACCGAGTTTCTGCTGACGCAGGGCTACGGCTGTGATGTGACCGTGGTGCCGTCGGCGACGACCACTGCCATCACTTCGCTGGCGGAAAACAACGAGCCGGATATTGTTCCGGAGCTCTGGCCAAACGGTGCGCCGGCGTATTACGACCTTGCCGAACAGGGCAAAGTGGTCAAGGCTTCCGATGTCTTCAGCGAGGGCGCAACCGAGCACTGGCTGGTGCCGGGCTTTCTGGTTGAAGAGCATCCGGAGCTTGCCACCGTCGAGGGGATTCTGAACAACCCGGAGCTGGTCGGCGGGCGCTTCCACAATTGCCCGGATGGCTGGGGTTGTCGCATTGCCAACGACTCGTTGGTTGAGGCGTTCGATCTGGAAGGTAACGGCATCGAAGTGTTCAACCATGGGTCGGGTGAGACCCTGCAGGCGGCGCTGGTCTCAGCCGCCGAAAATGAAGAACCCTACTTTGGCTATTACTGGGGCCCCACCGCGCCGCTGGGTCAGTACGACATGGTCAGTGTCGATATGGGACCGGTTGATCAGCAGGCCTATGAGTGCAACCAGGATGTCGACTGTAATGAGGTCGGTAAGACCGGTTGGCCGGCGGCTCCGGTGTTCAATGTGGTTACGAGCGATCTCGCCGAGCGCGAGCCGGAAGCCTTCGAGCTCATGCAGCATGTGACGTTCGAGAATGACACCATGAACGGGCTGCTGGCCTGGCATGCGGACAACAATGCCACCATCGACGAAGCCGTCGTGCACTTCCTGCAGAACAACAGTGACGTGTGGATGGACTGGGTGAGCGAAGATGCCCGCGCCAACCTCCAGGGTATGTTCTAGCGTCTGCGGTGAATGATGCTTGAAGGCGCCGGGGCGGGTTGTCCCGGCGCCTTTTTTTTGGGTCAGTCGGCTGGGTCGCGCAGCGTCTCCATGTCGATGACAAAGCGATACTTCACGTCGCCCTTCTTGACCCGCTCATAAGCCCGATTGATATCGCGGATATCGAGCATCTCGACGTCGCACGTGATGCCGTGATCGGCGCAGAAGTCGAGCACTTCCTGGGTCTCCGGCATGCCGCCGATGAGTGACCCTGCCAGCACCCGCCGACCGAAGATCAGGCTGCCGCCGTGAACCGGTGGCTCGATCGGCTCGATCAGCCCGACCAGGATATGCGTACCGTCGTACTTGAGCGCCGAGAGATACGGGTTGAGGTCATGCTGAACCGGCACGGTATCGAGCATGTAGTCAAAGTAACCTGCCGCGGCCTGCATCTGCGCCTCGTCCGAGGACACGATTACGTGATGGGCGCCCTGGGCCTGCGCCTCGGCGACCTTTGATTCACTGCGGGTGAATACGGTTACCTCGGCGCCGATTGCGCGTGCAAACTTGATGCCCATATGGCCCAGGCCGCCCATGCCAATCACCCCCACTTTATGGCCGGCCTGAACGCCGTAGTGGCGAAGCGGCGAATAGGTGGTGATCCCCGCACACAGAAGCGGCGCCGCGGCCGCCGGGTCGAGCGCTTCGGGGACGCGCACGACAAACCGGTCACTGACCACCACCGACTCCGAGTAACCGCCGAAGGTGATGGATCCATCATGTCGGTCCTGGCCGTTGTAGGTCAGCGTCGGCCCCTCGAGACAGTACTGCTCCAGCCCGTGCTGGCAGGGCTCGCACTCGCGGCAGGCGTCGACCATGCAGCCCACGCCCACCACGTCACCGGCGCTGAAGCCGCTGACCTCATCACCGACGGCGGTGACTCGACCGACGATCTCATGACCGGGGACCAGCGGATACTGCGTCATCCCCCAGTCGTTCTGTGCGAAATGGATGTCCGTGTGGCAAACGCCGCAGTAGTCGATCTGGATGGCCACATCATCGGGCCGTAGCTCGCGGCGCTCGATATCGAGCGGTGCAAGGCCGGATTGATCGGATTGTGCGCCGTAGGCTTTCGCTGGCGTCATATTGAGCCCCCTGCTGGCTGGTCGAATGATCGTGCGATCTGGACGTCACTGGCCCGGGATCGTTCCATCACTCGGCCTGATCGCCCGCCGCAGGGTGTTTGCGATAGGTCCGGGTGCTGCCGTCATCATGGACAAGCAGCGTTGCATAGGCGTCCCGGCGCTCGCCCATTTCCATGCCCGGCGAGCCCACCGGCATCCCCGGTACGGTAAGCCCTTCGGCTTCCGGCTGGCTTGCCAGCAGGGAGCGGATCTCGCGGGCATGGACATGGCCCTCAATAAAGTAGCCATCCACCATCGCCGTGTGGCAGGAGGCCTGTCCCGGCGCAATGTCCAGATCGACCTTGATGATATTCAATTGGCGGTGGCTGACGTCGTGGGCGGTTACCTCGAAGCCACTGGCTTCGAGATGTTCGATCCATGCCGTGCAGCAGCCGCAGGTCGGTGTCTTGGCCACCTCGATGGTCGGATCGGTGGCCCAGACGGCGGGGCTGAGCGCCACAAGCCCGAGGGCCAGAGTCAGGCGCGGAAGGGGGCGTGAATTGGGCATGGCATGGTCTCCGTCATAGGGGTGACCGATTATAACTGCGATGGCGTGGATTGGCGTATTGACAGGATGTGATGGCAGCTGCCATGTTTGCGCTAACATCAGGCGCGAAAGCCTGAGGTCGCAACTCACGGCAACGCATCGTGAATAGCAAAAGCGCGCAGTGTGCCAACGCGGACGGTGGCATTTGGTAGCGCTAACATCGCGACTCGATAAAAAGTGCAAAAAGCATGAATGACAACAGGAGGAGATCACTATGGGCGCTGAATCGTCCACGCCCCGCCCATCCCGTCGGCCATTCGGCCGCGCTGGCGCGACGGCCCTGCGCATCGCTCACTTTCTGGGGCCCTGGGCGCTGATTCTTGCGCTCTGGTATGGCGTTCGCTACTCGGGATTCTTCGAGGCCTCGCTGATTCCCACGCCGGTGCAGGTTGCCTCCCGGCTCTGGGAGATGCTGATTGGCGGCGATCTCGCGTGGGACATGTACATGTCAACTCAGCGCGTGTTTCTAGGCGTGATCCTCGGAACCGCCTGTGCCGTGCCCGTGGGCTTTCTGCTGGGCTGGTACAAGGGGCTTCGCTCGTTCATGGACCCGCTGATCAACTTCTTTCGAGCCCTCCCGCCGATCGCGTTGATCCCGCTGGTCATTGTCTACTTCGGGATCGGCGAATCCGCCAAAGTGATCATCCTGTTCTATGCGGCGTTCTTTGCCAGCGTCATCGTGATGTACGAGGGAATCAGCCAGATTTCACCGCTGTATATACGGGTCGCCCAGACCCTCGGGGCGAGTGATTCCGAAATATTCCGCAAGGTGATCATTCCCCTGGCCGTGCCGCATGCCCTGACAGCGCTGCGTGTGGCGCTGGGCGTGGCCTGGGCAACGCTGGTCGCCGCCGAGCTGGTGGCAGCGCAGCAGGGCCTGGGCGCCGTGATCCAGGATGCCTCCGCCTACTTCCAGCTTGACACCATCTATATGGGGATCATCTGCATCGGGTTTATCGCGCTGGCTATGGACGTTGCCCTGCGGCGACTCACCCGCCGCGCGCTTGTCTGGCAGGAACGCAATGATTGAGGGGGCCGCAATGAGTCAGCACAACGAGAGAATCCGTTTCGAGAACGTCAGCAAGGTGTTCGACACCGACAATGGCTCCATTCAGGTCGCTGAGGACGTCTCCTTCGGCGTCGGTGACGGCGAGTTCGTCTCGCTGGTCGGGCCGTCCGGCTGCGGCAAAACCACCATGCTCAACATGGTGGCGGGGTTCATGCAGCCCACCACCGGGTCGGTGCTACTGGACGGAAATCCGATTCAAGGCCCTGGCTCGGAACGCGGGATGATGTTCCAGGATTATGGCGTGTTTCCGTGGCTAAGCGTCGAGGACAACATTGCCTTCGGCCTGCGTCTTCGTGCCAATCGCGTCAGCGAGGCGCGGCGTAAGGAAATTGTCGACCATTTCGTTGAGCTCATGGGCCTGACCGAATTCCGCCGGGCCTATCCCAAGACACTGTCGGGGGGCATGCGTCAACGACTTGCACTGGCGCGTTCCTATGCGGTCAACCCCGAGTTCCTTTTGATGGACGAGCCGTTCGGCGCCCTGGATGCCCAGACCCGTACGGCGATGCAGGATCTACTGCTGAATGTGATGGGTGAGGTTCGCAAGACCGTGATGCTCATCACCCATTCGGTCGAGGAGGCGCTGTATCTGTCCTCCCGGATTCTGGTCATCAGCGCACGCCCGTCGCGCATCCGTCGGATCATCGAGGTGCCGTTCGGATTTCCACGCACCGCCGAGCTGCGCGACTCCGCGGCCTTCGCCGATCTGCGCAGTGAGGTCCGCGAACTGGTGATGCAGGAATACGCCGCGCAGGAAAGCCAGGCGCGGCAGAAACAGACAACAGGACAGGCGTAGAAAACGCCTCATTACCGCAAGAGGAGAGAGAGATGAGCTATTCCAGCAGTCGCAGAAACTTCATGAAGGGGGTCGGTGCCGGTGCCGGCCTGTATGCCATGGGCGGCGTACCCAGCCTGTTTGCCCAGAGCCAGCAGACGGTACGCGTCGGCTACCTGCACACCCTGGCGGTGGATGGGCATATCTGGCTTGCCGACCACATGGGCACGTGGGCCGAGCAGGGCCTCAATATGGAGTACATTCAGTTCACCACGGGTCTGGAGCTGTTCCAGGCGCTGGTCGGAGGCAGTCTTGACGTGCTTGCCACCGGTGCAGTGATTTCGAACTTCCCGGCGCGCGGTCAGGGTGAGGCCTTTCTGATCAACAACGTCGAGGAGGGCACGGCCCAGCTGTGGGCCGATCCCGAATCCGGCATCAACGAGATCGCCGACCTCAAGGGCAAGCAGATCTCCACCACCACCGGTACCACAGCGCATGTGTTTTTGCACCGCGCACTGGTCGAGGCTGGACTGGATCCCGACCGGGATGTCGAGCTGGTCAATCAGCGCATGAGCGATGCGGTGACCTCGTTTATCTCCGGCGCGGTGCCGGCGGTGGCACTCTGGGTGCCCTTCAACGTTCAGGTGGCCCAGCAGCGGCCGTCGGCAAAAATGCTCGTCGACGCCTCGGCCTACTACCCCGAGGCCGCCATTGTCGGTGGCTGGGCCGCACGCGGCGACTTCTATCAGGAGAATCCGGCGGTCATCGACAAGATCATCCGCGGCTGGTTGCCGGCCAACGAAATGCTGGTCAATAACCCTGACGAGGCGCTCGACATTCTCCAGTCCAACTACTACCCGAATGTCAGCCTCGACCAGCTTCAAGCGCAGTACGAGGCCCAAAGAGTGTTTTCGCGCGACGAGTGGCTGACGCGCTACGAAAACGGCACGGTCACCGAATGGCTTGACCAGGTCACCGACTTTTTCGTTGAGCAGGGGAATATCAGCAATCCCCGGCGCGCCAGCGACTACTTCCATCCGCAGCGCTACATCAGCATCGCGGGTTGAGCGGGCGCCGCCACCCCTCGATTGCAGGGGTGGCGGCTTCAATACTCCAGTTTTTCAGGGAGAAAAAAATGGGCGCGAGCGTCGGTTTTATTGGTGTCGGAACCATGGGCGGGCCGATGGCCCGCAATCTTCTGCGGGCCGGCCATCGGGTCCGCGTGTTTGATCTTGACTCGCAATTGCTTGCGGGGCTCGAAAAAGACGGAGCCGAAGTGGCCTCAAGTGCGGCTGCTGCCGCCTCAGGGGCTGATTGCGTGATCACCATGCTGCCCCGGGGTGAGCATGTGGAGTCCGCGCTTTTTGGCGATCAGGGTGCGGCGGGTGCGATGGGTGATGGCGTGCTCTATATCGACATGAGCACGATTCTGCCGAGTCACTCCACGCGGTTCGCACAACGCCTGCAGGCTGCCGGTGTCGCCGTTGTTGATGCGCCGGTGGGGCGATCGTCGCAGCATGCCATCGACGGTAAGCTTTTGATCATGGTCGGCGGCGAGACGGGCGATGTCGAACGGGCACGGGCATTTCTCGAGCCACTCGGCGACACCATCGTCCACTGCGGTCCGACCGGGGCCGGACAGAAGATGAAGCTGGTCAACAACTACATGTCGATCGCCCTCAATGCGCTGACCGCCGAAGCTCTGGTGATGGCGGAAAGTGCCGGCCTCGATCCCGAACAGGCCCGCAATGTGATGCTGGGCACAGTTGCCGGTCAGGGCCACATGGGAACGACCTATCCCGCGAAGGTCCTCAAGGGCGATCTGACGCCCGGCTTCATGGTTGACCTGGCCCACAAGGATATGGGCCTGGCGCTGTCCATGGCTGGTGAGCTGGATGCCCCCGCCTGGCTGGGTGCCGTCGCCCATCAGACCTATGGCCTGGCCCGTCGGAACGGGCGCGGAGCCGAAGACTGGACGGCGGTGTACGCGGCGCTGCGCGAAACGGCGATGGGTGATGGGGGCTAGACGTTTTCCCCGACCGGATGGCGGCGCCCGGGGCCGTTCAGTCGGCTCGCCCGGCGGGCGTGGTCTCGCGCTCGATGATTTCGAACCCCAGGTCCGTCAGGTCGGGTGTCGTGGTATCGCCCCGCAACCGCTCGAGGATCATGCGTGCGGCCTGCCGGCCGATTTCGTAGCGGTGAATGCGTACGGTGGTGAGCGCCGGCGCGACACTGGCGGCCAGCTCCACATCATCGAAACCGGCAATAGCCAGATCCGCGGGCACTCGAATGCCCTGGCGCTGACACTCGAACAGCGCGCCCAGCGCGAGAATGTCGTTGCCGAAAAACACCGCATCGACATCCGGCCGCGTCGCCAGCAGGTCACGAAGCCGGCCCGCGCCGGCGGCAAACGAGAACTTGCCCTCAAAGACCAGCGAGTCGGAGGCCTCCAGCCCCAGTTTTGCCACCGCCGCGCGATAGCCGGCGACGCGCTGGGCGGCGCGGTCATTGGCCAGTGTCGGGGCACCGACATAGCCAATGCAGCGAGCGCCTCGCGCCACCAGGCGCTCGACCATGGCATGGCAGGCGTTGAAATTGGAAAACCCGACGGTCATGTCAATCGGCTGACCGTCAACATTCCAGGTTTCCACCACCGGAATCCCGGCCGCGCGCAGAAGGCTCTCGGCTGCCGGCTCGTGCTGCAGACCGGTGACGACGATGCCGGCGGGACGCTGGGCCAGGATGGCGTTGATCAGCCGGGTTTCCTCGGCGAGCGAATAGCCGGTTGCGCCCAGCAACAGCTGATAGCCCTGGGCGCCCAGTTCATCGGTCAATCCGTCGATGGTGTCGGCAAAGATCGAGTTGGTCACGGTGGGCACGAGCGCGCCGATGATGCGGGTCTGATTGGAGGCCAGACTGCCGGCGACCCGATTGGGCACGTAGCCCGTGGTCTCGATTGCCTTGAGGACCCGCTCGCGCGTGGCATCGGCGACCTTGTCGGGATGGTGAATCACCCGAGAAACGGTGATGGCCGACACGCCGGCCACCTGCGCGACGTCTTCCATGCGAGCGGGCGAGTGTTGGTCCATAACGCGGCGCTTCCCTGACAGCCTCTTTAATTTCAAGCGCGATGTTAGCGCTTTCAACATTATATTTGGAAATCACAGGAGTCCAGCTGATGTACACATTCGGATCATTCATTAATGGCGAGTGGCAGGGCGGCACCGGCGAGGTGTTTGAAACCTTTGACCCGAGTGCCCCCGGGACCTGCGTGGGGCGCTATTCGCCGACTTCGCCGCAGGGACTCCGCACCGCCCTTGACGCTGCCCGCAGCGGTCAGACCGAGTGGGCAGCGCTGCCGCCCGCCGAGCGGAGCCGGCGGGTGGTGGAGTTGCTCGATGCCGTTGAGGCACGGACCGAGGAGATTGCCCGTGCTGTCACCCTCGAGCAGGGCAAGCCAATTGCCGAGTCTCGGGGCGAGACCGGCAAGGCGCTGCGCGAGGCGCGTTTCATGGCCGGCGAGGCGGTGCGGGGCCACAGTGAGGTGATGCCGGCGCAAAAGCCCGATTGCCGCAATATGGTGCTGCGCCGGCCGCGCGGCGTCATCGCCGCCATTACCCCCTGGAACTTCCCCATCCTCACGCCCATGCGCAAGATTGCGCCGGCGCTTGCTCATGGCAATGCCATCATTCTCAAGCCCTCCGAGCTGACGCCGGCATCGGCCTGTCTGATCGCCGAAGCGGCCGAGGATCTTCTGCCTGCCGGCGTGCTGCAGATCGTCCATGGCGGAGGCGAAGTTGGGGCAGCGCTGGTTGGCGATGCGGCGGTGGACGGCGTGACCTTCACCGGATCCGTGGCGACCGGTCGCAGGATCTATGCCGCGGCCGCGCAGAACCTTGCCGAGCTGTCGCTGGAGCTGGGCGGCAAGAACGCGGTCATCATCAATGACACCGATGACCTCGAGCGCTGCCTTGATCAGGTTTTTGGCGCGGCCTGCCAATGTGCGGGCCAGCGATGCACCGCAATCAGTCGCGTGATTGTTGCCGACGCCCTCCATGACGCCGTCATCGACGGGCTCAGGGCGCGGGCGCAGGCTCAGGTGATGGGGGCTGGCATCGATCCGGCAACCACGCTGGGTCCGCTCATCAATCAGGATCAGTTCGACCGGGTCAGCGGCTTTGTCGAGCGTGCCATCGAGGCGGGCGCCGACGTGGTGGCTGGCGGCACGGCGATGCCGGTCGCCAGCGCGCCGGACGGGTTCTTCTATCCGGCAACGATCCTGCGTGCCGTGGAACCCTCCATGGAGGTTGCTCGCGAAGAAGTCTTCGGGCCGGTAATCAGCGTCATGCGCTATTCGGATTTTGACACGGCCATGTCCCTGCTCAATGATGTCGATTACGGTCTGACTTCGTCGCTGTTCTCCAATGACTCGGCGCTGATCCAGCGGTTTCTCGACGAAAGCCAGAACGGCATGCTGCACGTCAATCACGGCACCATTCCCGACGACCATATGCCGTTTGGCGGGATCCGCCACTCGGGTGTGGGCGCCTACTCGGTGGGCCCGTCGGCGGTCAACTTCTACACCACCGAGCATTCGGCCTACCTGCAGTCCCCCGGTGGCGTCTGATGGGCATGCCGGCGCTGACCACGGGACGGATCGAGCGGGTGGCCCTGCACGTCCTGCGGGCCCCCATTGCGGAGCCAGTGCGCACATCGTTTGGGACCATGACCGATCGATCCAGCGTGCTGGTGGGGATAAGCGATCACGAGGGGGCCTGCGGCTGGGGCGAAATCTGGTGCAACTACCCGGTTTGCGGGGCCGAGCATCGGGCCCGGCTGGCCGCCGAAGTGGTGGCGCCGCATCTGGTGGGAAAATCGTTCGATCATCCCGCTGCCGCGCAGCGCTTTCTGACCCAGGCCACCCGGGTGCTGGCGCTGCAAACCCGCGAGTTCGGACCGCTTGATCAGATCCTGGCAGGCTTTGATATCGCGCTCTGGGATCTGGCCGCCCGCCGTCAGGATCGCCCGCTTGGCGAGGTCCTGGCCGGTCGGCCGGTAACCTCTCGGGTACCGGTCTATGCCAGCGGCATCAATCCGCAGGGCGCGGTTACCACCCTGCAGCGGGCGCGGGAATCGGGTTTTGATGCCTTCAAGGTCAAGATCGGGTTCGGGGCCGCGCAGGATCGGCAGACGATTGCCGCGCTGGTCGCCGAGCGGGGCGATGATGAGCGTTTGATGGCGGATGCCAATCAGGCCTGGTCACTCGAGGAGGCCCGGGCGATGGTGACCGATCTGCAGGACAGCGGGCTCGATTGGCTTGAAGAGCCGATGCCGGTGGATACCCCGGCGACTGACTGGCAGGCGCTGGCGGCATGCTCCGCGATTCCGCTCGCCGGCGGCGAAAACCTGGCTTCGAGCGCCGCATTTGATGCGGCGGCTGAGGCCGGATGGCTGTCAGTAATCCAGCCGGATCTGGCCAAGTGGGGCGGGTTCAGCGCCTGTCTGCCCATCGCCCGCCGAGTGCTCGAGGCGGGACGGCGTTACTGCCCGCACTATCTGGGTGGCGGCATTGGCCTGATTGCCTCAGCGCATGCCCTGGCGGCTGTGGGCGGAGACGGGCGGCTGGAGGTCGACTGCAATCCCAATCCTCTGCGTGAGCAACTGGTAACGCCGTTTCCGGCCATTGCCAACGGCGCAATGGCGCTGCCACCGGGGTCCGGTCTGGGGGTCGTCCCGGATTGGCCGATGGTGCGTGAGTGGGAGACGCTATGCCTGAACGTCTGATCCGCCTGCTGCCGTTTCTCGGCACCTGGCCCGCCCTCGGGCGTCGCCAAATGCTTGCCGATCTGCGCGCCGGGCTGACCGGCGCGATTATTGTGCTGCCCCAGGGGGTGGCCTATGCGCTCATCGCCGGTCTACCCGCCCAGTACGGGCTCTATACGGCGATCATCCCGCCGGTGATCGCCGGGCTGTTCGGCTCGTCGCATCATCTGGTCTCGGGGCCAACCGCGGCGATCTCGATTGTGGTGTTCAGCGTGGTCAGCGGTATCGTCCCGCCCGAGCATCCGGCGTTTCTGTCCTACGTTCTGACGTTGACCTTCATGGTCGGCGTGATCCAGCTGATGCTGGGGGTCGCGCGAGTGGGGACGCTGGTCAACTTTATCCCGCACACGGTGGTGGTGGGATTTACCGCCGGAGCGGCGGTGGTGATTGCGGTCAGTCAGGTGCACCACTTTCTGGGCATTCGCCTGGAGGCCGGGTACGGTCTGGTCGATCGTGTCCAGGCGATTACCGGCGCTCTGCCGGCCACCGAGCCGCCTGCCGTGTTGATCGGCGGCGTCACGCTGGCCACGGCGCTGGTGGTTCGAGCGTATCGCCCGCACTGGCCGGTTCTGCTCAGCGCCATGGCAGTAGGCACCGGCGTCGGCGCGCTTTCAGGTGGCGCTGCCGCGGGCGTGCAGATGGTGGGTGCAACCCCCGGCGCCTTGCCGCCGCCATCGTTCGATCTCATTGCCTTCGAGCGCATGCCCGAGCTGGCCTCCGGGGCACTGGCCGTTGCCATGATCGCTCTGATCGAGGCGGTGGCCATTGCCAAAGCCGTGGGGATGCGCTCTCAGCAGCGCATTGACGGGAGTCAGGAGTTTATCGGTCAGGGGCTCTCCAACCTCATTGGCAGTCTGTTCTCGTGCTATGCCGCCTCGGGATCGTTCACCCGCACCGGGGCCAATTATGACGCCGGCGCAAGAACGCCGGTTGCCGGTATTTTTGCGGCGGCATTCGTGCTGGCGGTCATTGTCTGGCTGCCGGGTGTCACCGGGTATCTGCCCATGCCGGCGATGGCCGCGGTGGTCTTCGTGATTGCCTGGAACCTGATCGACTGGCACCGCCTGCGCGATATCGTGCGGGCAAGCCGCGAGGAAACCGCCATTCTCGTCGTGACGGTGCTGGCCACGCTCTTCCTCGGGCTCGAGTTTGCCATTTATGTGGGCGTTTTCCTGTCCCTGCTTTTGTTTCTCAAGCACAGCGCACGGCCGCGCCTGGTCAGTGTCGTACCATTGACTGATCGGCCCGGGCGTCCGCTGCGAAACGCCCATAAACGCGGACTCGCGGAATGCCCGCAAGTGCTGATTCTGCGTGTGGATGGCCCGCTTTTCTTTGGATCGCTGGATCATGTCCGCGAGGGCTTGTGGGCGGCCTGCGACCGCGGCTTCGACCATGTGATCATCGATGGCAGTGCGGTCGAGCGCGTCGATCTTGCCGCCGCCGAAATGCTGGCGCAGGAGAGCGAGCGCATGCGCCAGCGTGGCGGCGGGCTCTGGCTATGCGGGTTCAAGGATGACGCCCTCATGCTTTTGTGCCACCCGGTACTGCGCGACCGGATTGGCGAGCAACACTTGTTCAGTCGCGCCGAGGATGCCATCGCCGCAGTCTTTGAACAGACGCCGTTGTGTGATGCCTGCCAGCGCGAGGGCGCCACGGTCTGCCGGTTGCTGCGCTGACACCGATGAGGCGTGCCGGGGCGTGAATTTATGCCCTCCCATGATGTCTCATGCGAAGATGACTCAATTGCCTTGAGGGCGGGATAACAAGGGAAGCCATGAAAGCGTTTTCAACAAGAATTGCCATTCTAACGGGGCTATTGCTGGGGTTACCGGCCGTGGGCGGCACCCAGACCAGTGAGTCGGATTTTGCGCCGGATAATCCGGATCTCGCCGTGGCGACATTTGCCGGCGGGTGCTTCTGGTGCGTCGAGGCGTATTACGAGAAAAACGTCCCCGGTGTGGTCGAGGCCGTCTCCGGCTACAGCGGCGGCGAGGTGGAAAACCCCACCTACGAGGCAGTCTCCGGCGGGCGCACGGACCACACCGAAGCCGTGCAGGTCTATTATGACCCGACGGAAATGACCTACGAAGGGTTGCTCGAGGGACTGTGGCGGACCGCTGATCCAACGGATACCGAGGGTCAGTACGTCGATCGGGGTCAGCAGTATCGGCCGGCGATCTTCTATCACGATGCGGCCCAGAAACGCGCTGCCGAGGCGTCGATCGAGGCCCTCGACGCCTCCGGACGCTATGACGAGCCGGTCGCCATCGAAGTGGTGCCATTTGACGCTTTCTACGAAGCCGAGGCGCGTCATCAGGATTACTACAAGGAGAGCCCGGTTCGCTACCGGCTGTATACATTCAACTCCGGGCGTTATCAGTTCATCGAGGAGATCTGGGGCGATGATCAGGAAGTTGATTTCTCGCAATATCAGCCGCAACGCCAGTCGCAAGCCGTGTCGGTGGAAGGATTCGATCCGGCAACCTTCGAAAAGCCGCCCGAGGCGCTTTTGCAATCGCAGCTGACCGAAGAGCAGTACTACGTGACCCAGGAGGACGGCACCGAGCCTGCCTACGATAACCCGTACTACGATGAAAAACGCCCGGGGATCTATGTGGATGTGGTCTCAGGCGAGCCGCTGTTCTCCTCGCGCGATAAGTACCGCTCCGACACTGGCTGGCCCAGCTTTACCCAGCCCATCCGGGAGGAGGCCGTGGTGGAGCGTGAGGACAACAAGCTGTTCATGACACGCACCGAGATCCGTAGTCGGCACGCCGATTCCCACTTGGGTCATGTATTCAGCGATGGTCCGGACCCGACCGGGCTGCGCTACTGCATGAACTCCGCCGCGCTCGAATTCATCCCGCTTGAAGAGATGGAAGCGGCGGGCTACGGGTCACTGATCAGCGAAGTCAAATAGGACGCAAGGAATGACCGCACCGACTCTCATCATGGGCGCCCGCGGCGGGATCGGCGAGGCACTCGCACGCCGGCTGGCGGCCGACAATCAGCCGCTTGTCCTCTCGGCGCGTGATCCGCAGAGCATCCAGCCACTGGCACAAGAGCTGGGAGCCGCCACGGTGGCCTGCGATGTGCTGGATACGGACTCGATCAAGGCGGCCGTGCAGAGCGCGCAGTCCGATGAAGGACTTGCCGGACTGGCCTACTGTGTCGGCAATATCGTGCTCAAGCCGCTCAAGAATCTGACCGAAAAAGATCTGCTCGACTGCTACCGCCTGAACACCGTCGGCGCGGCGTTGGCGGTGCAGGCGGCGGCACCGGCGCTGCAAAAGGCGCAGGGCAGTGTCGTGATGTTCTCAACGGTGGCGGCCGGGCAGGGCTTTGGCAACCATGCCGTGATTGCCGCCGCAAAGGGCGGCGTCGAGGCGCTCGCCCGATCCCTTGCCACCGATCTGGCTCCGGCGGTGCGGGTAAACTGCATTGCGCCCAGCATTAGTCAGACTGAGATTGCTGGATCGCTGCTGTCCAGCGAAAAGATGGCTGAGGCGCTCGCGGCAAGCCACCCGCTCAAGCGTGTGGGCGTCGCGGATGACTCGGCCGCCATGGCGGCGTTCCTGCTCAGTGACGACGCCGGCTGGATGACCGGCAATGTGATCCCGGTGGACGGGGGGCGCGGCGCCCTGCGCGCCAGAGGGCAGTAAAGGCCGGCCCTATGACCTCGCCTGTTGATGACCTCCGCGCGCTTTTTGCGGCAGGGGTGGAGGCCGCGGATCCAGCACGAGTGGTCCCCGCTCATCGGCCCGAGGGCCCCGGACAATACTGGGTGGTCGGTGCCGGTAAGGCAGCGGCCGCGATGGCAAAGGCCCTTGAGGACCATTGGCCGATGGATCGGCCGCCGCCCCGCGGCATTGTCGTGACCCGCTATGGGCATGGTCTGGATCTTCGCCACATCGAGTGCATCGAGGCGTCGCATCCGGTCCCTGATGCCGCCGGCCAGGCGGCGGCGCAACGGCTATTCGAGCTTGCCCAGTCACTGCAGGCGAGTGACCATCTAGTGGTCTTGCTCTCCGGGGGTGGTTCCGCCCTTTTGTCCCTGCCGGCGACAGGCCTGCGGCTCGAGGACAAGCAAGTGCTTTCGGAGTCCTTGCTGCGCTGCGGAGCCGATATCGGCGAGATCAATTGCGTGCGCAAGCACCTCTCGGCGATCAAGGGCGGGCAGCTTGCGGTGGCCGCCTCACCGGCGCGGGTGAGCAGTCTGATCATCTCGGATGTCGTGGGCGATGACCCCACCACCATTGCATCGGGACCGACAGCCGCGGATCCCACCACGCTCGCGGATGCCCGTGAGGTGCTGTCGCGCTATGGCATTGCCGTGCCGCCGGCGGTGCAACGGCACCTTGCCAATCCGGCCGCCGAAACCCCCAAGCCGGGAGATACGCGCCTTGCGGGCGTTGACAATCAGCTAATCGCAACGCCTCAGGCCTCGCTCGAGGCGATGGCGGTATGCGCCCGCTCGCGGGGCATTACCCCCATCATTCTGGGCGACGCCATCGAGGGCGAAGCGCGCGAGGTGGGTCGGGTCATGGCCGGCATTGCGCGTCAGGCAGCCCGTCATCATCAGCCCGCCGCGCCGCCCTGCGTGCTCTTGTCCGGCGGTGAGACATCGGTGACCGTGCGTGGCGGCGGGCGGGGCGGGCGCAATCTCGAGTTCCTGCTGGGGCTTGCCATTGCCCTCGACGGTGCCGAATCGGTCTATGCGCTGGCCGGTGACAGCGATGGCATCGATGGGAGCGAGGACAATGCCGGCGCGATCGTCACGCCGGCCACGCTTGCTCGGGCCCACGAGGCTGGCCTGGACCCCCGCGATCGGCTCGCCGACAACGACGGCTATGGCTTTTTCGCCGCCCTGGATGACCTGGTGGTCACCGGTCCCACACGCACCAATGTCAACGATCTGCGCGCCATTCTGATTGCCGGACCGCCCGCTCAGCCGGATAGCCAGTAACGCACCAGCATCGCGCCCATCGCCCCCATGAACAGGGTCTGCAGCACGATGACCGTGATCGGGCGCCAGCCGAGCTTGAGCATCTCGCCGATCTGGCTCTGGATGCCGAGCGCTGCCACAGCGGTAATCAGACAGCCGGTGGAAAGGGTGGCGAGCAGCACCGTGAAGGGCTCGGGCAACCAACCCAGGCTATTGATACCCACCAGGGCGAGAAACCCCAGCAAAAAGCCGGGAATCGGTGGGGTGGGGCGGCGCCGCGACGCCGCTGGGACATCGCGGTCGCGCACCACCACCGCCAGCCCCAGCACCAGCGGCAGCAGCAGCGCCACCCGAAGCAGCTTGATGACGGTGGCGGTCTCGCCTGAGGTTTCGGAGACGCTGAAGCCGGCCCCCACCACTTGGGCGACATCATGAATGGTCGCCCCCAGGAATACGCCCGCCTGGGCGTTATCCATGCCCAGCTGCGCCGCCAGAATGGGGTAGACCACCAGCGCGATGGTGCTGAGGGTGCTGACACTGACCACAACCAGGACGGTATCCAGATGCAGGCGCTCGTCGCGCGGCAGTGTCGAGGCGATCGCGAGCGCCGCCGAGGCACCGCAAATGCTGACCGCGCCGGCGGACAGGATACTGAAACGCCCATGCATTCCCAGTCCGCGCGCCACGGCAAATCCTGTCAGCAAAGTGGCGACGACGGTAGCCAGGGTGATCAGCACCGGTGTCACGCCCAGAGCCGTAAGATCGGCGAGGGTCAGGCGGGCGCCGAGCAGCGCCACGCCGATCCGCAGGATCGTCCGGGTGCTAAAGCGGATACCCGGTGCGATCCGGTCACGGTCGCGTAGAAAGCCCAGTGCCATGCCCAGCAACAGGGCAAACAGCATGACCGGCGCGGCGTAGTGGGTCGCAAGAAACAGGGCCACCATCGCCACCGCCGCGCTGATGGCGACGCCGGGCGCGGCACGGCGCCCCAGGCCAAGGCGCTGGCGGGCGGCTTCGGCAAGCCCCGTCATGACAGATGTCCGGTGGCATTCATGGGGGCGCAGCATAGCGAAGTCGGTGTGTATCATCGACGCCCATGACCATCGAACTCGCGGATCTGACGCTCTATGCAGGTGCCCTTCTGGTGTTGTTTCTAACGCCGGGACCGGTGTGGCTGGCGCTGCTCGCACGCACGCTTTCGGGCGGATTCGCGGCCGCGCTGCCGCTTGCCCTTGGTGTTGTGGTGGGGGATCTTCTCTGGCCGCTGGCGGCCATCCACGGCCTGAGCTGGGTGGTGGCGGCCTACGATGAAACGCTGGTGATATTGCGCTGGGTGGCGGCGCTTTTGTTCGCCGCGATGGGCCTGCAGTTGATCCGGCATGCCGACCGCGCCATTGTGGCCGACCGTCGGCTCACGCGTCCCGGCTTCTGGCCGGGATTCAGTGCCGGACTGGCGGCGATTCTGGGCAATCCCAAGGCCGTACTGTTCTATCTGGGGCTGCTGCCCGGTTTTTTCGATCTCGGCAGGCTGACAGGACCGGATATCGGTGTGATTGTCGCGGTCTCGATGGTGATTCCGTTTCTGGGGAATATGATCTTTGCGGTGGGCATCGATCGGCTGCGGCGCCTGATCCAGTCGCCTGCGGCATTAAAGCGGGTCAATCAGCTCGCCGGGCTGCTATTGATCGTGGTGGGGGTGGTCATCGGGCTGCCGTCGCTGTACGAATAACGGATCGCAACAAACAGGTAAGGACAGGAACAACCAGCATGACCGAGGATCGTACAGCCGGCCTTTCGCAGCTCGGCAGCCAGTCGCCGATTCCGACGACGCCGGAAGAGGCCGTTCTCGAGCGGGTGCCGAACCCCCAGTCCGATGTGCACTATGTGGCGCGGTTTACTGCCCCGGAGTTCACATCGCTTTGCCCAATGACCGGGCAACCGGATTTTGCTCACCTGGTGATCGACTACATACCCGGCCAGTGGTTGATCGAGAGTAAATCGCTCAAGCTGTTTCTGTTCGCCTTCCGCAACCACGGCGCCTTTCACGAGGACTGCACCGTCACCATCGCGCGGCGGCTTGCGGATCTGCTCGAGCCGGTCTGGCTGCGGATCGGCGGTTACTGGTATCCGCGTGGCGGCATGCCGATCGATGTCTTCTATCAGACTGGCCATCCGCCGAGCGATGTCTGGATTCCCGAGCAGGGCGTTGCGGGCTATCGCGGTCGCGGTTAGCTCGAGCCGGTGGAATAGAGGTTGATCAGCGATGGACCACCAAAAGCTCGATCGGATTGTCGGGGATGCCAATCGCGCCGCCGATGCACGCAATCGGGGCTACCGGGAACGGGCCCTCAAGCTGTTTCCCTGGGTGTGCGGCCGTTGCACCCGTGAATTCACACGGGCAAACGTGCACGAGCTGACCGTCCATCACCGCGACCATGACCACCACAATAACCCCGACGATGGCAGCAACTGGGAGTTGTTGTGCATCTACTGCCACGACAACGAGCATCAGCGTGCACTGGAAGCCCGTGATTCGTCAGGCCCGTCGGATCAGGCCGCGCCGCCTGGCACCCACTCGCCGTTTGCCGACCTGAAGTCGATGCTCGGCCATCGCGACGGCGATGATTAACACCACCCACGGGATGACAACGCCTTGATGGATTTTACCCCGCGTATCTATTTCTATAGTGCGCAGAAGTACGATAAGGCCTTTTTTGAGCAGGCCAACGCTGCCTATGGTTTTGACCTGGCCTTTACCGAGTCACCGCTGAACGCCGATACGGCCCGGCTGGCCGAGGGCGCCGAGGTGATCTGCGCCTTTGTGAACGACACCCTGGATGCCGACTGCTTAAGGGCGCTGGCCGCGGCGGGTGTGCGCACGGTGGCGCTGCGCTGTGCCGGCTTTAACCATGTCGATCTGCCCGAGGCCAAGCGCCTGGGGCTGGCGGTCGTGTCGGTGCCGGCGTACTCGCCGGAGGCAGTGGCCGAGCACACACTGGCGCTGATCCTCACGCTCAACCGCAATACCCATCGGGCCTATGCGCGGGTGCGGGAGGGCGACTTTAACCTCAAGGGACTGCTGGGGTTCAACCTGAACGGCCGCACGGTGGGGCTCATCGGCACCGGTCGCATCGGCGTGGCCACGGCCCGAGTGCTGTCGGGTCTGGGCGTCGAGCTGCTGGGCTACGATGTCCATGAAAACCCCGACTTCAAGGCGCTGGGCGGCCAGTACGTCGGGCTGGATGATCTCTACGCCCGTTCGGACATCATCAGCCTTCATTGCCCGCTCACCGAGTCCAATCACTACATGATCAATGCCGAGTCGATCGCGCGTATGCGCGATGGCGTGATGCTGGTGAACACCAGCCGCGGCGGACTGATCGACACTGAGGCGGTCATCGCCGCGCTCAAGTCCAAAAAGGTTGGCCACCTCGCGCTGGACGTCTATGAGCAGGAGAGCGATGTCTTCTTCCGGGATCTGTCCGATGAGATTCTCGCCGATGACAATCTGTCGCGCTTGCTGACGTTTCCCAATGTGCTGATCACCGGCCACCAGGGGTTTTTTACCCATGAGGCGATGACGCAGATCGCCGAGATCACCCTGCGCAATGTCGCCGCCGTCAGTCAGAGCGAGACTTGCAACAATGAGCTCACCCGTCGGTTATGACCGGGATGCTCGTCCGGCCACTGGCTTGCGAGTTCGCAGGCATCGACGCCTGACCATCGCGTTCCGTGTCAGGAGTCAATGGGGCGCGATTTACCGCGAAAAATCCAGTAAACGCCGATCGTGTAGACCAGCACAACGGGTAACACGACCAGTCCGCCGCCGTAGAAGAGAAATTGCAGCGAGGCGGCTGGCGCCGCCGCCTGATCAAAGCGCAGCTCACCAGGCAGTATCCATGGCCAGAAGCTGAGGATGAACGCGCAGAATGCCCCGATGAAAATAACGGCGGCCATGGGATAGGCGAGCCGATCCCGGCGGCCTCGCGCGCTCCAGAGAATGCCACCGGCACCCACAACGACCATCAGCAAGGGCACAAGCAGTCGCAACGGCGCGTCAATCCACCGATTGCCGACTTCCATTGAACCGAGAATGGTCCATGCAAAGCTCGCTGATACGCTGATTACCGTCAGCACCATTAATCGTGGCAGCCACACATAACTCCACGATCGCAGATCACCCCGGGTCTTGAGCACAAGCCATCCCGCGCCCAATAGCGCGTAGCCAGCTACAAGGCCGAGCCCGCCCAGCACGGCAAAAGGTGAGAACCAGTCCCAGGCGCCCCCCGCATAGTCGCCATTCTGAATATTGATGCCTTCGACCAGAGCGGCAATCGCGGCACCTTGTACAAAAGCCGCCACCACCGAGCCGGCGCAGAAACATCGACTCCAGAGCCCGCGCAGGCGGCCACTGCGACCGCGGAACTCCATGGAGACTCCGCGGAGGATGAGCGCGCCGAGTAGGGTGACCACAGGCAAATAAAACGCCGACAAAAAAATGGCATAGACCACGGGAAAGGCGGCAAAAAGGACGGTCCCAACCACTACCAGCCAGGTTTCGTTGCCATCCCAGACCGGCTCGATACTCCGCATCATCTGCTCGCGTTGGGCGGTGTCCGGGTTGAGGCCGAACAGGATTCCGACGCCGAGATCAAAGCCGTCAAGCAGACCGTAGATCAGAATCGCAAATGCCAACACAATCGCCCAGAAGTGAACGAGATTGAGTTGTCCCAGGGTTTGGGCGAGGTCGGCTTGCACGGTTAACCCCGCGTAGGCTCGCCGATGAGGTCGCTACCGATCGGGCCACCTGCGATTGGATTGGCACCCGGTCCAGTCCGCAGCACACGACCGATGTAGTAGGTCCCGGCGGGAAAGATCAGCGAGTAAAGCCCGACATAGATAATCAGCGAGGTGAGCGCTGCGCCGGTGCTCAGCGACGGAGTGACGGCATCGGCGGTGCGAAGCGCGCCGAAAACCACCCAGGGCTGACGCCCGATTTCGGCGGTAAACCAGCCCGCGACAATCGCAATGAAGCCACTCGGAAAGCTGATCGCCGTTATCCACAAAAACCAGCGTGGTGGTGTGCGCCCGCCATCCATGCGGGCTCGTCGTGTGAGCCAGACGCCGCTCCACGCCACAAACAGCATCACCAGCCCCATTCCCACCATGATTCGGAAGCCGTAGAAGGGGACCAGAAAGGGCGGCCGCTCATTCACGGGAACCGTAACGATGCCGGGCTCGCGGGAGTCAAAGGTCAGACTATCGAAGAAGCTTCCCATGACCGGCACACCGATTTCGAAGGCATTACGCTCAGCAGGTTCGTCCGGCCAGGCCAAAAGGAGCAGCCGTGCGGGTTGTTCGGTTTGCCAGCGACCTTCAATGGCGGTGAACTTGCTGGGCTGATGTGTCTCGACGTACTCGCCGTTCAAGTGCCCGACGACCAGCTGCAACGGGATGAGCAGGGCGGCCAGCCCCAACCCCATTCTCAGCATGATCCGCGCCCCCTCGGTATGACGTTGGCGCAACGTGTACCACGCACCCGTCGCCGCGACGCAGAAAGCGGTGGTCAGGTAGGCCGCCAGAATCATATGCGGAAAGCGCACCCACAGGACATCGCTGGAAAATATCGCTCCCCAGTCTGTGGGCACGAACTGACTTCCTTCCATCGCGTAACCGACAGGGACCTGCATCCATGTATTGTTGGCGAGTATCCAGAACGACGACACGGTCGTCCCGATCGCCACCATCAGGCATGAAAAGAAATACACGCCCGGCGAAACGCGCTGACGGCCGAATACCATCACGCCGAAAAATGTTGCCTCGAGCAAAAATGCAGTCAGTGACTCATAGGCCAGCAGCGGGCCCTGAATGGGACCGGTCCGCGCCGACAGGGCACTCCAGTTGGTCCCGAACTGGAACGCCATAACGATGCCCGAGACAACGCCCATAACGAACGCGATCACAAAGATCCTGAGCCAGAAGTCGAACAGTTCACGGTAGATGGGCCGCCGGGTCGCCAGCGACAGCCCCTCAAGCGTTGCAAGCCACGCCGCCAACCCGATCGTGAAGGACGGGAAGATGATGTGGAATGTCATGGTGAACGCGAACTGAATCCGCGACAGGATCAGTGGATCGAGTTCCATGCGCCGGTGTCCTCAGTTCTCCAGCAGCTCGTACTGCGTCGGATTATCGGCGCAGAGGCCGAGCTCACACTCCGCAAAGGTTGACGCTGCATTCGCGACGACAATCAGACTGAACAGCCCGAACGCGAGCAGTGCCAGACCGGTCGGGCGCACGGCACGACGTTCACGAGCGGTATTGAATTGACCGTCGATGATGAGCATGAGCGCCGAGCCGAGCACGATCAGACCAAACAGCAATGCCGCCCAGGTATAGAAGTGCAAACCGACGAACGCATCACCGTAGCTGCCCGTGCCGGGCGCAATATGCAGGAAGATCTGGCGCACGGCGACCGCAAAACCGGCAAGCGCGCCGAGAATAACCAGGGCATAGTGCCGTGCACGCTGGCCGTGAAAAAGGTTGAGCACCAGGCCGAAGCCGGCGAGCGCAAATCCAGCCCGCTGCAGCAGGCAGAGTGGGCAGGGCAGATCGTCATTGATCAGCTGATCGGTGAATGCAAACCCCAGCACAATGGTGATGGCCAGCAATCCCAGCGCATTCAGGGTTCTCGAGAGTGACTCTGTCATAGCGCAGCCCCCTAGAAGTTGAGATTGAGTGTGTCGGTGGCGTGGACGTTCAGCAGGTAGAGCGTCCACAGCAGACCCACCCCCCAGGTCGCGTGTGCCAGGACCGGCTTATCAAAAAAGACCAGCGCAAGCGCGATGGCGACGAGTAGAAAAGGCAGGACCATCATGAATCCGTTTCCCCTTTTTATTTTGACTGATTGCCTCTGTAGTCATACCGGTTTGGATTGACCAAAGCCAGAAAAACGGCGTGGAAATTACTGACAAATACTGACGACACGCCGCGCGGCCGTGCGCTCGGGACAGCCGCGGACCGCGGTGTTAATCTCGGCAGTCAAACCACTGATAACAAAAAGAGGTCGCCATGCTCGATCAAACCAAGGCCACCGGCCACCGCAGTGTTGTCGTCAATGAGTACACCAACAGCGTGATTGATCCTGAGGCCCGTATGCTGGGTCCGGTCGAGGATGGTGGCACCATCATCGCCAATACCGCGCCGGGCTGTTGGGGCCCGATGATTACGCCAAGCCTGCGGGGCGGACATGAAGTGACCCGTCCCGTGGAGGTGGTCGGTGCCCGCGTGGGGGACGGGCTTGTGGTTCGCATCCGTGACATCACTGTTACGTCCCTTGCCACTGCGTCGGGTCACGACAGCTCCCCCGAGGGGTTCTGCCTGGGTGATCCCTACGTCGCCGCCCGCTGTCCGCAGTGCGACACCCTCTGGCCGGCCACCCATACCGAAGGCATTGGTCAGGATGCGGTGCGCTGCGATGCCTGCAATCAGCCGGTCAAACCCTTCGAGATTGTCCATGGCTATACGGTGTCTTTTGATGACAGCCGCCACGTGGGCGTGACGCTGCCAAAGGCGGCGGCCGAAACCGTCGGTCGTCAGGCCAACCACTACGCGGCGCTCCCCGATGGCAGTCATCAACATTCAGTGCTGCACTATGCGCCTTCCGACATGCCGGCAACCCTGATCCGCATGCGTCCCTTTCTTGGTCAGCTCGGCAGCTGCCCCTCGCGGGCCCTGCCGGACAGTCACAACGCTGGAGACTTCGGCGCATTCCTGGTCGGTGCGCCGCATGAGTACGCGATTACTCAGGCTGAGCTTGTCGAGCACAAAACCGACGGTCATCTCGACATTGATGCGGTCCGCGCCGGTGCGATTCTGGTGGCGCCGGTAAAGGTCAATGGTGGCGGGCTCTATCTGGGCGATATGCACGCCGGGCAGGGTGATGGCGAAATCGCCGGCCACACCATGGACGTGGCTGGAAGCGTCACGTTGCAAGTGGAGGTATTGAAGGATTACCCCATTGATGGCCCGGTGTTGTTCCCGCTGGTCGAAGATCTGCCGCCAATGGCCCGGCCGTTCAGCGACGATGAAAAGGCGCGGGGAGAGCGGCTGGCAAACCGCTGGGGCATTGACGCCATTGAGTCGACGGCCCCCATCTCGGTGATCGGGACGGCCGCCAACCTGAATGACGCGATCGATAATGGGCTCGGGCGGGCTGCCCGGCTGCTCGACATGAGCGTGCCCGAGGTGCGCAACCGCGCCACCGTCAACGGTGCCATCGAGATTGGTCGGGCGCCCGGCGTGATTCAGGTGACCTTTCTCGCGCCGTTGGCGCGGCTGGATGCGGTCGGCCTGGGTGACTACGCCCGCGAGCAGTACGGTCTGGACTGATCGACGGAACGCCACAAGGAGTCACGTTTTCTATGTCGACTGTCGCCATTATCGGTAACGGCATCGCCGGCGCGTCGGTCGCGCGTCGGCTGGCGCTTGCAAAACCCGATGCCTTCAGCCGCATCAGCCTCCATGAAATGGGTCGAGGCCCTGGTGGCCGGGCGGCCACCCGAAAAACCCGGTCACTGCCTGAGTTGCGCATCAACCATGGCGCCCCTTATGCCGATATCTCAACCGGCAAGGGACTGGACCTGCTGGCGTCGCTGGGCGATGCCACTGAGACCTATTCTGCGCCCCGATGCACCATCGATGGGAAAACGGGCGCGGTCGAGCCTGTCGAGCAGGACACGGCCAAGGCCATGATCACCGGGCGCGATGGCGAGATGGCGAACATCGCCGGCGATTTGCTGCGCGATGGCAACGATCAGCTGCTGTCACCCATCGTCACTCATTATTCGAGCATGGTGCGGGGTCTCAGCCGCGGCCCGAGGCCCGGTGATCCATGGCGGCTGTCCGATAAAAACGGTGACGAAATCGACCGGGCCGACTGGCTGATCGCGGCCGGCAGCGGCATCGCTCATCCCCGCTGGTCGGCGACATTTGGCGGTGAACCGCCGCTGGTGGCGGCCGCGTCGGAACGGGAGGATGCGTCGTTGAACGATGCGCTTGCGCGGGTAGCCCGGCAAACGGCGGCGCCGGTTCTGACGGTTCTGCTGTACTGCACCGACGACTTGGCCAATGAGTGGCAAAGCCTGGCGTTCAGGGATGGCACGCTTACCGACCATACGGTGCTCTCGAAAATCTCGATCCAGCCCTGCGGTCAGGCCGGCTGCGCAGTGGTGCTGCACTCCACGGTCGATTATGCGGTGGGCAATGCCGGCGTGCATGGATCGTCGTCCAGTGCTGCCCGCGTGGGCGATGCATCGTCGGATACCACCCGCGAAGCCGCGATCATCGACGAAATGCTAGCCGCGCTTGACGATATCCCCGGCCTGCCGGCCGCCGGCAAATCCCGCTACGCATTCGGCCCGCTGATGCATCGCTGGGGGAATGCGTTTCCACAGGGTGAGGCTCTGCCGCAGGCCTTGTCGGTATGCCCCGAATCCCAAGTGGCGTTTTGTGGCGACTATGTAGCCACCGACGCTCGAATGGGCAGTTGCGAGTCCGCACTGTTATCCGGCGTCGAGGTGGCCGACACCATCATCGACCCTATCGAGGCGCGCTCGGGCTAGTGCTGGGAGGCGCTTGCCCTGGGGTCGTCGTAGGCCGCCATGGCGTCCATGAGACCGGCGCCTTGCCCCTCGGGATGGCGTACCTCGACCTCGGCCCCGTTGCGCCGCAGCTTGCCGACGACGCGATCCACCGCCCCCACGGCCGAACTGTCCCAAAGGGTGGTGTGGGTCAGATCGATGGTGACCTGCGGCACGTCGGCGGTAAAGTCGAAGCCTGACAGGAAGTTATCGACCGCCACAAAAAACAGCACGCCGCTGACATGGTAGACACGGTGCTGCCCATCGGCGCTGTCAGTGTGGGTGACCGCGATCTGGCGGGCCAGCTTGCGGACAAAAAACACCGCGCTCAGCAGAACACCGGCCAGCACCCCCTTGGCCAGATCATGGGTGATGACAACGGTTGCGACCGTCACGATCAGTACAAACGCGTCGGTCCGCGGCATCTTGCGGAGCATGGCAAAGGTGCTCCAGTCGAAGGTGCCGATGGAGACCATGATCATGACTGACACCAGCGCCGGCATGGGAATCATCGAGACCAGATCCCCAAAGAACAGGATAAAGCAGAGCAGATAGATCCCCGCCGCCAGGCTTGAAAGGCGCCCGCGACCGCCGGACTTCACGTTGATGATGGACTGACCGATCATCGCGCAGGACGCCATTCCGCCAAACAGCCCCGTCACGCAATTACCGATACCCTGGCCGATGCACTCGCGATTCTTCTTGCTGGGCGTGTCGGTGAGATCATCGACGATCGAGGCGGTGAGCAGTGACTCCAGTAGCCCGACGATGGTGAGTGTCAGCGCGGTGGGGAAGATGATCTGAAGCGTCTCGAGATTCATTGGTACGGCGGGGATCCCGAAAAGCGGAATACCGGCGGGCAGCTCGCCCATGTCACCGACGGTCTGCAGCGGGATGTCCGCAAAGTAGGCCGCTCCCGTGAGCGCGACAATCGTCACAAGCGCGGGGGGGATCGTGCGGTTGATGTACGGAAACAGATACAGAATCGCGAGTCCGCCGATCACCATCAGATAAGTAGGGCCGCCATGGCCCACGAAATGCGGCACCTGCGCCATGAAGATCAGTATGGCGAGGGCGTTGACGAATCCCTGCATGACGGTGCGGGGGATGAACATCATGTACCGGGCAAGGCGCAGTCGACCAAAGACCATCTGCAGCACGCCGGTGAGTATCGTCGCCGCAAACAGGTATTCAACACCGTGCTCGGCGACCAGCGTGATCATCACCAGCGCCATCGCACCGGTTGCGGCAGAGATCATGCCCGGGCGCCCGCCGGTAAAGGCAATGACGACAGCCATGCAAAACGAGGCATAGAGCCCGACCGCCGGGTCGACGCCGGCGATGATCGAAAACGCGATCGCCTCGGGGATCAGCGCCAGCGCGACAACGATCCCGGCGACGAGATCGCCGCGCACATTCGAAAACCAGGCATGACGCAGCGTCGCCCAATAGCTCGTTGCTCGATCAACCAAGTGGCGCGTTCCTTTCTACGGTCAGTGAAGATTCCGGCGGGCGGAGAGCTGCGTAAACTACGGGAGTTGCTGCACTGCGGCAAGCCGCGTGAAGCGCGGATGCGTGCTATGCCGATATTTCCGTTACCATGCAGCCACACCGATCAACAGGCTGAGGAGCCATGCAGCAGCGCATTCTGGTACCGGTCAACTTCACAACCGCCTCGGCGCGGGCGCTTGCGGTCACGCGGGCCTATCATCCCGAGGCAATCATTCGTTTGCTCTACGTGGTCAATCCCAGCGATATCGCCTCGGCAACGGCCAATCCGGTCATCAATCCGACCCATGCGCGGGATGAGCGCAGCAAGGCGGAAGAAGAAGCGAGTCAAAAGCTTGCCGCCTGGAAACGCGACGCTGAGGAGCTCGTGGTCGCGGTGGGCAGTCCGGCGGAGACCATCAGTGAGCAGGCCAAGCAGTGGCAGGCCGATCTTATTGCCATGGGCACGCGCAGCCGGACCGGGTTTCAGCAGTTCCTGCACGGCTCGGCAACCGAATGGCTTGTCCGGCATGCGGATCAGCCCGTGCTAGTGGTGCACGACGTCGATCTGGCCGAAGCGCAGAAACGCCACCTGCCCCCGATGGAAAACAACCCCGCCTGAGGCGGGGTGGTGGGTTTTTACAGCGAGAAGCCGCCATCGACGGCCATGGCCTGACCGGTGACATGCTCGGCGCTCGCCAGATAGACCGCCAGTTGACCCATGTCCTCGGGAGTCTGCGCTTCACCCTGGGGTAGCAGCGTTTTCTGGTGGCGCTCCCAGGATTCCTGCTCGCTTTCGCCCTCGTGACGCCAGCGGCCGGCGAGACCGTCCTCGCCCCGCCACATGCCCGTGCCAACGATGCCGGGGCACAGCGCATTCACCGTTACGCCCTCGCTGGCCACTTCCTTGGCGATCGCGTTGGTAAAGCCGATGACGGCAAACTTCGACGCCGTGTAATGGGACAGGTCCGGGAACCCGACCTTGCCGGCGATGGAGGCGACGTTGATGATGCGACCAAAGCGCCGCGGCCGCATCACGGCGAGCTCCGCCTTTGAACAAAGGAACACGCCCTTGGCGTTGACCTTCATGATCCAGTCCCAGTCATCGGTGGTGAGTTCGTCGACCGAACCGATGCTGAGAACGCCGGCGTTGTTGACGGCGATATCCAGCTGGCCGGCATCCGCGACAACGCTGTCAATCAGCTGGTTGACCGATTCCGGATCCGATACGTCGACCTGGAAAGCGCCGCTGCGACGGCCCACCGCTTCGACCTTGTCGGCGGTCTCCCGGGCAATCTCGACATCCAGATCCGCCACCATTACGTCGGCCCCGGCCCTGGCCAGTGCCATGGCGATCCCCTCGCCGATTCCGCGGCCACCGCCGGTGACCAATGCCGTTTTTCCTTCGAGTTCCATGAGTTGTCTCCTCTATTGAGGTGAAAGGAACTTTTAATAAGGACACAGTACTGGTCGGTTCCGTGGTGCATCAACAGCCCCAGCAAAATCATCGAGTCGCTTTCATTTTGCATTTCCTTGTATTAGCAAAAAACGCGGAGTAGTTTAAATAAACGTGCGAAATTAATGCAGCCTCGGAGGCATGGAATGCTTTAGCTGAACACAATCGCACGGATAGGCCATGGCGACTCCCGCCTGGTGTTGTCGGTGAGATAGCTTTCAAGGAAGAACGATATGCTTCGCAACGCCTCGGTCCAGTCACTCAGTGGCTGCATTGCGCAGTCAGACTATCCCGTCTGTATTTCCAGTGCCGCGTTGGAACCCCCAGGACCGACTCTGTGTGATATCAACGACGCATTCGCGCGCTTCATTGGCTGTCCTCGCGCGGAGCTTATCGGTTTGACGCAGAGACCACGCCCGGAGCCCCTGGTTGAGCGGGCCGTACTCGAAGCGCTGAAGGCCAATCTCTCGGCCAAAGACACCTACGCTGGTGTTATCTGGGGGATGCGTCGCGACGGTATCGCTCATCAGGTGGAGTGGAGTGTCCTGGCACTCAACGTTCTCGGCGACGATGTCGATCACCTGGCCTGGATGCGTTGTGACGTCAATCCAGGTCTTGCAGCCCGGCAATCGCTGCTGGATGAAACCGAGCGGCTATACACCCTTATCCAATCGGTCGCTGAGTCGCGATCGCTGGACGTGGACCATCCGTCCCGGATGGCTGAGGGAGACACGAAGGCGACCAACCATCCTGTCTGGTTGGGTCCCAAAGGCTCCCGGATGGGCATTGCCTTTATCGACCGCCGGCGTCGCATTTGTCAGGTCACCTCGTCCCTTGAGGCCATCCTCGGATATTCGGCGGACGAGATGATCGGTTGTGAGCTGGAGCAGTTCTACGTTGACCATGCGACGCTCGAGCGTCTGGGCGCCCAGGCTTACGCACGGCGTGGCTTCGGGCAGGATGTGTTGACCTATCGGGCGGTGTTCGAGGGCTCCCGCGATGCGGTGATATTGGCGGCCGCGGATGGCTTTTTTACCGCGGCCAACCCCGCCGCTCTGGCACTCTTTGAAGTAGGGGGCAGCGCTCAATTCCTTCGGGAGTATGGCACGCCCGCCGCGCTGTCGCCCGCGATCCAGCCCGACGGCCAATGCTCGGCCGATTCCGCTCAGCGGTGGATACAAAAGGCTCTTGACTGCGGCCACTCGCTATTCGAGTGGTACCACGAGACTGCGAGTGGTCGGGTGTTTCCCGCGGAAGTGCAGCTGAGTCGTGTTGATCTGGATGACGGTGCGATTATTCAGGTCACCATTCGCGATATCTCGGAGAAAAAGGCCGCAATGGAGGCTCTTCGGCAGGCACGTGATGAGGCCGAGGCCTATTTTCAGGCGGTGCCGGTCATGGTCCTTTGCATGGATCTCAACGGGTATGTCACGCAGATCAACCAATTCGGTTGTGACCTTCTTGGTCTGTCTCGCGAGGCGATTATTGGCACTCCCTGGTTTGATGGTTTTCTGCCGCCCGAAGAAAGACCAGAATTGGAGCATGTTTTTGCGGCTTTGCGGCGCGATGACACCGAAACCACCGAGTACCATGAAAATCAGGTTGTCACGGCGAATGGCAAAATACGGTTCATCGCATTTCGCAATGTGCTGTTCAGAGATAGCGCCGGGCAGATCAAGGGAATACTGGCCTCAGGTATCGATGTTACGCGGCAGCGCGAAGCCGAGGCCGACCTGGAGTACCGGGCCGCCCATGATGAACTGACCGGGCTTTGTAACCGTTGGCGCATGATGGAGCTGTTAAATGCAGAGACGCAGCGCGTTCAGCGTCACGGTGGGGTTTTCAGCCTGGTCCTGTTTGATGTGGATAAGTTCAAGCGCATTAACGATGAGCACGGTCATGACGCCGGGGATACTGTTCTGAAGTTGCTGGCTGCCCTGGTTACTCAGCGGCTTCGTAAGGTCGACGGCTTTGCGCGCTGGGGTGGCGAGGAGTTTCTCGTTTTGTTGCCAGCCACGGATCACGCCGGTGGGTACAAGCTCGCGGAGACGTTGCGGCGTTGTGTCGAAGGGGCCGACTTCGGTGCCGCAGGCCGTGTAACTATCAGCCTGGGCGTTGTCGCCTCCGGCGGTGACGAGACGGTGCGGCAGCTGCTGAAGCGCGTGGACGATCGGATGTACACTGGGAAAAGGGCTGGGCGCAATCGTACCGCCTGACCGGCAAGCCAATCGAAGACAACGGAGTTTTGATGTCTCAAAACGTTTTAATCGTGCTGACCTCGCACGATCAGCTAGGCGATACCGGCAATAAAACCGGTTTCTGGCTCGAAGAGCTGGCCGCCCCTTACTACGTGCTCAAGGACGCCGGCGCCTCGTTGACGCTGGCCTCACCCAAAGGCGGTCAGCCGCCCGTGGATCCGTCCAGCGACGCGGAGGAGAGTCATACAGAGGCAACGCGGCGTTTCGAGGCCGACGCCGAAGCCCAGGCGGCACTTGCCAGTACGCATCGGCTGAGCGAAATGAACGCTGATGACTTTGATGCCGTGTTCTATCCGGGGGGTCATGGGCCGCTGTGGGACCTGGCCGAGGATGCCGACTCGATTCGCCTGATCGAGGCCTTCATCGCTCAGGGCAAGCCGGTGGCGAGTGTCTGCCACGCACCGATCGTGCTGGTCGGCGCCAGGACCCACGCGGGTGAGCCGCTGGTCAACGGGCGCGAGGTGACTGGGTTTACCAATGGCGAGGAGGAAGCCGTTGGGCTGACCGAGGTAGTGCCTCATCGGGTAGAGGACGCTCTGCAGGCATGCGGCGGCGTCTATTCGAAAGCCGACGACTTTTCGCCCTACGTGCGCGTGGACGGGCAATTGATCACCGGCCAGAACCCGCCGTCATCGGCACCAACAGCACAAGCGCTGCTGGAGTGGCTAGAGAAGCGGTAAATGGGATCCCCGCCAAGGCGGGGTTCCGGGTGTTGGTGGAGACGGCGGGAACGCAATAATCTACGTAGGATGTTGAAAAATAAGTTATTCTCCCTAGTGTCGTGACCGCCGTACTCGTAACAGTACCCACATCGTTTCATGCGTGAGCAGGGACCTGCGCTGGCCTGCTCATATCGAAATAACGAGCGTGCCGTACTGTACCGAGGCTTTGGAAGCATCGCCGGCGAGGCGGAGCATTGTAGACAGCTTGCTCCGCTCGGCCGCGGCGGCCACGGTCATGGTTTTCGCTACCGCTCTGTGCTGGTACGTTTGGATGGCTTGGCCCCTCAGGCCAACATCTCGATCATGACGGGGAGGGTGACCGCATTCTTTACAGGCCTAAGTTGTTGGCAGCGGAGCAGGAAGAAATCCGCCAGCAGAATAGGGCGCTTATCCCCGCGAAGCAGGCCATTAAGCGCCAACTCGCAAAAGATACCCCCTTGGGAGGTAAAGCGGAGGTCGCGGTCATGGATGGATCGGGTACCCAGCTCACTTCGGGCACCGGAAACACCAGTTCTTCGTATCCATCTAGATCACTCGCTAAGCGGTGGGTTCGGTAGACGAGCTACTGCGGATCATATACCCAGTCATCGAGCGCCTGTG
>Ga0207414_1000086_pt1 | contig 44717 bp, 53 predicted proteins | sample PonA231FremontCA_2_FD_187269 | JGI IMG/M metagenome (GOLD analysis project Ga0207414, IMG submission 187269) | Marine sediment microbial community from Fremont, CA, USA - Pond A23 Sediment 1 (SPAdes) | ecosystem: Environmental > Aquatic > Marine > Unclassified | place: USA: Fremont, California...
CGGGTTCGCACAGCCATCGGACTTGCGTTTCTGATACCACGAGTGAAAGCTTTCAGCGAGCTCCTCAAGAACTCGCTGACTGGACTGGCTATGCAGTCCGTTGTACTTGGTGTGGTCTTTCAACTCGTGTTTCAAGTCTTCATGGTCAGGGATCTCGCCGGTTTCGTCCCACACTTGGCGGGCGTGGTAGTTAGCGACGTTCCAGAGTTTGCTGGCACTCCACCCATGCCGGTCGAGCGGCTCTGCAACCTGTGAGTGGTTGCAGATTTTCGCTTGGTGAGTGCGGTGGACTTCCAGCATCGTGTGGAACGCCTCTATAAGTGCTTATAACAGACTAAGTTGTAAAAGTTGTGGTTGGCGTTGAATATCCAGACGTGGTGTAGCCGGTAGTTTGGTCGTCGGAGTGTCGGCTTCATCACCCGCCTGTTCAGTCCTCGGTTCCGACTTGCGGTCGGAACACTCGTCCCTCACGGAAAGGCGGGTGTATTCGCCTCAAATCTCTATAATAGGTGGCAGGCACACCGAGATGACTACCCGCTCACGAGAGTGAAATCGATATCGAACGTGACCGAGTCACTCTGGATCTCGTTACCCGCCGTCTCGGGAACTTTCCACTCGAACAGCGCGGTTGCGGTCCCGTTTTCCGGCACCGTCCCGCCTTCGACTGTTTCGTCGACATCCTCTATCGGAACGTAATCATCAGTCAGCGTCACCCGGTCATCGCTCGTCGAGTTGATGAACACCCACCGAACGAGTAGATTCGACGATAGCTCACCGTTGCCCACACCGGGGTCGCCACCGCTGTCGTCGACCGGTAACTCCGGCTCTGTCTGTCCGTTCTCAAAGTCGCTCACATTGGTGGTCGTCACCTGCAACCGACCGGATGCGTTGCCCTCGTTGCGCACGGTAAGCGTCACGTTCCCGCTATCGCCCGGCAGTACATCATCGACGGCGCCTCGCATCTCGTCTTTTTGAACGCTGACTACGGCCTGCCCATCGACACTAATGCTACTGCTGGTTATACTGCTATCGTCGTCGCTATCTGTGGTAGTCGACGTCTCAGCACTCTCATCTTGTCGCGATTCCGTGTCGCCGGCTTCGGTGTCCTCTTGCCCGCCGGGTTCGGGCGTCGGTGTCACGGCGGTGGTTTCCGACCCGCCCGTCTCCTCTGTCTCGATGCTGACCGGTTGGGTATTGTCCCCGCCGATCCCGGCGGCTCCGATCACAGCAACGCTGAGTACGAAGACGAGAACAATCCTTGTCAATCGTCTGTTCTCGCGTACCCCGCTCGCGTATTCTCGCAGATTATCCAACACGATGTAGTCCACCTTCCATGACGAACCGCTAGCTTACGCCCGACGGTTTTCGAATCAGGTTACAGTAATAACCGTATGTACGGATGCGATTCGTTATTGAGTCCTTGAAATATCTAAATGAGCCATTGAGGTCGGTCAAACGGAGCTGTTAGGTATACACTTCAGGTTCAGACCATCCCTATACTTGCTTATAGCCCGTACTCAACCGATTGATTTCGGTGAAATTCTCGGAGCAGCCGCTACTGCCTGTTCTCCCCTCGCGACCCCCGTGGAATGCAAGAATTTTATGACCGCCCAGACTTTCCCCGGCAGTTGCGTCAGTATTGCCGAAGGCGACTCCCACGCCAGCGCCGTTGGTCGCCATTAGAGTTGTCCGATCCTGAACCCCATCGCCCTCGGTTCACATCCTCAAATTGATCGTTGATCCGGACGCTCTCTCACAGAGCTAACCGAAGTAAACATTTCTTGTCACTATATTTGCTCCCGTTCATAGAACTACTAGTTCAGTCAACTGAGTGTATCTGAGCGGGTAGATCCAGTCGAGGTGGGCTTGGATACTGCGGATTAATTTCAAGTAAATAAACGAGAATAAATAATCGTGAGCTTCAGATCCGACACCCGAATATTTCAGGATTCGGCCGTGTACACGGGGTGAAACAGTCTGTATCAACAGTGTACACTCAGCATCTTCCCCGCAGTGTGTCCGGTTTGTGGCCGTTGTTCGGCTACCAAAGTCGGATGGCTGCTCAAGCGCCCCCGAAACAACCCCCTTCGTTTCAGGTGGAACTGCACGTAGCGGAAACAACGGCCTCGAAATCGGGCGAAACAGACGCGCGTGGACGACGGCGATCCGCCCGGCTCGAAGCGACATATCCATATCGATCAAACGGAGATACACCGACCGTTGGTGGTGTGTATCGGCCGATCAGCCTCTTTTCGATGCCCGAAATCGGGCGTTTTCGGCCGACTTGTCCCTGCCGTCGAACTCGGATATCGGCAGCAGAAGCGCTCAGACTGCCGTCTGTTGAATATCGACATCGCCCGTGGAATGTCCAACGCGGCCGACGCTTCAACAACGACAGATCACGGCGTACCCTGCGGATGGTTCGACAGCTGTACTCCGGTGTAGACCCGGAGTACACGCGCTGAGCGGCCGATTTCCTCTCTTAGATGTGTGTATTTCGCGGCGTACACTCGTCTGAATACCCCCTGGAGCAACAGAGCGAGACGATCAGCGTGCGCACAGCCTATCAGCCCTCCCGGTTGCGAGAGCGCCACGCGGAAACCGGGATCGATCGAGCGTCTTCGGATGCATGCGAAAGTATCCTCTGAAAGCCGACGTCCACCGGTTCAGTACATTTTTATTACATATTTTACTCACCCATCGACGGGCTCTTTGCGACGAAACGCCCGCAGCACGATCGGGTGACGGAACTGCCGGGCGGATTCGTGGAGGCCGTCGCGGCGCTCGTCGGGGACGACGAGTTTGACAGACCCGGTGCCCCGGACCTCCATAGGTCAGGCGCGTGTCCGACGGTTGTTGAACGTTCGGGAGTCGGCCCACCAAACTGTACTGATTGTGTCGTATCACGTCGGTTTCCTCTCCGGCCGACTCGTTCACTAGGTTCGCTTCTTGCGGCCGGAGGATTCACCTCGAAATTGCTGCGAACCCATCCCGTCCGCGTGAGATGACAGAGTGCGAAGACACGGCCCCGTGGCTGTGATTTATTATCATTTCGCCCCGAACATACGATGAAGAGATGCTTGGAACAAATAAGCAGTTCTCAGCGATGACAGCGTCATACGTGATTGCAATCACGGTTGCGCTGGTCATTGCTGTAATATTCGCGCCGGTGGTCTGGAACGGCGTCCCGAGTGGAGGCGACGATGACCCGAGTGTTGCCGTTGTCGACTTCCGCGGTGGGACAACCGACGCGAATGTGAACGGTATTAAACAGGACCTCCGTGAGATACGGGCGAACGACTCCATTGACGCCGTGGTCCTTCGAATTGACAGCTCCGGCGGACCGGTCGACTCCAGTGAAGAACTCTATCTCGCGGTCAACCGGACCACCGAGGAGATGCCAGTCGTGGCTTATGTCGAAGGAACGGCTGCCTCCGGCGGGTACTACGGCATCGCCCCGGCGGATGAGATCGTCGTCAAACCCAGCTCGAATGTCGGAAGCATTGGCGTCATCGTTCAGGCCCCGCTCAGGCTTATCGAGCAGGCCGGACAGCAGAGTGAGGCGTTCGTCAGGTCGGGGCCTGACAAGGCACAGATCAGCAAGGACGGGCTCCGAGAGGACATCGAGGTGCTTCAGCGCTCGTTCGTTGGGACGGTCATGCAGCACCGTAGTGACGAACTCTCAGTTACCCGTGCGGAAGTCGCTAACGGAGACACGTATCTCGGCACGCAAGCGGTGCAAAACGGCTTCGCGGATCGCATCGGCGACTCGGAACTGGCAATCGAGCGAGCCGCGGCTCTCGCCGACAGTATCGAGGGTGATCAGTACGACGTGGTGTATCTGGGCGGCGGTGCCGCGGCGTTCAACGCTATCATCGTTCCAGCCGGTGCCACAACCGTTCAGGGTGAGAACAACGTCACCTATCTCGTCCACCCAGAGGACGAGACGACGTTCCGGGAACCAGTGAAATACTACGCTGTCTGGGGAGTTCCAACCGAGGACAACAATGCAACGGTGATTCGCAATGACTGAAGGCCGTATCGTCAAGCCACTCGCCGTGTTCATCGTGGTCGTGGTCGTACTGCTTGGTGGGATCGTGCTGCTCGCACTTGCCGACCCAGGTTCATCGGGTCCGCCCGACGGCCAGTCCATCGATGGCCAGTCACCGCCACAGTACCAGCCTGGAGCCGTTGACATGGCTTCAGACCCCGAGGACGGCAAAATACAGATCGATACCGATGTGGGTGAAAAGCGGATTTTGATCGATACGGGCCACGACAATCAGCTATCTAAACCATCCCTCGAACCGATGACCGAGGCCGTGTTCGACTCCGGTCACACCATCGAGTATGGGTCTCTCGAGGTAAGCGACGCCGAGGATTCACTCGGCCAGTACGATGGGATCCTCATTATCCAGCCGTTGACGAGCTACTCGCCGGACGAGCGTGACGCATTGCAGGAGTACACGGAAAGCGGTGGGCGTGTGGCGGTCCTTGCAGAGCCGAGTCAGGCCCGTGTCTCGAGTGGCCCCGAACAGACAAGCACAACCGTCTCCTTTGGCGCTGATACCCTTACCCAGCGGTACGGCGTCAGGGTGGGTGCCGAACAGCTGTATAACATCGACGACGACAGCAACGATAACAATTTTAAATCCATCTATGCGTCGCCGAGTGACGGCGGGGAGCTGACAACGGGTGTCGAGACGATCACCCTCGATACCGCCGGCTATGCCGCGATTACTGCGGACACCGACGCCGAGACGACGTTCACCGCCGCCGCCGGCACTCGGACACTTGACACGCGGCGTACTGGTACGTACCCGATTGTCGTCCGGAACGACAACATGGTGTTCGTCGCTGACTCGACGTTTATTACGAGATCCGAGGTGTACGACGCCGACAACGAGGTGTTCGTCTCGAACCTGATCGAGTTCCTTCTCAACGGTGATGCATCCGACTAGCTATCTACGTTCCGCACGGCTACCTCGGTAGCGCAGTGGCAGTTCCGCTACCGTATTTGAGTCAGTTTCACTATATTGACGACTCCTCTTCCAATGATCGCAATTACCCACCCGTCGTCCTCCCAGGACTAAGGCTGTACGTTGGTGCCGAAAGAACGCTCGCTTCATCGGTCCAGTACCACAAGCGGACTCAACTTGCCCTGAAGTCTGGAACTGTGACGCCGAGCGGCGGATTCACCGCCCACCCGGAAGGGTTTGAGGCAGAGTTCATGGACAAGCCCCACCCTCCACGAGCGAACCCCTCAGAGTGAGCGAAGTAGGGTGGGGTAGTTGACAGCCCGCGGCTGTCATACGTGCGCCCAAGACTGCCGTGCACACGCCCACAGCCGCCACGTTTAGTATCGCCGCCCGCCTCCACGCCGATATGGCCGACCGCATCATGAAGGTCAACGCGTACACGACGCTGGATCTCCTCGAAGCCGAGGCCGAGGGCCACGGCTTCACCGAGGAGGCCTACGCTGTATTGAACGTCACGAGCCCCCGGAACGACCCCGATCACGTCTCTCTCCAACTCGAACTTGACAACACCGAACTGGAGGCGATCGACCCTCACGCCGACACGGTCCGGCTCTCGCCGTCGGAGGCCCGCGAACTCGCCGCCGACCTGCAGAAACACGCCACGAAGGTCGACTCCGCTGCGGAGTGACTCGCCGGCCTACGTTAATCGTGCAATCTCCGCGCCGGTCAACTTGAGATCGGCCGCGGCGACGTTCGCCTCCAAGTGTTCAACGCTCGCAGTTCCCGGGATGGGCAGCGTCACCGGCGACCGCTCCAGAAGCCACGCCAAGGCGACTGACTGGACCGTCGTGTCGTGTGCGTTTGCGACCTCCGTGAGTCCATCGACCGAACCGAGTTCCCCGGCGGCGAGTGGGTACCACGGTATGAAGCCGATCCCGTAGTCCTCGCAGGCGTCGAGGACGGCCGCTTCCGTACGGTAGGCGACGTTGTATCGGTTCTGGACCGTCGCCACGTCGACGTGGTCGCGGGCGAGGTCGAGTTGGTCGACGTCGACGTTCGAGAGTCCCAGGTGTTCGATAACGCCGTCGTCTTTGAGTTCCGCGAGGGCCGTTATGCTGGCCTCGAAATCGACGTTGGGGTCCGGCGTGTGTAGCTGATACAGGTCGATCCGGTCGGCCCGAAGGCGATCGAGACTGCACAACACGGCGTTGCGGAGGTAGTCCGGGTCGCCGCGTGGCAGCCACTCGCCGTCGCGGTTGCGGAGCAACCCGCCCTTCGTCGCGATGACCACCTCGTTGTCCGGACCGAGCGTCTCGCCGATGAGCCGCTCGCTGACGCCCGGGCCATAGGAGTCGGCGGTGTCGATTAGATCCACCAGTTCCGCGGCCCGCCGCAACACCTCGCGGGCGGATTCGGGGTTATCCGGCTCGCCGATAATGTCCTCGCCGGTAATGCGCATCGCGCCGAAGCCGATCCGGCCGACTGTCAGTTCGCCGCCGATGTCGAAGGTGTCCATACGATTGATTCGGCCCGATGGAAAATAAAACGGTGCCCCGGCCTGAGTTCCGGAGATCCGGGCGGAGCAGCCCGGCGGCCCAAGCAAAACGCCGGTTATCCGGGCGGAGTGCCGCGCTTGGACGAAACGCTCAAATCGAGAGCAGCGTTCGGACGTCGTCCCACGACGTGACGACGTGGGCGCCGTCGCAGGCGCAGGGGTCGCTGTAGGGTTGTTGCATCAGAAAGCCCGCCTTTCCAGCCGAGAGTGCGTCGGCCACGTTGCCGTGGTAGTCGTCGATCAGGGCATCCCCCGCAAGCGCGCCCTTGTTGTTTGGGACCTCGTCGTGGAAATCGTCGTAGCCGATACCGTGGGTGTCGAGCCACGCCTTCGAGACGTCATGGGTTTCGGGGATCCGATGGGTCGCGATCTCGACGCGGTACTCCGAGCGCAGCGTCGAGAGCGTGTCGGCGACCCCCGGCTGGGGGTCCATCCCGCCGAAGTACCACTCCGCGTGATCGGTCATCAACTCGCCGATGATGTCGCCGATGTGCCCCTCGGCCTCGGGCACCTCGTAGGACCAGTCGTCGATGTCGTCGGGTTCGACGTCGTGGTCGTACTCGCGGCGAAGGTACGTACAGAGCTGCGGGAGCTGCTCGGCGACGACACCGTCGAGATCGACGAGAAGCGTCGAGCCGGGGGCGAGGGGGCGATCAGTCATTATCCGCATCTACGGGCTGAACTCATTTAATTCGTTGTGTGTGCGCGGTCAGCGCCTATGATACCTCGATCACGTCTCCGAGCTCCGGCGCGGTCGCGTCGAAGCCGTCCCCGCGGAGCTGTTCGGCGAACCAAGCGCAGCTATCGCCGTGATCGATAAGAAGGGGGGTGTCCTCATAGGCGTCCAAGAACGCGCGGAGCCCGTCCCGGTCGGCGTGCGCCGAGAAATCGTAGCGCTCGAGTTGTGCGCTGACCTGCAGGTGCTGGCCGCCGATTTCTGCGCCCCCCGTCTCCAACAGTTGGCGGCCGGGCGTGCCCTCGACTTGGTACCCCGAAAAGCAGATCTTGTTGACCGGGTTGGCGTGAATCTCGGGGATGTACGTCATCGCGGGCCCACCCGAGAGCATCCCGGCGGTGGTGATGATGACCGTCGATTCGTCGGCGATGCGGCGGCGCTGGCCGTCCCGCCCCGTCACCGTGCGGGCGTTCGATTTCGCGGCGGCCATGGCGTCGGCGTCCCGGAGGAACTCGGGATGTCGGCGGAGCATCTCGGTGACCTCGACCCCCATCCCGTCGACGTAGCAGTCGATATCGTGAGCCGCACACAACAGCATAATCTCTTGAGTCCGGCCGATGGCGAACGCCGGGACGACGACGGTCCCGCCCTCCCACAGCGTCGTCCGAACGCTGTCGATGAACTGCGTTTCGACCCGCTCGCGCGGGGCGTGTTCGACATCGGCGTAGGTACTCTCACAGACGACGATATCGGCGTCAGGGCGGTCGGTCGTCGCCGAGACGAGGCGTTGATCGTCGGTGTGGAAATCGCCCGTGTAGAGCAAGCGGGTGTCGCCGTCGTCCACGAGAACGTGGGCGCTACCGGGGATGTGGCCGGCGTCGAAAAACTCGACGCGGTGGCCCGCAGCGGTGAACGGCTCTCGGTAGTTGTGGCGCTCAGAAACCTCGGTAACGCGGCGGCGTTCCTCCTCGGTGAAGGGGCATAACGGCGTTCCGCCGTGAAGTTTGAGTGTGTCCGCGGCGAGCCGCATCGCCAACTCGTATGTCGGCGGAGTCCAGTGGATCGGCGGTCGGTCGCGCCCGGAGAGCAGGGCGGGGATCGCCCCGACGTGGTCGAGATGGCCGTGGCTTACGACGACCGCGTCCGGCGAGACATCGCCGATCGGGTACTGCGGCGGGTCGTCGGTCTTCATTCCGAAGTCGAGAAGTAGCGACTCGTTTATAAATATCGCACTGCGGCCGACCTCCTGCGCACCGCCGAGGAACTGGACGTTCACTAGGTGTCGTTACCGCGCCCGGACGCTTGCACCCATCGGTTCCGAACGACGGCGTCAGCCGTCGTCGTCCGCATCGTCGCCCTGCATCTCGTGGAGACGGTCGATAAGTGACTCCTCGTCGTCGAACTCGAACTCGACGCTGCCGTCGTGGTCGTTCTCGTGGACGTTGACGGCCCCGCTGTCGTCCGTGTCGACGTTCTGGTCCTTCTGTTCGGATTCATCGTAACTACCGAAGCCCATACGTTTAAGTATACGTTCGCTGGACGGAAAAGCCCCCGGGATCACCCGCGGGACGCTGGCCGCGTCCAACGAAATCGGCGGGATTATCGGACGACGGTAACCGGAACGGGCGAACGCCGGACGACCGTTTCGGCGACGCTGCCGAGTAGAACACGGCTCGCGCCGGTTCGGCCGTGGCTCCCGATGGTGATCAAGTCGATGTCGTGCTCGTCGGCGTACTCGACGGTCACGTTGGACGGCTTGCCGGACTCGATAGCTGTCTCGACATCGACGCCCTGATCAGTCAACCGCTCGCGGACATCCTCAAGAAGATTCTCGGCGTGTTGTTGTTTGTTTTCGCGCATCTGCTCGAGGTCGGTCATCACGCCGGATTCAAACCCGCCAGCCGGGTAGTCGGACGGATCGATAACGTGTAGTGCCGTGATCGTCGCGTCGGGGTAGTGATCCGCGGCGAACGCGAGGGCGTCCGACGCCGGCTCGGACCCATCGACCGGGACAAGTACATTTCGGGGCATATTTAGGCAAATATGTCCGGGGATATTAAAGATAGTGCTGACTCCCCACCGATAGGATCGCGACCGTCACTCGAGTCGGCGGATCCGGAACTCGGCGTACCCGCCGAAAGCGAGGTCCAACGAGCCGATCCACCAGTTCCATCGCTCGACCGGGCCGCCACGCGGGGCATCGGCCAGTTGGACGACGACGTGCTCGGGGCTGAGTTCGATGTTGGCGTCCGTCTCGTATTGGCCGCTGTCGGCGAGGTCGCGAGCGTGTCGTGCGACGACTCGACGCGCCTCGGCGTCGTCGCCGAACGTCTCGAGTCCCATCAAGAGCGCTGCGTCGTCGAACGCGGCCCCCTTGGCAGCCTCATCAGGATCGTTCACGCCGGGGGTAGCGGCGCGGCGGACTTGAGCCCCCGGTTCACAGCCCGGCGTGCCGGCGGCGTCACCGTCGGAATGAAAATGAACACCTATCAATCCCGGGGCTGAAGCGGCGATATGAGCACGACATCGCCATTCCTGGGGGGTGGTGACCCGGCGGGGACGGTTCTTTTTACGAGGCTACTTGCCCACGCCTCGATCACCGTTGCAGCCGCGATACTCCTCGCGTTCCTCAGCGTCTACGTCCGGCGCGTCCTCGCCGAGGGATTCGAGTACGAGTGGGGCTACCTTGCGGTCGGCATCGGGGCCGGCGCCGTCTACGGCCTCTCTGGCATTGCGACCGATCTGACCGGGTACGCGTGGCTCGCCGCCTTCACCGAGGGCGCGGTGCTGTTTTTCATACTTTTTATTGCGCTCGGAATCCGGGCAATGTATCACGCCGACCGACCGGCCGATGGCGGTCGGTTGTTGCCGGTCTGGGTCGACGGTCTCGTCATCGCAGGGTTCGTTGCCGCCTGGTGGGTGGGCTACTTCGCGGCGGGCGGGTGGACCCGCCCGGTGGTCGCCGTCGGGTGGATCGGGGCCTCGGCGTGGGCGCTGTTTTACGCCATCCGGACGACGCGGGCACACGAGGGAACCACGTTCTCGGCGATCACGCGACACCTGCTGCCGGCCATCCTCTGTGTGGTGGTCATTGTCGTGACCGATCTGACGCGGAGCGTTACCGCCGTCGACGGGGCCGCCGTCGAGGCCGTTTGGCTTGTCGGAACGGTGCTCGTCGCCGCCTTCCTGTTCAACACCGCGATCGCCATCCGTCAACAGGCGGGCGAGGTCGACCGGATGTACGACCGGACGACGTGGCGACAACAGAGTCTGGACGATTGAGGCGCTCCCGCCGGGAACGGCTGGATCCGAAGACCCTTTTCGAGACGCGCGTGTAATGTTCGTATGTCACGGCAGACACGCCGACGCTTCCTCGCCGGAGCGGCGGGACTCGCGGCCGGCCTCGCCGGTTGTGCCACCGGCGTCCGAGACACCCCTGATCCCGTACCGCCATCGGAGACGACCGCGGAGGCCGACTCGCGGTACGCGGCGGCGTTCGAGCGGACCATCGAGTCGGTCGCCTTCGTCGGCGCCGCCGGCGGCAGCGGATCGGGGTTCGTCCACGACGGCGTCATCGTCACGAATCAACACGTCGTCGGCGACGCCGAGACGGCCGACATCCGGTTCGAAAACGGCGAGTGGCGGAGCGCGGGCGTCACCGCGACGGACGTCTACGCCGACCTTGCGGTGCTGTCGACGGACATCCCCGAGTACGCCCGGCCGCTGTCGTTCGTCGACTCGATCCCTGCCGTTGGGACCGAAGTGCTCGCGCTGGGCAGCCCCTTTGGGCTCGAATCCTCCGTGTCCTCGGGCATCATAAGCGGTCGGAATCGGTCGCTCCCGAACGAGCAGACCGGCTTTGCGATCCCCAATACCGTCCAGACGGACGCCGGCTTGGACCCCGGCAACAGCGGCGGCCCGGTCGTCACGATGGAGGGACAGGTGACCGGCGTCGCCGTCGCCGGGGCCGGCACAAGCGTCGGGTTCGCCGTCTCGCCGCTGCTCGCCGGCCGAGTGTTGCCGGAACTCATCGAGACGGGCAACTACGACCACCCCTTCCTCGGGATCAGGCTGATCGAGGTGACGCCGACGGTCGCCGAGGCCAACGGGCTTGGTCAACCGCGCGGGGTGCTCGTCATCGAGACGACCGAAGACGCGCCTTCAGGGACGGAACTCCGCGGAGTGACCGGCGAGCGGACGGTCGACGGGCGGACCGTCCCCGTCGGTGGCGACGTGCTCGTCGAACTCGCCGGCACCGCCATCCGCTCCAACGCCGACCTGGGAACGGCGCTGGCGCTCGAACTCTCGCCCGGTGACCGGGTCCCGGCGACAGTTATTCGCGACGGCGAGCAACGCGAGATAACCGTCGCCATCGGCGCACGGCCCGATCCCGGGGAGAGAGCATAGTGGACGACAGTCGAAGGAGTACGCCGCCGGCTTACTCCTCGCTGCCCTCGCCTTCACCCGACTCGGCGTCCTCCAGTGCGCCACGCAACTCGGGGATCGTCGCGGTGAGTTCGCCCACCTGTTCGCGGGCCTCGGCGATCTGCGAAAGCGTCGTCTCGAGCTCCCCGATTTCCGTCTCAAGATCGTCCGCGTCCTCGAACGCATCGGCCTTCCGACCGATCGCAAACCACTTTTTAGCGTCCCGGAGGTGTTCCTCGGCATCGCCGACGCCGAGCGCCCCCTTCAGCCCGTTGAGAACGCCGAGCGTGTTGTCGGCGTCGGCGTCCCAGACATCGTCGGGGGCCGGCAGCGCCGCGTTCGCCGCCGCGAGGCTGGCCTCGACGTCTTCGCGCATTTCGGCCGCGGCTTCGTCGAACAGGTCGTCGTCGTCGAGCGTGGCCTGACTCATACACAACGTTTCGCACGGCCGCGGTTAAAAACACGCCGCAAAGCGAAAGTGGACGTGGACCCCGGCGACGCCGCGGTCACGCGCCCGCCCGCTCTTCGACCCGGTTGAGTTCCATTCGTGGGTAGTCGCCGTCCATCGCCATTGAGGCGACAACGACGCTGTCGTCGTACTCGATCCTGAGTTCGACCTCCATGAACCGGCCGGTGAGTTCGGTGTAGTCGGCGGATTGCCCCTCGAGGACGGCCGCCAGTTCGTCCTCGAGAACGTCGACGTCGACGCCGGCACAGAAGGGTTGGTTTTCGATCGACTCCTCGATGGCGCGCCCGAGGCTCGCGGCGCTCCCCGGCGAGACGGGCGTGCCCGCGAACTGGTGATAGAGGCTCCCAAACTTTATTCCCGCCTCGAAGCAGGCCGTCTGTGGGGTCGTCGGTTCCATGCGTTTCGTTGGGGTGGCGGCCACTAATCGGTTCGCAACGCGACCGCGCTGGGGTCGACGAGCACGGATCGGATCGACGCGGCGTTCCGGCGAGAAAATACGGCAAAGCAGTCGCTATCGGCCGGAGTGAAACGAAGACACAAACTGGTCGTTGTCGGCCGAAAAAAGAGAGAACGTGTCGCGGGACGCCCGTTGGCTCGTCCTCAGTCGTCGGCAGGCGCGGCGTCGCTGCCGCCCTCGGCCTGCTTTTTCGTGTGCGAAAGCTTGCCACCGTCGGCGAGGATCTGTCGCTCGCGTTCGGAGGCGTCGAGGTGGCCGGTGAGTTCCCAGTCGTCGTTGACGCGGACGGTGAACTCCTCTTGACCGGAGCGGACGGCGTCGGCGACGTCGTCGACGATCTCGATGTCGTCGCCCTGCTCGATTTGCTCGTAGTCGTCCTCGTCGATCTCCAGCGGGATGAGACCGAAGTTGAACAGGTTCGCCTTGTGAATGCGGGCGAAACTCTGTGCGAGGACGCCCTCGACACCGAGGTACATCGGACACAGCGCCGCGTGCTCGCGTGAGGAGCCCTGGCCGTAGTTCTCGCCGGCGACGAGGAAGCCGCCGTCGGAATCGAGCGCGCGCTGGGCGAAGTTCTCGTCGACGCGGCTGAGGGTGAACTCCGAGAGCTTCGGGATGTTCGACCGGTACATCAGGATGTCCTGGGTCGCCGGGATGATGTGGTCGGTCGTGATGTTGTCCTCCATCTTCAGGAGGGTGGGGCCGGCGATGTCCGTGCCCATCTCGTCTTTCAGGGGCACGTCGCCGATGTTCGGACCCTTGATGAGTTCGTCGTCGACGGCCTCGTCGGGCGCGATGATGTCGGGGTCCTCCTGACCCATCCCGTCGCTGTATTTCGTTCCCATCTCGAACTCGGGGGCCTCGAGGTCGCCGAGTTCGTCGGCGAGATCCCGGGGATCGACGATCTCGCCGGCGATCGCGGCCGCGGTGGCGACCTCGGGCGAGCACAGGTAGACGTTGTCGTCCTCGATGCCGGAGCGGCCCTCGAAGTTCCGGTTGAAGGTCCGCAGCGAGACCGAGTCGGAGCCGGGCACGTGGCCGATACCGATGCAGGCACCGCAGGTCGCCTCGGAGAAGTTGACGCCGGCCGCCATCATCTCGGCGGTCCAGCCCTCGCGGGCGAGCATCTCGGAGGCCTGTTTCGAACCGGGCGCGACGATCATCTCGGTCTTCCGGTCGACCGTGCGGTCTTCGAGCATCTTCGCGCCGGGGAGGATGTCCTCGTAGGCGCCGTTCGTACAGGAGCCGATGATGACCTGCTCGACGTCTTCTCCGGCGACTTCGCTGACGGGCACGACCTTGTCGGGCATCGACGGGCAGGCGATGAGCGGTTCGAGCTCCGAGAGGTCGACCGTGATCTGGTCGGCGTACTCGGCGTCCTCGTCCGGCGAGAGGTCGACGTAGTCGTCCTCGCGGCCGATCCGGGAGAGCCAGTCCTTCGTCTTCTCGTCGGTCGGGAAGATCGAGGAGGTCGCGCCGAGCTCCGTGCCGAGGTTCGTGATCGTCGTCCGCTCGGGGACGGTCAGCGACTCGACGCCGGGACCGGTGTACTCGAAGATCTTGCCGACGCCGCCCTTGACGGTCAGTTCGCCGAGCAGGTGCAGCGCGATGTCCTTTGCGGTGGCCCACTCGGGGAGCTCGCCCTCGAGGTGGACGTTGACGACTTCCGGCATCTCGATGTAGTAGGCACCGCCGCCCATGGCGACGGAGACGTCGAGGCCGCCGGAGCCGATCGCAAGCTGGCCAAGGCCGCCGGGCGTCGGCGTGTGGCTGTCCGATCCGAGGAGCGTCTTGCCGGGCGCGGCAAAGTTCTCTTTGTGGACGTTGTGACAGATGCCGTTACCGGGGCGGCTGTAGTAGGCACCGAACGTCCCTGCGGCGCTTCGGAGGAAGCGGTGATCGTCGGTGTTCTTAAAGTCGAACTGGTAGGTCTGGTGATCACAGTACTGTGCGGCAAGTTCGGTCTGGACCTCGTCCAAGCCGAGCGCCTCGAACTGCAGCCAGACGAGTGTGCCGGTGGTGTCCTGTGTGAGGACCTGATCGATCTCGATACCGATCTCCTCGCCCGTCTCGAGGTCGCCTTCGACGAGGTGATCGTCAAGAATCTTCTCGGTGAGTGTCTGTCCCATATCATCCGCAAATCGCGTGTCCATAGATATAAATCCGGCGAGTTTCGCCCCGCGTCGGCTGGTTTGGCCGCTTTCGACCGGCCGAAACGTGTGTTTTCGTCTACTGATCGGCTACTATCCCCAACAAACGTTTAGAATTTGGTCAGGCGAGTCGCGAGAAGGCGAGGTTACCGCTCGTGCTCTCGACGTAGATGTCGACGACGTCGCCCTCCTCAGCGCCCGGGACGAAGATCGTGTAATCGCCACGGTGGGCGACCCCGTCGCCCTTGCGTCCGGTGTCGGTCACCTTCACGGTGTAGGTGTTGCCGGTCTCGACGTCATCCTCGGCTCCCTGAGAGTCGTCCGCCCGCGTGCTCTTCGAGACAGGGCGGAACGCACCACAGGCGTCACACCGCAACATGAGGTTGCGGTTCTCCTGAACGAGACGTGTGTCCGGAAGACCACACTCGCTACAGCGGACGTATTCCTCGGTGTAGTCGTCGACGACCCGCTCGAAGTCGCGATCGTCGAAGTTACCGTTGTACCGGCCGACGCCCTCGGAGAGCTTTCCGGAGGTCGCAAGGGTCTGTTGGACGAACCGATGGACGTGGTCCGACTCGCGATTCAGCGCATCCGCGACCGCATCGAGATTCGTAAACCGCGTGAACGCGCCGTCGGTTTGTGCGACTGCGTCGGGGACCGAGAGCCGATCGCCCGCCGAGCCGATGTCGGGGACGGCTTCCAGCGCCCGATCGAGGCTGGCTTCATATTCCATACTGGATCGAGGGGCGTGGACGGTAAATGCGTTCCGAGAACGTCGTGACGTCGTGGCGCTTGGGGGTGACCATCACGTCCGCATGGCCGCATCGAGCGTGAACCGGCCCTCGTACAGCGCCGTCCCGACGACGACGGCCGAGGCCCCGAGGTCTTCAATTGCCCGCACGTCCTCGAGCGTCGAGACCCCGCCGCTGGCCACGACAGGGATGTCGACCGAATCGACGACCGCCTCGACGGGATCGCGCCGGATCCCCTCAAGTTGCCCCTCCACGTCGACGTCGGTAAAGAGGATTGCGCCCGCGCCCTCGGACTCGTATCTGGCGGCCGCCTCAGCGGGGTCGAGACCCGTGCCTTCGGTCCACCCCGACACCACGACCTCGCCGTCCTTCGCGTCAAGGCTTACCACCACGCTCTCGGGAAATGCCGCGTCGATTTCGCCGACGATCTCGGGGGTCTCGACGGCGGCCGTCCCCAGAATGACCCGGTCGACACCGGCCTCGAGCAGCCCGATCGCGTCCTCGGCGGTCCGGATACCGCCGCCGAGTTGGACGTCGACATCGACCGCCTCGACGATCGACTCGACGGCGGCGGCGTTGGCGCGTTCGCCGTCGAACGCGCCGTCGAGGTCGACGAGGTGGATCGTTCGCGCGCCCGCCTCGACCCACCGTTCGGCCGCCTCGACCGGGTCGCCGTACGTCCTGCCGGTGTCGCGTTCGCCGCCGACGAGTTGGACGACCTGTCCGTCCTGCATGTCGACCGCCGGGACGACTTCGAATGAGGGGAACACGGCTATCCGAGAGGTCCGAAGCGACAAAAACGTACCCGTTAGACCGGCAGGTGCTGCCGCGGTGTCGAGTGCGATGTCCGGTACGGCGACGGCGGGTCAGTGGGTGCCGGCCGGCACGTTACTATTCGGTACCTCCGGCAGGGCCCCCGATAACAGCAAAGTTCAACACACCGGAGGCATAATGATTCAATCGATGCCAACCGTAGAATATCTCAACTACGAAGTACTGGACGACCACGGCTGGGGCATGGACGACGAGGACCTCTTCGAGAACGCGGCCGACGCCGGCCTCGGCGATGAGGACTACGGTGAACTCGATGTCGCCGAGGGCGAGTACATCCTCGAAGCGGCCGAGGCACAGGGCTACGACTGGCCCTTCTCGTGTCGTGCTGGCGCGTGTGCGAACTGCGCGGCCATCGTCAAGGAGGGCGAGATTGACATGGATATGCAGCAGATCCTCTCCGACGAGGAAGTCGAAGAGGAGATGGTCCGACTGACTTGTATCGGCAGCCCGGCAGCCGACGAGGTCCGGATCGTCTACAACGCCAAGCATCTCGACTACCTCCAGAACCGCGTCATCTAGAAAATAGCGTACAACGTGGATTAAACAGATGAACCGTATCCCGGGATCGCGCGGCCACCGATCCTCGGGAACTCTCCGCCATTAGACCATCTAATGGCTATTCTACGCTGAGACTTGGACTGCAAACAGAACCAGGTGTCGCTTTCAGCCGTGAGCTGCGTGTGAGCTAATTAACGGCGTTCAACGGTCGTTAAACAGACGCGGGCCTTTGGAGGGGTAAAGACCGTTCAGACCACCCGTTTCCGGCCTGAACCAACTCTTTCCAACCGGTTTCTCTTTCAGCGTTATCGCGTGTAGAACGGACTGTTCCCCTCGTGGTCAATCGGACAGTGTCTCAACGAGATCGTCAACCGTAAAGAGACCGAGGTCGTCCCGCTCCTCGGCTGCTTCCTCCAGTGACGACGCGAACCCGCTTCGGCTGAACAGTGCGTACTCGTAGTTCACGTCGCCGTCGGTCGGCGACCACTCGACTTCGGGTGCCTCCTGTTCGAGTTGGGCCAGGACGTCGTACCCCATCGGTTGTTGCTGGAACTTCGCTTCCCCGACCAGTAACGTGTCGCCGTTCGTCGGGGCCACGATATCGATCTCGCGTCCGTCGGTGTCCCACCACCGATCCGGGACTTCCGTGAACGTGTACACGTCCCCGTACTCGTAGAGAACTGCCCGCTGACAGAGTCGTTCAAACGACGAGCTGACGAAGTCCGGGAGATGCGGCTCGACGAGTTCGTCGTACGCATCCGCCCCGAATACTTCGTACCGAGACGAGCGACCGTGGACGAACCGGAACCAGAACGCGAACAGTTGATCCCGGATTCGATACCGGCTATTCCGGCTCCGGGACGGGTCAACGGTGACCGGATACTCCTGCTCGATTATCTGGAGTTCCCGTAGACGCGAGAGATAGTAACTCGCGCTGTTCGCATTGATACCGGCGGCCTGGATGATCTCGTTTCGCTTGTGGTTCCCCTCGGCCATCGCTTTCAGAACGGCGAAATACCGGTCCACTTCGTCCAGTTCCCGGTACAGGACATCCTCGGGTTCCTCGTGGAGACCGCCATCACGGAGTAGCAAGGTTTCGGTAATGTTCCCCTGTAGTGACTGCGTGTCGTCCACGGCCCTGAGGTACTCCGGTGTCCCCCCGAACACGCCGTAGGCGATTACCTGTTCGGCTGGCGCGTAGTTCGGGAAGAACTCCATCGCGGCAGCGAACGGGAGCGGGCCGATTTCGAGTTTCCCGTTCGGCCGTTTGGAGAGACGGCCGTACAGCGGTGAACTCCCGTCGAGCGCTATCTTGTGTATCATCCCGATTGCCGAGCCAGTCAGCACGAAGGTCGCAGCCGTATCTTCGACGTTGTGATCCCAGAGCCGCTGAACGAGAGAGGGGAGCGCTTCGTTTTCGTCTACGAGGTACGGGAATTCGTCGAGGATCACAATTGCGTCCTGTTCAGCGAGATACGTGAGAACGTTCTCCCAGTCCCTCCGAATCCGATTGACTCCCGGGAACACCGTTGCAGCATCAGCGATAAAGGAGTCTAGTTGCTGCTCCGTTGTTCCGTGTGCAGCCTGATGGTACACCGCGTCGTCACGGTCTTGGATAGATTTGACGACGAGTGCTGTCTTTCCCATCCGCCGACGTCCGTAGACGACGCTCAACTTCGCAGAGTCACTCTTGTATAACTTGTGGAGTCTGTCGAGTTCCTGTTCTCGGTTGACGAAGGCAGCCATGCTCTCACCTTCGGCTCACCAGCACATAAAAGATGTATATAGCGTAGTCCAAACTATCGTAGTTCAAGCTACGGTAGTTGAGACCACGATGCTCCAGCGGATGCGAGCACGACAGCAAAAAGAACCGCGTCATCTGAGCCGCTGGCTCACTAACAATACTGATTTTTTATGCCCAATGGCCGACAGCCGCGGCTGCTGACACCGATCGGCCCCAGATGATCGTCACCGAGTACCGGGGCAATTAACCGCCCGAGCGCCGTTCGACCTGACGATGACCCGAACGCAGGGACAGTTGGCGGCGCTGTCGCGGTTCGTCTTCCGGGCCCCCGACTGGTCGACGAGCCTGTTTTTGACGCTACTCGTGGCCGCGATCGTCGGGGTCGCCGCCTTCGATACGGGATTTTTTCTCGACGCCGCCTATTTCGGGATGCTCTACGTCGGGGTGCCGACCGTCGTCGCCGCGTTTCTCACTGCCCCGGTCGATCGACTGCTCGGCGGGCGGTTCACCTACAACCGCTCGGCGCTTTTGGCGTTTATTTGTGAGTTGGTCGTTGTCACTGTTCTGCTCGTGGCGGCCGTGGCGGCAGCCGTTACCGGCGTCGGCCAGCCGTTCGTCCTCGACGCGTTGCTCGTTGCGCTCGCCTCGATCTTCGCGCTCCGGCTGTTCGTCATCATCGCGGTCTCGCGCCGCTCGTTGCTGGTAGCGGCGGTGCCCGCGAGTATCCAGACCGCCGTCGCAACGGCGTTCGTCGCCGCCTACGACGGGGGCACGAACTACCTCCTGTTGCTGGCGCTGTGTGCCGTCTACGCGGCTGGCGTCTCACTTTTTATATTCGCCATCGATCGCCCCTGGCGTCGGAGCCTCGACGTGTCGGTGCTCGATTTCGTCCGTGGGTTTGTTGGCCACGTCGCGGAGGGATCGCGCGAACTTGAGACGTTCTTCGAGCAGGTCGGCGAGCAGGCGGTCGTCCCGGTCACGGTGCTCGCGATCCGTCGGCTCGACGGGACCGAAAAGGCGCGGTTCGTGCTCCCGATGGTCCACCCGGGGCCGATCGGCGAGATCGGCGGCGGGAACCTCCCCGAACGGATCGCAGCGGCGACCGACGGCCTCGGTTTTCCGCCACACGCGACCGCCGGCCACGATTTCAATCTCGTCTCCGAGCACGAGGTCGACACGCTTGTCGAGGCCGCCGGGACCGCCGCCGCCCGCATCGAGTACACCCGGAGCGCGACTCCGAGCCACCGCGAAACGGAGGGTGACTCGAAGTTCCTCGGGCAGGCGATCGGGGAAGATCAACTGCTTGTCGGCACCCACGCCCCGAAACCGGCCGACGACGTTGCGTTCTCCGTCGGGCTGTCGATCGCCGCCGAAGCGAGCGCCGCCGCCTCCGGGGACGTGATGCTCGTCGACGCCCACAACTGCAACGACGGGTTCGAGGGGTCGGCATTCCGGCACGTCACTCCTGGATCCCCCCGCTCATTCGACATGATCGAAGCCGCCGGGCGTCTCTCTGAGCGGCTCGCGGCGGCCGATCGGGGCGGGCTGTCAGTCGGTGTTGCACACGAGGACACCGAGTGGGGCCACGAGGACGGGATCGGCCCGCTCGGAATCCGCGCCGCGGTCTTCGAGGTCTGCGGCCATCGGACGGCCTACGTAGTGATCGACGGCAACAACGTGGACCCAGGGCTCAGAGAACGGCTCGTCGCGGCGGTCGACGCCGACAACGCCGAGGTGATGACGACCGACACCCACATCGTCACGACCGTCGAGGCGACGAACCAAGTCGGCGCGGCGATCGACCACGACCGCCTCGTGGAGACCGTCTCCCAACTGGTCGAGGAGGCGACCGCCGACCTCGAACCGGTTGCGGCGGGAATGGCGACCGAACGCGCCGAGGTGACCGTCTTCGGCAACGACCGGACCGAATCGCTCGCGGCGACGGCGAACGCGATGGTCGGGATGGGCGGAGCGCTGTTGGCCGCCATCGTCGGCGCTGCGACGGCGGTGAGCCTGCTCGTGTTCGTACTCACTGGATAAGCAAGCCTGCTCGTGTTCGTACTCACGCTGAAAGAGGTGGTTAGCGTCCGGGATCGATCCGGACGGGATCTCAGAGCGTCGGTATAAAACGTGTGCCCGCCGATTCAGTCGTCGAACAGATCGTCGACGGCGGCTTCGGCCGCCTCGACGGCCTCGTTTGCGACCGCCTCGGGATCGGGCTCTTCGGGGGCGTTGAGGTAGACATCGACCTCGAGGACGCCGTCCTCGAATCGGACGGTTACGTCGAGGTCGGTCACCTCGGACTGTTTGTACCGCGAGAGGACGAGCCCCTCGGCGGCCTCAGAGGCGGCCTCGACGACCGCCTCGTCGGTCGGCCCCGCATCGGCGTCATCCGAGGCTGGCGTTTCGCTCACGGCCGTTTTACGCGCCGCCGGCACCGGGGCCGCCGGGACCGCCCATCGGGCCGCCGCCCGCGCCACCCTGCAGCATCTGCTGGAGCTCGTCTTGGAGGCTCTCGAACTGATCGCGGACGCGCTCTTCTTGTTTGTCCAGCGTCTCGACGCGGACTTCGAGGCTGTCGACCTTCTCCTCGAGGTCCTCGTAGGCTCCGTCGTACTCCGTCTCGATGAGAAGCTCGCCGACCTCGCGGTACATCTGGGTCTCGCCCTCGATGCCGTCGAGCGTCTCAAGCGCCGTCTTGGACTCCTGAAGCTGCGTCTCGGCCTGCTGTTTCTGCTGTGCGACCTGCTGTGCTGTCTCCTGAAGGTCCTGGAGCTCCTCGATTTTCTCCTGTGCCTCCGGCGGAAGGTTACCCTGCATACCCTGTACCTCGGCTTCAGGACGGAAAAACCCCCACTTTTTCATCGGGGATAGCCGACAAACGCTCTTGACACCGCCTGACGCCGCCGGGCTTTTTTGTACCGATCCCGATGCAGCGGTATGGACATCGAGGCCAAACGCGCCGCCGCGCTTGAGGACCTCCGGGCGTTCGACGGCGTCCTCATCGCCTTCTCGGGCGGGGTCGATTCGGCCGTCGTCGCCGCCCTCGCCGCCGAGGCGCTCGGCGACCGGGCGGTCGCCTGCACCGCGAAAAGCGAGACGCTCCCCGCCGCCGAACTCGGGGACGCAAAACAGGTCGCCTCGGAGATCGGAGTTCGCCACGAGATCGTCTCCTTTTCCGAACTCGACAGCGAGGCGTTCGCCGAAAACGACGACGACCGCTGTTATCACTGCCGGTCGATGCGGCTCGGAAAGATGTTTGAGACCGCCCGAGAACTCGGGATCGAAACGGTGTGCGACGGGACGAACGCCTCCGACCCGGGCGAGGGCCACCGCCCCGGCCTTCGGGCCGTCGAGGAGTTGAACGCCTACTCGCCGCTTCTGGAAGCCGGCATCGAGAAACCGGGGGTCCGCGAGATCGCCCGCGAGTACGGCCTCTCGGTCGCCGAGAAACCCTCGATGGCGTGTCTTTCCTCGCGCATCCCGACCGGGTTGGAGGTCACCGAGGAGCGGCTGAACCGCGTCGAGAAGGCCGAGACGCTGCTCCGAACGTGGGGCTTCGAGCAGTTCCGCGTCCGCGATCACGACGGGCTGGCGCGGATCGAGGTCGGAGCCGACGAACTCGAACGCGCGCTCGATCCGGCGTTCGCCGCGGCGGTCCGGGCACACCTGGCCGATATCGGCTTCGATCACGTGACGCTGGATCTGGAGGGGTACCGGACGGGGAGTGTCTCGCCGGCGGGTGAGACGACCTCGGGAGCCGACGGGCAGGGCGTCGGGGAGGGAAGCGACGACGTGTTCGAGACGGAGTACCCGACGCCGGAGAAGTAGCGTCTGCTACTCCGAGGAACGTTTCGCCCGCAGATCGATCGGTTCACTCCGCGATCGGTAGCTTGAGACAAAGGGGCTCACTCCGCGATCGGCAGTTCGACGACGAAGACGGCCCCCTCCGGGTCGTTATCCTCGACGAAGACGTCGCCGCCGTAGGTATCGACGAGGGACTGGACGAGGTACAACCCGATTCCGGCGCCGGAGCTCTCGAGCCCCTTCTCCCCCCGCCCGAAGATCTCGTCCTTCTGTGCGTCGGGGACCCCGGGCCCGTTGTCGGCGATCCGGACTTCGACGATGTCGTCGTGCTCGGCCGCCGAAACGGTCACCTCCGGCGGCGTCTTGTCGTTGTGTTGGGTTGCGTTCCTCAGCAGGTTCCGGAAGACCGACCCGAGCATGTCGTTGCCGACCACCTCGACGTCGGGGATCGATCCCTCGACGGTCACCACCGCGCCGGGATGCCCCGACCGGAGTTCCTCGATCTGCTGGGCGAGGGTGCCCTCGACTGAAACCGATCGGACATCGCAGTCGGCGTCGAGCATCACCCGCGCCAGATCGCGGGCGGTCGTCGTCAGATCGGTCGCGCTCTCGGTACTCTCTTTGATTATCTCGAGGTACTCCTCGCCCGCCTCGTCGACATGGTCTTCGAGGAGTTCGGCGTACGCCCCGATCAACTGGAGGTCGTTTCTGATATCGTGGCGCATGACCTGGTTGAGCAGCCGAAGGTCGTCGCGCTGCTCGGCGAGCCGTTCCTGCTCGGGGGATTCGTCCGCCATACAGCATCTACGCCCGACGAGGGTTTATATATTCTCGACGATCCCTCCGTGCGGGACAGTCCCGGCTACCGACGCTCGGGCGCGGTAACGTTCTCGTGTACGACCGTCGTTCCGGCACCGTTCGCCCGGAACTCTGAAACAGCGCAGTTTTCGAGATGGTGGGCGGATAGCGCCGTTGTCAGGTCGTGGCCCTTCGCGTGACCGAGCAGGATACACAGCGGGCCGCCGTGAGTGACGAGCAAGGTCGTCCCGTCGTCCCCGTGGAGGTCCTCGAAGCGGTCGACAACGCGCTCGTGGACGGTCCGGAGCGACTCGCCCCCTTCCGGGACCACATCGGTCGCCCGATACGCCGTCTCCCGAAGCCCGAACTCCGGGTATCGGGACTCAACGTCGGCCCGGGTGAGCCCCTGATACACCCCGAGACCGCGCTCGCGCCAGGCCGATTCAAACGTCGGCGATGCGTCGATCGATTCCAACAGGAGTTCGGTCGTCTCCCGCGTCCTGCGGAGATCCGACGCGAGGACCCGGTCGAACTCGTGGCGCTCGGCGAGCCATCGGCCGGTCGCGGCCGCCTGCTCGCGCCCCGTCTCGTTCAGGGGGACGGGAGCCCACCCCTGCATCCGCCCCTCACGGTTCCAGTCGGTTTCGCCGTGTCGGACGGCGACGATACGGGTCATGCGAATCGGTATGGGCGGCGTCACAATCAGCGTAACGGCGGCGGACACCCAAAGAGCAGGACGGCTCGAAGCGAGCCGGGAGGGCGGCCACGACGGCGTCGTGTCGATGAGACGTTTATAAGCTGGTGCTAAATCGAGGTGAATTGTATATACGACATCGACACAGCCTGATATGCACTTCCGACGGCGTTTATCTGTACCACAACGTGTACGCGCCGCGAACCCCGCTGTCGTCGTCGTGGTACTCGACCGGCTCCTCGACGAGTGCGCGGCGATCACCGTCGAGGGCCGCCGCCGTGCAGACGCCGTCAGTCCGGCCCGACTCCACGCGGCCCGCCGCCACGTCGAACAACCGGCCCCCGTGGACGGAGGGGTCGCGATCGCGGAAGTGCTGGGCAACCGGTGCGAGGAGGCGGTCGCCGTCGACGGCGAGTTGATGACAGAACCCGCCGACGGACGCGCGCCACCGGCTGTCGCCCTCCGGCGTGTAGCCGAACGCCGACTGTTCGTTGGGGTGACGCTCGTCGGTCTCGCGGCCCTCCTCGGGGAACGAGTTACCGGTCACGAAGACGACACCCGCGTCGTGGCCGACGACGTGGTTGGGGTAGGTGTACACCTCGTCGCCGTCCGGTTGTGGCGTCCCGAGGTCGACCCGCCACTTGATGTCGCCGCTCTCGAGGCAGTAGCCGCGGTAGTCGGCGTGACACGTGACGACGAGGCGGCCGTCGGTGGCGGCCACGTCACCCACCCGGCGGGTCGCGTCACGATCGGGATCCCACGTCCAGCGTTCGTCGCCGTCCGCGCCGAGGACAACGAGGCCGTCGTCGTGGTCGCCGGGACAGCGGTTGTAGGCGACGGCGACGTCGTCGGCCACCGGTTCGAGCGCGATCGGCGAGGCGTCGGCGTCGTAGCGCCACCGAATGTCGCCGTCGGGAGTGATGGCGTACACCGAACTCTTGAAGGCCCGCTCGCCGTCGCTGCGCTCGTAGCGCCGGGCGGCGACGTACGCGACATCCCCTTCCGGGGAGACGGCCGCGTTGACGACCATCGGCAGAAAAAACCGCGTTTCCTTCGTCGGGCCGCCGAGGGCGTCCGCGGCGTCGTGCCGCCATCGCTCCGTTCCGCCGGCGAGCAGCCGGATCGCGCCCCGTTCGGAGCGTTCGCCAACTAACACGCCGTCGCCGAATGGAACGAGCGTGATCGCGCTTCCCTCACCGTCGAGTCGCCACCGCTCCGTCCCGCCGTCGTCGAACGCCCGGACTGATCCGTCCGCAAGGCCGGCGACCGGCCCGTCGGCGGCGAGTGTGAGCCCGGAGCGGCGGCCCGCCTGTCTGGAGCCGCAGGGGTCGACATCGCCGAGGTCGACCCGAATCGCGGATCCGAGAGGGTCCGAACCGGTGTCGGGGGCAACGGAGCCCTCCCCGTCGGCGTCACTCATCGGTCGGGAACGTCTCGTGGAGGGCGTGATGGATGTTGCCGAGATCATCCAGGAATCCCTCCCCGTGGGTCAAAAGTCGATCGAGGGCGGCCTCGGCGTCCCTGACGGCGACGAGACGGCCCCGCAGGTAGTCGTACCCCGGATCGTCGGCGTCCGCCGAGGCGACCTCCCCCTCGAGTTCGACGAGGGCGGTGTCGAGATGGCGCTTGCAGGCGGCGAGGCTCTCGGCCTCCGCGAGCGCCTCGATGTGCGGATCGGGGCTCTCGCCGAGTTCGTCGCGGGCGTGCTTTTCGGCGGCATCGTCGCTGACGCCGAGGCTGTTCATCAATCCGAGTCGGAGCGCTTCGATCTCGTGGCAGGTCATGCTAGTGGCTGTATTATAGGGTTTGATCGACCAGATCCGATACGATACTGTCCGCCGCGAGCGACGCCGCGAGTCGCTCCGCGTCCTCGGGAGCGACCCCGCCGTACCAGACGTTGTCGGGGTAGACGGCGACGTTGGGGCCATCGCCGCAGCGATCGAGACACGACGACCGGGTGATCTGTGCGTCGACGCCCTCGTCGGCGGCGGCCTGGCGGAGGCGTTCGAGCACCGTTGCGGCCCCCTGGCCGGCGCAGGTCCGGTTCGTACAGACTGCGACGTGTTTGTCGGGCGCGTCGTGGACGTGCGGGTCGTCGTCGACCTCCGAGCGGTCGGCGTGGGCCGCCCGGTGGGTCATCGCACGGAGGGCCGCCCGCGCGCCGCCGGCGTCGTCCTCGAAGCCGTCCATCTCGACTTTGTACTTGCAGGTGTCACACGACATCGAGACATCGCCGGTCCGGGCCTCCTCGAAGCGGTCGGCCAGCACGTCGAGCAGACGGTCGTCGGTGCCGAGCGGGTCCCCGCACCCGGCGACAGCGTAGGGGTAGTCGTCGTCGAACTCCGCGGCCTGGTCCCGGATTCGCCCGGTCAGAACCCCGTCGCCGAGCATGTACGGGAGGACGACCACGGCGTCCGGACGGCGTTTCGAGGTGGTGTGTAAGGCGTCTTCAAGTAGCGGTTCCGTCACGCCAATGAAGGCCGCTTCGACGTCGACGAACTCGCGGCCCTCGTACAGCAGCCGGGCGAGTTTGTGCACGTCGCCGTTCGAATCCGGGTCTGAGGAGCCGCGCGCACAGAGAACGACCAACACGTCGTCGACCTCACGGTCGACGCCGAGGTCGTCCTCGACGGTAGCCGCCCGGTCGTCGAGCAACTCGACGAGCGAGGGGTGGACCCCCAGGTGGCGGCCGTTGTGTAGGGTCGCGTCGTGGTCGCCGCGGGCTTCGTTGACGACGAGCGGGACGTCGGCCTTGACGTGGCTAGCGGCGAACAGCGACAGCGGAAGCACTGTCACGTCCGACGCCGAGGGGGCGAGCGCACCGATCGCCTCATCGATGGAGGGCTCGGCCAGCTCGATGAATCCGGCGTCGGTCGGGAGGCCGAGACGGCCCTCGAGCCCGGCGGCGAGTTCGCGGACCTGCTCGTTCGAACGCTCCCGGCGCGATCCGTGGCCGGCCAGCACAACTGCCTCGGCGTCCAGCATTAGTACCCCGCCTCCTCGATGCTCCGCCGGAGCTTTCGACGACGGCTCGGGGCGAACAGCCCCGACGGTTCGCTCCCCGCGTAGAGCCACTCGCCGAAGGCGGGCGTGGCCGCATCGTCGAGGCCGAACCAGTAGCCGCCCGAGGACGTCTCGGAGAGTTCGTCGTACGGCGCGTCCACGTCAGCCGCATCGAGCAGCCCCTGGATCCGCTCGAGGGCGGCCCGGTCGTCGTGGACGAACGAGATTCCGACTGTTCCGGCCGAGGACTTGAAACAGACGGTGCCACAGCCCTCAAGCAGTCCCCTGAGCAACTCGCGGTCGTGTTCGGCGAGGACGTCTATTCGGTAGCCGCCCGGATCGTCTCCGCACGGGAGCCCGAGCGCGGCCGCAGCCCGGTCGCCGATCGGGCCGTCGAGCCGGACGGTGTAGCTGTCCTCGCGCCGAGTGATCGACGTGTCGTGAGCGTACTCGCGCTCGGTGACGCGGTGGTCGACGTCGTCCGACCCAGCTATCGCAGCCAGCCGGTCGGCCGCGGCTTCGTCGGTGGTCCGGACCGAGACGCCGCGTTGGGTCACCTCCCCGTCGCCGACGACCCGGCCCCAAAAGTACGCGGTCTCGGGGTGGGCCTCGAGGAGGTCGGTCGGTCCGTCGGTTCCGGTGCTCGCCCCGCCCGCTCGGTCGGTCGAGGGCTCGCTGTGCTCGCCCTCCCGGCTCATCGGCCGACCTCCTGGACCGTGATCGCGTTGGTTGGACAAGCCGCGGCGGCCGCCTCGGCGTCGGCCAGCTGGTCATCCTCGAAGGTGGCGGTCAACTCGTCTGCCTCGCGGTCGCTGTTAGGGAGCGTGACGAGCCCGTCCTCGGACTCCTCGAAACGGTCGTCCCGGACGAGGCAGGCGAAGATCCCGTCACACAGCTCTAGATCGACCGTAATCTCGTATCTCGGCATGGTCAGTAGTCGTATTTCGTCTCGTAGCCCCGCGGCGTCACCATCCGGTCTTCCCAGACATAGGTGTCTTCGTTGCCGACGACGATCGTCGTCGTCATGTCGATGATCTCCTCCTCGCCGAGTTCCGGCAGCGTCTCGAGATCCGTGATCATCGCCGCCTCGTCGTCACGAGAAGCGCCATGGACGATGCCGACAGGCGTGTCCGGATCGCGGTGTTCGAGCAGGATATCACAACACGTCTGGAAGTTCTCCCGACGCTTGCGGCTCCAGGGGTTGTAGATCGCGACCGTGAACCCCTCGCCGGCGACGGCGTGAAGCCGGGATTCGATCTCCTCCATCGGGGTGAGGTGATCTGACAGCGACACCGAAACGGTGTCGTTGACAAGCGGCGCACCGAGACGCGCCCCGCAGGACTGCGCGGCCGGGACGCCGGGAACGACCTCGAAATCGACCGCCTTGGCGCTGCCGCCCTTTGATTCGAGGATTTCCAGCGCCAACCCCGACAGCGCGTAGACGTTCGGGTCACCTGACCCGATTATCGCGACATCGTTGCCGGCGAGCGTTCGGTCGATCGCCTCCTCGGTCCGAGAGACCTCGCCGCACATCGGCGTCGAGTAGATGTCCTCGGCGTCCTCAACGATCTCGTCGGGCAGGAGGTCGACGTAGGTCCGGTAGCCGACGATGTGCTCGGCGTCGGCGAGGGCGGCCTTCGCCCGTGCTGTCATCCCCTCCGGCTTTCCGGGGCCGAGTCCGACGGTGACGAGCGACCCGGGTTCGGCGTCGAAATCATCGGCCGTCGAGCCGACCTCCTCTTCGTCGTCGGTCGACGCGCCGCAGCCGGATGTCGACGACTCCGACGACGATGACGCGCCACATTTGCTCTCGGTCTCGGTTTCAGTTTCGGTCGTTGCGCCGCCGCACTTCGATGCCGACTCGGCCTCGGTCGTCGAGGCGTCGGCTTCCACCGTCGTGCCGCCGCACTTCGAACTTGAGTCGTCTGTCGTCGATGCGTCAGCCGTGTCCGCTGTGTCGTCAGTGCTCATTGTCAGAAGTCCTCCACCTCGCGGCCGCCGCGCGGCGTCACGAGGAAATCGCCGTAGTCGTTTTCCCACTCGTGGCTCTCCGCGGTGCCCACGAGGATCGATGTCCCCATCCCGCCGACCTTCTCGGCGTGTTCGTCGGTTTCGCCCAGCGTCGTGAGCGTGTGCGTCTCGTCTTCGAGGTTGCGGCCGGCCTCGCCGCGGCCGGCGTCGTTAAAGATCGCGACCGGCACGTCGTCGGATCGCTCCTCGCGGATCACGTCGATCGCGCGCTCGTGGTCGCGCCAGCAGTTGTACAGAACGATGACGAACCCCGAGATCGCCGCCGCCCGGAGTTTTTCTTCGATCTCCTCCCAGCCGCGCCACTTGTCCGACAGCGAGATCGTACAGAAGTCGTTCGACAACGGCGCGCCGAGGTTCGCCGCCCCGCCCAGCGCCGCCGTCACCCCCGGGACGATCTCGATCGGCACGTCAGTCGCGCCCTCTTCGTCGGCCATCAAAAAGACCAAATCGCTCTTGCCGTAGACGTTCGGATCGCCGCCGGAGACGTGGGCGACGTCTTGGCCTGCCCGGACGCGGTCGAAGGCCTCCTGCGTCAACTCGACTTGCTGGCCCATCGAGGACCGGACGATCTCCTGTTGGGTGCCGTCGGGGCGGGGCAAGACCGCCCCGTCGGTCCAGTTGTCCGGTCGCGAGGCGGCCGCCGCGCCGCCGTCAGCGGCCGTCTCACCGTCCGCCGTCGGGATCGTCTCGTCCTCTCGGAGGAACTCCTGATAGAGGTTCGAGGCGATGACGCAGTCGGCGGTCTCGATCACGTTCGCCGCGCGCTGGGTCATCGCGTGGGGGAGTCCGGGGCCGATCCCGACGACGTAGAGGGTACCGTACTCCTCCGGGGGGTCGGTCGCGTCAGCCGTCATTTGCCCACCGCCACGGTCACCGCATCGTCGAATCGTTCCTTCTCGCGGAGCAGTTCGTGCTCGCGCCCACCGGCGATCGCCGAGGACTCGGCGATCCCCGGCCACCCGATCAGCTCCTTCGCACGTGAGGGGGTCGGGCCCTCGTGGTCGAGCAGCGTCTCCTTCTCGAACAGGATGACGCCCGCCCCGATCTCTTGGGCGGCCTCGTAGAGACCCTCCTCGCCCTCTTTTCGGGTCGCGGTGGCGACAAACTCTACATCGGAAAAGTCGAGGTCGAGATCGTCGAGGGCGGTCTCCCAGGCGTCGAGTACCTGCTCCGTGCCGACGTCGCTGACTGTGCCGGTCCCGAGAACGACCCCCTCGTCGTTTCGCTTCATCACAGTCACGTCGTCGCCGACCAAGACGGCGCGCGGGCCGTCGAGGCGTTCGACCACCTCGAGATCGTCGTTCAAAACGGCGAGGTTCGTCGCCACCGTCGAGTCGCCGTTGACGACGTGGGCGTCGAGCGCCTTCGCCTTCGACTCGATGCCCTGCTTGCCAGCCGCCTCGCTGGCGGTCGTCATCGCCGGGACCGCGCCGAGATTCGAGAGGTCGTGTGCCACCTGGTTCGCGCCGTGGTGGCCGCCGGTCAGCGGGATCGCCCAGGTCAACTCCTCGTCGATCACGACGACGGCGGGGTCGTCCCACTTGTCATCGAGCAGGCCGGCGGTTTTTCGCATCGCGATCCCCGATGCCATCAGGCCGACAAAGCAGTCGTACTCGCCCCAGTGCTCCTCGAAGACGTCGCCGTGATACTCAAGAATCTCGATCGACTCGTAATCATCGCGAAGTTCCGCTTTGATGTCCTCCGCGACGGGCAGCTTTCGCTCGAAGCTCACGATCCCGATCTCCTCGGCGACTTCGCCGTCGGAGTCCGGTGTCGAGCAGTGTCCGCCCGAGTCGTCAGTTCCGCCGTCGTCGGTGCTCCCGTCGCCGTCCGTGTTCGTATCCGTGCTCATGGGTCAATCGTCGTCCGAGGTGCTCTCGGTTTCGGTGTCGTTGTCGCTTTGATTCGCCCAGCCGCCGTACAGGTAGGATCGCTCGTAGCCTGCCCCCGCCGCAGCGTCGCCGATCAACACCATCGCGGAGGCGCGATAGCCCGCGTCGTCGATCTTCTCGCCGATGTCGCCGACCGTCCCCTCGATGATGTCCTCGTCGGGCCAGGAGGCGTGGTAGACGACCGAAACGGACGTGTCAGGGGCGATTCCCGCCTCGACGAGTCGGTCCATCGTGTCGGCAACGGCGTGGGTACCGAGGTAAATGCAGGTCGTCACGTCGCCCATCTCGACGAAGTCGGCGATGTGGTCGTCCTCGGCGTCGAGGGTCTTGCCCTGCGGCCGGGTGAAGGCAACGTGGTTGGCCGTCTCGTTGAGCGTGAGTTGGGTCCGAAGCGTTGCACTCGCCGCGAAGGCCGAGGTGACGCCGGGGACGATGTAGGTCGGCACGTCCTCGTGTTCTAAGGCGTCCATCTGTTCGAGGGCGGCCCCGTAGATCGCCGGATCGCCGCTGTGGAGCCTGACGACCGTTCGGCCGTCCTCGTACGCGTCCCGCATCAGGGGGACCAACTCCTCTAAGTCCTTGCCGACGCTGTTGACCAGTTCAGCGTGGTCGCAGTAAGCCTCGAGCACTTCGCTGTTGACTAGCGAACCGGCGTGAACCACGAGGTCGGACGCCTCGAGAGCCTCCTTGCCGGCGACGGTCAACAGGCGAGGATGGCCCGGCCCAGCGCCGATGAATGGAATCCCCTCGCGTTCGTCGCCCGCGGTGTGTTTGTAGACGCGCTCGTCGCGTTCGTGGGCGTGTTTCTCGCGTTGGGCATCGATTGCGGCCTGGGGGTCGGGTGAGGGGTCGCCGTCGGTGCTGTCGTCGGCGTCAGTCATCGTTTCCCTCCGAAGTCCGGTACGCCTCGCCGTCACCGGCCGACTCGGCGGTTGCGAGTTGGTCGGAAACCGCCCCGCCGTCGCCCCCGGCCGGGTTCGAGGAGGACCACGAACCCACCGAGCGACTGGATCGGTCGCCGCCGTCGGCCTCCGTTTCGGTACCGAAGGCGGCCGTCGCTGGCGCCTCACCGACACCGGGCTTCTCGGCGTAGGCCACGGTGTAGTAATCGCGCTCATCGAGCCGGGAGGGGTCGTCGGTGATAATCGTCTCGTGGCCGTCCATGAACAGCCGGCGGCCGTACGTCACGTCGTAGCCTGCCTCTTGAAGCTTCTCGTGGGTCGTCGGCACGTCCGTCACCTTGAATAGGACGAGCCGATCCGGGCCGACCGGGGCGGCGCCGCGGGCGGCCTCCCGGAGGACGAGTTCTGATCCCGCGGTGATCTCGACGTCGAAGGCGGTCGCGAAGGCCGTCACCGTCGAGACGCCGGGTATCACTTCGACATCGACGTCGGGGTGGAACCGATCGAGGGTGCGGCGCAGGTGGCCGAACGTCGAGTAGACGTTTGCATCGCCCAGCGTGACGAACGCCGCGTTGCCCTCGGCGGCGGTCGGGGCGATCTCGGCGGCGGCGGCTTTCCAGGCTTCTCGGAGTTTGTCCTCGTCCCGTGTCATCGGGAAGTCGAGGTCGCCCAACTGGTCCTCCTCGACGTACTTCGTGGCGACGCTTCGGGAGAGCCGGCCAGGTGTGTAGACAACGTCAGCGGCTTCGAGCGCCTCGCGACCCTTGACCGTAATGAGATCGGCGTCTCCGGGACCGAGTCCGACGCCGTACAGCGTCATGTCGATCCCCCCGAAATAATGTAGACCGGGTTGTCCGAGTCGAAACTCGTCGCGCCGGCGAGTTCGTAGCCCGTCGACACCTGCATCTGGATGACCTCCTCGAAGAGATCCCGCTCGCGGAACGCCCGGACGGCGTCGCCCGCAACCTCAAGCCGCGAGACGTTCATGACTACGCGATCGACGCCGGTTTCGGCGGCGTAATCGAGCACGGCGGCGTAGTTCCGCGACCCACCGAGAAAGAGGGCGTCGGCGTCGCCGGGCAGCGCGTCGGGGGCCTCCCCGTCGACCAGTTCGACGCCCTCGATCCCGTTGGCCGCGAGGTTTTTTCGGGTCGCCTCGAGACGATTCGGTTTGCGCTCGATCGCCGTCACGCTCCCGGCATGGCGAGCGGCCTCGATCGTCACCGCGCCGGTGCAGGAACCGACCTCGACGAAGTGGTCGGAGCCGTCGAGCCCGAGTTTCCCGAGCGTGACGGACCGTACCTCCGGCTTCGTCGGCCCGGCCTTGGCATCGTGTGGAAGCGCTGTGCGTGCCATAGATGTACAACCGCATCAACCGACAAAACAATTGTGGTTGTTTTAGGACAAGTAGATTTTAAGCAACGCGTTAACATGTAGGGACACGGACTCGTACCACCGGGATCCCCTGCCGATAATCGGAATCAGTTATTCTTCGATCGAAATGCGGATTTATGCGATAGATCTCACTTACTAGAAATTAACAAGACGAATCAATAACTAACAACTGGGAATGTACATAAATTTTAATGCAGAATAACAAAATAAGTATCACCGTAATGCAAGCAGTACTACTGGAGGAGTTTCAAGAACCGCTGGAGGTACAGGATGTCGAACGCCCCGAACCGGAGCCCGACGGGGCCGTCGCCGAGGTCGTCGGATGCGGCGTATGCCGATCCGACTGGCACTGTTGGCAGGGAGATTGGGACTGGTTCGGCTACCGACCCGATCCGCCGCACGTTCTCGGCCATGAACCGACGGGTCGCATCGTTTCCGTCGGCGAGGACGTCGAAACCGTCGAGGAGGGACAAGAGATCGCAATCCCGTTCAACTTCGCCTGTGGTACCTGCGACATGTGCCGAAACGGCCGCGAGAACATCTGCGAGAACCACGTCGGCCTCGGATTCATGAACGAGGCCCCCGGCGCGTTCGCCGAGGAAGTCCACATCCCCAACGCCGACATCAACGCGGTCCCGCTGCCCGACAGCATCGACGCGGAGGCGGCTGCCGGCTGTGGCTGCCGATTCATGACCTCGTTCCACGCGATGGCCCACAGAGCCCCGGTCAGCGCCGGCGATGACGTCGTTATCCACGGCTGCGGCGGAATTGGACTGTCCGCGGTCCACATCGCCGACGCGCTCGGAGCCAACGTCATCGGCGTCGATCTGACGGACGACAAACTCGAGAAGGCCGAGGAACTCGGCGCTGTCGAAACAGTCAACGCGACGGACGTTGACGACGCCGCCGCCGAGGTGCATGACATCACGAACGGCGGGGCGGACGTCTCCGCCGACGCGCTGGGTATCGCGACGACCTGTCAAAATGCGGTCAATAGTCTTCGAAAGGGCGGCACGCACGTCCAGATTGGGCTGACGACCTCCGAGGAGGAGGGGATGGTGTCGCTACCGACCGACGAGTTCGTCGCCAAGGAGATCGATTTTAAAGGGTCGCTCGGCCTCCAGCCCTCGCGGTACAGCGAGATGCTGGACATGATCGACTCCGGGAAACTCAACCCGACGGCGCTGGTCGAAAAGAAGATCGACATTCACGGCGTGCCGGACGAACTGGCGGCGATGAGCGACTACAACACGCTGGGCATCCCGGTGTGTAACGACTTCAGCAGCTAACACGGTTCATCAGAAGCCGACGGCTTCTGCGGACGTTTTTTACTAGCGTTCCCGCGGTGAGCGTCGTGCGAACGGCGAAGCCGTGAGCGCGAAGCGAGCGAGGAAACGCACTAAAAAGGTCGTCAGGCGTCCAAAATCGCATCCAAAAGCTTCGATTGGGCGGCCGAGAGGTGCTCCGAAAAAGTCGACGTGGTGATATCGAGCGCGTCAGCGACCTCGCCGGCGTTGGCCCCTTTCGGGTGCTCGAAGTAGCCCATCCGGTGGGCGGTCTCAAGTACCTCGCGTTGGCGTTCGGTTAGCCGGCTCCGGTCGATGAAGACGAGGTTGTCCTCGGGGGCGTCGGTCTCGCCGCGGAGCAGGCGGCGGACATCAACGGTGGGGAATCGCTCGCGCAGCTCGCGGATCGTCCCCTGGAGCGTCTCCATGTCGACGGCGTGGAAGACGAGATACAGCGAGTCCTCGCGGGCGTGGAGGTCGACGATCGGACACTCGAATGACTCGACGGTCTCGCAGGGGCAGCCGCGCCCACGCTTGCGGGAGAATCGGTACATCGTCTTCGCGCCGTAGTCGAACGTCTCGGTCAGCGCGACGCTCGTGGCCGGCTCCGCGCCGCTTTCGAGCATGAACTCTTCGGTGACGCGTCTCGCGTCCGCGCCCGCGACGCTCCGTGCGACCGTGTACGACGGCGCCTCCCGATCCGTTGATGCCTCGACGATGGGGCAGGTGCCGTCGGCGTCGATCCGTATCTCGGCGCGGATCCCAGACATCAACGGGTGGTTAGAGCCCTCGACACCTAAGTCTGTCCGCCGCCGCCCGTCGCCCGGGGTATATAAAACACCCTACATACTGAGGGATAGAATACCCTACTGGGGAAACCCATCCTCCGAACAGAGAATGTCGCAGAAACACCGACCAACCGATGGCGGGGGGACCTCGGAGCGGGGACAATCGCGCTCGCGCGCCGTCGACTGCGAGACGGTGTTGACCGCGCTCGAGGATCCGGACTGCCGGGCGCTGCTCGAAGCGACCGCCGACGAGGCGCTGACCGCCGGGGAGCTAATCGAACGGTGTGGGGTGCCCCGGTCGACGACCTACCGGAAACTCGATCGGTTAACGGAGGCCGGATTGCTCGCGGAGAGCATCCGGATCAGCCCCGACGGAAAGCACGCGAACGAGTACCGGCGGACGTTCGACGATGTCACGATCTCGCTGGACGACTGCGAGTCGACGACCGTCGGGCTCTCGTCGACGGGGGCGTCCACGGGGGCGGCCGACTGATCCCCGCCGATGGCGCCCGCGTGCTCCGGCGACCGAGGGGACGGGAAGAAACCGCCCGGGACCGCCGGGTGCGGGTCAGACGACGATGCCGAGGGGACCAATCGGAGGGCCGGTGAGGGCGGGGTGTCGACCGTGGGTACCTACGTGTTTGACTGTCCGGAGTGCGGCCAAGATATCGAGGTCGACGCCTCGATGCGGGCGGCGATCCTCTCGAACGGCTGTCCGGTGTGTACCGAACCCGTGGCGACAGCGTGTTTCGAGGCCGCCGAGGAGTAGCTTTTTGCGGCCGTTGGAGGGTAGCGTCTGTACTCCGTGACGGAGTAGCGTTTCGAGATCGTGGACGGAAACAGAGAGGCGTTCACCCCTCGCGGTCGGGATCGATAGCCCGACCGCTCACCGTCTCCGCGTCCAAACGGTACAGTTCGATGTCGAGTTCAGCCGTCGGTTCCGACCACGTCTCAAAGAGCGGCCGGCCTGCCGACCCGTACTGCTCGATATCCGCCGGTGTCAGGGCCTCCGGATCGACGCCGACGAGGGGGCCGGCGGCGACGACGCTGCGGTAGATTTCGCCGTCCTCGTAAATGACGAGTCTCGCCTTTGGATCGCCGTCGAGAAAGCGTCGCTTGTCGCTGTCGGGCGTCGAGACGGAGCGGAGGTAGAAGCATCGATCCGAGGGGTCGTAGCCGTAGGCGATCGGGATCGCGTAGGGGTCGTCATCGCGCGCGAGCGATAACACGCCGGTCCCGTGGGATTCGAGGAAGGCGTCCGTCTCTTCGGCCGACATCTCGATCCGGCGGTCGGGTGCCATATCCAAACGAGCGGGCGACGGTACTTATATGAATGGCTGCTCCGGTACCGTCTCAGCGCCACGCCCGGAGGTCGATCACGTCGTCGGCGTCGGCGGTGAGCCACTGGGTGCGCCGCCTCTCGGCGTCGGCATCGCGGGGGACGAACGTGTACTCGCCGTCCGGGCCCCCGGTGATCACCTCGAGCGTGTGGGGGTGCTCCGTCGAGCCACTCGGCGTCGGATCGAAGCCGCTGGAGGAGTCGGTCATAGGTGGTGGTTCGCGCCCCGGTATATAAGTCTTCGAGCCCGATCCCGCCCGCTGGGACGACGCGTTGCTCCCGGCCGATGGGATTCGGGACAGCTGATTTCAAGGCCGACACGCAACCGCGGATATGGCCGAACCGACCGAACGACGGCGGCTCGACGATGGCGACCGGGCGCCGAACGGCGAGGAGTTCGAGGTGTTCGTCCGGAGCGACGGCTCGGACCCGATGCAACACGTCGGCAGCGTCCGGGCGGCCGATGTCGACGGCGCCTACGAGATCGCAAGCCGGCTGTTCGCCTGGCACGCCGACGATGTCTGGCTCTGCCCGAGCGCCGAGATGACCCGCTTCAGCACGCATACGTTGGCCGACGAGGCTTCGCCGGCCGACCGGCCCACCGACTCCGAGGAGCCCCGAGCGAGGGAGTGGTCCTGACGTGATCTCCGTCAGCACGCTGTTGTGCGATCACGCCGCCGACGGCAACCGCCTCCGGTACGACGTCGATACCGGCACCGACGACCCCGTCTCCGACAGTCCCCAGCGCCGCCCGGTCGTGGTCTGGAACACTACCAACCGGTGTAACCTCGAGTGCGTCCACTGCTACGCCGGCGCCGAGTCCGAGCCGAAGGCCGGCGAGTTGACGACCGCCGAGGGTAAGCGGCTGCTCGACGATCTCGCCGACTACGGCGCGCCCGTCGTGTTGTTCTCCGGCGGCGAGCCGATGGTCCGCGAGGACCTCGCCGAGCTGGTCGCCTACGCCGCAGACGCGGGCATCCGACCCGTGCTCTCGACGAACGGGACACTTTTGACCGCCGATCGAGCCCGTGAACTGAAGCGGGCCGGGCTGGCCTACGCCGGCGTCTCGGTGGACGGCCTTGCCGAGCGAAACGACGAGTTCCGGGGCGTCGACGGGGCGTTCCAGGCGGCGGTCGAGGGGATCGAGACCTGTCTTGACGTCGGGCTGAAGACCGGGCTACGCTACACCGTCACCCGGCAGAACGTCGGCGATCTCGACGGCGTCGTCGACCTGCTGTCCGATGTCGGCCTCGATCGGTTTTGTTTCTATCACCTCTCCTATAGCGGCCGCGGAGAGACGCTGGACTCCGTCGACCTCGACACCGCTGAACGCCGCGAGGTCGTCACCCGAATCTGCGATCGGACGCTCGAGGCCCACCGCCGCGACGACGAAATCGAGACGCTCCTGGTCGGCAACTACGCCGACGCGGCCTACATCGTCGAGTACGCCCGTCGGGAGTTCGGCGACGACGCCGCCCGGCGCGTCTACGAGCGCCTACAGCGAAACGGCGGCGATCCGACCGGCGAACGCGTCGCCGCGGTCGACTGTCTCGGCAACGTGCATCCGACGCAGTTTTGGCGCACCTACAGCCTCGGTAACGTTCGCGATCGCTCCTTCAGCGACATCTGGGAGGACGACAACAACCCGCTCCTCCGGGCGCTCCGAAACCGGCCGGGGAACCTGACCGGCACCTGTGCCGACTGCCGGTACAAAAACATCTGTCGGGGCGGTTCGCGGCTGCGGGCGCTGGCGGCCGACAACGGCCTCTTCGGCCCCGATCCGCAGTGCTATCTCGAGGCCGAGGAACGCCACGGGTCGGTCCCGCCCACAAACGCCGATTGAGAGGCCAGCAGTCAGCATCGCCCCGCTCCCTCCTCGCAGATGGCCGAACACGTTCGCGAGAGATGACTTTTATACCGATACGCTACGGGTACGTATGAGCAGCAATCAAGCGCTTGAGACGCGTTCGGACCAGACTACCGAAACCACCGTCGACGTCCGGTGTACGGGCCACGTCAGAACCAAAATCGGCGAGCACAGCTTCGAGTATACCTTCGACGGGTCGAACCTCCGGGCGTTCCTCGACGCGTTCCTCGCGGAGTACGACGTCGAGGACATGTTGATCGCCGAAACGGAAGCGGAGGCGACGACGACCGGATGGGCACCCACTGACGGCAACCCGCCGGGGGCGTGGAATAAGAACCCCGAAGGCGAACAGACCCGCGCGTTCGCCCGCGTTGCGATCAACGGCCGGTTCAACGAGCACATCGACGGCCTCGACACCGAACTCGAAGCCGGCGACCGCGTCGCGTTGATGTACCCATTCATGTTCTGTTTATAAGGGCGGGTGCCGTCCCGCCCCTCGAGTGCTTTCGCCTCCGCTAGCCACCCCAATAGCAGACGTAGCCTGAGGTGTGTGGCGTCAATGCGCTCACATGTACCGATTCAACAAGCGACTGATTGAGATGCGGTTATAACTCTGCTCATACGCTTTGGGAGTCTGTTCTCGATTCGCGCTCAACTGTCGGGACCTATCTCCCAGTTGTACGCGCCGTGCAGAGGGCTTCAACGAGGCGTTGACACCGCTGTTTCGATGAGTGAAATAGACGCTATCCTCAACACCGTTCTTGGCGGCTATGGGATTGCTGGGATTCGAACCCAGGGCCTTCCAGTACCTCCGGGCGTGACGCGGGTCAACAAGGAATCCCGAAGGATTCCGCGACCGTCACCCCCCTGAATACTGTCTGTTCTGCCGAGCTGAACTACGAACCCCGCCAGCGACCGTATCCGCGTATGAACCGCACTCAGCGTGACCTCCTCCTCGCCGTAAACGGAGCGGGATCGAAGATCCCGCAGGCAGTCGGGCTGCCCGACGACGGCGAGGCTTCCCACGGCACCACACCGCTGAGTTGGGATATTTACTGGTTTAGGACCTGTCGGCATGACAGGTCGATGGCAGGGCCACACTGCCGTTACTCCTATCCCGGGAGGGGACTCGGAGTTATCTTGAACCGAGACACCACAGTGGTTCGAGAGGGTGTCTCGAACGTTCTGGGCCTCGGAGTCCCGATATTGTGCATTTAAATGGGCGGTGTGACCGCCTCGGTGTTCGTCATGCTACGACACGACGTCACTTAAATATCCACATTGCTGCTGAGCGTGGTTTGTGTCGTCGTTGTCGGATTCACGCCCGCCGTGAACGGCGGGATTCTCTCCTTGAACAAAGAGCCTGTGCCCGCGACAGCACCGAGAATGGCCGCCAAGCCGGGGGTTTAGTGCCGGGGCGGCATAGTTAATGGTATGACAGCAATCGGAGTCGTCGGTGCCGGGGCGGCCGCGGCGGCGGCGACACTCGTCGTCGAGACCGCCGTTCCCGACGCCGACGTGACGGTCCTCGAGAAGTCGGGCGGGCTCTGCGGGCGGGCGGCGACGCGCCGACACGATGACATCGTCTACGACTACGGGGCGAACTACGTCAAATCCGACGACGAGCGCGTCGTCGAGTTGCTCACCGAGACGCTCGACACCGACGGCCTCGTCGACGCGAGCGAGCCGATTTACACCTTCGACGAGTCGGGGGCCGTCTCGCCGGGTCGGGAGGCCGACGAACACAAGTGGAGCTACGAGTCGGGGCTGACCCAGATCGCGAAACGGCTGTTCGGGCGGACCGACGCGGAGATCCACCGCCGGACGCGCGTGGCGACGATCCGCCGAGAGAATGGCGGCGAGGGTGAGACCCCCGAGACTGGTGGCGGGAACGGCGACGACGGCGCGTGGACGCTCGTCGATGCCGACGGCGAGTCGTGGGGGCCCTTCGACGTTGTCCTATTGAACCCGCCCGCCCCGCAGACGGCCGAGTTGCTCGCCGACGCCGAGTGGGACGACGACCGCCGCGAGGCGCTCCGCGCGGCCGCCGCCGAGGTCCCCTATCGAGCGGTCTGGACGGCCGTGTTGCGCTACCCGTTCCGCCTGGATCGGCCCTATTACGGGCTGGTCAACACGGACAAAAACCACGATGTCGGCTGGATCTCCCGCGAGGAGTGTAAAGCCGGACACGTCCCCGATGGCGACTCGCTGCTCGTCGTGCAGGCGGGTGGCGAGTGGTCGAGCGAACACTACGACCGCGATCCGGCCGAGAACGTCGCCGAACTCGCCGAACTGACGGCCGGTATCGTCGGCGACGAGCGCCTCACCGATCCGAGTTGGACCGACTACCAGGGCTGGCGCTACGCGCTGCCCGAAGGAAGCGTCCGGCGGGGACCGCTCGACTCGGCCGAGTCTGCCGGACTGTACTGTCTCGGCGACTGGGTCGTCGGCGAGGGGCGGATCCACGCGGCGCTGGCGAACGGGCTTGATGTCGGCGAACGGGTCGCATACTCGGTCTGAGCCGCACCGAAAGCGGGCGCGCGGAAACCGCGCGAGCGCCGGCGCGAACCCGGGGACGCCGTCCGCCACCCGTCGGTTCAAGACGGCGACCGTCCTACGGGACTCATGCCCTTGTCACCAGACCTGAGCGGACGCACGGCCCTCGTGACCGGCAGTGCGAAACGCGTTGGCCGGGAACTGCTGCTCCGGATCGCCGACTGCGGCGCCGATGTCGCGGTCCACTATAACGAGAGCGATGCTGCCGCGGAGGCCACCGCGGCGGAAGCACGCGAGCGTGGCGTCGACGCCGTCACCGTCAGCGCCGACATCACCGACCCGGACGCCGTCGAGTCGATGTTCGAGGCTATCGAGTCGAAACTGGGGTCGGTGGACGTGTTGGTCAACAACGTCGGCGACTTCGACGCCCGACACTGGACTGAGATCGAGTGGGAGTCGTGGCGAAACGTTATCGAAACGACGCTTTACGGGACGGTGCTGTGCTCGCGGCGCGCGCTCCCCGGCATGTGCGAGTCGGAGTGGGGCCGGATCGTCAACGTCGGCTTCGCCGACAGCGACCGGATGCACGCCCACCCGGTGAACTTCCCTTACTTCGTCGCGAAGACCGGCGTGTTGATGTTCACCCGGATGGCGGCTGCGGACACCCAAGACGACGGCGTCACGGTGAACGCCGTCTCGCCGTTTGCCGTCGAGAACACCGTCTCCGACGTGTCATCGTTCCCGCGGGGGCGGGCGGCCGCCTTCGACGACGTGGCCGCGCCGACGCTGTTTTTCCTGAGCGACGCAGCGGCGTATATAAGTGGTGAGAACATCGCGGTCGACGGGGGCCGCCTGCCCGAGCGCTGAGCCCTCTTGAGGCACAAGCGGCACATCACCCGGCGCGCGCCGGAAGACAGAGGCCGCTGGGGGCCGTTGTGCGATCATGGCCGAACACTCCGGAACCTTTCGTGTCTACCGCGTCGTCGAATCGGTGCCCCACTACAACCTCCAGGCGACCGATTCGCCAACCCTCTACACCGTCTATCAGTCCGGATACGGCGAGTTACAGTCGTCGGTCGATGACCTCCGGACCGGCGACCGGATCGAAGCGACGCTTGCGGGCGACCCCGCTGCCGAGTCGGATCCGTGGCGGCTGACGGCGCTGGAACGGCTCGACCGCGTCGAGATGGACTTTGCGGTCGGCGTCACGCCACCTGACGTCGCCCGCGAGGCCTGGGTGCCGGGGGCGACGGACCCGATCTACGCCACCATGACCGCGGACGACGAGCCGGTCGGCGTTTGCTGTCTCCAGCCCCGTGACCCGCTGCCGGAGAACGCGTTCGTCCCGAACGTGTTGACGGGGCTGTTGCCGCTGGAGGACCATTTCGAGTCGATTCCCGAGATCGGCGACCCGGCCGTCGAGGCGCTGTTTTTGGACCCCGACGAACCGGACGCGTCGACGCACACGGAGCCCTACGGGGTCCTGTTGTTGTTTTCGGAGGCGGGCCGCGAACTCGCCGATCGGTTCCGGGAGCAATACGACTGTCCGCGGGGGACGGACACCCGCCCGGAGTTCGACCCCTACGGGATCTGATCGAGCGACGCTCGACGCCCGGGGACGCGGCCGATCACTGCGGTTTCGTCGGGCGCGAACACCGCATGCAGAGCGTGTTGCCGGCAGCCCAGTTGACGTCGGTGCTTCCGCAGTCGGGACAGCGGTGGTGGTCGGTCGAGTACTCCGTCGTCCCGCGGGGGGCGGCGAGGACGCCCGACTCGGTCACGCGCTCCAACAGTCCCGGGAATCGCTGTCGCTTGTAGTTCGGGCGGGCGGCGAGGAACGCCCCCGGGTCGGCGGGATCAGGGCCGTGGAGATCCTCCCAGGTGACGGCGATTTCGCCGTTATCGAGGGTTCTGGCGACCTGCTTGATCGGCGCGGCGGCGGCCTCGAAAAGGGGTGTCGTTCCCCAGTACTGTGGCCCCCGTTCGTCGGGCGGCGATGACTCGTAGGCGTCGGCCGCCTCTGCGTAGGCGGCGGCCACGTCGCCGGTGTCGCCGATCGCCCGGAAGTCGGCGACGAACTCCGCAAGGCAGGCCCGCTGGACGGGGCGATTGAGGCCGGCGGCGAGGTCGCGGGCGACGGCGATCCCCTCGACGCTTCGTCGGGTGGCCCGCTTGCTCGCCCCGGCCACGCGGTAGCAGACGGCGGCGGTCGCCAGATACCCGACTCCGACGCCAACCCAGCCCTTCGGGTCGGGTTCGAACGGATCGATATCGGGGCGCGGGTCGGCGAGGACGCGTCGCCCGGCGCGGGTGTATCTGTCGCCCGCGGTCTCGTAGTCGCGCTCGGCGATGGCCGCGACCGCCTCACCGCGGTGGCCGCCGTCGGATGTGCTCATACAGTTGTGTGGGGCCGCAGGGGCACAACCGTTGTCCAACCAGACGAACGTGCCGGAGGCTCCGGATGCGCCCCGACCCCCGCGGGCTGGGAAAGACCGATACCGCTCGCGATACAAAGATGGGTATGAGCCGCGATCGGACTCGGACGCGCGAGCGCTCCGGGGACGCCGGCGAGGAGTTCGACGCCGAGTTCGAACTCGACTCGGAACTCGACCCCGACGCCGACGAGGATCGAACGCGGGCGGACCCCGACGACGCGTCGGGTGGCTTTCGCAGCCGTGCCGCCGAGCGAGCCGGGGCGTTGTTCGCCCCCCGGATTTTCATCGCCGCCTTGCTCGTCACCGTCGGCGCGCTGTTCGCAACGAGCACGTTCATCCCGCTTCCAGGCGCGGGGCTGGCGGGCGTCTTCGCCGCGGCGTTCCTGTTCGGGGCCGTCCTCAAAGACCGCCGGTACGCGGAGACCGTACTCTCGGGGGCGCTCGCGGCGGGGGGAAGCGCGGTCCTCGATTTCGCCGTCGTCGCCCTCTTTGGCGGGGTCGGTCTCCCACTCGTGGCCGTTGCTGGGGGGCTGGGTGCGGTCGTCGCCGCGGTCGGGACGTACTTCGGCCGCGACCTTCGGAAGGGGCTGACGCAGGATCTCTAGTCGTCGGTTCGGAGCCGCCAGCGGTCGCCGCGGCGCTCGACAACCCCGTGTGCGGAGAGCCCTTCGAGGGCGTCGGTGACGACATCGGGGGGCGCATCGACCCGGCGGGCGAGTGCCTCGGCGGTTTCGGGGCCGTCGACGAGCCCTCGAAGCAGGTCGCCATAGAACCGGCCGTCGACGCCCTCGAAGTGCGCGCTGATCCGGTCGAGGGTCTGTGTGAGCCGTCCCTGAACCCATCGTTGGGCCATCGACAACTCGTTTTCGAGCCGTTCGAGCCGTTCGAGGTCGGTGACGAGCCGGCCCAGATCGGGTACCTCGTCGCCGCCGTCTTTGTCCTCTGTGTCGTGGGCCGACTCCACACCCGGGTCGTCGGCAAGTCGGCGATCAGCCGCGTCACCCTCGGCCGGGCGGCCCTCCGTCCTGACGCCCTCGACCGGTGGCACGTCCGTGGCCGTTGGCCCATCGGCCTCGTCCTCGGCTGCCTCTGCGCCGTCCGCCGTCGCCCCTGCCTCGCTTTCGAGGTGCAGAGAGACGTATCGCCAGGAGGTAATGTCGAGGTTCGGCGAGGCCGAGTACGCGCTCTTCGTGCCGAACTCGTAGGGCGAGACGTTGACCTCGAGGCGGAGGTCCCGCGCGATCGAGAAGTATTTGCGACGGCCGTCGTCGACGTGGGACTCGACCAGTCCCGCTTCGTCGAGCTTTCGGAGGTGGTCGATGACCGCCTTCGGGCTCACCCCGAGATACTCGCTGATCTCCGTGACGTAGCAGGGCTTCCGCGAGAGCAACCGCAGGATGCGCCTGCGGTTTTCGTTGCCGAGGAGATCGAGGAGTGCCGCGGAG
>Ga0207414_1000088_pt1 | contig 44446 bp, 39 predicted proteins | sample PonA231FremontCA_2_FD_187269 | JGI IMG/M metagenome (GOLD analysis project Ga0207414, IMG submission 187269) | Marine sediment microbial community from Fremont, CA, USA - Pond A23 Sediment 1 (SPAdes) | ecosystem: Environmental > Aquatic > Marine > Unclassified | place: USA: Fremont, California...
CGATACGGGGTCCGGGATGACAGAATTGCAATTAACGTGCTTATTCTGACCGACATTTAAAGTATGACAAGACACTAGGCCTGGATTGAACGATCCAGACACTGATACATTTCTAGGGCCGAATAACTTGGAATTGTAACATATTTTCAATTTGTGATATTTTTTGGAGCATTGTATGCAACAACAGGTTGATATTGATTATATTCAAGAACTTGTTGATAATGAAGATTTTGAAGAATTGAACAAGATATACAAGGAACTTGATCTGCACCCGGCGGACTGGGCCTATTACCTGGAGGAATTGTCCCCGCAGGATTTGGCTAAGTATATCGAATTGACGGGACCGGAATACGGCTCCTTCATTTTTGAGTTCGTATCTTTCGGGACCAAGAAAGAGATATTAGAGTTACTTTCCGCTACTACTCTAGCCAGGATAGTGAACCTCCTGAATCCCGACGACAAGGCGGATTTGATAGAAGAAGTCGACGAGGAAATGCAGGAATACATCCTGTCCTTGTTATTCCAGTCCGAACGTCAGAATATTTTGAGGCTTATCAGCTATCCCGAGAACAGTGCCGGGTCTTATATGACCACTGAGTATGCCTTGTTAAGAATGAACGATACTGTTGAAACCGCTCTGGAACAGATCAGGCTACAAGCTCCCAAAAAAGAAAACGTATATTATATATATGTAGTGGATTCAACCATGCATCTAGTGGGATTTATCTCTTTGCGCAGACTTATCATGGCGCCCCGTAGGAGCTATATCAAACAGATAATGGATAAAAACGTAATAGCAACCGGAGTGGATGAAAATATTGAGAATGTTGCACAAAACATGCGGCATTACGATTTCCTGGCAATGCCGGTAGTGGATGAGAATGAAAGATTGGTCGGACTTATTACCTTTGACGACATATACGATGTTATTCACAAGGAAGCCACGGAAGATATGTATCTCTTAGCAAACCTGGACACCGATGAAACAATTTCATCTCCGGTGCACAGATCAGTAAAACTCAGGTTGCCATGGCTGTTGTTGAACTTGTTAACAGGACTCTTAGTTGCATACACCGTAACCTTTTTCGAGGATTCGATAGACCAGTTCGTGGCATTGGCAGTGATGGTGCCTGTAGTAGCTTTGTTGGGCGGGAATGCAGGTAATCAGTCCTTGGCGGTAGTGGTCAGGGCCCTGGCAGTAGGTGAGATCACCCTTCAAAATCATTGGCGGGTTCTGGGTAAGGAGATTTTTGTCGGATTCCTGAATGGCTTGTGCATGGGAGGGGTAATATCCCTTATAGGTTTTCTCTGGTACCAAAATTCCTGGTTGGCTATGATATTGTGGATTTCAATGGCTGCGAACCTTGTTATAGCCGGGCTTGTGGGTTCCATGATTCCTTTGCTGTTAAGAAAATTAAAGCTGGACCCTGCCTTGGGATCCAGCATTTTCGTGACTACAGCTACTGATGTGGGCGGATTTTTTATTTTTCTAAGCTTGGGAACTATTTTCCTGCAGCAATTATTAGGAAGTTGATTTGTTCTACACGTGTTTTTTCTTGTTTGATTAACACTACTGCGAAAGTTTTATACTAACTTTCTGAGATAACTTGGATCTGTTTGAATCGCAGCCGGGTTGTCCACTGTGCGACTTGATTGTCCAGTCCTCTTGTTGAGGGCTGGAGAGCAAAAGTAGGCCACCCGGCAAGGCTTAAAGTTTCCCTGTAGTGTTACCATTATTTGGAATTTTAAGAGTTAAATATTTGCATAAACAGGAAACAGCTTGAAAAATCTCGCAAGGAGGGACATATGTTTGAAGGGTTGATTCTTTTATTAGGTATTGTCACGGTCGCACTTTTTTTGTATTTTTTACAAATTGAACATGGCGAGAATGGATAATCTTGACCATAGGCAACGCAAGTTTTAACATATTGTATACTTGGGAGTTTTTGAAAGGAACAACGAGAATATGCAAGACAATTATACTGAGTCCAGAAGGGATATGGTCAAAAAGCAAATTCAGTCCAGGGGGATAAACAACCCCCTGGTAGTAAAAGCCATGGAAAATGTTCCCAGGCATGAATTTGTACCCGAGAATTTCAGACCGTACGCATATGAGGACAGACCGTTATCAATCGGACATGGACAGACCATCTCTCAGCCTTACATAGTCGCCTTTATGACCCAGGCACTGAGATTGGGTGGCGGAGAAAGGGTCTTGGAGATAGGGACGGGGTTGGGATATCAGGCAGCTGTTTTGGGTGAAATAGCCTCTGAAGTATACACCGTGGAATATTTGACCGAATTGGCGGATCAAGCTAGGAACTGTCTGTCCAGGCTGAATTATTCAAATGTAACTTCAACAGTAGGGGACGGTAGCGAAGGTTGGCCTGAACATTCCCCTTATATGGGAATTATTGCCACTGCTTCCGGTCCCTCGGTGCCTCAAACCTTGAAGGATCAATTAGCTGTTGGGGGAAAATTGGTCATGCCTGTGGGAAACTACCGTTTCGGTCAATATATCTTGAGATTGACCAAAGGATACTATGGGGATTTTCAAGAAGAAAGGTTGCTGGATGTAGCCTTTGTACCCCTTAGAGGAAAGTACGGTTGGAATGAGGATTGAAAACAAGGGACGCATTGAATATGCGTTCAGGGACTTTGAGTTCAAAGCATGTTCGAATTTCATAGCGAAAATTACCCCCGTAATCCGGGAGTATATTTATTCAAGGATGGCCAGGATAAAATCATATATATAGGAAAGGCCAACGATCTTCGTAAACGGCTTTCCTCGTATTTTCGGCCCATTGAGCAACTCCCAGATAAAACCCGGGTAATGCTGGGCAGGATAAAAAAGATAGATTACTTGTGTACCAATACCGAAAAGGAAGCCCTGCTGCTGGAATCCAGTTTAATCAAAAAGCACAAACCCAAGTACAACATAGTACTAAGAGACGACAAGTCCTATATCTTGTTCAAATTGGACAAAACTCAGGAATATCCCAGGCTTACCTTAACCAGAACAGTAAACCGGGACGGATCCGTGTATTTTGGCCCGTTTACCTCTGCTAACAGTGCCAGGGAAACCCTCAAATTCATAAACAATTATTTTCCCCTGATAAAGTGCAAGGAGACAGTATTCAAGAACAGGACCCGGCCCTGTCTTCAGTATTTCATTAACAGGTGTCTGGCTCCCTGTGTGTATCAGGTCTCAAAACAGGATTATCAAAAATACGTCAGACAGGTCGAGCTCTTTTTGGAAAAAGGTTCAGACAAGTTGCTCGGGGAACTTAAAAAGGAAATGCATCAATCCTCAAATGACCTCCAATTTGAAAAAGCAGCCCAGATAAGGGATCAAATTCAAGCTATCAAGAAAACCGTGGAACAACAGACCGTTGTACTCCCGGAAGGCGGCAATAAAGATATAATCGGGATCAGCAGGCAAAGGGAGAACATATCTATTGGTGTACTGTTTATCAGGCAGGGAAAGCTCTTGGATAGCAAGAGTTTTTCCTGGGACACTATTTCTGATTATGAAATACCGGGTAATTATCCATCCCAAGGCGAGGAATCCGGAAAAAATAAAGGGGAAATCAAAGATTCGAGAATGGAGAAAGACCTGGATTCTGAAGACGAATACTCAGAAGTGGTGAGGAATTTTCTGATCCAGTTTTATGCCCGGGGCAGATATATTCCGGAGTCTATTATTTTACCCGGGAACTTGTTCGATAGCACTATAAGTGAAGTTTTAACAGAACGCAGGGGAAAAGGAATATATATACATACTCCTGAAAACAGCAAGGAGAAGCAGTTGATGCAGATGGCGGTATCCAATGCATCTCAAAAACGGTCCTCCGGTAAAGGGGAGGAAATCCTGGATTCCCTGCGCAGAAAGCTGCACTTAAAGAATCACCCTTACAGGATAGAAGCTATTGATGCTTCCCATTTTGCAGGAACCGGAGTGGTAGTAGGGCAGGTGGTTTTTGAAAATGCAGTAGCCAAGAAGAATTCCTATCGAATCTATAAATTTCCCGAGCTGAATGACAGCTTTGACGATTATGCCGCCTTGTCCGGCTGGGTGGAGAGGAGAATCCGATCCGGACCGCCCTGGCCCGATCTTGTTGTGATCGATGGTGGAAAAGGTCAGTTGAATGCGGTGGCAAGGAGAATTCAGGAAATGAACCCAAACACTGGAACTATGGATTCTCGGAATGCAAATGCGGACCATACTGATTCAAATATTATATCCTGGGATATAGCGGCTATTGCCAAAGGGAAACAAAATGTGGATGCAGATGTTGACCGGGTGTTTATTCCTGAACGCAAGAACCCTGTAAACATGAAATCCGGGACAAAGGAGCTACTTTTTTTACAAAATATCCGGGACAATGTACACAGATTTGTGCTCAGCAAACAAAAAAGGGTCAGGAAACAAGATACTTATGCGGGAACTGTTGCTACATTGAACGGGATTGGACCTAAGACTGCTCAAAAACTATGGAATAATTTCGATTCTGTACAGGAAATGAAGCAGGCCAGTTTGGATAGATTAAAATCCATGCAGGGAATAGGAGAGAAAAAAGCTCGCAAAATACAGTCAGCTCTGCAAAAGATATCTTCTTGAGGCAAAATGGCTGCGTTCTTTTAAGTGATTGTACTTGACTTTAGAGAGTTGAAAAGATATTTTTTAGCATGTGATCCCATGTTAAAAAGATTTTTTATCAATTTTATTAGCATGTTACAAAAAAGATGCTCACATTGTGTGATTTTGGCTTAACTATCTGAAAATAAATCAAATTTAGTGAAAACGCAAGGGACAGGACATGGATTCTATATTTGCTAAGCCTATTGTGCAAGCTACCCAAAACGTGTTATCCACAATGGCTATGATTGATCCGAAAGTAGACAAGCCATATATTAAAAAGGACAAAAAGGCCTTGGGGGATGTTACCGGAGTAATCGGAATGACTGCGGACAATTCCAAGCAGGGGGTAATGAGTGTCACATTTACAAAAGACTGCGCTGTTGCAATAGTCAAAAATTTACTCGGAGGCGAAGTAGAGGATCTTATCCAAGATGTCAAGGATGCTGTGGGGGAAGTGACTAATATGATAGCGGGACAGACAAGACAGAATCTGGAAGCTATCGGAATCAATCTCAGTGCCGCTACTCCAACAGTGGTGATGGGAGACAATCATTCTGTTTCCCACGTAACTGAGGACAAGATTATAGTAATTCCTTTTAATACTGAGCACGGTACTTTTGTTGTAGAGTTTAGCATGAAAGAATAAATATTTATTGGAGGAGTGACTGTAATGACGATAGACAGGAATATGAGGGTATTGGTCGTGGACGATTTTTCAACCATGAGAAGAATAGTCAAAAATATCCTTAAACAATTGGAATTCAACAATGTAGTGGATGCAGACGACGGTACTACAGCATGGGAAATTTTGAATAAGGATAAAATTGATTTTGTGATTTCCGACTGGAATATGCCCAAAATGTCGGGACTGGAACTCTTGAAGAAGGTCAGGAATAGCGAGGAATTTGCAGATATGCCTTTTTTGATGGTCACTGCCGAAGGGCAGCAAGAGCATATCATCGAAGCTGTACAAGCAGGAGTTTCCAATTACATTGTCAAACCTTTTACCCCCGAGACCATAGAACAAAAGATTGAGAAGATATTCGAAAAATAACCGGGCATAGCCTGATTATTTCTTTTAACAACATCATGGGCTTGTTTTGGTGTTAAACAGTTAACTAAATCTTCCATCCTGGCACTAGAATAACAAGGTGAAAATATGAGTAGACCCAAGGCTTCCAAAAAAACTACTGAAGATATAATTCAATTGATAAGTGAGGGAATAAAGACAACTTTAAACACTGCTGCCAACACAAATGTACGTTACTCTCCAACATTTATCAAGACAAGCAAAACGTGCCTCAGACCGGATATCGGATGTTTCGTCCTTTTTGAAGGCGGTTTCACGGGCTTGGTGGCGATTAATTTCAATGCTGCAGCAGCCTTGGAAATATACAGAAAGTACTATTTAAGTATGGGGATGCCGGAGGATGAACTAGCTACTCACCATAGCTCCGTGGAAGTTGCTGATACCATGGGTGAACTGATGAATCAGAGTATAGGCAAATTTCAAGTGATGGTTAAGAACCAAATAGGAGTCGGGCTTAGCCAGAACCAACCTAAGATGGTGGCATTGAATCAAGCTATGCGAATAGCTCTGGAAACAGAAGTGGACAAACCCCAGCACAGAAGGGTGGAATTCAGGACAGTTGAAAATCATTGTTTTTATGTAGAGAGTACTACGGAAAAGGTTGAATTCATTAACAGTTCCTTTGAGGACATGGATTCCTCCGAGATAGATCCGGAACAAATAATGGATAATGAAAAAAAGGCTACAGACAAGAGTCAGAATGGTTGTGCACCTAATATAGACGAAGACCTGGCAAGAGAACTGGGATTATAAAGTTCAGGATTAGACAGGAAAAGCCTCTGGGGAGCTTTATCAGACTACATTTGATATCCGTATATACTACAAGCTAATATTAGCTAACTGGATTTATTATGACCTTTCAAGCAAGTTGACTGCAAATTTTAAGCTGGGAATTTCCAGAATAAAATATGTAGAATCATCAGCTTCCTGTAGACTGCACTGCCACCCGGCTAGCCTGGCAAAATAATCAGCCAAGGGTAGTCCCATCCCGAAATTGAATTGCTTTGTGGAACTTCCTTTTTCCCAAGGGGATATGGAATTTTGCAATTTTGTTGGAGATGCGATTACTATTTTCAGCCCTTGTTCAAAGGGAGATAATTTCAATTCAATATCGAAATGGCCTTTGGGGTCAATGGCAAAACACCCTTCAATAGCGTTTTTCAGTGACTCTTCAATAATCAGGGTAAGTATTATTGGGGGTATTTCCAATATATTGGGGGTCTTTTCATCGATCATGACAGACATGTCAATATAATGCTTGAAAAATAGATTGTTTATCCAGTAGGCTCGTTGCCAATTGAAAAAATCCTGTAAGTAAACTGCGGTGAAATTATTCTGTATATAAAATATTCGTTGTTCCAGTTGATCACAAAAATCGCTCAATTCATTAGTAGTGGTATGAAATCTCCTGACTGCCTTGGAGATATCAGAGGTCTCTGTTAGTGCGTTTTGTTCCAGTTTTTGATCCCACAGTTCCAATTGCATTGAATAGGAATGAACGGTATTTTGAAGGTTGTGGGCGATTCCTGGTAATAAATTTCCAAAATTGGAGTTGAGGTAAAATAAAGCCCAATTATACCAGTTGTTGAATTCATTATCTGAGTTATTCATACCTTGTAGATCTTATCTGTTCTCTTTGTTCCTGAAATACGAACTGCACTATTGATTCCCTTTCAGATTCACGCATGGAAGTAAATTCAATAACCGCTACATCATTCTCCAGCCTTTGCACCATGCCGATTCCAGAGGCCATGTTTACCGGGTGATAGGATAAAAACAAGACAATTTCTATATAATCATTGACCTGTAGGTAGGAATCAGTTTGCAGGCATTTTAAACCTGCTCCGCTCAGTTCTGTTATCTCTGTTTGGATATCATATTCTTTTTCCAGGATCTTTTGACTTTGTAATCCCAAGAGTGTATCTAGTTTTTGATCTATGGTTTGTAGGAATTTTTTCACATCTTCCGGAAGATTTGTATCTTGCAAAAATCTATTGTCCATGGAGTTCGGGCTTAGATTGGAAGCATGAAATGCAGGAATAACTTCCGGACCGCTAACTTTTTTCGCCAAAGCCTTCAGTCTGGTATTTATACGGGAATATTCCCTTTTTTCTTGAACCATAAAAAGGATCTTTTCTGGATATAAAATTCTACAAGTATCACTTTAACTATTGCCAAACTCTGCTTACCAGTCTTGAAACCAAATAAGTAAACTAACTCTATTATCTGAGCATTAGAGATTTTTTCAATATTATAAATTCAGTTTATGAGAGGTTTAATGATTTTGCAAGAACTTTTTTGCCCGTTTCGCTTCACTTTTATCAGGAAAATTCTTTATTAGATCCTCCAACAAGATTTTTCCAGGTTTTACTTTGTCCTTTTTATAAAAGGCGATTCCCTGTTTTAACAAAGCCGCGGGATATTTGTTACTGTCTGAATAATCCTCTACCACCTTTTGATATTTAAGTATTGCATCTGAATAATTCTGTATTTGAAATAAAGATTCTCCCTGCCAAAAGTAGGCATTAGGAACAAGTTCGTGTTCAGGAAAATTCTTGATAAATTCGGACCAAAGGGATTGTGCTTCCTGGTATTCCTTGGAATTAAATTTGTCCAAAGCTTCGCTGTACAGAGCTTCGGGTTTTATCTCAGTTTCTTCCTGCTTTTTTGTTGTCTGATCCGTATCAATGGAAGGAATTCGGATATTTAATTGACTGCTTATTTGATTTAACTGTTTATCCAATTTTTCCTGCTTTTTCTGAATTTTTTTCAAGGATTCGGTATTGTTTCCGGTTTGGTTCTTTAAATTTTTCACCTCGTCTTTTACTATATCCTGATCACCTTTAATCTTGGCGAGCTTTTCCCTTTGTTCTCTTAAATCGGACCATAAATCCGCCTGTCTGTTCCTGACTGAATTTGTGTTGGTGTTGACCATTTTTTTGGTTTCATCTTGCAGTTGAGACAATTCCCTGGAAAGATCCTCAATTTGTTTACGCATATTTTCCCGGGATCTTGTATTTTTTTCTTGCAAGCTATTCACCTGTTGTTTGAGATCCCGAAAGTCCTTGGGAGCTACACAGGAAGTCAGCAAAATCAGACCGGATAAAAGAATTATTATTTTTTTCATATGCTACCTTAAGAGTTCGAAGTTCTAGTGTCTTGTCATACTTTAAAGATCGGTCAGAATAAGCACGTTTATTGCGCCTCTCTCATCCCGGACCCAGTATCGGGCGTACGGGGCAGGCTTTGATCCGGGATCCAGTCTTTTTCTGTTTTTCTGGATTCCGGCCTTCGCCGGTATGACATTATTGTAAAAGCGACAAAGTATGTGTGACAAAGCACTAGCAAGTGGTTCAGTGAATGTTTTTTTAGGGCAAAGTTTGCGAGTTTACAGAATTTTCTTGGCCCTGTTCCTTCCGTAGAAGCAATAGGCCAGTCCACCCACTACCGGAAGGAAAATGGCAATAAAAAGCCAGAGCATCTTTTCTGCATAGGATTCAAAGTCACAATGAAAGATATGCCATATAGACCATAAGTTGGGTAGAATAGGCACTAATAACAAAAGAATCAGCAAAACCAACAGACTTAGTGGTAAAGATTCTAACAACAATTAACCCCTTTTCCAAGCAAAAATTGCAATTCCCAGAATTATCAACCCCATGGCCAATAATTGTGTTGTACTCATTATCCAGACAATTCCGCGATAATCTCCCCTGAAGAATTCGATGAAAACGCGAAAGATCCCGTAAAAGATCATTAATAACGCAAAAAGCTGACCTGAATTTCTCAATCTTTTTCTAAAAAACAAGAGCAGGGAAAAGGTGATTATCCCGGCCAAGGAGTGGTATATTTGTGTGGGGTGAAGTGGCATTCCCGCCGGAGCGAGTGTATTTGGATTGGTAAATTTTATGGACCAGGGCAGGGAACAGGTTTTTCCGTAACAGCATCCCGCCATCAGACAACCGATCCTGCCCAATGCCTGGCCTGCAGCGATACCTGGACTAAAAGCGTCCGCCCAGTCCCAAAAGGATTGTTTCTTGTAGCGTAGGTAAACAACCGCGGCTATTGTAGCTAGAATTGCTCCTCCCAAAAATACCAGGCCCCCTTTCCAGAATTGAATAATGTATAAGGGGTGTTCCCAGAAATATAGGGGATGGATCAGTATGTATAATAGACGGGAACCCACGATAGCCCCGATTATTAAATAAAAACCCAGGTCAGGGACCATGCTGTAATCGAGTCCTTTTATCTTGGCCTGCCAGGTAGCAACTCCCAAACCCAGCAAAAAAGCCGCAGCAACAAAAAAACCGTAACTGTAAATAGTGATGGATCCGATTTCAATCAGTATTGGATGCATTTTTTTCCTTTTTGAAAAAAGAGATTAATAAAGATATCGCCCCAAGGGTGATTGCAGTGTCTGCAATATTAAAAGCCGGCCAATGAAAGGATTTGAAATAAAAATCCAGATAATCGATTACCATTCCCAAACGTACTCTGTCTACAAGGTTACCCAGGGCACCACCCAGTATTGCTCCCATTCCGAACAAGAAGAACTTGTCCCTTTCATTTATACTGTATACCATATAAAGAATAATCAGAATAGCTACCAGGCTTACGGCTATAAAAAAGTAAGCCTGCCAATTAATATCCTCCCGGTTCAAGATCCCGAAAGCAGCACCTTTATTCAGGACATAGACCAAATTGAAGAATCCGGGGATTACAATTTCTTGGGTCAGGGCCGAAAAAGTCGCTTGCACATAGAGCTTTATTATTTGATCCAGGGCCAGTACCGTGCTTGCAATAATGGTGATCGGTTTTAGTGCGTCAATAAAATCTTTATGCATAAATCTTTCTCAAAACTTCGCTGCATCTGGGACATGCATCCGGATAATCGGCATCCGTTCCCAGGTTCTCACTGAAATTCCAGCACCTGGCACATTTTTCTCCGGGTGCCGGGGATACGTTGATGATTAATCCCGGTATGGACTCACTTTCAAGCCCTTCTGAAGGTGCCTGTTCAAATTGCTTGATATCTACTTTGGATACTATCAAAAATTCCCGCAGATAGTCGAGCACTCCTTCCAGACGGGAATAAAGGTCTTGCTTTGCAAACAATTCTATGTAGGCGTCCAGGGAATGCCCCAAGTCGCCCTGTTTTCTGTAGGGCTCTATCGCCTTGGATACTTCCCCGCGCAGGGTATACAATAGATCCCATAGTTCCTTTTCCTGTTGTGTAACCATCTCCTCTTGCGGCTCCCACCAGTTTATACCGAAAACCGTGGGGGAATTACGCCCCAGTTCTGCAGGCATGTATTGATAGACCTCTTCGGCAGTAAAGCTGAATATCGGAGCCATATCCTGAACTAAGAGATTCAGGATATAGAACATGCTGGTTTGAGCGGAGCGCCTTTCCCTGGAATCCGCAGAAGTTATGTAGAGGCGTTCCTTGAGTATATCATGGTAAAAAGAGCTAAGTTCCTGGGCACACAGATTGTGTAGTGTATGAAACGCCTTGTGGATTTCATATTGCCTGTAAGCCTTTTTGATCTCCTGGTGTTTTTTCAAAACAATATCCAGGATATAACGGTCGAATGGGAGCATGTTATTTGTGTCCACCCCGTTTTTGGAATAATCGAAGTCTGACAGGTTGCCCAGAATATAGCGGCAAGTGTTGCGTATCCTGCGGTAGATATCCACCAATTGTTTGAGTATATCTTCGGAAATCCTCAAATCTTCCTGGTAATTCTCGGATGCCACCCACATCCTGAGTATTTCCGCCCCGTGTTTTTCTATGATTTCAAAAGGGGCTATAACATTTCCCAAGGATTTGGACATCTTTTTGCCTTCTCCGTCTACCACGAAACCGTGGGTAAGTACGGATCTATAAGGGGCAGTGTCCCTGGTCCCGATACTGGCGAGCATGGAACTGTGAAACCAGCCCCTGTGCTGATCCGAGCCTTCCAGATACATGTCCGCGGGAAAAGTGCATTCCGGTCGTTTTTCCAGGACCGCAGCATAGCTGGTGCCTGAATCGAACCAAACATCCAGTATGTCGGTCTCTTTTTGCCAGTTCCCGCCCCCGCAAGAACCGCATTTGAGCCCCGCAGGCACAATCTCTTGCAATGGGGCTTCAAACCAGTAATCCGCACCTGTGGGATGGGCGGAAATACGTTCCACAATTTTGTCCACCCATTCCGGATCATAATAGGGTTCACCGCAATCCTGACAAATCAGGGCTATAATGGGAACACCCCAGTGGCGTTGCCTGGATATGCACCAATCCGGACGGTTGGCTATCATGTTCTTTATACGTTGTTTTCCCCAACGTGGAATCCATGCCACTTGATTTTCTATGGATTCCAAAGCCTTGGAGCGGAGATCGTTCTTGGACATGGAGATGAACCATTGAGTTGTGGCTCGAAATATCACGGGTTTTTTGCAACGCCAGCAATGCGGATAGGAATGGGTAATTTCGGATTGGGCCAAAAGATGGCCGAACTCCCGGAGCTTGGAGATTACATGGGAGTTGGCCTCGAAAACGTGTTCTCCTTCAAAAAAATCCACTTTTGACGTGAACTTACCACCTGCATCCACCGGGGCATAAATTTCCAGATTGTATTTCAACCCGGTTTCATAGTCTTCCTGACCGTGCCCCGGAGCCGTATGTACACAACCTGTTCCTGTTTCCAGTGTTACATAGGTTCCCAGTACTATGGGGGCATTGCGTCCGTATAAGGGATGTTCGGCAACCAGGTTCTCTATCTCTCTCCCCTCGAATTTTTTCAGGGTCTCGGGATCATGCATTTGGAAATTCTGAATGCAGTCTTGCAGCAGTTTCTCCGCAACCAGGTATACGTTCTCCCCGTCCCGGATCAGAACATAAGTAAAATCCGGGTGCACGGCTATTGCCATATTACTCGGGATAGTCCAGGGCGTGGTCGTCCAGATGGGTATATATACTTGTTCATCCTGAAGTTCGGGGAATTTTTCCTGGATTCCCGGATCGGTCAAGGGGAAATTCACATAAATGGAAGGAGAAGTTTTCTCCTGATATTCAACTTCTGCCTCCGCAAGAGCGGTTTGGCATGAAGGGCACCAGAATACCGGTTTTTTGTGCCTTACTACCGAGCCTCTTTGCATGAAATTGCAAAGTTCCTTGGCCGTGGCTGCTTCGTAGGAAGGATCCATGGTTAAATACGGGTTTTCCCAATCTCCCAGCACTCCCAGTCTCTTGAATTCCTCTCGTTGGACGTCCAGGTATTTGTTAGCGTATTCCCTGCACCTTTTCCTGATATCCAGGGATGAATGCTTACTTTTTTGATCTTCAAGCGAGTGTTCCACTTTTAGTTCTATAGGCAAACCGTGACAGTCCCATCCCGGGACATATTGCGCCTTGTATCCCCTTACATTATAGGACTTAACAATAATATCCTTGAGTATCTTGTTCATTGCTGTCCCTATATGTATATTCCCGTTTGCATAGGGTGGTCCATCGTGGAGTACGAAAGTCTGGGCGTCTTCCTTATGTGCGATCATCTCCTGATAAGCATCCTGCCCCTTCCAAAAATCGATCATCCGGGGCTCGTTCTGGGGAAGATTCGCTCGCATCGGAAATTTTGTTTTGGGTAGATTCAAGGTCTTTTTATAGTCTGCCATAGCGTTATTCAGTCCCTCCGTGTATAAAAGTATTACTGATTTGAACTTGAAATATTTTTTACAGGCTTGCAAGGACGATATAAACAAGCCAGTAGTCAAGCCCCGAGTAAAAGTTTTGAATCAATAAAAACAATAAGTCAAGGAAAAATAGTAGTTCCACTAGATATGGGGAAGCAGGGCGCTCAATAGAGTGCCCAGGTGCTCGGCCGTGTCAGATGCCTGTGCAACTACTTGCTCGAATGAGGTCTCCTGCATATTGTCAGGCAAATTCTTGTTGGTTAGACAGGATAGACCCAACAGGTTGATATTCATGTGCCTGGCAGCTATAGCCTCCAAAACAGTGGACATACCTATTGCATCCGCTCCCATTCTTTTATAGGCCCTTGTTTCTGCAGGAGTTTCCAGATTTGGCCCCTGAACTCCCATATAGACACCCTTTTCCAATCTGAGACCCTGCTGGGTTGCAGTCTCCAGAGCCAGACCAAGCAGTTCACTATTGTACACCTGACTCATATCCGGGAACCTGGGTCCCCAGGAATCGACATTCTGTCCTGTGAGAGGAGAATATCCGGTCATATTTATATGGTCACTTATTGCCATTATGGAACCTTCCCTGAACTCGGGATTTATGGCCCCTGCGGCATTGGTAAGGATCAAATTCTCAATTCCCAGCAAACCCAGCAACCTTACGCCCATACAGATTTCTTGCGGACTGTAACCTTCATACAAATGAAATCTGCCCTGGAGTACAAACAGGGGAAGATTTTGCATTTTGCCGTAAACCAAGTACCCGGAATGTGATTTTACTGTGGAAACAGGAAATTCGGGAATTTGTTCATAGGGAATTGCGATTTGGTCCTGTAGATTGTCAATCCAGGAACCCAGGCCTGTACCCAAAACTATAGCTGTCTTGGGGTAAGTGGAGATATTTAGCCTGGCCCGGATATTTTCTAATTGATTATTCAATTTTTTTTCCAAATCCGACATGTCTTGGGCTCCAGTTGAAGTGTCAAAGTGTTTAGCTTTCAAGTATCAGGAGTTATTAGCAGTAAAGAGGTAGATTTTGTAATTGTACATAAAAAAAATTTGTGTTAGTCATTATTTTATTTTGAGTTTACACACATCTATTTGTATTGAACTTGATTTAAATAAATATATTTAATTTCCGGCTTTGTCAAAACGAGACTTGACCTGTTAGAATCAATTCGATTTGTCAATTTGTTAACTTGAATATGTAATGGATAAATATGGATATTGCGACTTTATTGGGAATACTGGCCGGATTCTCGCTGGTTATCGGGGCGATTTTTCTGGGAGAGGCAGTAGCGGTCTTTTTGAACATCAAGGGATTGATGATTGTTTTGGGTGGGACCCTTTCGGTTATTTGTATAAATTACCCCATCCACGAAGTTTACCAGAGCATAGTAGCTGCCATAAAAATATTTTCCACCCGGAAGAGCAAGGCCAACGAGGTGGTCAATACCATGGTTCAAATAGCTGATATTTCCAGAAGAGACGGTCTGTTGGCCCTGGAAAAGATCAAGACTGACAACCCTATACTGAAAAAGGCCTGTCAATTAATAGCGGATAATGCAGGACCTGAAATGATTCAGGAATCGCTGCGCATCGAGATATCGGCAATGAAGCAAAGACACGGTATCAGCCAGGAAGTATTCAGGAAGATGGCTGCATATTCCCCCTCCTTTGGTTTGATCGGAACCTTGATCGGTTTGGTTCAAATGCTCACTAACCTGGATGACCCTAGCAAAGTGGGACCGGGAATGGCGGTTGCCTTGCTGACCACCTTCTATGGTGCGCTTTTATCCTCCCTTATTTTTCAGCCGGTTGCAGGGAAATTGAAGAGCAGGACCCAGGAGGAGGCCCTGCATTTGGAAATAATTTTCGAAGGGGCCAAATGCATATTGGAAAACAACAATCCCAGGTTCGTATACGAGAAATTATCTTCATTTGTTCCTCCCAGGGAGCGAAAGTATGAACAAAAGTAGTCCCGGAGAGGAATTAGGAAACAACATTGAAGAGGAAGAAAGTAATGAATCCGCTTGGTTAAGTACTTTTGCCGATATTTCTCTCCTCTTGCTGGCTTTTTTTGTGCTTTTGTACTCCATGTCTTCTATCGAACAGAAGAAATTCAACAACTCCTTCCTTTCAGTACGCAAGGCCCTGGGCACTGAAGAAGGGGGAAAGAGGGCATTAAAGGCCAAATTTTCAGATGACAGCGGCGTACACATGAAAAAGGCCAAGCTCTTGAAGCAGCTTCAAGAAAACCAGAAACAGGTCTTTTCCGAATTCAATTTTTATTCTGCCCAGGAAGGAATGGAAGGTGTAGTGGGTGGAAGGATTCAGTCCGGTAAAGTTATTCTCCGGGTGCCAGGGGATGTATTGTTTGGTTTGGGCAAGGTACATTTGACCGAAGAGGGTAAAAAAGTTATTAAGAAGTTGAAAGATTTTTTTGTAAAGCACAATGACCAAACTATAAATATAAAAGGCCACACTGACAATGTACCGCCCAAGTCCGGGGCAAGATTCAAAGATAATTGGGAGATTTCCGCTTTAAGGGCGATAAATGTCCTGAGGTTTCTCAAGGACTTGGGTATTGAACCCAACAGGATGACCGCAACCGGGCTGGCTGATCTGGATCCGCTGGTTCCCAATATAAACAAGGAAAACAGGGCAAAGAACAGAAGGGTGGAATTTATCCTGACCAAAACAATAGAGGATCTCAAGTAATGCAGAATGACGACTGGTCTTTTTCTTATTCCGGGGAAGGCAATCAGAGAAAGGCATACAGAATTAATTTTCCCGGCCTGTATGTTTATTTGGTGGAGACCGCGGAATATCTGTCAGTCAGGGATATAAGTGCAGCCGGAGTTGCAGTGTACATCGGCTCCAGCGGAAAAGAGTTTCATAAGCAGGAAAAACTGGAGATAAACTTGTATCTGGATACAGAACCCATCTTGGAAAACATCGAAGCAGAGGTGGTCAGAACTGAAGAAAAGCAAGTTTCCCTGCAATATGTAAATCTGAACAAGAAACAGGAATACGCCCTGGACAAACTGATATTGGATATACAAAAAATGCTGATCCAACGAGGTAAGAAAAGTCAAGAATAATTTTAGTCAATTAAAAATATAAAGGAGTGTTTTATGGCAGGGACATATAATAGGGTCATGTTGGTAGGAAGATTAGGCAGGGATCCGGAACTGAGGTATACCCAGGCCGGGACTCCGGTTGCAAATTTATCTTTGGCCACTGATGAATCCTATAACGACAGGGAAGGCAACCGACAGAGCAAGACTGAATGGCACAGGGTAGTGGTCTGGAACAGGCAGGCTGAAACTGTTTCCAATTACTTGGGAAAGGGAAGACTGGTTTTGGTGGAAGGATCGCTTCAGACCAGGAAATGGCAGGATCAGCAGGGGCAGAATCGCTACACTACTGAAATCAAGGCACAACGCGTTGTTTTCATGGATTCTGGGCAAGGTGGCGGAGAAAGGCCTGCCCAGGATGCATCCCAGGATTCCGAGGAAGATCCTTTTGACGCGCAGTCAGATGACAATCAAAACATGGGACCGGCTTTTCCATCTGAAGCTAGTGCAATAGATGATGCACCATTCTGAAAACATCTTATATGTCAGAGGGAAAAATGAAGCGGATTTTTAATATTTGTCTGTTATCTGCTATTTGGCTTTTTTTATCGGTTGCGATCACTTTTGCTGAAACCAATGGTACCACATTAGTAAACACGTACAATCTTGAGCTGGGTCCGGATATTAGATACTTGAATTATAAGGAACCTGATTATGATATTGATATAACTGGTTTAATGTATGGAATTTCCGGAAAGTTTACTTATCATGGTATAAGTAATATGGATAATTATCTCTTGGCTGGACTTGATTTTGAAGTATTGGGCGGGGGTCTTGATTATGAAGGACAAACCCAATCAGGAACCCCGCTTGAGGAGAGCAGTGACGATTGGTTAGTTGAGACTCGAGCCTTGATTGGATCTGAATATTTCTTTGGTGATGAAAATATACTCACTCTTTTTACAGGTATAGGCTATCGTTATTGGAATAACAACATTAGCGGAAGTGCGGGATATGAAAGAGAGGTGCAATATTGGTATGCACCTATAGGGATAAAAACTGTGGGGCATTTGTATAGTAACTGGACTGCTGGCATGAATGCCGAGTTTGACTTTTTTTTGGGAGGTAAAGTCAAATCTCATTTAAGCGATGTAGATCCTGATTTTAATGATCCTGAAGTTGATCAAGATCCAGCCAATGGATTTGGTCTGGGTTTTTCATTACATTTTACAAGGGATTTTAAGAGAAGGAATCAAAGTTTAATGTTTGAGCCTTATATAAGGTACTGGGAAATAGAAAAGTCAGACAAGAGCAAACTTACATCTAATGGCAATTTTGTTCACATTTTTGAACCTGAAAATGAAACTGTTTCAGGTGGTGTGCGTATAAGTCTTTCGTTTTGAAGATTCTTGGAAAAGGGATTTGCTAATATGGAACCCGGCAACCGGATTCTGACAAGTTCTTTAATTTCGGCGATGAGTTGCTAGGAATCCCGGAAGGATTGATAAATTCCATTAATAGCGTTTTTTGCGAAAAATAGTTCTCGCTGATAATTTTTGGGCTCCAGACGATTAATCCGATTGAACAAGGGATCTTTATCCATCAAATCTGCTAGGATGGTCTGGTAGTCTGACTGCTCAAAATGATCCCGGACAACGGATATCCACAACTGGAGTTGCTGTTTGGCACTTGCGGCAATTTCCGAGCCCTTGGGGTATGTTCCGTAGTGGCCAAAGCAGAGTTGCCTATGGACATAAGGGGCAGTTCTGTCCATGGACTCCAGGAAAGTGTGCGGAATAAATCTGGGTGGGGTAGCGGGTCGCAAATAAAAGGAATCAGTCAGTTGATAGAATACACCGAACAACTCCCCGACAAAAAGCAGATCCCTGAATGCGAAACAAAGGTGGTGCGGTGCGTGTCCGGGAGTATCGATTGCTTCTATACCCTCTGCAAAGGGAATTTGTTTTGAGGTGCTCAAGCGCTCCCGGGGTACGGGTTTGATTCTGCCATAAGTCTCGGCCACTTCACCCAATGTCTTCAAGGATCCCTCCCAGAGTTTGGAAGGATCAATTAAATGAGATATAGCTCTCTCATGGCAAACAATACCTGCCTCTGGGAATCTTTCTGCCAGATGTCCAATACTTCCGGCATGATCCAGATGAATGTGAGTTAGCAGTATCCAGTCCAGCCGATCAATCCCTTGCTCCCTTAATCTTTGGCAAAGCAAATCCACTGTGCAGGCAGGTCCGGGATCAACCAAAAAGGTTCCTTCCGGGGCATAATAAATCCAGCTGGAAATGAATTGATAATAATCCAGAGCTGGAATATCCAGATCGATTAGGCTTGTATTTTGCAATTTGTATTACCTGGCAATCTCTTTATCGGTCCCGGATTATACCTCGAAAAGCATTTCCAGATCGTCCCTGGTCAGTGATTCCCACTGTTCCTTGCCCGGGATGATCGCATCTGCAACACCTTTTTTCTGCTCTTGCAGTTGCAGGATCTTTTCTTCCACCGTATTTTCACAAATCAGCTTATAGGAGAAGACCTTTTTGGTCTGTCCGATACGGTGTGTCCTGTCAGTGGCCTGGTTTTCCACTGCAGGGTTCCACCAGGGATCGTAATGGATAACATAATCTGCGGCAGTCAGATTCAGTCCTGTGCCTCCCGCTTTCAGAGAAATCAAGAAGATGGGGACATCGGGGTCGTTGTTAAATCTTTCCACCTGCTCGTAACGATCCTTTGTCGCACCGTCCAGATAGGAAAAGGGAATTTTGTTCATGTTCAACCAGGAGCGCATGATCTGCAGCATTTGGACAAACTGGGAAAAGACAAGTACCTTGTGACCGTCTTCGATTATACTGTTCACCAGGTCCTTGAAAGTATCGAATTTGCCGGAGGGCATGTTGGAGTTTACACCGGGCATGTCCAGATTTAACAACCTGGGATGGCAACAAAGCTGGCGCAGTTTAAGCAGGGCGTCCAGGATGGACATCTTGCTATGGTCTATACCCTGATCGTCGACTTTTTGCATGACCTGTTCCTTCAATTTCTTGGCAAGGCTGGTATAGAGTTCCTTTTGTTCGTCGATAAGCGCTGCATAGTGAATGTTCTCCACTTTGGGCGGCAGTTCGGATGCCACATCGATTTTGCTGCGCCTGAGGATAAAGGGCTTGACCCTGTTTCTCAAGTATTCCAGGCTCTCCTCATCCCCTTCCTTGATGGGCTTTACAAAACCTTTCTGAAAGGAATTTTGCGATCCCAAAAATCCGGGCATCAGAAATTCAAAAAGGGACCACAGTTCCAGGAGATTGTTTTCAATCGGTGTTCCGGACAGGCATACACGGAACTTTGAATCCAGCTTGCGTACGGATCTGGCAGTAATTGTATTCGGGTTCTTGATATTCTGTGCTTCGTCCAAAATTATGGAATTGTACTTGTATTTGTTCAGGCCTTCCAAATCTCTTCTGAGAAGGGCGTAGGTGGTTAAAACCAAATCGCAGTTCGGGATGTCGTTGAATAGATTTTCCCTCTTGGCACCGTAAATGATCAACTGCGTCATCTCGGGAACGAATTTCTGGACTTCTCTTTGCCAGTTGGGCAAAACCGAAGTTGGAACCACGATTAAATTGGGACCATTTTGACCTTTTTCCTTTTGATATTGTAAGAGCGCCAATACCTGCAGTGTTTTCCCCAGTCCCATCTCGTCCGCCAATATTCCGCCGAATCCGTACTCGTCCAGAAAATTCAAGAAGTTCAAGCCCTCTTTTTGATAAGGACGCAAGGTTGCGTTTATGTTTTTGGGTTCTTCAATTTGTTCAATTTCCTGAAAATTATGTATCTTCTCTCTCAGGTTGCTCCAGAAGGAATCCACCCTGGATTCAGGCACGTCTTCAATAACCTTTTCTATCGTAGGGGCCTCGAACTTTTGAAATTTCTTCTTGGGGGGATTTTCAGGATCCATCCCCATGGCCCTCAATTTGTGGGCCAATTTGTGCAGCCAATTGTCCGGCAGGCTGGTATAGGAACCGTCTTTTAATTGCACGTATCTCTTACCCTGGGTCCAAGCCTTCCAGATTTTCTCCACAGGGACCTGGATATCGTCGTACTGCACGTTAATATCCACATCGAACCAGTTGGAGTTTTCCTCGTCCTGCTGCACTTCCGCCACCACCTTGGGCTGGGTGTGTCTCACCTTGTACCTGGACAGATTCTTTTCCCCGAATACACGGTAATTTTCCACTAATGTAGGATAGGAATCCAAGAGGAAGTTGATGGCTTCTTCAGGTTCCAGAAACCACAAGGCGTTATTTCTGGGTTGAAAATTCATTTCCGAAAGCATGTCCAAGAGGCTTTCCTCTTTTTCCTGCTCCCTCCTTAGTAAAAAGGATTTGCCTTCGAATTGATAGCTCCCTGTCTGCAAGTCCGGATTGGGTCCGTTCAGCATTATTTCGCCGTGTTCAGTTTCGTATACGTTCTGAATTTCCAAAGTAAGGAGGCTGCCTTCCTCGTTTAAAAAGAGCTTGGGGTTATATTCTGCCGGAGCAAATATCGGCTTCATCTTTTCCAGGAATTCTTCCTGGTTGTAAAGATTGGAGGAAGGGATCTTGGACCAAACCCGGTCCAAAAATTCCGAGAGTTCTGCATGGGATATCAGCGGGGGATTGTGTATCAACTCCTGTATCAATCCGCTGTTTAGACTGGATTGTACCGGGTAGAAAGTGTTCTTCCACAAGACCCACAAGGGAAGGTGCCCGTAAAAATAGACTTCTTCCCCGGATATGGAAAAGGGGGTCTTGTTGTCCTCCCTGAGCATTATATCGAAATTCAAGCCCTCGTCTGCAATAATTGGCTTCAGTTGAAGGTTCATCATCTGGGACTTGATCCTTAAGGGTTGATCAGTATCTTCCCAGAATAAATAGTGCTCATCCTTGATTGACCACAAGAACCAGGAAAAGAGGCCAGGGGGGATTTCTACCCTGTGTCCCTTGTAATCCAGATATTGCCCGATTTGCTTGGCTACCAGGGGAAGTTCGGGGGACATTTCGCACCAGGAGGGGTTCTGGATTAATTGCTCCAAATAAATCGGATGCTGCACCTTTGACAATCCGGATTTGTTTTGTCTTGCCCGGAAAAAAGCCACTTGCAGCCTTTCTGGTTCAGGATAAAAACGCATTATCAAGTAGTTGTTTCCGGGTTCAGGTTCGGGTATGGTAGCAAAAAAGGGTCGAAAAGTCTGCCTCCAGTCAGTCCGGAATTTGGGAGTGGCGTTTTCGTCTTCTTCTTGCAAGGAATTTATCAGATAGATTAAAGTTGCACCCACATGGGGGCAGACACCTGAAAAAGAGTCCGGACAATTACAAAAGAAGTTGACTGATTCCTCTCTTAAATTTAAACCTATTTCAGGTTGATAGGTTTGAAAGTCGTCGCTTTCAATCTTACTGTCCACATCCCAGTAATTTTCCCTTTTATTTAATTCCAGGGACTGAATTCCAGTACCCGTTAGTACGTTCCGGGAACTTTCCAATATATATTCCGGAATACTCTCTTCAAGGAATTCGTTGATTATCTTTTTTACTTTGTCTTCTTTGTTATCACTCATAGATTTAGACTCTCTAGAATATATAAGGGGATTTTTCAAGTGGTTAACATCCGATCCTTACTTGGATCCATTTGACTGGATCAAGAGCCGGTGTCTGTCTTGAATATATTATAACGGCAAATGCAAGTGATGCTTTAGCAGTCTCTTTTTAGGTAGTAACATGTAAAAAAATTTCTAACCTTATGGAATTTAACAGTTTGTTCCTTGTTTATTTGATTTCCACCTTATTGATCCAAGGGGCTTTTTAAAAGATATGGATATTATAAATTTGCTAAATTGGCAACAAGTTTAAATTTTTGTTTCACAGTTTTTATTGTTAAGCTGTTCAAGGTGTTTTCTGCCTTTGCATCTTTCTTGTTTAAAGTAATATTTTATTATACTAATGTTTGGTCAAAAATCAACTGGGACAAAATAAACTATCCAACAAAATAATAAATTATAGGATTTGAAATTTGTATCATCTTGTATTAACTTGTTAATTTGTTGTTAAATCTTGTAAAAAGGTGCATTCATGATAAGAATAAACGAAATCCTGGATAAGGCCTCAAAATACTTGAATGATCAAGAATTGGCCCTGATCGAAAAGTCCTATGTGTATTCTGCGTCCCTGCATTCGGGACAGGTGAGGATGTCAGGAGAGCCTTATTTGTCACATCCCTTGGAAGTAAGCAATATACTGGTGGAATTAAATCTGGATGCACCCACCATTTGTGCAGGATTGCTGCATGACACAATAGAGGATACCGGCGTGGAGGTGCACGAACTGTCTGAACAATTCGGGAGCGAAGTTGCGGATATAGTGGAGGGGGTAACAAAGATAGGCAAGATGACCTACACCTCCAAGGAAGAGGCTCAAGCTGAAAATATGCGCAAGATGATCCTTGCCATGGCCAAGGATATCAGGGTGATTCTGGTCAAATTGGCTGACAGGTTGCATAACATGAGGACACTGGAGTATCAGTCCGAAATAAAACAAAAACTCACCGCCCAGGAAACCATGGAAATTTATTCACCTCTGGCAGATCGCCTGGGGTTGAACAAAATCAAGGTGGAGCTGGACGACTTGAATCTCAAATACCTTAAACCCGACGTGTACAATCAAATATCCAACGGTTTGAAAAATCGCAGTACCCTGGGCAAAGAATATATAGACAATATAATAAGCAAACTCCAGAAGAATTTGGATGATAATAACATCCAGGGCAGGATTATAGGAAGGCAAAAGCACATTTTCAGTATTTACAGAAAAATGCTGAATCAGAACCTGGATTTTGAACAGATATACGATATAATTGCTTTCAGGGTGATTCTGGAATCTGTAAAAGACTGCTACGCAGTCCTTGGATTGATCCATTCCAACTGGAGGCCTGTTCCCGGCCGATTCAAGGACTATATCTCCATGCCCAAGAACAATATGTATCAAAGCCTGCATACCACGGTAATAGGACCTGATGGAGAACACATAGAAATCCAGATCCGGACAGAGGAGATGAACCGTATAGCAGAATACGGAGTTGCTGCACATTGGAAATATAAAGACGGATCTTCCTTCAAGCCCAAGGACGAGGAAAGATTCCACTGGTTACGGCATATCCTGGATTGGGAGCAGGAACTCAAGGATCCCCAGGAATTCATGGCCTCCCTGAAAGTGGATTTGTTTCACGATGAAGTCTATGTTTTCACTCCCAGGGGAGATGTATTGGATTTACCTTACGGGTCTACCCCCATAGATTTTGCCTATTTGATTCATACTGACATAGGTAATCATTGCTCCGGAGCAAAAGTTAACGGTAAGCTGGTATCCCTGGATACACAGTTGAGTAACGGGGATACCGTGGAAATTATAACCAATTCCAACAAAAAACCCAGCAGGGATTGGCTGAAGTTTGTCAAGACCGCCAAGGCGAGGACCAGGATAAAACACTGGATCAGAACCGAGGAGCGGGACAGGAGTATTTCCCTGGCCAAGGAAATGCTGGAAAAAGAAGGCCGCAGGGAAGGAATTAATTTTCAGAAAGAAATTAAAAGGGGCACCTTGGAGAATGTGGCCTCTGAATTTTCCTATAGTAGTGTGGATGATTTATTATCCGCTGTTGGGTATGCCAGGCTGACCCCGAAAAAAATATTGCGAAGAATGATACCAAGGGAGGAGAAAAAGGATAAGCAGGAAGCAGCACCTGCCAAATCGGATAAACAGGAAAAGACGAGCAGCAGGGAAGGAAAAAAGTCCCACCAGGAGACTGAAAAAGAATCCAGACACACTCAGAAGGAAGGGGTTAGCATTAAAGGGGTTGACGATGTCTTGATCAGATTCGCCAATTGTTGTCAACCAGTTCCAGGTGATCCCATAGTGGGATACGTAAGCAGGGGTAGAGGAGTGATTGTCCATACAGCTGACTGCAAGAATGTAAAGCAGTTCAACCCCAACCGGGTGGTGAATGTAAGTTGGGACGACAAAGCCGATAATGTCTTTCCTGCCACTATCAAGATTGTCTGTAGGAATTTAAAAGGAATGATGGCTGAAATTGCGGATATCTTGTCCAAAAAGAACATAAATATAGAATCGGGCCATTTTTCCTCGGATGTTGAAGGGAAGACGGAAATATATTTCAACGTGGAAGTCAGCGACACTTCTCATTTATACAAGACTATAGATCAATTAAGTGGCCTGAATAATGTATTGGAGGCGATCAGGACACCTAAACAACAATAGTAACCGTTCACTGTTTCAGATTAAAGTTGTTTTGCAACGACTCAATCCTGACAAGGATTCGCTGGGTTTCTTGCAGCATTTTTTTGATGTGCTTTTGCAAACTTCTCCGGCTAGGGGGCAAACTCCAGCTTTCCAGTTCTTGGACCCGGAACTCGTGAATTGTGACCCCCTAAACTGATACTGAATCAATATTGGGTTATTTCCCGCACCAGGCTTTCGTGTTTGTCCCTGAGTTTATCGCTTAGCAGCATTGGATTCTGCTTGGAAGTGATTTTTATATCCAGAATTTCCTGCGGCAATTTGGCAATTTCCCCAGCTGTGTCCCTGCGGATAGTATTCAAATCCCGAGTCCTGTCCCGGGTCCTTTTCCCGTTTTCCATCACCTTGCTAAGTAAAGGACGCCCCGGGAGTTCTTCTCCGTATGTAGACAAAATATCCTGTGTAAAAAGACCGTTGTCCTCTTGTCTAAAGATTTGTTTCTGTCCCGGTAGAGTTTCCTTGCCAGATGAGCGCTTCATCCTGTCCATGGAGGCATAGGAGGTTAATTTGTACACCAGGTCCAAATAGGGAACGTCGTTGGACACCCCCATTTTGGTCCCTACTCCGAACCCGTCGACAGGGGCGTTTTGATCCAAAAGCTCGGCAATATTATATTCATCCAGACCACCGCTTGCAAAGATGTTGATATGTCCGAGTCCGGCGCTGTCCAGTCTTTCTCTCACCTTGCCCGCAAGTCCGGCTAGATTGCTGGAGTCAATCCTTACTCCACTGATTTTGAATTCATTATCCGGTTCTTGTGACAATTGAATAATTTTTTCCACTGCCTGCATTGTGTCGTAGGTGTCAATAAGCAGTATAGTTTGCGGATAGAGCCTGGCAAAATCCCTGAAAGCATCAATTTCCCTGTTGTAGGCTTGAATGAAACTGTGGGCCATGGTTCCGGCGATAGGTATGTTGAACATCTTTCCAGCAAGGACGTTGCTCGTTGCTTCCACTCCCGCGATATAAAAAGCCCTGGGAGACTTTATGCCTGCATCTCTTCCGTGCATCCTTCTCACTCCGAAGTCTATCACGGGTATACCGCGAGCAGCGCTGACCACCCTGGCAGCCTTGGTAGCAGTCAGGGTTTGGAAATGGATTTGATTGAGTATATAGGTTTCCAATAGTTGAGCTTCTTGTACAGGGGCAACTATTTCCAATAACGGCTCATTGGCGAAAACCGGAGTGCCCTCTGGCAAGGCATAGACATCCCCTGTAAACCTGAAATCCGAGAGCCATTCCAAGAAATCGTCCCTGAATTTGCCCAGGGAACTCAAATATTCTATATCCTCCCGGGTGAACTGTAGTTCCTCCAGGTATGCAAGTACGTCCTCCAGTCCGCAGGCAAGGAGATAATTCCTGGAGGGAGGGAGTTTGCGGACGAAAAGGCTGAAAACAGCCTGTTTATTCATGTTTTCCCGGAAATAGGACTGCAGCATTGTCAATTCGTAGAGGTCGGTAAACAGGGCAAATTTACCTGCTCCTGCATTAGTAGTGGAATCGTGCATATTACTTTTTCCTCTCTAGAGATCTAAACAGTGAAAAATTTAATATAACTCTCTGACTCATTAGTAGAGATGAAAAAGACGGATTTATATTTTGCCAGCTGCATGGAAAAAAACAGGAACATTTTTCCTGCCTGTTATTAAAAATTCTAAGGAGGGGAGTGAAATTATTTCGAATCCGTGGGGTAAATCACGGCTCCGCTGTTGGACATCTTTTCCAGCGCACTTTGCCCGCCTTGTTCGGTAACGGGTTTAGTTCCCTCGCCAAGTAGAATAGCTTGCAAATTACTGGCAAGGGCATCCAGAACCGTATCAACAACGCATACGTCCATTGCCAGGCCTCCTATCCACACCCTTTGGACACCAGCGGATTCAAGATGATATTTCAGGCCGGTCTGATCGAATACTGAATTTTGATCCTGATCAAAACGTACACCTTTGGTTACAAAAACCGCATTGTCGGCAATATATAAATCCGGATGAAATTTGGTGCCATCGGTGTCCTGAACACAATGTGCCGGCCATGGACCTCCTTGAGATTCGAAACTGGGATGTACCACAGGATGAAAATCCCGGGAATAGTATACTGGAATTTGTTCGGTTTCGGCTTGCTGAATGCAGTTGTTGAGATAGGGTATTATAATGTCCCCTTCCGGGATAGCCAACGCTCCGCCGGGACAAAAATCTTTCTGGACATCAACAATAATCAGGGCATCGTTTTTCTTGAATGGTATTTTTTCTTGATTCATAGTATCCAATCTATCTTGAGTTTTTTTCAATTTCGCTTTCGATATTACTGTGGTATTTTTAAACTTGTTTTTATGTCGCTGTGGACGACCATGTTTGAAACTGCTTGCAAATCCGCGCCTGCAAACAAAACTGCTGTTATAAAAGCATGTTTTGAATCCTGGGATTTCCAGCACGCTTTTTGTCTACATCCATGATTTTTCAATCGATTGAACTGGTTTATCAAAATAGTGAATTATGTAACCAGTGTCAATGTTTTTGTCTTCTTGTTGCTATATTCGTGGGAATCAATCCCCTTGACTCATCCCGAAATTTGGCGAAGCTTTATAAGATCAATTTATAAAAAACCAAAAGAAGTGTTTGTCCCCCCACAAAAAAATCGGGGATTGCGATTTCTCGCAACCCCCGGCAAATGGTCGGGATGGCAGGATTCGAACCTGCGACCTCAGCGTCCCGAACGCTGCACTCTAACCAGCCTGAGCTACATCCCGACATGATTAGTAGCAATGTCTACAAGAAAGCAAAATTAATTTATTTTGTTTTAAAATGCAAGTAGTTTTTAAATATGATATCAGGAGTAAAATTACAACAAATTGCTTATTGGGATGTTTTATAGGGCCTTAGAAATCTATTCACAGGTTTTGAGCCTGCATGTTAAAAACGACCGTTAATCAAATTTGCGCTTACTTTGACTGCTCAAGATATTTACAAAACATCTGTTTTATATTATTATAAAAAAATATCATTCTATAACATATTGAATATAAATGCATTTAAATCAAGGGTTTTACTATATGATTAAGCCGAATATCAACATACTGGTAGCAGACGATGAAGACAAGCTGAGAGAAATGTGCAATGAAGCCCTTCAAAACTTCGGATATAATGTTTTTGAGGCCTCAGACGGAAAAGAAGCCCTGAACATATTGCACGAGCAGGATATAGACTTGGTGCTTTCAGATATTTATATGCCAAGTATGGACGGTATACAACTCCTGGAGCAAATAGTGAACGAGAAAATGGATGTTGATTTTATAATAATAAGCAGCTTCGGGAGTATTGAGACTGCAGTTGAGATAATGAAGAAGGGTGCTGTGGATTATTTGCCCAAACCTTTTAATATCAGCCACTTGACAATGAAGGTGGAAAAGGCACTGACTCAGCGCCGGGAGCGTGAAGAGAAAAATAACCTCAACAATATAGTCAATGTCCTGAAATTGAGTCAAGATCTGAATAAGCATTTGGAGCTGCCCACACTTCTTAATGAATTCATTTTTCATTTGGAAAGGAATTTCTCTCCTTCCAGTGCCGGAATTTTCTTGAAAGAGGAGAAGAGCAGTCAGTTGCAAATGGTCAGGGTAAGGGGCAAGATGCTTCGTTCAGATCCAACCATATTGAAAATGGTGCGCAGACTCTGCAAGGAAATAACTGAAAAAAAATTTTACAAGCTAATAGATCCGTATACAATACAAAATGACAACTACCTGTATTCACTTCTTGGAAAAAAGGATTTCAATTTTTCCATCCTCCTTTCCCCGATTCTGAAACAAGATGTCTGTTTGGGAGTGGTGGTATTAATCCGTGACAAGGCCAGAGATTTTTATACCAATGACGATCTGCAACTGTTGAACGTGTTTACCTCCCAAACAGCTTCTGCTATTGACAACGCCAGGTTATATGGACAGCTGCAGGAAATGAACCAGGAAATAATCAGGTCACTTGCCCAGGCTGTGGAAGCCAAGGATATTTATACTCGCGGGCATTCGGATCAAGTGGCATATTATGCAACCAAGTTGGGAAAAAAACTGGAATTGACATCCGAAGAGCTGAATCAACTCTATTTCGCTGGCTTGGTTCACGATATAGGCAAGATCGGGATACCGGATCATATCCTGAATAAACCTGATAAATTAACTCAGGATGAATATTCCATTATGAAAGAGCATCCTGAAATGGGAAAAAATATTCTGCACCAAGTCGGTAGCTTGCAAAATATCTTACCCATAATTTATCATCACCATGAAAACATGGATGGCAACGGCTACCCCGCCAAACTCAAGGACTCAGAGATACCGCTTTTAGCCAGGATAGTAAGCGTAGTGGACGCATTTGATGCCATGACCTCGGACAGGGCATACAGGAAGGCCTTATCATTGACCGAAGTCTTGGACATAATGCAAGAAAAGGCTGGATATCAATGGGACAAGGAGCTGGTGGAACATTGGGTTGAGATTGTGAATAATGAAAACGTACAGGAAGTTCATTGGTAATTCGTTTAAGTGATATTTAGAGGAATATTGCCTTTAATTCAAGGAGGATTTTGATTGGTTAAGGTCTTGGTTGTTGACGATTCCGCTTTTATGCGCAGGGCACTCAGTACTATGCTGGACAAGGACCCGGATATCGAAGTTGCGGGTGTTGCAAAAAACGGTGAAGATTGCTTGGAACAGATACGCAAACTCGATCCGGATGTTGTTACACTGGATATCGAAATGCCTGTTATGGACGGATTGACCGCCCTCAGAAGGATCATGATGGAGTTCCCAAGGCCCGTGCTCATGGTTAGTTCGCTTACCACGGAAGGCGCTGAAGCGACCTTGAAGGCCATGGAGTTGGGGGCAGTTGATTTTATTTCCAAACAGCTTTCCAAAGTCTCCCTGGAAATAGTTCAAATTCAAGATGAACTCCGGGAAAAAGTTAAAACAATTGCGAAAAGGAAAATAACCTCTTTTAAATCTCCCCGCAAAAAGCCCAAAAAAGCCCCGGAAACCAAGAAAAAGGATTTGGAAAAAAGGAACCAGCTCAAGGATATAGTGGGCATTGGAGTCTCCACAGGGGGACCTCCCGCGGTACAACAAATTATTTCCGGATTGGACGAAAACTTTCCAGCCTGTATACTTATTGCACAGCATATGCCAGGTGCATTTACCAGCACTTTTGCCAAGAGGTTGAACACAAATTCCCCGCTCACAGTCAAAGAGGCAGAGAACGGTGATCAAATCAGAAACGGGATGGTATATATCGCTCCCGGGGGTTACCATATAAAATTGCATCAAACTAAGAGTCACATTGATATAGAGATAGATAACAAACCGGAAGACGTTCTCTATAAACCCTCTGCCAACATTTTACTCGATTCTATAGCCATGACTGCGGGCAAGCGGGCAATTGGAGCTATATTAACCGGTATGGGCAACGATGGATTGGAGGGGATAAGGTCTCTCAAGAAGAAAAAAGGACGGGTTTTGGCACAAAGTGACTCCACCTGCATAGTATACGGGATGCCCAGAGCTATAGTGGAAGCGGATTTAGTGGATGAAATAGTTGATATACAGGATATGGCGGAAGCTATCAAGAACAATTTGTACCAATAATCACATCCTGGGCATTTTGTGCTTTGCAGCCGGGAGAAAGGTGCCTGACACCAAAAGCCAATATTTATGAAACGCGGGATTTACTAATTATGGAAAGTTATACAGAGATTATGAAAAAGCTGGACTCCGAAGACAAAGAGGAGGTTAGAGAAGCTGTATTTGCCGCGGGAGATATGGAATACCAGGAAGCAGTGCCCAAACTTGCTGAATTGCTGAAGAGCGACCATATGGGAATTCAAGAGGCAGCTGAACTAACTCTCCGAAGGTTTGGAGGGCAAAAAACCATCCAGGGAATAATTCCTCTGCTTTGGTCAGAAGAGCCGCACATCAGGAATGTAGCAATGGATATATTGAGGGATATCGGAGATCAAGACATAGACAGTATCCTGGAACTATTGAACAACCAAGACAGTGACGTGAGAATATTTGCTGCCGATATTCTGGGCTGCATTGAAAGCGTGATGATAGTCAGGCCATTGTGCAATACGCTGATAGAAGATCCGGATCCCAATGTACGTCATCAGGCTGCGATTAGCTTGGGAGAACTGGGTAATCAAGGGGCTTCCAATTGTTTGAAGCAGGCATTGAACGATCAGGAATGGATACAGTTTGCAGTTATAGAAGCCCTTAACAAGATCAAGGACGAATCTTCGATAAAGGCTTTAACCAATGCCCTGGGCAAGTATTCGGAATTAATTGATTCTGTGATCATTGAAACCTTGGGGAGTATGAGTGATATAAAGGTTGCTCCTTTTCTGCTGCAGAAAATAGATACCTCGAACATACCCTTGAGAAACAAAATAGTTCAAGCCTTGGTCAATTTATTGGGCAGCAGGATTTTATCCCTTTTAAACCCGAAAGAAAAGGAACAATTCCAGAATTATCTCTTAACTGCTCTGGAAGACGAGGACGAGGATGTGCAGACTGCAGCAATAGAAGGATTACGGAATATTGGCAATGAGCAGGCATCTGGAGCGATCTTTGAGTTGCTGTTGACATTGGAGGAAGGGAAAGACGACGAGAGGATGGAGACCATAATTGATACCTTGAGATCGATGCCTATAAGCGGGTCATTAAAAGAGGCAGTTTACAATGGTGATGAAATTCCCTCCGCAAGGGCGATCCAGGTCCTGCTCGGGGTAGAGGGCTCCGAAGTCAACAAATTGCTGGCAGATGTATTTTGGAATAAAGACAGGGACTTGCAGAGGGATATTAGCAACGCTTTGAGCAAAACAGGTAGCGAAGAAGTCAAAGATCTTTTCTGGAATATTTTAAAAGATCACGAGGACGGGACAGTGATCAAAAATGCCTTGTACTTTTTTGGTCACAGTATTCAGAGTGAAGAAGCTACAGACATGATGCTTAGCTTTTTGGACCATCACTTTGACGATGTAAAGGAAACTGCTCTGGATGCCTGTTTGGCTTTGAACACTGAAAGAGTAAAATCCAAATTCAGGGAGATGCTGGATAGTTCCAATACAATGCACAGGCTCATGGGAATATATGCCCTCGGGGAATTGGGAGATCAGGCTTATATCGAAGATATCAGGCCCGCCCTGCATGACGAAGTTGCCGAGGTGCGCAAGACTGCTCTGGAATCATTGGCAAAGCTTGTGGATGAGGCAAACGATTATATATTAAATGATTTTATTACCAAGTTGAGGGATGAAAACAAGGATGTTCGTTTGACTGCAGTTGATCTCCTGGGAAAATTTCAATATTCCCAAGAGGTCAGGAATTGTTTGCTGGAAACATTGCAGGACCCCGATGACTGGGTTATTATTAGGACTTTGGATGATCTGGTCAAAAACGGTTGTTTAACAGATGTGGACAAGGTGATAGAACTGTTGGATAATTCCACTCAACTGGTCAAGATAAAGTCTATTGAGGCACTGGGTAGTGTAGGAGGCAGGAAAGCGTGTCGAAAGTTGCTGGAATTGTTGAACGATGAGAATCCGGACATACAAAATGCCGCTGAAGAAGCCTTCTCCCAAATATGCAGGGAATGATTGCCAAGGGTTGCAGGGTCCGGGAATAAAACCCGTAAAAATTCATTTTGGGGGATACTAAACTCCCATGCACTGACGGGTACAACGAAGCATGGGCAATCTCGCCTAGGAAGTAGCGAGAAAATTTCTTTTTACACTTAAAACCTTAACACCATAAAACTTAATACTTTTTTCATGTTAACATCGGGAATTTAAATGTCATCTTTTTTTTACAAATCCAAAAATAATACTAGGGAAGTGGAGCTATACGATCAAGAATTCTTTTTGCTGCGCGATTTTATTTTTCAACAGACCGGTATATATATCGGGGACAACAAAAAGTATCTATTAAAGAACAGACTGATAAACAGACTCAGGGAATTGAATTTAAATTCCTTTGAGGAATACTATTTTTTCCTGAAATACGATTCTTCCAAGCAAAGTGAATTGAATCACTTATACGCGGTCATTTCGACCAATGAGACCAGTTTCTTCAGAAATGGTCCGCAGCTACAAGTGTTTCAAAAAAATATTATCCCAGAGATATTGCAGAAAAAAAAACAACAAGATCAAAACAAGTTGAGGATATGGTCGGCAGGATGTTCTACAGGTGAAGAACCGTATACATTGATCATGATGTTATACGAAGTATTGGGCCGACAGATAAAACAGTGGGACATAAAGATATATGCAAACGATCTTTCCTCAAATGTTATCGAGAAAGCTGAACAAGGTGTGTATACTAGTTACACCTTGAGGAACACTCCCCAGGAATATTTGGACAAGTATTTTGCTAAACAACAAGACGGTAAGTACAAGGTCATTCCGGAATTAAAAAAATATATTTCTTTTTCCACCTTGAACCTGAATAATAGTTCCCAGATCAAGCAAGTAGAAACATCAGACATAATCTTTTGCCGGAATGTAATCATTTATTTCGAGGATAAAGTGAGAATCAAACTGATCAATGCATTCTACGACAAATTGAACTATGGAGGATATTTATTTATTGGCCATTCTGAATCTTTGCACAATATCTCCAGGGTGTTCAAACCTTGTTATTATTCCGGTGCAATAATTTATAAAAAGGAGGGATAATGGATTCAAACAATGAACGTAGAGAATATGTACGTATGCCCAAGAATATAAGAGTGGATTTGAGCAAATTTGTTTATCCCTTGAATGCTCAAAAAACACATACCGTGGAATGTATCAATATAAGTGCAGGTGGACTACTGATCGAATCTCCCCAAAAATTCGAACCCCAGGAAAAAGTCCAGGTCAGGATTTACATGTCGCGTTTGAACAAGTTTCATCCCAGTTATTTCAAGGTCTTTGAGAGTTCGGAAGGCCAGAATGTCTTGGCTATTGGTGAGATTGCAAGGACCGAGGAAAAAATCCCATTGCAGAAATACCAACTGGGAATAAAATTCGTGGATGTTTACGAGGACGATTGGAGGGCCCTGTATCAACTGCTGGAATCCGAAATGAAATGAGTTGTTTCCAAGATGCGCAAGGAAAACACCCTATCTTCACAAACCGAATATTTGATCCTGAATTGTGAATGCAGGAACTGCTGAACGTTTTCAACAAAACTATTTATGCCGGAAAAAAATATAAAAACAATCGCTGTGGCAAATCAAAAGGGTGGGGTCGGCAAGACCACGACATCGCTTAATTTGGGCGCATCTTTTTCCAGATTGGGATACAAAACCCTGGTTATAGATCTTGATCCGCATGCTTCAGCCACTATTCATTTAGCCTATTATCCGGAACAAATCGAAAACACCAGTTTTGAGTTGATCAAAAACAACATTGATTGGGATAAACTCAGTAAACTGATATACAGTGAAGAGAGGCTATATTTTGATTTCATACCCGGCGATATTCGTTTGTCAGACCTGGAAGTGGATTTAAAGAATAGCCAAGGCAAGGGCACTATATTAAAAAAAAATTTGCAATTGATAACTTCGGAATACGATTATATAATTTTGGATTGCCCTCCGCAATTAAGTGTCTTGTTGGTCAATGCACTAGTTGCGGCGGATTTGACGATTATTCCGATTCAAACAGAGTTTTTGGCTTTGCACGGCCTTAGGCTTATTTTCGATACCATTAATAAATTAAACAAGGCCTTGTCTGAACCGATTTTCTATCGTACATTGGCAACTATGTACGATAGGAGAATAGCCGCGTGCAGAAGAGTACTCGAACTTTTGAACAGGAAATTGGGGAACAGGATCTTCTCCACTATCATCAACATAGATACGAAATTTCGTGAAGCCAGTGCGCAAGGAAAAGTAGTATATGAAATAGCCCCCAAAACCAGGGGATGCTTGGAATATATTCAACTGGCCAAAGAGATAAAAAAATTATGAAAAAACCAGAAGAATACTTGGAAGAAAATGTGGTCGCCCCTGATGAAAAGCCGGGAGATTCACAACTGAACTCCATGGAGCAGGAATTTATAAAGAAATACTTGACCGGTGAAGAGGGAGCGGAGCTAAATAAGGTCCAGGAACCGACGACTGCCTTCTCTTTTGGGGAAAAGACCGCAACTGAATCCCCTCCGGAAATTGAACAAGGGATTGTTGAAAGCGAACCGGAAAGGGATAAAGAACAAAAACCCTCTCCCACCAAAGAAAAAGAATATGCAAAAGAAAGTCGCCATGGGGAGAAGGAACAAGCGGAGAAAAGTAAAGCCCAAGAGGAGCAGGAGATAAGTTCCCGGGACACTATTCAATTGGTGGGCTTCTACTTGCAAAATCAGGAATATACAATTCCCATCTCAGACGTAAAAGAAGTTATAAAGAGAGTGGAGCCAACAGAACTACCTGAAACACCTGAATATTTATTGGGAGTGGTCAATCTCAAGGGTAAACTCACTCCCCTGGTTAATCTGGCCTATTTATTGGGCAAGACCGATTTTGACGCGAATCAATGCGGCTTCATAATCGTGGGATATTACCAGGATTTACAAATAGGTGTAATGGTAGACCGTATTACAACAATGCACAATATTGAACAAAAAGATATAGATTGGACTTTGGACCCCTATTTGACAGGTGGTGGTAAAGAGTTTCTAAGTGGTCTGATCAGAGGTGAACATTTGATCGGGATAATCTCTATAAAGGAAATAGTGGACAAAATTATGCAATAAGGTATAATTTGCTATTTATTCAAGGAATCGGTTTTCAAGAGGTCTCACATGCCAAAGTATATACTAATTATTGACGACTCCAAAACAGTCCGCAATCTTGTAGCCTTTATCATGAAGAAAGACGGTTTTCGGGTGATTTCTGCGGAAGACGGACTGGATGGACTGGAAAAGCTGTATTCCACAGAACAGATAGACTTGATAATCTGTGATGTGAATATGCCCCGTATGGACGGTTTCACTTTTATAAAGAACGTCAGGGAACAGGAAATTTACAGGGATTTGCCCATTATTGTCCTAAGTACCGAAGGACAGGAAAAAGATATTCAAACCGGAATGAATCTGGGTGCGAATTTATATATGGTTAAACCCGCATCTCCGGAAAAACTCCTGCGGAACACCAAAATGTTGCTTGGAAGTTGAGAATCTGTAGTATGTTTCAAAATGCAAACTGAAAATTATAAAAAATTTAAGTAGGTTCATGTAATGGTAGATCAAGAAATCCTAGCCGATTTTCTAGCCGAAGCCAGGGAACATTTGGAAGTTATTGAACCCAAGTTGGTTGAATTGGAAAATAATGCCGAAAACTTGTCAATAGTTGACGACATTTTTCGCCCCATACACTCCCTAAAAGGTGCTTCCGGGTTTTTGAACTTCAATAAAATCAACAAATTGGCGCATAAAGCTGAAAACGTCCTGGATGTTCTGCGAAAAGGGCAATTGAGAAATTCTCCTGAAATCATGGACCTTATCCTGAGTTCCACCGATGCCTTGAATCAGATGCTCAATAACCTGGAACAAAATGGAGAGGAGGGAGATGTAGAAATCCAATCCCTTATTTCTGGATTGGAGAATATTATCCAAGAGGGTGACAAAGGGGTTGAAGGCTCTCAACCCGATGAATCCACGGAAAAAGCCGAAGAAACGGGCCCAAATCCGGAAACCCCGCCCAAACAGGACACCCCGGAAGAAGTAAGTAACAACTCTGGACTTGAAAATAATACTGCTACTAATCCTAGTCAGGAGGCCTATAAATTATCTGTTATCAGTCCAGAACACCTCTCCGACTTTTTGGAAGAAGCTACTGAGATTGTATCCAACCTCAACTCTGCCCTTTTGGGATTGGAAAAATCATCCCCGGAAGACACCGATTTATTGGACGATGTGTTCAGGTATTTCCACAACTTAAAAGGAAATAGCGGCTTGATAGGATATAAGGAGTTGAACGAAGTAACCCATGCAGCTGAAACACTTTTGAATCATTATCGCAATATTGAACAAATTCCGGAATCCTCTGTAATAGATGTATTGCTGAAGGTCGTGGACTTTCTGGAGGAATTGATCAACGCAATTGATCAGGAAACTTCCAGTGTGATCCCGCTGGATACTGCGGATATCCTAAACAAATTAACTTCCCTGGGTCTGGAGGAGGCATTGCCTGTAGAGGAAGGAAAAGACCAGGGAGGAACAGGGCCTGCACCCGGCGAAGCCGCTTCGGGACAAGAAGAGATTCAAGAGGAAGAAATTGATCCTGAAGATTTCAAGATTTTTCAACAAACCATGGAGCAACAATTCGACAATATTTTTCTGGCCATAAACACCCTGAACAAGGATACTTCCCAGCAAGATTACATAGATGGTCTCTATCGCTCTTTTTTGAGCATTCAAAATGCAAGTTCGTATATGGAATTCGAGGAACTGAGGACTTATGCAGAGACAACTGCAAACTTGGTGGATCAGGGAAGGAATTCTGAGCAGGGGTTTGGCCTCTTGTTGCCCATTCTGGAACAAGAGGCAGAGATCCTGCAGAATATGGTTACAAAAGAGATCAACAGGATCAAGGGTGTTCCCCAGGAAAAAGCCACTACTGCTTCCCAGGAATCAAAGCCCGAAGACAGGGAAGAAACCTTCCAAGGGGAACAAAGTCAAGAAGAACCGGCAACCGAACAAGCAGTTGAACCCCGGGAAAAGGAAGCTGAGGCCACGGAAGAAATCCAGGTTCCGGAAGCCAAGGATCCGGAACCCGGCAAGGCCCAACCTGAGGCAAGTACACAGCAAGCGGCACAAAACGGAGATAAGCAAAAAGCCTCTCAATCCCAGCCCCAGCAGTCACAACAAAGCAAGAGCAGTACCACTATACGAGTGGAGCACGAAAAGTTGGATCATTTGATGAACCTGATCGGGGAGCTTATTATCAACAGGAACCAATTCTCCCTGCTTGCAAAAGAATTGGAAAATATCAAACAAGTTGGCAATATCGCCCAAAATCTTACCGAAACCACTGACACCATGGCCAGGATTTCGGATGACTTGCAAGATACTATTATGCAGGTGCGCATGGTGCAGGTGAAGACGGTTTTCTCCCGATTTCCCCGCTTGGTACGCGATTTGAGCAGAAAAAGCGGAAAAAAGGTAGAGTTGATCACAGAAGGTGAAGATACTGAACTGGACAAAAGCGTTATCGAGGCAATTGGCGATCCTTTGGTGCATTTGATTCGCAATTCAGTGGATCACGGACTGGAGCACGGAGAGGAAAGGTTGAACGCCGGAAAATCTGAAACAGGCCACCTCTGGCTCAGGGCTTCTCATGCTGGTAACTCCGTTATTATAGAAGTTGAGGATGATGGCAATGGAATGGACCCGGAGAAGATAAAAGCGAGGTCAATAGAGAAAGAGATTATTTCCCAGGAGGAGTCCGAGAAATTGGATGACCGGGAAGCAATAGAGCTTATTTTTGCCCCCGGATTCTCCACTGCCGAGGAAGTAAGCGATGTCTCGGGCCGTGGAGTGGGGATGGATGTGGTAAAAGACAATATCAAGGATCTGAACGGCAGTGTTGCAATTGAATCCGAGATGGGGAAGGGTACTAAGATAACCGTTACATTGCCACTTACTTTGGCTATTATAGAAGCACTGCTGGTAAAAGTACGCGGGGATACTTATGCTATCCCCTTGGATGCAGTCTCTGAGACCACGAAGATTTCCTCTGATAATGTTAGCGAGGTTAATAAACGCGAGGCTACCACTTTGAGGGGAGAAGTACTGGGAGTGGTGGAGTTGGCAGAAATATTGGGCAGACCGCCCCTGGATCAGAAGCGTGATATCCTCCCATTGGTGGTCATTTCGGTAAACAATCGTCGTTTGGGTTTAGTTGTGGATCAACTGCTGCAGAGGCAGGAGATAGTGATAAAGTCCATGGGAGAATATTTGGGAAGTATACAAGGATTGTCAGGTGCGACTATAATGGGGGACGGGAGTGTAATACTTATCCTGGATCCCAGTGAAATTATGAGACAGATGACAAACAAGGCCTGACAAATGGCAGGCGTCAAGCCGGATTGCAATACATCCCGGAAAATTTAATTCTTTCAAAGCGGGTGCTTATGCTGGAAATAAATATACCTGGTTTCAAGATAGTTGAATTGAATCATCTTGTATTGGATTACAACGGTACATTGGCATTTGACGGAGATCCTGTAAGCGGAGTCAAGGAAGTTTTACAAGAACTTTCCGAACATCTTGAAATACATATAATAACTGCGGATACCTTTGGCAAGGTCGCCTCCACCTTTGCCCAGGACCCCTGTATAATAAAAATTCTGCCCCAAGAGGATCAGGCCTGGGGAAAATTGCATTATGTCCGGGAGTTGAATTCAGAAAATTGCGTTTGTATGGGCAATGGTAGAAATGATAGTTTGATGCTGCAGGAAGCCGGATTGGGTATAGCTGTAAGTTTAAACGAGGGCTTGTCCAGGGATGCAGCTTTTAACGCGGATATACTGATCAATGGCATTCTGCCTGCATTGCAATTGCTGCAAAATCCCCTCAGATTGAAAGCAACTCTCAGATCTTGAAATACTTGCACAAGTAAGGGCCCCAAGCGGATATCCAGGCACTGCCGATCTAATATAATACAAGAAGGTATATGAGTTGAACAATAAGTGAAGAATCAGACTGTGCCTGTTGTTAAATGTTTTTACTACAACATTTCTTGAGTTTAGAAACCGAGCACGATTTCATCCGGAGAATCTTTAATGAGTTCCAAATGCGTACTTTTGCTCCTGGATGGCCTGGGTGACAGGAGTTATACAGAATTCGGGGACCAAACCCCGCTACAAAAAGCTCATACCCCGAATTTGGACAAGCTGGCCAACCTGGGTGGAAACGGTTTGTACCACGCCGGGATTCCAGGACAAGCACTGCCCAGCGAAATGGCGCATTTTTCCCTGTTTGGATACGAACAAAAGGATTTCCCCGGCAGGGGCCCCCTTGAAGCACTAGGGGGTGGTGTGGATCTGCAACCCCGGGATGTGGCCCTGATGGCGCATCTAGTCAGCCTGCAAGAGTCTGAGGGCTGTTTGAGACTATATAAAGACAGGCCAAAAGCTAATCAAGAGGAAATCTTTAAAGTTAGCAGGAAAATAAGGGAATATGAAAAACGCAATATCAAAGTGGAATTTCAAGCAACCGACAAGACATTCGGTGTATTGGTATTAAAAGGAAGAGTCACCCCGTATATTACAGATAGCGATCCGTTGCAGGAGAATGCGAATTTGGCACAGGTAAGGCCCTGGGAGGAATACGAGGAGGACCTTTCCAGCTTACGAACATGTGCTGTGTTGAATTCATATCTGGTCTATTGTTATCATGCCTTGAGCAAACAAAAATTGAACAAGTCCAGGCAACTTGCCGGTAATGCACCAATCAACGGTGTAGTAACTCAAAGGGCGGGATGGTTGTCTGAAGTGAAAAGCTTTTGGGAAAAATGGGGACTAAAAGGAACAAGTGTCTCCTCAGGAACTATATACAGGGGATTGTCCCGTTTTCTGGGATTGGATTTTTCCGATTCCAGAGAACATGCTGATCCGGAACAGGAAATAGAAGAAAAATTGCTTGAGGCATATAATTGCCTGGATAAATACGATTTTATTCACGTGCACAGCAAATGGCCGGATAAAGCTGCTCACAGCAAGGACCCGCAAAACAAGAAAGAAGTAATCGAGGGATTGGACAGGGGAATCGGCAAGGTTATGGATTCTTTTCTTTCAGATCCAGCTGTACTGCTTGTAGTAACTGCGGATCATTCCACCCCCAGTTCCGGCAAAATTATACATTCCGGGGAACCGGTTCCCTTGACTTTTTGCGGCAGCGGTGTGAGGCGGGATAAACTGGACAAATACGATGAAGTAAGTTTGTCTTCCGGGTCTTTGGGTTTCTTAAGGGGGAATGAAATAATGTATTCCATATTGAATCACCTGGACAGAATCAAGCTCTCGGGAATTCGGGATGCACCTGCTGACAATCCTTATACAACGCACAATTACACTCCTTTGGATATCCATGGATACCAAAAATAGCAAACATCACCCATTACAGGATCCAGGACTGAATCAGGCTACAGGGATCAAGAAGGAGCAATAATGGGCGATTTTAGATATGATACCGGGGTTATTCACGGTAGGTTTCAGATCCTGCACAATGACCATTTGAAATACTTATTGGCTGGAAAAGCGCTTTGCGAACATCTGGTAGTAGGTATTACCAATCCGGATCCCACACTGTCTGGAGAGGATTCAACAGATCCCGGCAGATCCGCTCCTGAATCCAATCCCCTGAATTATTTCGAGCGCTATCAATTGGTCAAACAGGTTCTTGTGAGCAACGGGGTGGAGGATGCGGAGTTTTCCATAGTCCCGTTCCCCATAAATTTTCCGGATCTTTACAAGTATTACGTCCCCCTGGACTCTGTATTCCTGCTTAGCATCTACGACGACTGGGGAAGGAGAAAAAAGGAATATTTCCAGGAAATGGGCCTGGATATACACGTATTGTGGGAGGTCCCTGTGGAAAAAAAGGGCATAAGCTCTTCCAAAGTCAGGAATAATATGTTGAATCAAGATCCCTGGGAACACCTCGTGCCGGGGCAGGTGGCAGAAAAAATGCGGGAATGGGACATAGCCGGCAGGATAAAAGGGTTGATTGCCAATTATTGATACATCAATATAGATCTGCCCACGGGATGGCCCGTAGCCCTTTCTATTACTGAGCACTTAACTTTGAAGGCGAAAAAAATCCCGGGCCACTCGTTTAACAGTGCTTCGAAATTTCCCTGGCCCTTACTGATTATAAAAGGGGTTTGCCGCATCCTATCCTTGAATTCAGGGTTGCATTTTGGCAGTACCGTACCCGGAGTATCCACACCTGAGGAGATGACTTCGCAAATTTGATCAAGGCCTGCGTATTCCGCATCTGAATAAGTAGCATCGTTTATGATCGGTTTTTCCCTGACTGCATAGGTCACTTCACAGTCCCTTTTTTGCAATTCCCTGACCAAGAGGGTGTCCAGGACTATCTCTCCCGCATTATCACCCAATATCAGGGCCCTATCAGACGTTTTCACCCTGTTTGCGAAAAGATTGTAACTGTCCGGGTCTATTTGTCGATCCTCGGAATGCAATCTTTCAACCCAGTTAAATTCCCTGTCTACTCCGCTATCTATATAATTCCCGATAATGGAAATCTCCAGTGCGGCTGCCAGAGGATCCCTACTGTTTTGAACTATCTTTTCCAAATCCGGCAACAATTTCAGGGCCTGACGGTTGGAGGCCAGTTTTTCTTCTTGAAAAGGATCATATACATTGATCAAGGAGGCAATATCGGAGTACAGCTCTCCAGCCAAAGCAGGGGGCGGTTGAGTTAAATCCAGATCCTTGAATCTAGTTGCCCATTCCACCAATATCTTGCGGTGTATTTCTTCGTTTTCCGGGGCAACATTCCTGGCACATTTCAAGGCTTGATTCAAAAAACAAGGGAGACAATCCAATGTGGAATACATAGCCAAATTTTTAGAATTAAATTTATTCACTTGTCAAGTCAGCATATTAAAATTATAGTAAATTTCTGGCTCGGTAGTATGAAAAAGTTTCAGGGTAGGGCAAGTCAGGTTGATACAATTTGTCTTTTTAATTCAAGAAGGTGCAAGAAATGAGTAATTCCTACGACATTATCATAGTAGGCGGGGGACCGGCAGGTCTATTCGCAGCCTATTTTCTGCTGGAACATTCCAATTTGAGCGTTTTGTTGTTGGAAAAGGGCACTCTCCCGGAGCAAAGATCCTGCCCGATAATCAACAATCACAATTGCCTGCACTGCAATCCCTGTAATATACTCTCCGGCATGGGCGGGGCAGGTCTTTTTTCCGATGGCAAACTGAATTTCATACATAAACTGGGCAAAACCGATCTAACTCAATTCCTGTCCAGGCCAGAGGCAGATAAGCTGATAGAAGAATCCGAGGAAATATTTAATTTCTTTGGCATGGACGGAGAAGTATACCCCAGGAACATGGATGAGGCCAAAAATATCAGGAAGACCGCCAGAAAAGAAGGTATAGAACTCTTGCTCATCAAGCAGAAGCATCTGGGAAGCGATTCCCTTCCTGAACATCTCAAAGGGATGGTGGATTATATCCGGAACAAAGGTCTCGAAATCAAATGCTCCGCAGAGGTCCAAGATGTCCTGGTGCAAGAAAACAGGATACAGGGAGTGATAACCTCTGATTCCACATACTATGCACCAAATGTAATCCTCGCTCCGGGCAGGGTTGGATCCGAATGGCTGGGAGGCATAGCGGATAAATACGGACTGAACAAGGAGCACCGGGGTCTGGAAATAGGGGTGAGGGTGGAAGTGCACAACGATATTATGCGGGATTTGACCGATATAATTTACGATCCCACATTCTTTGTCCAAACCAGTACCTACGACGATCAAACAAGGACGTTTTGTACCAACCGCGGAGGATACGTAACCCTGGAAAACTATCAAAACTTTGTCTGTGTAAACGGCCATGCATATAAGGATAAAACTTCGGACAATACAAACTTTGCTTTTTTGTCCAAAGTGGTTTTGACAGAGCCTGTCACTGACAATCAGGCTTACGGAGAGTCCATAGGTAACTTGGCTTCCCTCATAGGTGGAGGTAAGGCCATATTGCAGAGGTTGGGGGATTTGAAAAGGGGCAGGCGAAGTACCTGGGGCAGGATAAAAAAAGGCTATATTGAACCTACCCTGGATAATGTAGTATGCGGTGATATTGCTATGGGCCTGCCAGCCAGGATGCTTACAAATATAGAAGAGGGATTGAAGAAATTGAATCTGGTCGTACCCGGGGTTGCCAACGATGAAACATTGCTTTACGCACCGGAAATAAAGTTTTTTGCCACTCAGATCGAAACTGACAATAGCCTTCAGACCGGAATTGAAGGATTGTATATTGCAGGCGACGGGGGTGGAGTGGCAGGTAATATTGTTGCCGCCAGTGCCACCGGTCTCATACCTGCAAAATCGATTTTGGAAAAATTGAATTAATTTTTTTAGAATTTAAAACTATCTGCAAAAAGGAGGTCCAATATGCCCAAGACATTGAATTGCTTGGTTTCCGGGCGGGTACAAGGTGTGAATTTCAGATCCTGGACCAAGAGGCAGGCCGATAGTTACGGAGTTACCGGCTGGGTAAGAAATTTGCCCGATGGTAGAGTGGAAGTTGAGGTTCAGGGTGAGGATCAAGTTTTGGATGCTTTCCGGGAGCAATTGTATCAGGGTCCTCCGGCTAGCAGGGTTGATAACCTGGAATGCGAGTGGAGCGATCAGGATAAAGTATACAAGAGTTTCGAGGTTACGTTTTGATTTGTCTGTATAGTCCTTAACTAGTGCTTGAACGAAAATTCACCCATCTACATCAAAGCTTTAAGACTTTGAAATCCTCATGTATTAATATACACTGCGGTTTCAAAATTTCTCGCTACTTCGTAGTCGAGATTGCCC
>Ga0207414_1000089_pt1 | contig 44443 bp, 67 predicted proteins | sample PonA231FremontCA_2_FD_187269 | JGI IMG/M metagenome (GOLD analysis project Ga0207414, IMG submission 187269) | Marine sediment microbial community from Fremont, CA, USA - Pond A23 Sediment 1 (SPAdes) | ecosystem: Environmental > Aquatic > Marine > Unclassified | place: USA: Fremont, California...
CACCGAGATCTATGGCGGCACCCTGGGCAGCGTCTCCAAGTCGCTCCAGCAGGCGTCGTTTACGCACTACGGCCAGGACGGCATCACCGATCCGATCGTCAAGGTCAAGGGCGAGCGCCTGTGGACCCGCTACTACCAAGACCGCAACAAGCTGGCGCACCAGCTGACCCAGGGCATCATCGGCATCAGCCGCACCTTCCCCGCCGGTGATCACGTCAACATCAGCGTCACCGTCTCCGCCGAGCAGGCCAGCGAAGACATGGACGGCTAAGCGTCCCTGCACTACCGCACCACCTCCCGGCCCCCGCGTGGGGCCGGCCTTATTCGCGTGACCATGGAGCGCTCCGCACATGGAGTTCAATCTCGACAAGTTCAGCGGCACCGATTTCCACCCGAGGGAAGCCGACGTGCCGGTGCCGGACCTCAAGGCGTTCTTTTCCGGCACGGCCGAGAAGGACGACGACGGCAAGGACAAGCCGCCGGCCTGGCGGGTGCGCGGCCTGACCGGCCCGGAGCTGGCCCGCGTCAACGAGAGCCAGCAGCGCAACCGCGACCGCAACGCCATCGCCCAGGGCCTGCTCTCCGGCAAGGATGCGCAGGTGACCGATGCGGTGCGCGAGCTGATCGGCGACGGCGACAGCGTGCCCGACGACATCGCCAAGCGCCTCGAGATGCTGGTGGTGGGCTCGGTCAATCCCGAGATCTCGCACAGCGTCGCCGTGCGCCTGTGCACCGCCTACCCCATCGAGTTCTACCAGCTGACCACGCGCATCACCCAGCTCACCGGCCAGGGCAGCGAGCCGGGAAAGCCCAAGCGCTCTTCAAGCAGCAAGACATCCGGGTCGCGCTCCAGCTCTGCCACTTGAAGGGCGAGTTTCTGTTCCGCGTGCGCCCCGACCTCTTCCCCGTGGCGATGCTGACCCCGCTGGAAACCGAGCTGTGGTCGCTTTTCTTCGATGAGCACAACGCCAAACAGTCCAAGCACTGACCCAATCTGACACCGGAGGTGGCCGTGGCCGACCTGGAAAAAACCGTCGCGATCATCTTTGAAGGCGTCGACCAGATGGGGTCGGGCATCGACTCCGCGACCAAGCGGATCGACCAGTTCGCGAACAAGGCGGAAGAGGTGGCCGCGCCCCTGGCGGCGGTAACCAAGGGCCTGCTGGCGGCCGAGGCAGCGGCGTTGACCGTGGCCGTGGCCTTCGGCACCCGCGCCTATGATGCCGCCGTCAAGTTCGAGGCCGCCCAGGCGGATCTCGCCAAGACGCTCAGCGATAGCGACGGCAGCGTCGACCAGTTCACTCAGCAGATCACCAGCCTCTCCAACGCCTACGGCGAATCCTCGACCGACTTGCTGCAGACCCTGGCCAACTACAAGCAGGCCGGTTTCTCGATTGAAGAGTCGCTGCAGCTGGTCAAGAATGGCCTGGATCTGGTGATCGCCGGCGACATCGAGGCGGCGCAGGCCAGCGAGATCCTGGTCTCCACGCTCAAGGGCTTCGACGTGCCGGCGAGCAACGCGGCCAACCTGCTCGAGGTGCTCAACGCCTCGAGCAACAGCTATGCCGTCAGCGTCGATCAGCTCTCGCAGGGCATGGCCCGGCTGTCGCCCATCGCCGCCGCCATGGGGCTGGACTTCGAAGAGACCGCCGAGCTGCTGATCCCGGTCATCGAGGTGTTCCGCTCCGGCCCCGAGGCGGCCAACGCGCTGCGTACCGGCCTGCTGCGATTGGGTGATGATAGCGCTCCCGTGCAGGAGGCCCTGGAAAGCATCGGCGTTGCCCAGCGTGACGCCAACGGCGTATTGCGCGATTCCAGCGACATTCTGACCGACGTCGCCAGCGCCACCAGCGACCTGACAGATTCCGAAAAGCTGTTCGTGGCCCAGCAGCTGTTCGGCATCGAGCAGTCGACCAAGATGGTTACGGTGCTGGACTCTCTCGAGAATGCCAATATCGACGTCTCGGCGGCGATGGAGCAGTCGGCCAGCGTCTCGGAAGAGGTCGCCATCCGCCTCGGCACCGCGGAGAAGGCCGGCGACCGCGCGCGCGAGTCGTTCGAGAACCTGGCGCGCACCTTGGGCACCAACTTCCTTGACGAGATGGCCGGTATCAACTCGGCCATCGCCGAGGTGTTCATCCAGTTCGAGAAGGCCGCCTCCGATGGCGCCCTGGATGGCTTCTTTGAGGCCATCACGCCAACCCTGAACGAGATTCAGCGGCTGGCTGGCGAAGTGGCCGCGGCACTGCCCGAGGCGCTGGAAGGCGCCGACTACTCGGGCTTCTCGGATGGCATGCAGGCGCTGTTCGGCGACCTGGAGAACGTCAGCATCGAGGCCGACGACCTGCAGGGCGTCATCGAGGCCCTGGGCGGCACCTTCAAGTCACTCAGCGAGTTCACCGCCGGCACCGTCGAGGTGTTCAAGGGCGTGGCGGGTGCGCTGGCGCCGGTGATCGACGCTTTCCTGAGCCTGGACAGCGACACCCAGAAGCTGATCGGCACCATTGGCGGCATCTCGCTGGTGGTTGGCCCGGCGGCTGGCGTGCTGGGCGGGCTGACCACGGCCGTCTCGGCGCTGGCCGGCAAGGGCGGCGTGGTGCCCCTGGCGGCTGGCAATGTCAAAAAGCTCTCAACGGCGCTCAGCACTACAGGCGGCCTGGGGTTCGCAGCCGTTGCTACCGCTGGCGCCCTGGCCAAGCTCTATGAGCGACTGACCGAACTCAATGAATTCAAGCTGACGTTCAGCGAAAAACTGGAAGAGGAGCTTGATAAGACCACCGGCGCCCAGAGGGAGGCGACCGAGCTAAGCCTGTTCGGCATCCAGAAGATTGCCGAGGCCTACAACGGGCTGTCTGACAACTTCGGCTGGGGGGATGAGGCGGCCGGGGATTTCCAGATCTTTGGCAGCGAGGCGGAAAAGGCAGCACTCGCGGTGGCGGGATTCGGCGAGGATGCAGCCGGTGCGGAAGATTCGGTCAAGGGAATCGGCGGCGCTGCAAGCGAGTCGGCCGAGAAAGTCGAGATCATCACCAAGCAGGCGGAGCTCGCGGCTATTGCCGTGGCTGACCTTGGGGACGATGGTGCTGATGAAATCAAGAAGCTGGACATCGCCGCCGTCGATGCCGCGCTCTCGGTAGCCAAGATCGGCGAGAACAACGAGAGCATCAACGTGCTCTCCGCCGACCTGAGCGACACCAGTCAGTTCGTGAAGGGGCTGGATGGCAATCTGATCGACGTGGGCAAGTCGATCTCGGTGATGGGCGAGTCGGCCAAGACCGCTGGCGAGGATGTCGAAGACGGCACAGAAAAGTTCTCGGAGTTCGAGAAGACCCTGCTGGAACTGGAGAGCAACGAGCGCATCAAGGCGATGGAATTTACCGCCGAGATCAATGTGGCCGAGATCGAGGCCGATGTGCGTAAGGTGGAGGCGGTATTCGGCGCGCTGAACAACACCATCGCCAGCACCGGCGAGACGCTATCCAGCCTCTACGGCACCTTGGGCGGCGGCGACCTCTCGCGCCTGCAGGAGATCGATCTCGAACGCATCCTCAAGCAGGAGAACGACGACCGCCGCGAGGCCCTTGAGCTTGAGCGGCGCTTGGCCGAAACGCAGATCGAAAACATCCGCGCTAAAACCGACGCCCTACGCAATGGCGACGGCCTGATCAAGATCGACTCCACCGGCCTCGAGCCGGCGCTGGAAATGATCATGTGGGAGATCATCGAGAAGGTTCAGATGCAAGCCAATGCCGAGGGCGCCGAGTTCCTGCTCGGCATCTAGGGATTGCAGTAGAGCGAGATCCTGTTGCGGTACTCGAATGTTCGGTAGCGCATTTCGCCGCGGGTCACTCCCTCGCCGGCAAGGGCCTCGATGCGTGCGATCGCATTGCGCGCCCGCTGGCACTTCTCAGGATCGGCATTCTCGCGCTGGATCTTGCGCACCGCCTCGCCTGTTTCCTCGATGCGCTGCTGGCGCTTATCGCTGGCCGCCTGCTGGCGCTTGGCTCGCTCGCGCTCCATGGCCTGCTGCTGTTCAGGGCTGGCGCCGGGTGTGACCGAGATGCCACGGATTGCCTGGCCCTCGCCCTCGCACGGTTGCTGCTGATAGACCGGGCCATCCGGCCCCGCGCACTTGTGCACCTGGGCCGCGGCCGGCATTGCCAGCATCGCCAGCGCCACCAGCGCCACACGCCATCGCATCATCCCTATCTCCTCCCATGGTCCTGTGATCACCCTAGCCCGAGGACACCCCAATGCGCTACCTGATCGGCCTGGCGGCCCGTACCTACGACCCCGAGGGCACGTTGCAGGTGCCGTGGCGCGACGGCACCCAGACCGAGAGCCTGTCCCGTCGCGTCAACCGCGTGCGCACGCTCGATGGCGGCGTCTCGGTCTCCGACCGCGGCCACGCCCCCGGCGACCGCACCGTCGTCGTCAGCCTGCAGGGCCAACCGCTGGCGCTGGTCGAGCGCGCCCGCCGGATGCTGCGCCTGCACGGCAACATTACCGTCAGCATGCGCGACGGCTGCTTCACCGCCACGCCGGACAGCTACGACGAAAACCGGCAGGAACTCACCGTGCTGATCTCCGGCACCGCCTGACCCGACCCCTCTCGCCCTGAATCCTGACGCCCCGGCCCTCTCTGATAGAGCGCGCCGGGCGCTTTCGTTGGAGCACCCGACATGCGCTACGGCTTCGTTAACAACTTCGAGCAGATCCTCGCCGCCGACCTCGCCGCCGGCGCCACGACCATGACGCTCGACGGCGGCGGGGCGGATCTCTCGGCCGCCAGCGCCGATCTCGTCTACACGCTCACCCTGGACGACGGCGCCGGCAAGGTCGAGATCGTCCACGTCACTGGCGCGAGTGGCAATGACCTGACCATCGTCCGCGCCCAGGAGGGCACCACCGGCCAGACGTGGGCCGTTGGCACGGCGGTCGGGCTTCGGTTGACGGCGGGGATCATTGCGGGGTGCGTCAGGACAGACGGCAATAGCACCGTTTCGAAAGGCGCGACTGTGGGGGCCGGCGTCGAATGGGCGGTATCCATAGGGGATGGCGCGTCTGTGGCAGCCAACGAAGCGATGGCTTTAGGCAGTGCCAGTTCGGCTGCCGGCCAGTTTTCATCGGCACTCGGGCCATATTCCGGCACCACCGCTGCGGGCGTCGAGGGGGTGGCCGTGGGTGGCGGATTGGTAGATGCCAACTCTGGCGTGTCAATCGGCCCGTACTCGTTTTGCTATGCTGAGTTCGGTTTGGCGGCAGGGGCTTACGCCGCTGCCTACGGCACGGAGACTTTCGCGGCCGGGTATGCGGCTGCTGTTAACAATTCGGCCTCCGAGGGGTCAATGGCAGCCGGTGCCTATGCCGTAGTAGACAACGCCAGCTTCGCCACCTCACTTGGATATGAGTCCTATGGCTCGGCTGACTTCGGTGTGTCGCTCGGCGGGCACGCTGAAAACGTCATACCCGGCGGATTCCGGCTGACAGCACTGGGCTATCTGCCCGCCACGCCCATCGCCAATGCGGCAACGTTCCCTGCCAGCGCTGTGCCACGCGCGTCACAGCAGGTTGTCATCAACACGGATGCGCTGGATCTCACCGATGAAGCCGCTGCTGTCACACTCGACCTGCCGCCCAACACGATGCTGTTCATTGACGCCATCGACGTTGTGATCACTGGCAGCGACACGCCGGGAGGCTCTCCAGAGGTCACGGTCGGCCCCGACGAGGTGACGCCTGCCGTCTACCTGGCCGCCACGCCCGTGGCAAAGACCGCCGTGGGCGAGCGCGAGACGCACAGCCCGCTCGTCGCCGATGGCGTGAGCAGCCTGCGGGTGGCTACCAGCACCGCCGGCACCGGCACGACCTATCAAGCCAAGATCGTCTTCCGCGGTTACGTGATGGAGCTGTGACATGTTCAACAGCAGCCCGCTCAATAGCAAGGCGATCAATGGGCAAGCCGGCAATAGCTTTGCCGACTGGACGCAGCTTTTGCCGATCGAGCGCCAGGCCATCTACTTGCTCGACATCGGGGATCTGCGCCTGCCGATCAGCAGCGCCCAGGCCACCATGAGAAAGACCGGCCAGTCCTTCTTGCAGGTCGTAGTGCCCAACGGTGATCAGTACATCAACGCCCTGGACGGTCTGCGCGGCACGGTAATGGAGCTGCGCAGCGGCTACCGCTACGCCGATGACAGCCTTAGCCCGCTGGAAGTCATCGCTACGGCGCCCTATCAACTGCTGGCCCGCAACCAGGGCGCGATCAACGATACCCTGACGCTCTCCGGATATGGCACCCTGCCAACTGCCTCGAGCCGTCTGCGCGAGCTGGCCGGCGTGCAGACGCGCACCATTGATGCTGATGGCAAGCGCCGCACGCGCTGCGAAATTGACCTGCTGCTACGCCCCGGCCACCTGGCGCGCGACAGCGACAGCGTAACGTTCCCGGTGGGTGTGATCCAATACTTCATCAACGCGGTCAGCGAGGCGATGGAGGTGATGCAGGATGGGTAAAGGGCGCATCCTCAACGGCGGCACCGATGGCCTGTATCAGATCGAGATCCTCGAGGACCGCACCCGCGCCGAGGCCGCCAAGGCCACGGCACAGGCCAGGGTCGCGGATCTCGGCCAGCGCATCACCGAGCTGGATAGCCAGATAGCCGACGCGCAGAGCGAGGTCGATCAAGCGGCCTCCGATCAGGACGCCGCCATCGACCAATACCAGGCCGAGATGCAGGCCAATGGCGAGAGCGACATCAACCTGACCGAGCAAGCCGTGGCGCTTCAGGAGGCCGCCGCCAAGCGTGACGCGCTCAAGAGCAACCAGCGCGCACTCAAGATCGAGCGCGAAAGCCTGCAATCCCGCATTGCCTTGATTGACTCGCTGCCCACGCTGCGTCAGCAAGATGCCTGGTGCGCGGACTACACCGAGGATCTCTCGGGTGAGGTGGCTACCGCCGAGGTGCCGGGCGAGATCGGCCAGGTGATCATTCAGCCGGGGTTCGAGGGCGCCAACGTGTGGAGCCCCGGCGTCGACGGCGCCATCCAGCCGGCATTGAGCGGCACACCGGCCTCGGTCTTCTATAACCTGGCCATGCTGCCCGGTTGGCAGAAATGGCGACCGACGTTCCGCATCGCCACCGTCAGCAACATCGACAACGACCTGTGTGACATCGCCCTAGACCCCGCAACAAGCAGCCAGCAGGGCCTCAACGTCAACGCCCAGGGCAGCTATTCAGGCGTGCCGATCATGTACATGGACTGCAACGGGGACGCCTTCGAGGACGGCGACCGGGCGCTGGTGGCGTTCTCCGGTAATACCGAGCAGCCGATGGTGGTGGGGTTTGAGCAGGAGCCGAAGGAGTGTGGGTTCTGGGCCACGCAATCATACTCCATCTTTAATGCTTCATGGTCAGGCGATCTTCTATTCGATACCACCAAGTCAACTCTCGAAACTGATAGAGAGGCCGCTGGAGGATGCTTCACGAAAGTCACTTTCATAAGCAAAACATGGGCGCTTAACGAGATACCCAGGTCGCGGATAATCATTAACGCTCAGTACAAGCAGAAAGAATCTTTTATAACTCACTATGATTACAAAAGCGATACATCCTTTAGCTACGCAGGAGGGGGGGCGTTCAGCGTAAGCTCAAGCGTTGGAGGCTATCGGTACCAAAAGTCCGTAGCGACATCATGCATGAGTGCGTCTTGGCCAGAACCTGATAACGGCTTCCAAAACGATGCACGACAATCGGATCAAATCTCAGTGCTCGAGTTCTCAACCAGCTATCTTGCGCCGTTTGATATTTCAATTAAAAATACATTCCGAATGCAGTACAACTTTCAAAAAGACGAGACGTATTCCGGCAGCGGGAACGTGAACACCAGCATTAGCAAATCTTTTTCTATCTCAGTCGCGCAGGATTATCTAATCAACGGATCTAAGGTTTCTACAGAGGTTCCATTGAAGAGCGGATCGGGGAGCGATTATTTCTACGCGCACGAAGATCACGTGAACAATACAGTCCCTGCGAGAATTCACCACATCAAGCTAAAAGGCGAAGAGCTGGTCGTGTTTGAATACGAAATGTATTCCATGGACCAGTATATGGAGGATTCTCAAGAGGACGGAGCCGTTTCGGGTTACACCTTCACCCTCAGAAAATCCGGGGGGTCTTGGTCTGCGGCAGATCTCAGCAATTACGAGAGCATCGCGCCTGCTGGGTCCGATAACTATGATGAAATGCAGCGGCTGCTTGAGCTTGATCAGATTTTCGGGTGATCATAGCAATCTATGACAGGCCCTCATTCTGGCCATGGATCGCTCAACGGCTGGCGTTGATTCTGTGAGACACTCCCTTATTTGTGAGACCGACACCCGTGCAGCATACTGATTCGCAACGCCAATCCAGATTGGAGAAGCTCCATGTGTGAGCTTACGGCAAACGCCAATTCACCCAATTAAATCAACATCATGCCGGATCGAAACTGTCTCACGCTGACCCCGAGAAATGCCCGATAACGCCTTGATTTGCCGTTTTTCGACTCGGGACTGTGAGACAGCTTAGCGGGCCATCAGGGAGGGCCGCCGGCAAGGATTCTCGTCAGGCTCGGGCAAGCTCTTCGGGCACCTCGATCTGGTCGCCCAGCTTGGCGAAGACCAGGGCTCGCATAGCCGCGATCAGCGGGGTGGGGCCCAGCGAACACCTTTCCCCTGTCGCGCTCACCGGGCACACGGCATACCAGCGTTCATGTTCCCCGTGCTGCTCTATCAATGGGCCGCTCTGGCTCCAGTCGGTGGAAGGCGAGTACGAGCGTGGCTCAGGCATACCGCCTTGATCCAAATGTTTCCCAGGGAATAAAAGGCTTTTGATCTCCACTCCGCGCACCACGGCAGTCTTGTACAGATCACCTCTATCGCCATGTGGCAACCATCCTTCGGTTCGGGCCACCGCCCAGTCCAGAGCGTCGCCTTTCAGTTCTCTCGCATTGATCTTCATTCCCCGCCCTCTGCTTTAGCCAGAGCCGCTCGCGCCAGGATCACATCCTCGTCCGCCTCTCGCTCTTCCTCAGTCGGAAAGCTCACGTAGCCGTAGCTCTCCACCATCTCGGCCAGCGCATCGTAAAGCGCTTGCGCCGTCTCTGCCGGAACCCAGCGGCCGTTTTCAGCGCGGAACGCAAAATCGTACAACCTCTCCCTGTCTGGGTCGCCGGGACATAATAGCTCCTGCTCTATCCGGTATCGCTTCATTCCTTCCTCCTACTTCACCGGCCGGATGGCCTTGGATTTTCGACGGTAGTGCTGGCGCGTGACGGCCACACTGGTGTGGCCGAGCAGCTCCTGGGCGCGGGCGTCGTTCTCGGCATCCGAGCCCACCTTGGCGCGCAGGTCGTGCTGAGTGAACCTGGCCTCGAGGTCGGTCTCCTTGAGCGCCCGGCGCATGGTGTCAGCCCAGCGGCCGTCCCAAGTCTGGGTCAGCCCCTGGGCGTTGACGAAGCACTGCCCACGGCCATTGGGGAGCAGGTATAGGCTTGCCTTGGGCTTGCAGGCGCGCGCTTCGGCGAGGGCCAGCCGTAGGGCGTCGGTCAGCACGAACGAGAGGGCCTTGCCGGTCTTGCTGATGTGGATCGTCAGCTCGCTGGCGCTGATGTGGGCCTCCATGATGCGCAGGCAGTCCGATTTGCGGCAGCCGGTCAGCATGATGATGGCCGCGAACGCCCGCTGCTGGTCGCTGGCCACGCTCTGCCAGGCGGCCAATTCCCAGTCCTCGACATAGCGGGTGCGGGCCTTGGTGAGTCCGTCGCGCAGGCCGTAGGCCTTGACCTGCCCCTTGATCGGATGCCTATCAACGACGCCCCAGCGCACGGCGTAGTCGAGCACGCGGTTCAGCACCTTCAAGTCCTGGTTGGCCACCTGCATGCTCTTCTTCTGCTGGACCTCGTCGAGGTAGCGGTAGACCACCTTCGGCACGATAACGCCGACCGGGTTGTCGCCCATCACCCGGCGCAACCGTTCGAGGCTCTGGCGGTAGTTGCATTGGGCGCTGTAGCTGAGCGTGGGCAGCACCTCGAGGGTATAGCGGTCGATCAGGCTCGCAAGCTTGTCGCTCATCTGCAGGTCCATGCGATCCGCGAAGGCACGCAGGGCCTCGCTGTAGCTGGCGCCCAGGCGAAACCAGCTTTTGCCATCGAACGCGGCCCGTTCGTGCTCCCGGGGCCGGTAGTAGAACGCCCCGTGTCGGTGCGCCCAGCGCGTCGGCATCCCCTTCATGCTCCCTCTCCCCTCAGATTGCCCCCAGGTCCATCACGGCCTCGGCCTTCCTGCCTGCCCGCTGCCCCTTGACCCCCATCACCTGATCGTAGGCGCGTTCGTCGACCTTGGGCCAGCCGTCGGAGCCGATCTCGAACGGCACGCCCATCGCCTCCAGCTCGCGGATGACCGTGTGTCGCATCGAGCGGCCGGTGGTCTCGCGCAGCTCGTCGCGCGTCAGTGTGCGTCGCGTCATCATCGTCAGTCTCCCGTGTATCGCCGACCACCCGGGCCGTAGCCGCGGCCTTCCCGCCATTTCTGCTCCTGCTCTCCCTGGGCTGAGCTTGCCGCCAGGGCATCGCGTTCCTTGGCTGTCTCCTCGGCGTGGTCATTGCCCGTCGCCCCAGCGGCGATCCGGCTCATTTGCCGCCAGAACTCTGCACCGGTATAGGCCGGTAGGTTGTTCAGCAGTGATTCGAGTTTTTTCTGGGCGTAGTCATAATCCATGTTCATGCTCCCTTCCTCCCGGCCTGCTCGGCCTGCTGTTGTGTGTCGTCGTCCAATACCTGCCTTGCCCAGTCCACTGCCGGCTTCATCTGGTGGCGGTACTGCGGGCCATCCCAAATGTCGACGATGCGGTAGAGCACCGCCCGAGTGCGCCCGACATGGTCAAGTGCGTCGGCGAGTTGCCGTGCAAGCGCGTCGCGCTCGGCCCGGAGTTCCAAGGCATCCTGCTCCGCGTTGTAGGCCTGCTCCTCAGCCTGCCGGGCGCGGGCTTCCCACTGCCGGGCAACGCCTGCCAGCTTGACGACCTCGGCCTTGGCATTTCCGGCCATGATCTCTACGTCGTGCATCACTTAGCTCCTCGTGCTTGTGGGGTCACCAGCGGCCAGGCCCTGATGACATCGTGATGGTGGTGTCTCGGATTGCCGCCGTCGCGGGCCTGCTTAAGCATGTCGCGCCAGGTGTCGGTGAGCTCGGCCAGCTGCTGGGCCTGGCCGGTCTCGAGTTCGACCGAGTGGCAATACTCGCCGCCCTGGTCATCGTGGAAATATGCCTCGGCCATCAGCCGCCAGCGGAAGGTGCCGGCCTCGCCGTAGTCGGCGGTGGCCTCGCGGCGATCGGCCGGGACGCTGGGCGGGAAGCGCCAGGTGCCGGTCAGGCCGTGGATGGTCTCGCCGCTCTCCTCCTGCTGAATGGGGATGCCGTCGAAGCGGACGCCGATCAGCCAGCGGCGGGCTCGGGCGATGTAGCGATCCACCCCGGCCCGGCCCATCTTGCGAGCGCGATTCGTGCGCTGTGCGTGCGCCTCGGCGCGGCGTTGCTGGCGGTTCATTGGGCCTCCAATAGCTCATCTCTCACCAACTTGGCTTGCATCACTGGCACGTTTCGGCGGTATACGTGGCGGCAGCGGGCGCAGTAGATCGTGGCCCATTGCCTGGGGCTGCCGGACAGACCCCAGGTCAGCCGGCGGCTGGGGCAGCAGGTCATGCGGCCTCCTTTGTGATGCGGAAGAGTCGAGCGATATAGCGCGACGGCACCGTGCTGACACCGAGGTCCCAGCGCCTCACGCTGGCCGGGGCCGCGCCGATGAGTTCGGCGACACGATCACGGCTCAGCAGGCACTGAACTGCCTGCTGGCATACGCGCTGGCGGCGCCGACGCTCGCTTGCCGAAACATGGCGCCGACCACTGACGGTGGTTGGCGGCTTAAGTCCGAAGTCGTAGGCAGATAGCTTCATGGCACCCCCAATGCTCAGTCGAATGCTCACGCGCATTGAGCGCGCAAAGAAAGCCCGCCGGGTGGCGGGCAGGTGTAAAGGAATCCTTGAAGACTCAGGCGGCGCGCTTGACGCGCTGTCGCATCCTCATGCGCTCGGCGTTGCTGCGTCGTTGTCGCCTGCCGTTCTCGGTGGCCTGCCGCCTGACCAATGCCGGCATGCCCGCCAGGCGCCTGTAGATAGTCCCGGACGCGATCGGCGCTCCCAGAGCCGTCAGGTATCTGGCCACTTGTGGAACGCTCATGGAGCGCGCCTCGATACAGTCGATGATGGCGGTGTCGATGCGCGTCCAGTCACGGCGCCGCCAGCCCTGGCGGTCTCGGCTGGTCAAACCGATGCGCTGGGCGGTGCCGCGGGTCTCGATGAGGCCGCGGCCGAGGTCGGCGGCAATATCGGCATACCGATATCCAGCAGTGACCATCTCCTCGAGTCGGTCGTATTCGCCCCGAGACCAGGGGTTTCGCTTGCGTGGCATGGCGGCCTCCATAAGAAAGGGCCCCGCAGGGCCCGATGTCGTCAGGGAGTGAAGGTGCCCTGTAGGCATTCGAGCTCGGGCAGCGCCTCCTCGATGCGGCCGGCGAACTCCTCGGCGATCTCGGCATTGGCGGCATCCAGCGCCATGGCGCGCAGACGGAAACCGGGGCCGCCCTTGGTCAGGCTGGCGACGCGCATGGCAAAGTCGCGCACCTCGAGGCCGTCATGCGGGGCGAAGCGCCAGGAGATCACTGCAGGCAGGCGCTCGGCGTTCTTGACGGTGACCTTGCTCATGACGCCGACCTGGGAGCTGTGCTCCTGCTTGTCGCTGTCGATGCTGGTCAGGTCATCGATGGAGACCTTGCGGAAGGCGTGCAGCACCTTACGCAGCTCCAGGTCCTCGCCCTGACTGTTCGCGAAGGTCATCAGATGGCCCCAGTCCTCGAGCAGCTCGACGATGCTGTCCTGGTCGAAGGTGTTGCCGTTGGCGCGAAGGAAGGCGGCGAACTCCGGCGTCTTGGGCAGCACCAGCGAGGCGACGTGATCGCAGTGCCCGGGGCCGTCAACGTGGCCGATGTCGAGGAAGCAGCGTGCGGCCATGGCGTCGCGGTCGATAAAGACAGGCGCTCGGGCTGGGCCGTTGCTACCGACGTAGCAGATGAAGGCGTCGATGCCCTGGGTATGGAACTTGCCGCGGAACCTTCGCCGCTGGGCGCGGTACTTCTCGAGGTCGGCGAGCTGGAACTCGCTACCCAGGATCAGGGCCTCGCCGTCGAGAACCTCGGTGCCGGTCTTGTGGGACTGCTCGAGGTGCTGAAGAGCGTCTTTGGAAAGGCTCATTGGTCATTCTCCTGCTGCTGGGTGGTCTTGCGGTGGTGGTGCCCGATCATGTCGATCTGGTTCTTGGGCTCGAGGGTCATCTCGCCGCCCTGGTTCACGTACATGACGGTCTCGGTGGTGTGGTCTTCGGCGGTGGCGCCGTGGGCGGTGGGCACCTTGAACGACAGCTTGTGGATCACGCCGACCTGGCTACCAGAGCCGATGTTCTCGATGGTCAGCTCGAGAGAGACCTTGGCCTTCTTCTTGGGGTTGTCGGTGGCGGATGCCGCGGCGTGGCTGAGGATGGTGCCCAGGCGCTCGGCCAGGACACCGCCATCGAGGTCCTCGAAGAACCGGGTTACGTCAGTGGGTTTGCTCACGATGATGCCCTCCTGGGGCGAGGTGAGGGGCCTGCCGGCCCCGGGTGGGTGATCAAGCGGCCTCGAGCGAGGCCATGGCGTCGGGGTAGCCGCTCCAGTTGTCCACGCCGGCGGCCTCGAGGGCGTCGAGCTTGGCCCGGGCGGCGAGCAGCGCCTCGTACTCCTTGCGGCTGATCTCGACCGTCTCCGGCTTGGCGATGTCGCTGCCGCGCTGGAAGTTGTCGGCGGCCTGGCTGATGCGGCTGGTGTCAATCGGCCGGCGGGTATAACCCATCCCGGCATCGTGCGGATCGACCCTCTGCAGCTCGGTCTCCGGCTGCGCCGGCTCTTTGGGCTGCTCCTTCTGCGCCTGCCGTTCGGCCTCGGCCTCCCGCTTGGCCTTCTCCGCCTCTTCCTGCCGGATCTTCTCGCGCTCGGCGTCGAGCTTCTTCTGCTCCTCCTGCTTGTGGTGGGTGATGCGGTTCTCGACCTGGAGCTTGATGAGCTCGGCATCGCGCTGTATCAGGTCGCGCCAGTCGCTGAACAGAAAGGCGTAGTCGCCCTGGTGCTTCTCGATCAGCGCCTTGTTGTCGGCCAGGCGCTTGGCTTCCTGCTGGGCCTCGATCTTGGCCCGCGCCACCTCATCATCGGCGGCGGCCTGCAGGGTGGTGATGGTCTTCTTGCCCTTCATGGCCGCGGCCACGTTGAGCACGGAAGCGAGCTTGATGGGGCTATCCAGCTTGTCGAGCCAGGCGTTGTACTCCCATTCCGCCTTGCGGTGGATCTCGAGGCGCCGATTCTCCTTCTCGGCCTTGACCAGCTTGTCGAGCTGCAGACGCTTCTGGCGCATAGTCTCGCGCAGCTCGTCGATGGTGCTGAACAGCTCGGCGATGCTGGCGGTCTGCTCCAGGGCGGCCTGCTTGCTGGTCTCGAGCTGTTTCTCGCCCTTCTGCAGGAACTTGACCGTCTCGGCGGCATCGGCGAAGTGCTGATCGGTGGTCAGCTTGGTGCGGATGCCCTCGATCATGGCCATGGCCTGGGCCTTGAACTGCGGGAGGTTGCTGGCCTTGACCATCCCGGTCAGGTCGATCTGCAGGGCGGGTAGCGACTCGGGCGCGTCACCCTGGGGCGCGACCGTCTGCTCTGTGGGCTGGTAGTCGGCGAGATCCTGACGGAACTGATCCCAGCCGGCGAGCAGGCGCTGGAAGCGGGCTTCGTCGGGGTAGTGCCAGCAGTGCACCGTGTTCTCTGGCGTGCCGTCGGTGCAGGTGAACAGGCACTTTTCAGCACCGCTGACGATGAGCTGCTGGTCCATTTGCACCAGGTAGTGCTCGGGCAGGTCGTTGTCCCGCACCGCGGCGGCCAGCTCCTGGTTGAACAGCTTGGTCTCCCAGATGACATCCTCGAGCATGGTGCAGCCGTCGAAGCTGGCCAGCAGGTGCGTATGCTCCTCGCTGGTGGCAGTAGCGGGGTACAGCTCTTCCCCGATGATCTCCTCGGCGATGGGCCGGGCCGCGGCCTCGGCGGCGTGCCCCTTGTCGAACAGGCGTTGCTGAGCCTCGCTCACCTCGGGGATTTCGCCGGTGTACTTCTGCTTGAGGAGATCCGCGCGGCTTTGGTATTTGCTGACCCCGGCCATCGCCGGGGCCTCGCTGGCGGTGTAGTGGCTACAACGCAGGGCCCTCCAATCCTCGGACCCCTGGCGTACGGTGTGGATGATCATGACTGCACCTCTTGGATCTTCTGCTGCTGCTCGTCGGTGAGAATTGCCTTACTGCTGACCATGGCGATGATCTGCTCGGGCGTGCGCTTGCCGGCCTCGATGGCGGCCTGCCAAGTAGGAAAGTTCTTCTCGAAGTCGGCGTCGCTGTAGTACTCCAGCGCCTCGCGCTGCGGGTTGATGTCGCGCTCGACGTTGGTGCTGCGGTACCGGTCGGCCTCGTCCTCGTCGATGATTCCCGAGAGGCCGAAGGCGTAGCGGGCGCACTGGATGGTGGCCTTGTGGCGCAGCATGCGAACCGGCCACTTCTTCCAGGGCTCGCTGTTGCCGGCGCACTCGCTCAGGTACTCGGTGACCTCGGTGGCGCGGCTGCGGTCCTTGCGGTAAATCCGGCAAGTGATCGCCATCAGGCTTCCCTGGTTGTCGAGCCTGTCGTCGAACTCCATGCCGTCGAACTGCGGATGGCTATTGATGATCTTCAGCCAGCCGTCGATACTGACGATCGGCTGAATGGCGCCGCGGTTGTTGAAGGCGTAGATCTCCTTCGCCAGCGGGTTCAGCCGGTATTCGTTGGCGATGGACATGAAGACCATCAGCTCCTCGTGGCTGACCTGCTGCTGCCCGCCCTTGGCCTTCATCAACGTCTGGGTCATCAGGTTCTGGACGGTGTCGGGATCGACGCTCAACCGCTGGGCCATCATCTGAAAGGGTGTCTGCTGTTGCGGCGTCTGCGGGTGCTGGTGGACTTGCGCGGGTTGGCTCATCGGTCTCATACTCCTCGGTGATTCATGTCGTGTGGATCATCCGGCCCCGCCCAGCTCCACCTGGACGGGGCTTTCTCATTCCAGGCCGCGCTCGATCATCCCGAGCACGATGCGGTCCAGCTTCTGCCCCGCTCGCTTGGCAATCGCCAGCATCTCGGCGTCGTCATCCTCGCGCCACGCTTTGAGCAGGCCGCAGGCAACCTCCCCTTCGTCTTCCTCTCCTAGCGCTTCCCAGACATGCCCGGAATCCTTGCCATCCGGCAGGTCGCCGTCTGCCATGTACTCGTCCAGGGCATCCTTGCAAGCGTCCTCATGTGCCTGGCGTTCAGCGTGGTCGTCATCGTCAGGCGGCGTGGTGCGCCAAAGGTCATATGCGTGCGCGTTGTTCATGGCGTCTCCTCCATTGCTTCCTTCGTGATTCGGTCAAGCGCCTTATCAGCCATTTCAATCACCCATTCACCCCATCCGAGTTCGTCATCAACTGGGTCGTCATCCGGGCGACCGGCATGCACTTCGAAATAGGTGCATAGGGCGATGGCGAGGTTGTCAGCCATGGCATCCTCATCCATCGGGACGCCGCCGATGCGTGATCGAAGGTTCATTCTGCCTCCTTCCGGCGCTCAGCCAGCCAGGTCGCCAGGGAATCCCGCGCCTCTGATACCGACTGCCGGTCAGTACCCAGGTCGCTTTCCTCCCCCTCGATGCGGTCAAACCTGTGCGTACCGGACTCGTCTTTTCCGGTGCAGATCGACAGCGTGACCAGCGTGCTGCCGTCGTGCAGATGGAAGGTCGGCGCGACGTAGATGCCGAATTCGCGGCGGATGGTGTCTGCCAGCTCAAGGATGCTTTTCAGTGCCGTGATGTCTGTCATTGCTCACTCCTTGCTCGGCGCTCCGAGCGCTCTAAGTCTCGCTGTAAATCGGCCTCGGCCTGGCGCACTTCCTGCCAAACCCCGTACAGGCAAATGGCGATGGCGATGGCCAGAGACGCGGCGACAACCGAGCCGGCTACCGCCCAGCCGGTGGCGCCCATCTCTTGCGCGATGTGCTGGATGATGTTATCTGTCGGCGCTGGCATGCGACCTCCTTACCCTCGTGATCAGCTCCACCGGCAGACCCATGGACCGAGCGGCTTTCTTGGCGGCGTGGCGGCTGGCATACAGCCCCATGTCTGGCCTCGGCGCGATCCTGCCTGCGTGCGATTCGCGGATGATGTAGCGGCTACTCACGGGGCCTCCTCGGCTTGGCGGCGAACCGGCTCGCGCTTCTCGACTTCTTGTCGCGCAAGGCTCAACAGGAAATCAACCGCCTGGCGTGCGGTGGGGGCTTCGTAGAGGTGGTTCCTGTTCGCGCCCTCGATCAATGCGAGCTGAATTGCCTTCGCCGTCTCAACGTCCCGGCGGGCGAGGGAGGCTGAGGGCTTCTCGTCAGTGGCAGCGTCCCAATACGCCAAAACGGTACTCGTCTGCGGGCCTCTTTCGGTGAGTGACCACTGCTGGAGCTCATGCTTGAGTCGCCACCCCGCGCTCAACAACTGTGCGCAATGCGCCGCCAGGGCATCGCGCTCCTCGCCGATGGTCGTTAAATCGGACGACATTCCTTGCGCCATGTCGTGATAAGCGTCGCGCTCGTTCATAGCCGTGATGGTTGCCTCCTGGCACTCAAGCGCGATCTCCACGGCTTCGCGCCGGTCACGCTCCGTCCTCTCCAGCTCCTTGATGGCATCCTCACCCTCTCGGATTCGGGACTCGGCCCACTCTGGCTCGTCACGGATCATCTGCCGAAGCGTCTTCTCGCTGCCGTCGATGCCGTAGTAAACCTTTGCTGTGCTTCCTAGTGGATATTCGCTCATGTCCATACCTCCCGTAATTCCCGCTCCAGCCGCCTCTCCTCCAGCAGCCGCTCAATATCGAATCGCCGCCGGTATATCCGTGACGCGGCCATGTCGAGCTGGTCATTGCGCTGCCTTTTCGTGATCGGTCGAGTGGTGTCCATGCTGCCTCCAGAAAAAGGCCCGGCGGACCGGGCAAGATCGAACAGCGATGCCATCACGCATCGGGAAGGGCTGGCCGGTGCTGATCTCCGGCTTGACCGTTCGGCTCGCCCACGATGGGACTCGCTGCAAGGATTACGGACACCTCGCTGGGCTTGCCTGCGCGCATCAGCCTGCGCATTCAGCCCTTCCCGATGGCCAGCAGTTTTCGCCCTGCTGGCGCGGCATCCTCAGCGGTTACATGACAACCTCCTTTGACCGAGTTCCGGGTCTTTCTGGCTGGCCCGTTTTCGCCTTTTGGTCGTGATGCGGTGCCGGAGTCGAACCGGACCGTCTCTTGGCGCCATAGGGCAGATCCATGCCTGCCATCCGACGCCGAGCTGATCGCCCTGATCTTCACCGCATCGGTAATGCCGCCTGGCGCTTCCCCGGTCCCATGGCAGGCGGGGCAGGCGACATTCCGATGGGCACCGATACGCTCGATGCCCAGCGTTTCCGGTACTTCAACAGCCCCGGTCGGCGTGATCCTGGCGCGCTCTCGCCGCTACAAACGACTACGGCGGGCCAGGCATATCGAGTTGTTAGAGAGCGGGCTGTGATCCGGTCAGCCTCCGGTGGTGCGTGGCGGGCTGTTTGCCCTGTCCGCGCTGATAAAATTAGCAGCACTGCTTTATGTCGTCAACAGCGGTGCTACTATTTTTTCTCGCAGGCACAAAAAACCCGCCAGGCGGCGGGCTGTGAGGGGTGGGCTAGATCAGCTCAGGTGGGATGGGGGCTTCGGGAGCACCGTTTGCCACCAGAACACGCGACCAATGATGCGCAGGAACTGGCATTCGTCGGGGCCGATGATCTCGTCTGGATACTCGTTGTTGTAGCTGACAACGCGGATTCGCCCCATGGGCATGCGGTAGAGGATCTTGACGCGAAGCATGCCGTCATGGTCGAAGGCGTAGACCTGGCCGTCGACAATTCGCGTGAAGCTGCGATCAATGGCGACAGGCGTCCCGTCCATTATCCATGGCGCCATGGAGTCACCTACCAACGTCGCGCAGGCGGCGTCTTCAGGGCTGACGCCAGCCTGCTCAAGCGCGCTTATCGGCAGGCGCTTGGTCTGGCCATGGTTTTCGATCACCTCAAACTGGCCCGCTCCAGCAGCCAGCTCCACCTCCCTGTAGTACGGCACATCAATCTCCCCGCTTAATGGCTCATCGTCGTCTAATGCGACTTCATGACCCGTCATCTGAGCATTGTTGGGCTCGCGAGGCAACCGAGCGGCCAGCCTGGGGCTGATTTCGGATGGAGACACGCCCATGGCGCGAGACAGCTTGGCCAGGGCTTCCAGGTTGATAGGGATGCGTGCGCGAACGTACTGGCTGACGGCGCTTTGGCCGCTCCAGCCGCACAGATCGGCGAGATGCTCCTGTGTCGCGGGGCGCCCTGCCGCTTTCTCCGCAGCCTTCCAGCGGCGGTAGGCGGCATCCAGGCGCTCTGCGTCGGCACGCTCTTCAGGGGTCAAGGGGCGTCGCTTCGGGGGTGTATTCATATTAGAGATTTTAGAAGCCGTGCTTATATTCGCACCAGCAGCACGGATGCTTTTTTGTTGCCTATGAAAAACAGCACTGCTACTATCATGGAGACTCGACACTAACCCGGTGGACAACATGGCCGACATACCCCTGCGCGAATTCGTGCAAGACAAGACTCAAGCCGAAGCGGCCAAGAAGATCGGCGTCACGCAAAGCGCGCTATCTCAGATGCTTCGCAGCGACCGGAAGATCTTCGTTCGCGTCGACGCTCGAGGCAGGGTTCGCAGCGCTTACGAGATTCGCCCGATTGGTTCCAAGAAGCCTGGCCCTCGATGACATGACTTCATCGTAGCCCGGCCCACCCGGGGCAGCAGCATGAAAACCACAAGAGGTTTCCACATGGATAAGCATCAGGCCCAACCCACTCGCGACATGGACGCCTTCATCGACCCGGTGCACGACGCGGCCTTCTCGAACTGCATCAAGCGCATGGCAAGCAATGTCGGGATGTCCGCCAAAGTGCTGTATCGCCGCCTGGATGAGAACGACGCGATGCCGCTGCGCTTTACCGACTTCGTGGCGATCTTCTGGAGCGTCGATGAGGAGAGCCGGCAGAGCATTCTCCAGCCGTTTCTCGATGACATGGGGCTGGTGGCCACACCCGCCGCGAAAGCCGCTGAGGGCGCTTCTCTGCTCGACCTGATGGCGAACCATCAGATCAGTTTCGGCTGCGTGGCCGGGACGGTGCGGGATGCCCTGGAGGACGGTCGCATCGACGCGCGAGAGCGCAAGGCGATTGCCGAGGCGGTGAATGAAGAGATCGACGCGCTGTGCAGGTTGCGCAGTGCGCTGGAAGGGATGGCCGAGCCGAAGCTGGCGAAGGCCTGACGCAACGACGCCCGCCAGGAGGCCAATCCAAGGGCGGGCGTCATCACTAAGCAAGTGAGGTAAGCATAATGCACCAACTCCAACCGTTCAACTTCGATAGTCACCAGGTGCGCGTCATCCAGGCAGATGACGGCGAACCGATGTTTGTGGTTCGCGACATTGTCGTCGCGCTGGAGTATAGCGACAGCAGCCTGTCCAACCTCAATCGCCTGATCGGGCATGTCCCCGAGGAGTGGAAGGGTCGTAATCCGATTCCGACCCTTGGCGGCGCTCAGTCTGTGCTGACGCTGACCGAGCAGGGCCTGTATTTCTTCGTCGCGCGCAGCGACAAGCCCAAGGCACTGCCGTTCCAGAAATGGCTCGCCGGCGAGGTGCTGCCGTCGATCCGCAAGACAGGCCAGTACCAAGCACCCGGCACTGAGCCCGCCAACACTCCCGCCACTCTGGCCCTGGTCGAATGCGCGGCCAACCTGCTGCGCGCCTCTGACTCCGGCAAGGTCGTCATGCTGCGCAAGGCGGGTCAGGCCATCGGCGCCGATACCTCCTTCCTGCCGGACTACACCGAGGACAGCGCGCCGGGCCACGTCGGCGCCATGGACACCGCTAGCGCCACCCAGCTGCTGCGTGACCACCAGATCCCGCTGGGGGCGGCCAAGCTCAACCAGGTGCTGGAAGAGATCGGCATCCTCGAGCGCCGCACCCGTCGCACCACCCGCGGCGAGAGCAAGCCGTTCTGGTGCATCACCGAATCCGGGCTGGCCTTCGGCAAGAACATCGTCAGCCCCCAGTCACCGCGCGAGACGCAGCCTCACTACTACCGTGAACGCTTCCTTGACCTGCTGGCACTGGCCGGCATGGAGGCGGCGTCATGAGCGCACTAAAGAACGTCGTCAGCTTCCCTTCGGAGGCCAGGAGGGAGAGTCGTGTGAACTCCTGGAAATGGAACGAGCTCGAGGAGGACGTGTTGGATGAACTGCCGCACGTCTGCCAGATCATCTACCTGCGCATCATGCGCAAGCACATGGATTATGCGACCGGCATCGTCGGGCGTGTGCGCAAGATCAGCTACGAGCAGATCAAGGAGCGCCTTCGCTATACCCCGCCACCGCAAAGCCGCGAGAAGTCCGTCGAGTACAGCACCGACCAGATCAAGAAGCTGATCAAGAAGCTGGTTGACGCGGGGCTGCTGGAGCGACTGCACGACACCAGCCAAGGCATTCAGCCCATGGAATTTCGCCTCCCGCTGGCCTGTACAGACCTCGATTCACAGGGCCACGACAGGGCCACGGCAACAGGGCCACGACAGAACCCGCATTCCAGAGCCTCTGGCGAGGGTAACAGAGCCACGACAGAGCCACGTAAAAACGCGCCACAGGGCCACCCTTCCGGGTCCGGTAATAACCCCTCCTTACCTAAAGGTAAGGAGTCGTCAGGGAAATCGAGATCGACCAAGAGGAATAGGTTCGAGCAGGGCGACATGGACCTGGCCGAACGTATGGCCGGTCACGTTGACAGCCTCGCTGGTGAGCCGGGCAAGCGAAGCCTCGACGCCTGGGCCAACGAGATTCGGCTGATGCGCGAGCGTGACGGCCACACCCCAGAGCAAATCCGATGGCTGATGGACTGGTCCGCTGCCGACTCGTTCTGGCAGCGCAACGTCCTGTCGCCGGCAAAGCTGCGCGAGAAATGGCAGCAGCTGGTGATCCAGGCCAAGGCTCAGCACAAACCCAAGAGCCGGCCCGATGGCCGCAAGGGCTTTGCCCAGCCCAAGGAGCAGGGCACCTACACGCCGACCGACATGGACAACCTGCCTGCCTGGATGAGGGATTGATCATGACTGCACCGCTGACCACCACTCCTGACGTTCGCAGCCACCTGGCCAACGTGCTGTCCGGCAAGGCCGAGACGCACGGCGAACACTGCCGCATCCACGGCAGCTACATCGCCACCAAGATGCCCAACGGCAAGTGGTCCGACTGCCCGGACTGCATCGAAGAGGAAAAGGATCTGCAGCGCCAGGCCGAGCAACGCGCGCGCGCCGGGCAGGCCAACGCCGGCCGCCTCGAGAAGCTCCGCGAGGGCTCGTTGATCCCGCGTCGCTTCCAAAGCCGCACGCTGGAGGGCTTCAAGACCGATAGCCGCCGCGACAAGGCCTTCGCCCTGACGGCCTGCCAGCGCTACGTCGAGCGCTTCGACGAGCGCCTCGAGCAGGGTGGCGGCATGGTGCTGACCGGCTCCGTGGGCGCCGGCAAGAGCCACCTGGCCTACGCCATCGGCAATGCACTGCTGGAGCGTGGCCATCGCGTGATGGGCATCGACGTCTACGAGCTCATCGACCTGATCAAGGAGCGCGCCTTCAGCCGCGAGAAGGGAGCTAGCGAGCGCGAGGCCATCAAGGCGTTCGTCGCCGGCCTCGACCTGCTGATCCTCGACGAGATCGGCGCCCAGCTGGGCACCGAATGGGAGCGCCTGATGCTCTTCAAGATCATCAACGAGCGCTACAAGGCCCAGCTGCCCACCATCCTGATTTCCAACATCGACGCGGGCGCACTGAGCGACTACCTGGGCGAGCGCATCCTCGACCGCATGACCGAGGGCGGTGGCATGACGCTGACCCTGGACTGGGAGAGCTACCGCAAGGAGGCCGGCCATGCGTAAGCCCTGGACCCCCGAGGAGGACGCCCGGCTGATCGCCCTGCGCGAGGCCGGCCACTCCATCAACCAGGTGGTCGCGGTGCTGGGCCGCACCCGCGGCAGCGTCTCCAGCCGCATGACCAAGCTGGGGCTGTTCAACAAGAACACACAACGGCCCTGGACGGCGGAGGAGATCGATCATCTGATCGCCCACTACCGCGACCCCGAGTGGCCGGTGAAGCGCCTGGCCGCGCGCTACGGGCGCACCAAGGGCGCGGTGCGTATGCGGGCCGCGTATCTCGGCATCCAGCAGCCGGAGCGGGATTACAAGACCAAGCCCGCCGAGGTGGACCAGCGCATCGTCACCCTGGCGATGGCCGACCTGCCCAGCGACGAGATCGCCGAGCGGGTGGGCTGCTCGCCCGGCTACGTGTGGCGGGTGATGAAGCAGCGGCCGAACCTTCACCGCCAGTGGAAGCGCGAGAACACCCCGGCACCGGCGGACACCGGGGAGGCCTACGCCGAGGCACAGAAAATTAACACGCCGCCCGCCGAGCCCGAGCCGGCACCGTCGGCCGTGCCTGCCGAGCTTCTCGACCGCTGCGCCGCCATGCACCTGACGCTGCTCGAGCAGACCCGCGAGGCCTACGCCCGGGGCAACGAGAGCGCCGGCCGTGAGCTGGCCTGGCTGATCGAGACCGGCGAGCAGCTGGTGGCCGCGGGAGGTGAGGCGGCATGAGCAAGCCCAAGCCCTACATCTCCCGCGCCACGACCCTGCAGGACGCTCTGGCTGCAAGCAGCGAGTTCTTGCCGATTCCTGGTTATGAGGATCGATTCGAGATCAATAGGCACGGCGTGGTGAGGAGTATTCGCAGACCCGTCAACAGTCCTGTTGCTGGTGGCAGCAGAATGATCGGCGGCAAGGTTCTCAAGCCAGCCATTGTGAAGGGGTACCCAGCGATACAGCCGAACGTTAAAGGCACTCGCAAGACGCTGTATCTCCACCGGGCTATGGCCGAGCTATTTGTTCCCAACCCGGATGGCAAGCCGTTCGTCAACCACATTGACGGCGACAAGACAAACATGAGCCCAGATAACCTTGAGTGGTGCACGCACAAAGAGAACATGCGTCACGCCTTCTCTACTGGGTTGGCGCCTAACCCCAAGACCGGGCCTGGCGAAGCGAGCCCTTCGGCAAAGCTCAACAACGAAAAAGTACGCCTCATCAAGTACCGCCTAAAGCTCGGCGAGAGCCATGCCTCAATAGCTGCTGATTTCGACGTCCGCCCCGGAACAATCACCTTCATCGCGAATGGCGATACATGGGCTCATGTACGCATGGAGGGTGAATCATGAGCGAAAAAGAGTATGTGTCCCAAGCCAGGAGCATGGAAGACATCCTCGCAGCCATCGCAAAGCTGCCTGGGATATGCAGCAAGGCGCTGCAGCAGTGGGGGGCTATTGAAATTGTGGTGAGGAAGAAAAAACGAAAGCGAAGTCTTGATCAAAATCGCCTCGGTCGCCTGTGGTGCAAGGAGGCCAGCGAGCAAGGCGACATGACCGCCGAGGAGTATCGCGGGTACTGCAAGCTTCACTTCGGCATGGCCATCCTCTGCCGCGACTCCGAGAAGTACCTGGCCGCCTGCCAGAAAGTGCTAGGTGGCCTCACCTATGAGCAGAAGCTGGCGCTGATGATGCAGCCGCACGACTACCCGGTCACGCGGGGCATGACCAAGCGGCAGAAGGCCGAGTACCTGAACGAGTGCTACCAGCACTTCACCGGGCTTGGCTTCCGGCTGACCGAGCCGAGCCTGCAAGGCTATGAGGAGGCGGCATGAAGCGCAGTTCAGAATTGCGGCGCAAATCGCCCATTTCGGCTGGTTCAGGGCTCAAGCGTAAACCGATGAAGGCCCGGCCCAAGCGCAAGGCCAGGACCGACAAGCGCTGGCGATCGCCGGACTACCTCGCCTGGGTGCGGCAACGCCCCTGCTGCTTTTGCGCGCTCGGGCCTTGCGATCCGCACCACGTCATCGGGCTTGGCTGGGGGCTCTCCGGCATGGGCCTCACGGCACCGGAAGACAAGGAGGCTTTATGAGCAATATGGACGTTCATTTCAGTAGCAAGACGGACATGTGGGCGACGCCGAACGACTTCTTTGCCAGCTTAGATGCCGTTTTCCGATTTGAGACTGATGTTTGTGCGATTGCTGAGAATGCTAAGTGTGCCCGTTACTTCACCCCTGAGATGGACGGGCTTTCTCAGGAATGGGCGGGTATCTGCTGGATGAACCCGCCCTATGGCCGGGGGATCGGGGCGTGGGTCGGGAAGGCTCTGGAGAGCGCCAAGACGAACGGCGCCACTGTGGTATGCCTCCTGCCCGCTCGTGTGGATACGCGCTGGTGGCACGACTACTGCACACAAGGCGAGGTGCATTTCCTTAAGGGGCGGCTCAAGTTCGGCGACGCCAAGCATAGCGCGCCATTTCCCTGTGCAGTCGTGGTGTTTCGCCCCTCCGTTCTCGACGCAGATATTGAGGTGGCTGCATGACCTGGCATAAAAAGCGATTCACCCCAGATGAGAAGAAGGTTCATGTCCAGTGCAAGAACTGCGCGCGGGATATGTGGCTGCCGCCCAGCAAGGTCGAGATGTACCGATGCTGCTCGAAGGCATGCAAGTCGGCTATCAGCGCCGCCAGGATTGGCGCTCGGACTCGGCCATGCGAGACGTGCGGCACCGTTTTCACTCCGAGGAAATATCAGGTTGAGAACGGCGCTGGCCGTTACTGCTCGCAAGCCTGCAATGAGGCTGCGAGGAGCGCACTCATGACTTACGAGGCAAAAGCGAAAGCAAAGGCCGTGATGGCTGAAATGCGCGCAGCCGGAATGATCAATATGCCAAAAGGGGAGCAGAACCACAGGTGGGCTGGCGGTGTTTCTCGGGCCAACGGTTACATCAACCTTCGCAAAGGCGCGCGCTACATTCCCGAGCACAGGCTGGTAATGGAGGAGCACCTTGGCCGACGCCTCCGAACTGATGAGGTTGTGCACCACATCAACCACGACAAGACGGATAACCGGATTGAAAATCTGCAAGTCATGTCGCGCGCCGAGCACATCGACGAGCATCGTGACGACCTCGTGGCGGGGCTGAGGAGGGCCGGCAAATGAAGGACAAGCGATTCCGCTCGAAAAAATACACCAACTGGGTGAAGTCCCGCCCGTGCGTGTTCTGCGGCATTTCGCCATGTGACGCACATCACGTTATTGGCCTTGGGTGGGGCTTGTCTGGGATGGGCCTCAAAGCACCATGCTCGTTCACCATGCCGCTGTGCCGCTATCACCATGACGCCGTGCATCGCTCGCCGGGGCTGCAATCACAGCAGCCGACCTGGCTGCGCTGGACGATCCGCGCGGCGCTGGCTGAGGACTTTGACACCGAGACGCGCGAGGAGCTGACCCATGCCCTTGCGTTCCTTGAGGCACAGGAGGCAGAGGCATGAGCGTTTGCATGACATGCGGCGGGGTGGATGGTCACGGCTTTGGCTGTGATGAGGCGTGGGCCGAGGAGCGCGCCGACGTGCTGGGGCAGAACGGCAACGATGGCCAGCACTATGACGCCGTTGACCGCCCCGAGCACTACCAGAGCGAAGCCGGCATCGAGTGCATCGACGCCATTCGCGCCGCCCTGGGCCTCGAGGGATTCGTGGCGCACTGCCGGGGCACGGCTCTCAAGTACGCCTGGCGCTCGGGCAAGAAGGCCGCCCATGCCGAGGATCTACGGAAGGGGGCTTGGTACTTGACCAAGGCCGCCGAGGCACTGGAGGACGAGCAATGAACGCATACGAGCACGCTGTCGATGATGAACTGATTGTGGCGCATCTCGGCGTGACGGTTCCCGGCGACGATTACGAGACCGCAAGGAAGAAGCTCCAGCAGCTCATCGACTGGCATATCACCGTGGCGACTGACCCGCGCGTCAACGGAGGGTATCGGCTGGTCAAGGTTGAGGAGGACGAACCATGCAAATGATCAGCAGCGCAGCAGGCACCCGGCTGGCTCGCGCCAAGGTGGCGCTAGACAAGCTGCATGACCGTGGCCCGCACGACCTCGATGCCGACGACGCCTGGGATGAGTACGTCAACGCAGCCGAGGACCTGGCCGATGAGCTGGTGGCGCAAGGCTTCCACGCCCTGGATGGGGCAGAGAAATGACGGCTTTAGCGTACTTCCTTATAGGCATGGTTGTTGGCTGTTTCATGGCGTATGCGGCTGGAGATGGCCTGGAGTCAGAGCCGGTCGCTGCTGGACTCATGGGGCTCGTCGCTTGGCCGCTGGTGCTTCTCATAGTCGTTGTGGCTCTGCCTTTTCTGCCCCTGCTGTGGCTTTTCGGCAAGTTAGGTGAAGCGGGGGGCGAGCGATGAGCAAGACGAGTCGCACCAAGGGAGCCGCAGGGGAGCGCGAACTGGCCGCCCTGCTCGGCGAGCGGTTGGGGCTCAGTCTCCGCCGCCGCCTTGCGCAGTACCAGGCCGGCGGGCACGACCTCGAGGGATGGGACGGCGTGCATATCGAGGTGAAGCGCTACAAGGCCGCCAGCCAGGGGCAGGTGGCCGGCTGGTGGCAGCAGACGCTCGAGCAGTGCGCAGGCGGTGAGACGCCGCTGCTGGCATACCGTGCCGACCAGCAGGCGTGGCGCTTCGTGCTTCGCCCCTGCGATTGGGGCGGCCCGACGCCAGAGCCGGCAGAGGTCGACATCGACGGGCTGTGCGCCTGGGTGCGCAGCGGGCAGCAATTGACCATGGAGGTCAGCGAATGAAGCGTATCGCGTATTGGGCGACTCTCACCGTGCTGGCCGGGGCCATCACGCTCGGGCTGTCAGCCATTGGCGAGCCGCAATCGGCATGGTTTGTCTGCGACCTCATGGGTGTGGAGGTGTGCGGGTGACCGACAAGCAAGCCGAGAAGCCGCATATCAGCAGAGCCAAGAGAGGCGGATGGAAGTGCGTCGGGGCGCACATCATCTGCTACAGCAGCAACGTGTATGAGGCGTGGGCCGGATGGGCGGGCGTGCCTGTGGATCGTCCGTATGAGCCAGAAAAGCGCAGCCGCCGGGAGGACGCATGAAGTGGCACAAGCGCAGCGAGACGAGTATCGGATGCGGCGACTGGATCATCTGCCGTACCCGGCACAGCGGAGTGGATATGTACACGCTGCATCGCGGACAGGACGTGGTGGGGTTTTACGAAAAATCTGCGGAAGCAAAGAAATCGGCTGAGTGCGGAGGAGGAGAGCTGTGGGCGAACTCGCGTGGGGAGTATTGAGAGAGCTTCTGGACTATGACGCAGGCTCAGGGATTTTTACTTGGCGTCAGCGAGATCGCAGCTGGTTTAAGTCCGACAAATCGTGCCAGCTATGGAACGCGCGAGATTCGGGAAAGCGAGCCGGCTGCATCCAGCGCAGGAAAAGAAACGGCTATCGTTCTCGCCATATAAGGCTGCTAGGAAAAAGCTATATGGAACATCGCTTGGCTTGGATGTGGATGATGGGAGAGATGCCAAAAGGACAGATAGACCATATAAACCGGGATGCTACAGACAATCGATGGTCAAATCTAAAACAATCAACATGCGATGAGAATTCCAAAAATCACTCAATGCGGGCGAATAACTCGTCTGGCGTTACAGGCGTGTATTGGAAGACGGATGCGGGAAAGTGGTGTGCGGTTTGCGGGCTTGGCGGGAAGTCTCACCACCTCGGGTATTTTGACGACATTGAAGAAGCTGCAAAAGTTGTCACTGAGTTTCGATGCCGGCATGGGTTTTCTCCTGGCCACGGGGTTCGCCTAGCCCATTACCACAATCAGGACGACACGGCAGCACAGGCAAAGGCAGCGGCAGCCAAGGAGGACTCATGAGCGAGCGACTCAAGATTGCAACCGACCCCAAGATTGCATGGGCGATGGCGATGGATAGCGGCGTCCGGTCGCAGATGGGGCCGATCCTCGAGGATCTTCGCAACGGCGGGGGCATTCAGTACACCGTAAAGGGTGGGGAAGGCGCCTCGCATGGCGCTGACTACGCCCCCATCTATGCCCGCATTGCGCAGATGGAGCGGGAGCGTCCCGAGCTGGCCGCAGTGGGGCACGTGCTTTGTCATCCCGATATTGAGCGCGGCAACGCCTGGCTAGACGAGGCGGCGGACGCGGTGCATGGGGTTGCGGTCGGCATGATCCCGAATTGGAGCGATGGTCGAGCGTGGAAGCCTGCGAAGAAGACGCGTGTCGTGTATTTGGTGCGCGTGGCGATGATGGAGCGCCGCCTTAACCTGAGCAATGACCGCCCAGCCTGGCCGCCAGAGAGGATCGGCGAGATGATGGCCGACTGGTATGGCGTGTCGATCACTACCCGCGACTGGTCACGCGACTGGATGCCGACATGGGCGGTAATCCATGCTGCTATCAACCAGATGGAGGCTGACGCGGTAGAGCCTGTCAGCGATGTGATCGGCGAGATGATCCAGAAAAGCCGCCGCGCTGCATGAGATGAATTCACGCGCCTATCATGCAGAAGTGAAAAGCATTTGATTTTCCGCGCCCGCCATGCTACCTTATTTGTAGGCTGGCGGTGCTTCGCACTAAACAGCCCATCCATTCGAAGCCCTGCCCATCCGGCGGGGCTTTCGCGTTTATGCCGCCCTGCGGGCCTGTTCCCCCGCCATAGACCGGGCGGCACCCTGTCCCCGTGCCCTCCCGCACTTGGCCCCTGACTAGCGGGCCTTTTTTATTCGCTGAGGTGAACTCATGAAGCTGTCGGAGAACTTCGCCCGCCATGAGTTCGCCTGCTCGTGCGGCTGCGGCTTTGACACTATCGACGCCGCCACGCTTGAAGTGCTGGAGGAGGTGCGCCGCTATTTTGGCCGCCCCGTGATCGTCACCAGCGGGGCGCGATGCCGTGAGTACAACGCCAGTGTTGGGGGCGTGCCGGAGAGCCAGCATATTCTAGGCCGCGCTGCTGACATCAAGGTGCAAGACCATCCTCCGATGGCTGTCGCTGATTTCATTGCAGAGAGATTTCCGAGTGCGAGCATCGGGCGATACATCACTTTCACACACGTCGACACCCGCTCCGATGGGCCGGCTCGCTGGGGGAGTCATGGCTGACCCACGAGACCCTGATGTCTGGGAGATGATCTTCACGCAGACGCCGACGTTTCTGCGCTGGTTGCTCGGCATCCTGACCCTCGGACTGTTTACGTTGGCAAGCGTCCTGTACCGCTGGCACCGGGCCGACATGAAAGAGATGCACGAGCGCATGGACAGGATGGACTCGCTCGCCAACCGCAGGCACGACGAAACCAACCGCCTGCTTTTGCAGATCGCCTCGAACACGCGGAAGGACCAGTCATGAAAGCCATCATCGCCGTATCGTTGCTCGCACTGCTCACCGCCTGCGGCATGACACCCTCGTCATCCCCGATTGCGGGTGACGGCTATCAGTTCGGCGACCTGACTGATCGCGTGCTGACGCTACAGGCCCGCTACTGCGCAGAGACTGACCCACGCCGGAGGGCAGTTCGACTGGCGGCTCTCCGTGCTGCCGGTGTGCCTGTGCCTGCAAGTGGTGCGTGTACCGACATCCTCGCGCTGATCCCCGAGCCCGCACTCGATGTGGACGTGGAGCAAGCCGAGACCGACCAGCGCCGATTCGAGGGCCTGAGCGATGCAGATACAGATACCGCACCGGCTGCTGACGACTCGCGCCCCGAGTGACGCGCCCTCGCCATGGCTGGACAGTGGCCGCCCTCGCTGGATGGTCGCCTCCCCCTGGGTGGTGATCGCTGACGGCAAGCGCTTCGAGATCCCCGCCGGCTTCATCTTTGACGGCTCATCAATCCCGCGCCTGCTGTGGTGGCTGTTCCCGCCTGGCTATACGCCTGCATGGGAGGCGGCCTGTTTCCACGACTGGTGCTATGCCTTCGCCTATCGCGATGTAAGCAAGGCGTTCGCAGACGATGCCCTGCGGGACATCATGACCAAGCAGGGGGCCGCGCCATGGGTCGCTCGACTGTTCCACGTCGCCGTCTCCAAGTTTGGTCGCGGCGGCTGGTAGGGCACAGCCTGCTGGCCCTGCTGGCTGCAAACCTGCTGGTCGGGCTCATCTGGCATCGAGGCAAGCAATGACCGCACGACAGAAGGCCGCCCAAGGCATGAAGGCCAACGCCGACAACGGCTCGCTAACGCTGGTTGCTGTGGTGGCATGGGCCGCTGCCGAGTATGGCGGCGTGCAGCTCCCGCCCGGTATCAGCGAGATGGTCGCGGGCTGGGTGGTGATGCTTGGGACGAGACTCAAGGGGGCGCTGTGATGGCGAAGTTCCGTGGTGAGCGCCCCGCGAGCCCTGCCAGTGGCAGAGGTGCGGACTGGGGCGTTCAGCCAATGCGCTCAATGCTCAATCCAATGCGCAGCGAGCATTAACATCCAGCCGCAGGTGGAGGTGATCCCCTCTGGCTACTCAAGGGCGTGCGCCGCGAGGCGATAGGTCATCACTAGCGCCGACAGAAAGCTGCCGGCGTGCCTAAATTGAGAAGGTGGTGTGGTAAAATAAAACGAGCCCCAGGGGGGTGCGCTAACACCGCCCTGAGGCTCTAACCACGAGCAATGTAGGAGATTGCCCATGGCTGCCGCCAAGCATACCAGCGCCCACGTTTGTCGTCACTGCGAAAACGAATTCCACGGGCGAAAGCGCAAATACTGCACTCCAGATTGCCAACAGCAGGCCGCCTACCAGCGCAAGGTAAAACGTGGCATCAAGGGCGCGACTGGCCGCTCCAGACGTGTCCCGCGCCCCATCATTAATGGCCGCCGGGTGTGCCTTGATTGCAACAGGGGCCTGCCTATGGCGTCTTTCCCCGAATGCCGTACAGCGAAAAGCGGGAGGAGGGGCGTGTGCCGCGGATGCTGGCGCGTCTACTCCAGGGTGAAGCGCCAGGCTGAGAAGGCAATCAGTCTGTCAGTCGACAGGGAGATGCGCGCCGCTCTGAACAGACGGGGCGGGTCCAGCAAGATCGAAAGGCTATGCGGCTATTCAGTCGCTGAGCTGAGATTCCATCTTGAGCGTCAATTCACCCGGGGGATGTCCTGGGAGAACTTCGATCAGATCCACATCGATCACATCATACCGCGGGCCTCGTTCAATCTCAGCGATGAGAGGGATTGGCGCGCCTGCTGGGCGTTGACCAACCTCCAGCCGCGATGGGCCCGGGATAACCAGTCGAAGGCCGCCAGGCGACTCTCGCTCCTGTGAAAAACGCGGGTCCTTCTGGAGCCCCTAACCCCCGTCCACGGGGCGCTGAGACCCCGGATTTCGACAATTTTTCGCCCCTCCTGGGCCACCACCACCACCCGCCGCCATGCCGCGCCGTTGCTGATTTCGGCGCTGCTGATGGTGGGGAATCGCGGACGCATCGAATGTGGCAGAGATCAATCGCCTGGAAGAGGCCTACAACTGGAACATCACCAGGCTAGCTGACGCATTCGACCTCGACCGGGGGACGGTGCGCCGTCGCCTACGGGAAGCTGGCGTCGTGCCGGCGGGTTCTCGCAATGGGGCCAACGTCTACGCCCTGCGTGATGCTGCACCGGCATTGTTCGGCAACACCGTCAGCCATGCTGGAGCGGAGCCGGACGAGCTTTCCCCGCAAGATCGCAAGGCGTGGTTCCAGTCGGAAAACGAGCGCATCAAGTACGAGCAGGAGATGCGAAGCCTGGTGCCTGCCGAAGAGGCCCACCGCGAGATGAGCCGGCTGGCCAAGGCGGTCGCGAGTGGACTGGACAGCCTGGCCGACATGCTCGAGCGGGATGCCGGCCTGCCGCCGGAAGCCATCGACCTGGTGGAGGCCACCACCGACGCCCTGCGCGAGCAGATGTACCAGGCGATCATCGACGACGACGGCGAGGAGCTGGCCGATGGGTAGCACCGCCAGCGCCGCCGCCATCCGCCGCGATGTCGCCGAACTGATCCGCCCGCCGCGCCGCATCCGGGCCAGCCAGGCCGCTGCCGAGCGGATGAAGGTGGTGGGCGGTGACGGCACGGTGCGCGACTGGAGTCCCGAGGCCACGCCCTACATGGTCGAGCCGCTCGACTGCATGGGCCTGCGCAAGTACGACGCGGTGATCTTCGTCGGCCCCGCGCGGACCGGCAAGACCAATGCCCTGGTCGATGGCTTCGTCGCCTACAAGATCGACTGCGACCCCGGCGACGGCCTGATCATCCAGATCAGCGAGGACAAGGCCCGCGAGTTCAGCAAGAAGCGCATCGACCGCATGCTGCAGCACTCGCCGGCGCTGGCCGCCCGGCTCAGCCCTCGCGGCCACGACAACAACGTGCACGACAAGACGTTTCGGGCCGGCAACTACCTCGGCATTAAGTGGCCATCGAAGAACGTGATGGCGTCGAGCGACTACCAGTTCGTGCTGATCACCGACTTCGACCGCCTGGGCGACGACATCGATGGCGAGGGCGACCCCTTCACCCTGGCCAGCAAGCGCACGCAGACCTTCGGCTCCACCGGCATGACGCTCGCCGAGAGCTCGCCGGGGCGCGAGATCACCGATCCCGACTGGCGCCGCCCCGACGATGCGCCGCACATGGCGCCGCCGACCACCGGCATTCTGGATCTCTACAACCAGGGCGACCGCCGCCTGCTCTACTGGCAGTGCCCCGAGTCGGCCTGCCGGCGCTGGTTCACGCCGACCATGGACCACTTCAACCAGGCCAGCGCCCGCGTGTTCTGTCCGCACTGCGCCACCGAGATCGACCCCAAGGCCAAGCGCGCCTTGAATCTGGCCGGGCGCTGGGTGCCGGAGGGCTGCGAGCTGACCCTCGAGGGCGAGCTGATCGGCACGCCGCGTCAGACGCGGATCGCCTCGTTCTGGATGGAAGGCCCGAGCGCCGCCTTCCAGAGCTGGGCGAGCCTCGCCGAGAAGCTCAAGCGCGCCGAGGAGACCTTCGAGACCACCGGATCTCAGGAAACGCTGAAGACCGTCATCAATACCGACTGGGGCCGGCCTTACCTGCACCGTCGCAGCGAGGTGCAGCGTTCCAGCCAGCAGCTCATGGACCGCGCCGAGCAGACCGAACGGCGCACCGTGCCGCATGGCGTGCGCTTCCTCACCGCCACCGTCGACGTGCAGGGCGGCAAGCATCGCCGCTTCGTGGTGCAGATTCACGGCTGGGGCGTGCAGCGCGAGAAGTGGATCATCGACCGCTTCAACATCAAGGAAGACCGCGGCCCGGACAACGACCAGCCGCCGCGCCAGATCAGCCCGGCCACCCAACCAGAGGACTGGGACCTGCTGACCCGCGACGTGCTCAAGCGCTCCTATCGCCTCGCCGATGGCAGAGGCCGGCGCATGCCGATCCTCGCCGTGGCCGTCGACACCGGCGGCGAGAAGGGCGACGACGGCGAGTCAGTCACCAGCCAGGCCTACGACTGGTTCCGCCGGCTGCGCAAGGATGGCCTGCAGTCTCGCGCCTACCTGGTCAAGGGCGGCAGCAGCCGGACAGCCAATCGCGTCACCAAGAGCTGGCCCGACAACACCGGCCGCAAGAGCCGCAAGAGCCGCGCCCGCGGCGACGTGCCGCTCTACATCCTCGGCACCGATCTGCTCAAGGACGCCGTGGCCGCGATGATGGATCGCGACAACCCCGGCGCCGGCTACATGCACGTGCCCAGCTGGCTCGGCCGCTGGTGGTACGACGAGCTGACCTACGAGGTCCGCGACCCGGCCACCGGCAAGTGGAGCCGCCCCGGCAAGCGCCCGAACGAGGCGTTCGACCTGCTGGCCTACGACTCGGCGCTGGGCATCATCCTCGGTATCGAGAAGATCGACTGGGCCGCGCCGCCGCCCTGGGCCACCGACTGGGACGAAAACATTCTCGTCTTCGATCCGGAGGCTGGCCAACGACCCGCCGAGCCCGCCTACAAGCACGAGCAGGCACCGCCCAAGAAGCGCCGCCGCAAGGTGGCCAAGCCCCGAATCTAGGAGGTCCGCATGGCCTACACGACCGACGACCTCGCCAAGGTACGCCAGGCGATCCTCGACCTGGCCAGCGGCAACCGGGCGACGATGGTCACCAAGGACGGCCGTACCGTCCAGTACGCTCGCGCCGACATCGACAAGTTGCGCGCCCTGGAGCGCACCATCGCCGCCGACCTGCAGCCGACCACCGGCCGCCGTTCGCGTACCCGTTACACCGTGACCAGCAAGGGGCTGTGACATGACCGTGAGCACCAAGCCCCGCATCCGCTATCGCGGCAACCAGGTGGTGCGCGCCCAGTACGAGGGCGCGAGCACCAAGCGACGCATGGCCGGCAAGGGCACCACCGTCACCGGGCCGAATGCGCCCATCGAGCGCAACCTGGCGACGCTGGTGGCGCGCAGCCACAACGCCATCCGCAACAACGCCTATGCCGCCGCGGCCAAGGAGAAGTACATCAGCAACCTGGTCGGCACCGGCATCAAGCCGCAGTGGGGCGACGCCACCATCCAGGCGCTGTGGGACCAGTGGGCCGGCGAGTGCGATGCCGATGGCGTCGACAACTTCTACGGCCTGCAGAGCCTGGCCGCCGGCTCGCAGTTCGAGGCCGGCGAGGCGCTGGCGCGCATCCGCTACCGGCGCACCAGCGATGGCCTGTCCGTGCCCATGCAGCTGCAGGTGATCGAGCCCGAGCACCTCGACCCGACCTACAGCCAGGCTTATGGCGGCAGGCTGATCAAGATGGGCATCGAGTTCAACGGCATCGGCCAGCGCAGCGCCTATCACCTGTGGCGCTTCCATCCGCACGAGCGGCTGACCAGCGAGATCAACGAGCGCGTGCCGGTGCCGGCCGACAACGTCGTGCACATGTACCGCCGCGGCCGACCCGGCCAGCTGCGCGGCGTGCCCGAGCTGACCAGTGTCATCGTGCGGCTCTACGAGATCGACGAGATGCAGGACGCCACCCTGGCCCGTCAGAAGCTGGCGCAGCTGTTCGGGGCCTTCGTCCACCGCAAGACCAGCCACGATCCCGAGGACGACGGCCCGACCTTCGGCGAGCTGGTGAGCATGCCCGGCGACGCCGAGCCGCTCGACGAGTTCACCCCCGGCGGCATCCACTACCTGGAGGACGACGAGCAGGTGACGTTCAGCTCTCCGCCCGACATCCAGAGCCAATACACCGAATGGCTGCGCACCGAGCTGCTGGCCGTGGCCGCGGGCGCCGGCATCACCTACGAGCAGCTGACCGGTGATTTGAAAGGGGTTAACTACTCCAGCATCCGCGCCGGCCTGCTCGAGTTCCGCCGCCGCGCCGAATCGCTGCAGGCCATGCTGCTGGTGCATCAGTGGTGCCGCCGCATCGCCGCCAAGTGGCTCGACGTGGCCGTGACCTCCGGCGCCCTGAGCCTGCCCAACTACTGGCGCAACCGGGCGGCGTATCTGGCCATCGACTGGATCGCCCCGAAGTGGAGCTGGGTGGACCCGCTCAAGGAATCCACCGCCGACCTGCTCGAAGTGCGCGCCGGCTTCAAACCGCGCAGCGAAGCCGCCGGCGAGCGTGGCTGGTCCCTCGAACAGCTCGACGCCGAGATCGACAAGGGCCACCAGAGCGCCGACCGCTACGGCCTGTTGCTCGACAGCGACCCCCGCCACATGGCCAAGAACGGCAGCCTGCACCAGGCCCTTGTGGCCCTGGCCAACACCGACGAAGAGGACTGACCTCATGAAATGGTTTACCGCCAAGGCCCAAGCGGACAATCCGCGCGCGGCCCACGTCGTCATCGACAAGCCCATCGGCTCCGACTGGGCGCCGGACTGGATCGCCGATTTCACCGGCGAGCAGCCGGCCCGCGAGTTCATCGCCGAGATCGACGCCCTGGGCGAGCTGGACGAGATCACCCTGGAGCTGAACAGCCCCGGCGGCGATGTCGCCTCCGGCGTGCGGATCATGAACTACCTGATCAACCACCAGGCCAAGGTCCACGTCCGCGTGACCGGCATGGCGGCCAGTATCGCGACCGTCATCATGATGGCCGGCGACACCCGCACCATGGGCGTCGGCACCACCATCATGACCCACCGGGCCAGTTCGCTGATGGTCGGCTTCTTCAATGCCCAGGAGATGGCCGAGACCGCCGCCAATCTCTCCAAATTCGACGACGCCCTGGTGGATGCCTACGTGGCCGCCACCGGCAAGAGCGCCGAGGAGATCAACGGCCTGCTGGACCAGGGCGACACCATCATGGGTGCCGACGAGGCCATCGAGTGGGGCTTCGCCACCGACAAGGACGCCAAGCTAGCCGCCGTGGCCAGCGCCGACATCGCGCCTTACCTGCGCCAACTCAAGCAAGAGGGCGAACTGGTCAACCTGCGCGCTCAGGTGGCTGCCACGTTCGAGCCCACCGCCATGACCGCCGCCGATGCGCTGGCGCTGGCCTTCGACCTGACGCCCGAGCAGGCCGAGGCACAGGCCGCCGACCTGGGCGACCAGATCCTCGCGCTGCGTCAGCAGGCGCCGGCCGATGATGATCTTGAGCCCTTCAACCTCGTCGCCAGCGCGCTGATGCTTGATCCGGCCGAAGCGCGCGCCAACCCTCAGCAGGTGGTCGACACCCTCAAGGACCTGCGCAAGAACGGCAGCTTCTCCGCCGCCGACCTCACCGCCGAGGTCGAGCGAGAGCGCGCCCGCGTCTCCGCCATCGTCAAAGCCTGCCAGACCACCGGCCAGGCCCAGCTGCTCGACAAGCTGATCGAGAACGGCATGGCCGAAGAGCAGGCCTCTGAGTACATCTACGACGTGGCCGCCGCCAGCGGCAACCGTCACAGCATCCACAACGCGCACTCCCCGGAAGGCGGGCACAAGCCCGGCATCGACTACGCCGCGATCTACGCCCGCCAGAACCGCACCAAGGCCACCGCCTGACCGGCCGGCCTGACCCCGCGCCCCGGCGCACCCGAAAACGCCACTGAAGGAGATTCCCCATGGCGAGCTTCACCGAAGGCCGGCACACCGGCGAGCACATCGTTTCCGAGGCCAACGGCGCCCGCTCTCGCGAGCAAGGCACCCTGGCGGCCGGCGACCTGCCGGCTGGCACCGTGCTGGCGCTGAATGGCGACGGCGACTACGTCCAGCTGGCGCCCGGCGCCAGTGACGGCACCGAGACCGCCAAGGCCGTGCTGTATGGCGCCGTGGATGCCTCCAGCGCCGCCCAGCCCTGCACCGTGCATGTGCGCGCCTGCGAGGTGCAGGAGGATGCCCTGGGCCTGCCGGACGGCATCACCGAGGGCCAGACCACCACGGCCATGAATGACCTGATCGGCGTCGGCATCATCCCGCGCTGATCGCGCCCCTCACCTGACCATCGAGTGCCCACGGCCCCTGTGAGGGCTGGGCGACTGACTCATACCGTATAGGAGCCTTTCCATGGGCATCTTCGATTCCGACCCGTTCACTATGTCGAGCCTGACCGCCTCCATCAACGAGGTGACCTACACGCCCAGCCAGATCGGCAGCCTGGGGCTGTTCGAGGCTGATGGGGTTTCGACTACCAGCATGGTCATCGAGAAGGATGGCGACACCCTCGGCCTGGTCGAGAACAAGCCGCGCGGCGCCCCCGGCACCGTGGTCGGCGCCAACAAGCGCACCGGCGTCTCCTTCCAAGCCGCCCACCTTATCGCCACCGCCAACGTGATGGCCGACGAGGTGCAGAACGTCCGCGCCTTCGGCAGCGAAGACAGCGAGCAGGCCGTGCAGGCCGTGGTCAATGCCCGCCTGGCCAAGATGGCGCGGCGCATCGACCTGACCCACGAGCACCACCGCCTCGGCGCCATCATGGGTCAGGTGCTGGACAGCGATGGCACCACCGTCATCTACGACCTGTTCAACGCCTTCGGCGTGACCCAGCAGACCGTGGCCATGGCCATGGACACCGCCACCACGGACATCCAGGGCAAGGCGCTGGACATCCACGAGAAGGTGGAAGACGCCCTGGGTGGGCTCTCCTACACCGGCATCACCGTGCTGTGCGGCAAGTCGTTCTGGCGCAAGCTGATCAGCCACAAGGCCGTGAAGGACGCCTATGCCCGCTATCAGGACGGCGCCCGCCTGCGCGACGACCCGCGTGACGGCTTCATGTTCGGCGGCATTTTCTGGGAGCGCTACCGCGGCGGCGGCGCCGTCAAGGTCGCCGACACCGAGGCCTATGCCGTTCCCGAGGGCGTGATGGATCTGTTCATCACCCGCTTCGCCCCGGCCGACTATATGGGTGCCGTCAACACCCTGGGCCTGCCGTTCTACTCCAGCTCCGCCATGCTGGACCACGACAAGGGCGTGAGCCTCGAGGCGCAGTCCAATCCGGCGCATCTCTGCACCCGGCCCAAAGCCTGCATCAAGCTCACCGAGAACACCTGATAGGTAACTCGTCATGAGCTTCAGCGACCACGCCGACCGCCTCGATGAGGCGGTCATGCAACACCTGGCCGACACCCATTCGGCCACTTACACCCCGGCCACCGGCGACCCGACCACGATTCCCGTGATGGTGGATCGTGATGTCGAGCGCACGGTGCCTGGCATGCAGGGCGTCGTGATGGAACGGCGCACCGAGCTTGCCGCCTACGCGGCCGATCTGCCCAACGCCAAGCGCGGCGAGACGGTCACCGTAGGCACCGAGACCTGGCGCCTGGTCACCAAGGAATCCGACGACGGCGCCTTCGTCACCTGGATCGTCAAGCCCGACCGCTGATCCCAAGAGCAGGAGGCCGCCATGGCCACCCCAAAAGGTTTCAACATCACGGTTGATAAGGCCGATGTTAAGCGCATCTACGACGACCTGGCCTACATCAAGAATGGCGCCCCACGCGCCATGTCCCGGGCGATCAACCACACCATCGGCGTAGTGCGCACTGAGGCGGCCTCGAAGATAGCAGGCAAGGGTGGCCTCTATGCCTACAAGGTCGCCTACATCAAGGAGAAGCTGAAGCCGGACAACGCCAACGTCAACAAGCTGACCGGCTCGATCAAGACGCCTTGGCGCGGCACCTTGCTGACGCGTTTCCCGCATCGGGAATTGAAGCAGGGGATCAGCGTCAAGGTCATGAAGACGGGCGGCACGAAGAAAATGCCCGGCGCTTTCTTCATCGACCTGCACGGCAAGAAAAACCCTGATACCGGCGCTGTTGAGACCATCAAGGCCATCGCCTACCGCCCGAGCGACCCGAGCAAGGTCAACTGGCAACGCACCGGCCTGCGCATCGGCTACGGCCCTTCGCCGTCTCAGGCGTTCAAGAAGGTGCAGCCCGAGATGACATCGACGGGCGGCAATCGCCTAATGCAGCGACTTCAACACGAGGCTGGGCGTCTGCTCGACAAACAGTAAGGAGCCGAGATGGCCACCCCCATCCGCGAACAGATCCTCGAGGCGCTTAAGGCCAAGCTCTCCGGACTCGCCGCCTTCGATGGCCACGATGCCCAGCGGGCGAACAGCGAACTCGACATCGACAGCCTGCCAGCCATCTCACTGTGGGACGGATCTGACGCCAGCGTCGAGACCGATCAGCGCTATGGCGAGGTCACGGTGACCACGCAGGTCGGCGTCGAGACCGTGCATCAAGCCGATGCCGACTACGCGACGTGGAGCACCCAGGCGAACGCGGTGCTGGCCGAGCTGATCACTGCCGCGACCGGCGGCGACCGCACCCTCGGCGGGCTGGCCGATGACGTGCGCTACGCCGGCACCACCCTCTATTACCCCGAGCCGGGCAGCGACATCATCGGCGTCGACATCGTGCTCGAGGTGCGCTGGCGCCACGACCTCGGCGACCCCACGACCAACAGCATGGGCTAACCCCAGGAGACCGCCATGGCCACCCTTCAAGAGATGCGCAGCGAATCGCGCCCCTATCACACCGACGTGCGTTGGTTTCACTCGGAGACCGTGACCGACGCCACCTCCGAACCGCTGATCCTGCCCAGCCTGGGCCGTGATGTGGCCGTGGCCGTGAGCCCTGGCACGTCGGCGCGAGTGGAGTACACGCTCTCCAGCTATGCCGAGATCGAGGCTGATACCGCCACCTGGCACGCCTGGCCGCTCGGTGATGTGGCGGAGGACGCCCTGGATGCCGCGGATGGCGGCATCTCCGCCCTGCGCTTGGTCAGCACGGGCGCGAGCAACTGGGAGGTGACGGTATGAGCCTGTGGAAAGGCGGTCTGTGGGCCTCACAGCGGCGCTGGAGCAGGGCTCCGCTCAGCCTCGGACCCGGCCCGCAGATCCTGGCGTCTGGCGACGGCGCCGATGGCTGGTACGGCGAGGTGGCTACGGCGGACTTCTTCGCCGGCGATGAGCTGGCCTCGATCCTCGGCGTCACCGAAGGCACGGCCCAGGAGAGCGATGCTGGCTGGCTGAAATTCGCCAGTGCCGGCAAGGTGCTGTTTGTGGCCAAGCGCCCCTTCCGCCACTCGATCAGCTGGGATCATCTCTATAGCCGAGGCATCGTCTACGGCACCGACGACAACGGCGCCAACCCGCGTGGCACGCCGGTCAACCAGCGCACCACGGTCACGCTCAACGGCAACGAGTACATCGTGCGCTTGATGACGTGCGCCCATGCCGACCCCTTCGCCGAATCCGATCCACTGTTCTTCACCGCCGACATGTACCAGGGCGATTTCGGCGGCGGCTCCGAGTGGAATCGGCTGATCTATCGCGTGCATAACGCCGTGCCCAGCGATCCTGCTTTCGACGGCATGCGTGCCGAGCGCCACGGCGGCCCCCAGTCGGGCGAGAACTGGGCCAACTACACCGACAGTGACCTGGGCATCCTGGGCAACGGCCGGGCGTGCTGGGGGCAGGAGATGTCGGATAGCACCTCCTACCGTGTCCTTCGTGGCTTTGACGACGTTGCGGGCTTCTCTCGCATCTACGCGTTCTACACGGGTAGCATCTACGGGTGGAGGCCCTGCCTTGAGCTGGTGACTGATTAAAAGCCGCTCTATCCGTGCGGGTGGGGCAGTGTTGCGGTATAATAAGCACTGCGCCACTTTTGCGGAGATCTTGTATGAAGCGCTTTTACCATGGTGTAGGTTTCGACGACTCAGGGAAGCGAAATGCTATTTATAAAGGGAAGGCGCTCGTATGGGTAAACCCTGCGTTCCAGCGCTGGAAGAGCATGCTGAAGCGCTGCTATGGGCCATCGGGCATGAGTGACGATTCCTATATGGACACAATGGTGTGTGAGGAGTGGCACCGATTCTCTCGGTTCGAGCAGTGGATGTTGACTCAGCAGTGGGAAGGCATGGATTTGGATAAGGACTTCCTGTCACTGCATCGAAAAATCTACTCGCCAGCTACTTGCGCCTTCATCCCCAAGGGCGTGAACTACTTCCTGGGGAGTAGCCCCAAAAGGCGGGGAAGTTACCCGCTCGGCGTGAATTACGACAAGAGCCGAGAGAAGTACGCCGCCTATGTCAGTCTTGGCAACAAAAGCGTCGGACTTGGCCGGTTCAAGACTTCGGATGAGGCGCATCGCGCCTACCAAGAGGCGAAACTTCAGGCTGGGCATCGGCTGCTGGGGTCTCACGCAAACGACCTTGACCCTCGCATAGCGGTCGCTATGAGCGTCGTGCTCGACAGTCTTTCCGACGACATCGAAGGAGAGCGAGAAACTATCTCTCTTCATCCCATCAGGCTGTCGGGCATGTACAAGCGGCGGATAGCCGAACAGACAGCAGTGAGGACCGCATGATCCGCGATGACTTGACCCCGATGCAGTACCGCATCCGCTTCGTGGATGCCGGCGTGGTGCGCGTGCACTACGGCGACGACCGACACTACTACGAGCAGCTGGTCGCTCGCCATGGCCATCTCAACGACCTGCGCATCGAGCCCCTGGTGCTCACCGACGAGCAGCTGGCGCGCCTCGCGGAGATCCAGGGCGCCGGCCTTGGCGGCCATGACGCCGGCATCTATGTGCGCTACGCCACCACCGAGCGCGAGGACACCGGCCACTTCGATTCCGCCAAGCTGACGGATTACCGCCGCGATCAGGCCGAACCGGCCATCAAGGCCCAGCGCCAGGCCGCCGAGGCGCGGGGCGTCACGCTCAATGGCGTGCGCTATGACGGCGATCCGGGCAACCGGCAGGCCCTGAGCGAGGCCCTGCAGGCCGCCGACGACGACGGCCGCAGCGTCTTTGCCGCCTGGAAGGACAGCGACGGCCACTACCATGTCGATCACCCGGTAGCCGATGTGGAGGCCGCGCTACGCAAGATCGGCCAGCGCCGCTCCGCGCTGATCGCCCTGGAGGGGCAGTACGTCGCCCAGGTGGCCGCCGGCCAGGCGGATAGCCTGGCGCTGGATTGGTCCACCGACTACGACTGACGCCGCCCCTCGACATCTAACCCTTCCAGCCCGCCATCCGGCGGGCTTTTTCATGCCCGGCCGCCGGGCTTTCTCAGTGCAATAAGGAGAGCCAGACATGGCGATCACATCAAACCCGAAGCTCGAGTATGAGTCCGGCCAGGCCTTCCAGCCGTTCGAGGCGATGAGCGACTCGGGGGACGCGACTACCTTCGAGGCCTCATTCGCGCCGTGGTCCGGCCGCTCGGGCTTCGAGGCCACCGTGCTGCCGTTCGGCCTGGCGACCGGCGGGGCGATCACCCCCGACACCGGCAACGACAGCGTGGCCGTGGCGGCGCTGTCGGCCTACATGCCCGGCACCGCGGCCGCCAATGCGGACGGCCTGGCCAGCGTGTCCTCCGGCACCGTCAGCGTGACGCGCGCATCGGTGGATACCCACATCATCAACAGCATCACCGTGGATGCCTCCGGCTCATTCGCCGCGGTGCAGGGCAGCGAAGGCACGTCGTTCAGCGAGACCCGCGGCGCGGCCGGCGGCCCGCCGTTGATCCCGGTGGATTCCGTCGAGATCGGCCAGGTGCGCCTGTCCACCGCTGCCGCGGCGGTGGTGTCCTCCACCGAGATCTTCCAGGTCGTCAACGTGCACCAGGAGCGCTACGACCAGCCGGTGTGGACCGAAGACCCCACCAACGGCGAGATCACCTTCTCCGCGGCGCTGCCCAAGATCCACACCGGCACCGTGCCCAAGCAGGTGCATGTGCGCGGCTACACGCCCATCTTCGCCGAGATCCCCCGGGTCTCCGATTGGGTGCCGGCGGACGAGAGCAACACGGTCAACTCCACCGAG
>Ga0207414_1000090_pt1 | contig 43883 bp, 50 predicted proteins | sample PonA231FremontCA_2_FD_187269 | JGI IMG/M metagenome (GOLD analysis project Ga0207414, IMG submission 187269) | Marine sediment microbial community from Fremont, CA, USA - Pond A23 Sediment 1 (SPAdes) | ecosystem: Environmental > Aquatic > Marine > Unclassified | place: USA: Fremont, California...
CTCGGGGAAGCCCCGGCGGACCGGCTCCAGTGTCAGCATGATGTCCTCGAAGGTGAGGATCAGAGTGAGTACGGTGGCCCCGAAGACGGTACCGGAGAGTCCGAACCCTTCTATCACGACCTCGGATCCGCCCTCGAGGAGCATGGCCGAAAAGACGATGCCGATGAGTGCCAGGATCGAGAGCAAAAGCCACACGATCCCGGAGTCCGCGAGGTCGCCGAGGATCCGCTCCTCGGCGATCTCCTTGAGCGTGTCAGAACGCGTCGCAGTCCCGCCGTCCGAACGGAGCTGTTTTCCGAGTTCCGAATCCCGGAACACCGGCACGTCGCGCTGGCGCTCTCGGAGAATAAAGTAGCCGAACGCGAAAACAAAAAACAGGGTTAGGACGACCCCGTGAACAGCCGTCAGCGTCCCGAGCAGAACAAAGGGAACGAGGATGAGTGGTCCGAGGCCGAAAATGGCGATGTAGTCCTTCGGCAGGTCGACCGGGAACGGTTCGACGACCGCCGCGAGCGCGAGCGTTACACCGATAATTGCCAGGCCCGTCCCGAGTGCCGATCCGAGCGCGGCCTCCTCCAGTCCGCCGGACGAGAGGACGAGCGCGAGGATCGTGTCGTCGAACTCGAAGCCGGTGAAGATGATCGCGAGCGCGAACAGCGACATCTTCAGGTTGAGCGAGGCCCGCGTGAGGTAGCTGATGAGTTTTTCCGTAGACGCCGTCAGGAGTACGACGCCGACGATCAACACGATCACCGCCCCGATGGTGCCCTGTGCCTCGATGAAGCTCTCGATTGCGCCCTCAATGCCGCCTTCGTCTTCCTCGCCCGCTTCACCGGTCTCGTCGCCGCCCCCTGCTTCCTGTGCGTCGACGCTCCCGATCGGCCCGTCGATACCGACGCCGCCGGCGAGCGCCGGGGCGAGCGGCAGCGCGGCGAGGAGTACGACCAACAACACGGCGAGGCCAACCCGTCGTTTTTCGACCATGGCCCTTCGTTCTGCATCGACTATCATGTATGTTGGCACGCCTGTAGAATCGTCCTACGAACTTCTATACACGGACCCCGATCGCACGCCAAACGCCTCGGTGCGGGCGGGCCTTTTATATCCGTTCGAGCGGAACAAAGTAGCGATGCGGACCGAGGCGTTCTGGACGTTGGACGATGACGACGAGCGTCTCGCGGCGGATCTCGGACTCGGCCTCGGGGCCGAACCGGCGCAGGTGCTCACGTACCTCCTCCGGCGTGACACCGACGACCGGATCGAGGACCCGCGCGCGAGGGTGCTTGAGATCCGCGTCGGGACCGGACTCGGGCGACAGCCGGTCATCGACGCACTTTCGACGCTCGCCGAGCGCGGGTTGGTGGTCGAGTCCACCCTCGACAGCGAACAGGGTCGGCCGCCGAAGGCGTGGTCGGCCGAGGTGACGACCGAAACGGCAATGCGTTGCGCCTACGAGAGCCGGGCCGACCGACTCGTGTCGGCGCTATCTGCCGACGTCGAGACCGGAACCGCCAGGGAACCGTCCGAGGAACCGCTCCGCGTCGGATTCAACTGGCTGCCGAACGGCCTTCAGATTCCCTTTTACGCGGCGCGGACAGCAGACGCATACAGAACGGCCCAACTCGACGTTGAGTTCGTCCACCACCGCGGCTCGCGGGCCTCGCTGGAGGCCATCGCGGCGGGCGCGGTCGATGTCGGCGTGGTCGGGGCAGCGACGCTGACAAGCGCGATCGAGCGGGGCGTGGCGATCGAACCGCTCGCGGTGTTGTATCAGCGCGCGATGGCCGTTCTCTATACGACACGGGCGGCCTTCGGCGGAGCGTTGCGTGCGAGCGAACAGCTTCGCGGCCGGCGTATCGGGCTGTCCCCGAACACCGAGACGCGGCTCCTCGCGGAGGTGTTCATCTCACAGGCGGGCGTCGGAGATGACGTCGAGATACTCGAAACCGATGGCGAGGAGATCGAGGCGCTCCGGTCTGGGCGAGCCGACGTCGTCGCCGGCTCCGTTTCGGACCCCTGGCGGCTCGACGGCGAGGCCGAGGTCGAGACGCTCGCGATCGCCGAGCAGTTCCCGATATACGGCCCGGCGCTCGCGGTCGATCCCGGCGCGGTCGCACCCGATCGGCTCCGCCGGTTTCTCACGGGTACGATGCTCGGGTGGCGCGCCGGGCGGGCGGACCCGACGCCGGCGGCGAGACGCATCGCGGCGGCGAGCGACGCCGACCGCGACGAGATCGAGCGGACGTTCCGAACGGCGCTGTCCTCGTTCGCCGACAGCAAGGCCAGCAGGACCGATGGCTGGGGCGCCCACCGCGAGGACGATTGGGACCGGCTTCGGATCGCGCTGGCCCGAACCGGGAGGCTCGAAACGGCGTGATCGACTTCGATGGTGTCACCGTCGCCTTCGACACCGTCACGGCGGTCGAGGACGTCGACCTCGGCGTCGTCGTCGGTAACTCGGCGACGCTCCGGACGGCGTCGTATCCGTAGCTCGTCGTGGTCCGCGTGCCCCCGAAGATCGCTGTCGCGTATTGATCTATCTCGGACCCCGGACGGCCACCGCAGTGCCGAGTTGCTCCGCTCTGTCGACGCTGACCCTCATGAGACGTTTCTGCGTGTCCGGCTCCCTACGCCACCCTGAACGTCTTCGCCGGCCTGGAACAGTCGGTGATGCTGTCGGTTGCCGGCGCGGTCATCACGGAGTGGATCGTCGCCTCGAGCGGCCTCGCGCTGTAGGACCTGACGATCGGGGCCCAGCGGCTCGTCCGGCGACGGTTGCCGACACAGTAAGGCCGATTCTCACCCGAACCGCGCGCCGACCACCCGCCCGAGGAGCGCCGGAACGAGATAAAACAGGGGCCCGAGAGCCGACAGCGCGGCAAGTGCCGCTGTCCCCGCGCCCACCGCGGCCAGGACGGCACGCCGCCCGCATGACCGATCGCTTCCCGTCTCCACCCGCGCTTCCGACGCATTGCCCGACTCCGAACGGTCACCTGCGTACATGCGCCGAACGGCACGATCGCTTGGTAGTACTAGTATTAACAATATCGCTACAAACAGCCGTACTTTCGCGTCCGACCGACGAATGAAAGTGACGGTATCAGCCTTTACGTCCCGGCTGACGGGATGTTTTATATTATGTTCGCGCTTACACGGCAGTGATGAGCGTCGTCGACTCGTTCCGACAGCCGGAGTACACGGGCGAGAACCGCTGTGGACCGTGTACCGCCGTCAACCTCCTTCTCACAGTGGTGCTCTCGACCGCCGCCTGGATTCTCCTCACCCCGTGGGTCGCCGCTGGAACGTTCGCCGCCGGCGCCGCGAGCATCTACGTCCGCGGGTATCTCGTTCCCGGTACTCCGACGCTGACGAAGCGGTACCTCCCGGCGTCCGCCCTCCGAGCGTTTGGCAAGGAACCGGTCTCGGATCGCACTGTCCGGTCGGTTGCCGATGACGCCCCGAGCGAGCGGTGGCTCACCGCCGCGGGCGCGCTCGAAGGCGGGAATGGGAACGGAGGAAACAACGTTGAGGCGGAGCAGGATCGCCGTCCAACGCTCGCCGACCCCTTCGTCGAGCGGTGGGAGACGGCCCTAAACGACGTTCCGCCGGGTGCACCGACTGAGGCCGACCTGTGTGACGCGCTCGGCACCGAAGACGTTTCGAAGCACGCCGACACCGCGGCGGTGGTCGATGGCTCCCAGTCCGTCCGGTGGCTTTCCACGGCAGCGATGCGGGCCGATGTTGCCGCCGCCCGCGTGTTCGTGGCGACCGTCGAGGGGTGGGACGAGATCAAACCGGACAGACGGATCGGGCTGTTTCGGGACCTCAGACTATTTATCAACACCTGTCCCGACTGCGGCGGCCGGGTCGAACTTGCGGAGCGGACCGTCGACCCCTGCTGTGAACGCCCGCACACGCTGTTGGAGGCGCGCTGCTCGGCGTGTGAGGCAGCGCTGGCTGACGACGCCGTCCCTGGTACGGGCGACGATGTGCCGGCACGGATCCGGGCGATACGGGATTAAAATCGCCCCCAGGTGCTCCTAGCGACCTTCAGACGGGCTCCAAACGGGCTGGGGTTACAATCGGCCAACCACCGAGATCCGCGTCAACGCCTGCCCGTCGAGCCCTCGGTGGCTGATGCGGCCGTGCCCTTTGAAGTTTCCCCGGCTTTTTCCGCCGCCGGCCGCTCGGACGCCTCCTCGCTCGCCGCCTGTAGGACGAACGAGCGCTCCGGCGGCGGCGAGGCCTCGAAGCGGACGCGTTTTATAAGCCGGAAGTACTTGCGGTTCCCTCGGCGGTAGTGCTCTACGAGATCCGCATCCTCCAGAACTGTCAAGTGGTGGGCCGCGGTTTTGCCGTCCATGCCGACGGCCTCCGTGAGCTCCGAGACGTACATCGGTCCGTCGGTCAACTCGTGGATGATCTCCAACCGCTGGCTGCTGCCGAACACCTTGAACAGCGACATACTTCTTAACAGGTGCGCCGTCGATAAATAACTACCCTCGGTACCAGACAGTTCGGTGCATATAGTTAAACCTGATCGGAACAAATCAACCTATATGACGAAGAAAGTTGATTTTCCGAGCAACCAGCCGGGTGACATCGAGACGATCACCGATGGGTTCTTCGAGCGGGAAGTGTATCTTTCCGGCGAGGAGACCGCGTCGTTCCTTCGGACGCTCGCCGACGCTCTCGAGGACGACAGCGAAGTGACAATCCACGGCGACGACTGGGAGATCCCATTTAATTACGCTGAGCCGATCGAAGTCGAGGTGGAGTTCTCAAACCGCTCCGGGCGGGAACTTGAGGTCGAACTTGAGTTCGAGGAACCGGAAGACAACGGCAGCCTCTCGGCGGAGTAGGGGGGCGTTCACACGGGCGACGGCAGTATTTTATACACCCCTCCCCGAAGGAACGACCGTGCCCAGCCCGTGAGCCGTCCCACCCCCCTCAGGCCGTTCCGGTACGTCGTCGTAATTGGCTGTGCGGCCGCGATCCTCGCCGCCTCGGTTGTCGACCCCGGTGACGGTATGCCACGGATGGTTCTCGGGGTCGGGACCACCGTCTACCTCCATGTCGTCGCCTACGCCGGGTTGGCCACCGCGCTCGGCTACGCCGCCCGGTCGGTCGACCGGCGAACGCTTGCCGTCGTAGTGACAGTCGCGACAGTGTACGGCGCCGGGATCGAGATCCTCCAATGGCACATTCCCTACCGAACAACGTCGGCGGTGGACGCGGTAATAAACGCCGTCGGGTCGGCGTTCGGGGCGGGAGCGTGGCGGCTTCTCACCCGCCCTTCCGACATCGATGGCGACTGACGCTCCGACACGGATTTACGCGCCGACGGCGTATTCATATCAATGAGTCAGCCGACGCCGGAGGTCTACGAGTCGGGGCGAGGGATGGACGCCCACAACGAGGTGATGCGCGAGATCCGGGCGCGCAACGACAAGAGCTACGACCCGACGGAGCCGACGCGGGTGTGGCTTGACGAGGACAACACCCCCGATGGGGTTCGGAACTCCCTTACTATCATTTTGAACACCGGCGGCTGCCGGTGGGCGCGAGCCGGCGGCTGTACGATGTGTGGGTACGTCGCGGAAAGCGTCGAAGGCGGCACCGTCGCTCATGAGAACCTGATGACGCAGGTCGAGCACTGTCTAAAGCACGAAACCGATAACGCTGACGACCCGGCCGACCTGATCAAGATCTACACCTCCGGGTCGTTTCTGGACGAACGAGAAGTTCCTGCCGAGACCCGCGAGGCGATCGCCGAAACGTTTGGCGACCGCGAGCGGATGGTCGTCGAATCGCTGCCCGATTTCGTTGACCGGGAGAAGCTGGCCGCGTTCGTCGACCGAGGGCTCGCTGTCGACGTGGCGATCGGCCTCGAAACCGCGACTGACCGTGTTCGCCACGATGCCGTCAACAAGTACTTCGACTTCGCGGACTTCGAAGCGGCATGCGCCGAGGCGCGGGCCGCGGGTGCGAGCGTCAAGGCGTACCTACTGATGAAGCCCCCGTTCCTCGCGGAACCCGATGCCGTCGAAGACATGAAACGGTCCGTCCGCCGGTGTGGCTCCGTCGAGGGCTGTCACACCGTCTCGATGAACCCCTGCAACGTTCAGCGGCACACGATGGTCGAGGAGTTGTACCACGACGGCGGCTACCGGCCCCCGTGGCTGTGGTCGATCGCCGAGGTGCTTGAGGCGACTGCCGACGAAGATATCATCGTCGTCTCCGATCCCGTCGGGCACGGCTCCGACCGCGGCCCGCACAACTGTGGAGAGTGCGACGACCTCGTCCAGCGAGCGATCAAGGACTTCGACCTCCGGCAGGATCCCTCGGTGTTCGAGGAAGTCTCCTGTGAGTGTGAGTCGACGTGGGCGTACGTCATGCGCGAGGAGACGGCGTACAACCAGCCCCTGGTCCGGTAGCCGACTGGCACCCTCTGTCGTGTCCGGCCCCGTCGGGTCGATCCGCACTCAACTCCATCTTCCCCCCACATCGTCTCGACCGGATCTTACCGAGGCGTCTCGACGGGTCCAGTCAGCCAGTCGGATTCGGGGGATCCACCGCGCCTGCGGCGACTTCCACCCATCCTCGACGCCACCCATACGCCTCCGACGACCCCCCGTCCCCCTCGACACTCCCGATGAGCCGATCATAATGAATACGCGCCCGCCTGAGCCGATACCCCGACCGTCCGCCCGCCGTCGAGCCCGCGGCTTCACCCGGCGAGCGCGAGCGGGAGTCGCCAGATGAGCCGTTCGTCACCGCGAGATCGGGCGGTCAACGTCACGGACGGTGCCCTGCTCAAACCGCTCGTTGTCCTCTCGGTTCCGATCATCCTGACGAACGTGCTTCAGGTCGGCTACAACCTCGCCGACACGTTCTGGGTCGGTCGCCTCGGTCAACCGGCCGTCGCGGCGCTGTCGTTTTCGTGGGCTATCGTCTTCCTTGTTATCGCTCTCTCGCTCGGTTTCTCTGTGGCCGGAACCGTTCTCGTCGCCCAGAACAAGGGTGCGGGGCGGGTCGACCGCGTGGGCCGGGTGGCCGGCCAGACGATCACGGTCGTGTTAGGTGTCTCACTCGTCTTTTCGGTCGCTGGCTACGCGCTCGCGCCGACCCTTCTGGAACTCGTCGGGGCGGTGCCCGGTTCGCCCGAGCACCGACTGGCCGTGGCCTACACCCGCACGATGTTCATCGGTATCCCGTTCATCTTCGGATTCTTTGTCTTCCAGTCGCTGCTGCAGGGGTGGGGCGACACGCGGACGCCGCTGTATCTCATGGCCTTCGGCGTCGGGTTGAACGTCCTTATCGACCCGTTTTTTATCCTCGGATTCCAGGACAACGCGCTGTTTGCATGGTTCGGCGCGGACTCCCTGGAGACGACGCTATACGCGGCGACTGGGTTCTCGGGCCTCGGCATCCGAGGCGCGGCGCTGGCGACGATCTGCTCGCGGGGGATCGGCGCTGTCGTCGGCATTTACCTGCTGTTGTCGGGATCAGTCGGGATCGAACTCGTTCCCTCGGATTTCCGTCCGCGGTCGGATACAGTGCGCGATCTCGTTCGGATCGGCACGCCGGCCAGCGTCGAGATCTCGACGAGCGCGCTGAGCGTGACAATCCTGACCGCCCTCGTCGCCGTTGCCGGCTCTGATGCGGTCGCGGCCTACGGGATCGGCTCGCGGGTCACCTCAATCGTCGTGTTGCCGGCGCTCGGACTCGCTCGGGGGGTCGAAACCGTCGTCGGGCAGAACCTCGGTGCCGAACAGCCGGACCGGGCAAGGCGGGGCGTGGTGGCCGCCTCGGGAATCGTCGTCGCGTCGCTTCTGGCGTTTAGCGCCGCTATTTACCTGCTTGCCGACCCGATTATCGGGCTCTTCATCTCCGGGAGCGGCGCGGTCGCCGTCACGGATATCGGCGGCGAGTACCTCCGGATCGTCGGGTCGACGTACGTTTTCTTGGGGCTGTTCTATGTCATCCAAGGTGGCTTTCGCGGCAGCGGCGACACGCGGACCGCGATGGTGTTCGCGTTCCTCGGCTTCATCGTGTTCCGGTCCGCCTTCGCCTACGCCCTCGCGGTCCCCGGCGGGTTTGGCGCGACCGGCGTCTGGTACGGCGAGGCGCTGGCGAACGTTCTGATGGCGCTGGCCGTCGCTGGCTCCTTCCTGCAGGGAAGCTGGGCCGAGGGTGTGATCGACGACGGTGACGCCGCGGCCTCGGCCTGAGCGATAGGTTAGACCGTCCGAGACGGCTGAATGCGTGGTTATGTAGGCTCGCTTATGTCGCTACGCCGAGTACTTGCCTCTCTCAGCGACCGGACCTCCGCACGGTACGAAGCGGTGCTCAGCATCGTTCATATCGTGTATCAGTACGTACTACCTTAGAAAACGCATATACGATTATTTTGGCTATCAGTTCATACTTTTGCTGTAAAGTGATTCAAAATATTTAAATAAGTGAACTACGTACCCTAATTCGAAGCACGAATGTCATATAGATCCTTGACAGCGACACTCACGCTGTATCGCGGCGGGACACTCACCCTTGAGGAAGCGGCGAAGCAAAGCGGCGTCCCACCGGTCAAACTGGCCGCCGAACTCCGCTCGCGCGGCATCCCCGTCCGCGAGGACCCCAGGGCGGACGTGACGGAACGAACAACGACCTGATCGCAGTTCGACGGCATTCTCACCGAAGATAATGGAAAACGACTCAGGGAAGTTCGAGCACGACGTGCCGCCGAAGCCGACGCTCTTTTGTCCGGACTGCGGACATCGGAGTCGTAGCGACGGTGACTGGCGGGTCGTCGAATCACACAGCAGCACCCGCTATCTATGCCCCGACTGCGAGGCGGAACTCGCCGACCGGCCGGCGTTTCGGTCGCGGCCGGGACCCCGTTCCGTCGCGATCTGGCGGCCCTGGACCGGTTTTTGCGCGTGGCTGCGGCTGTGGCGAAAAACAACTCCGGCCTAATCGTCTATTAACCGTCCGTCGTTCTACTGCAATCCGTCTCTTCGTCTCGTATTGAGCCCTTGCCGTTACTCGAATGCCCGGAGGATCCCCTGTCCGTCCGTCGGGCCGATGTCGGGGAGGCTGGCCCGCTCGGGGTGGGGCATCAACACCGCGATGTGGTCGTCCTCACCGAGGACGCCTGCAACGTTGTGTTTCGAGCCGTTCGGGTTGGCCGCGTCGGTGATCTCGCCGTCGGCGTCGCAGTACCGGAAGATCACGCGGTCGTCGTCCTCCATCGTCGCGAGCCGATCGTCGTCGATCTCGAAGCGCCCCTCGCCGTGAGCGATCGGAATCTCGATCACGTCACCCACGTCGTAGGCGTCGGTCCAGGGCGTGTCGGCGTTCTCGACGCGCAGGTACACCGGTTCGCACTGGAAACGGGCGCTGCGGTTCGTGGTAAACGCGCCGGGGGTGAGGCCGCTCTCTGAACCGATCTGTGCGCCGTTGCAGACGCCGAGAACCGGCGTCCCCGAGTCGGCGGCCGCCCGAACGTCATCGAGAACCGGGGTGCGGGCGGCCATCGCGCCGGCTCGGAGGTAGTCGCCGTAGGAGAAGCCCCCGGGGATGACGATCCCGTCGGGATCCGCCGGGAGGCCGTCGCCATGCCAGACGATCTCGCACTCGATGCCGAGGTGTTCGAGCGCGCGGACGGCGTCGCGGTCGCAGTTCGAGCCGCCGAAGCGGATGACTGCAACGCTCACAGCGAGCCCTCCGGCGGCGAGCAGGCGACAACGATCGTGTAGGGTGTGACTGTCATCTACGCCTCCGCGACCTCGACCTCGTAGTCGTGAATAGTCGGGTTCGCCAACAGCCGCTCGGCCATCTCCGCGGCCCGGGTTTCGGCGTCGTCGGCGTCGTCGGCGTCCACGTCGACCTCGAAGCGGTCGGCGGACCGGAGGTCCTCGAGTTCGAACCCGAGCCGTTCGAGAGCCTGCTGGGTCGTCTCGGCCTCGGGGTCGAGAACGCCCCGCTTCAGCCGAACGGTGACGGTCGCGGTGTAGGCAGTCATACGTGGACGGGCGTGTTCGTGCGTAAAAACGGTTGTGGGTTCGAATAGCTGTACATATTCGTGAACATCAACCGGCGGAGCGCCCACACGCGCCGCCCCGGCGGCCGCCAGCAGGTCTCACTCCGATAGCGCCTCAAGCACCCGCCCGTGGATGCGCCAGATCGCGCCGGTCCCGACGGCCGCCTCGACGACGAACAGCCGTCCGTGCCTGGAAACAGCTTCGATGTCGAAATCCCCCTCGTGGCCGTCGATAGCCCGCTTTGCCAGGGAACGCACCTGCTCGATCGACAGCGACGACGGGGCAGCAACGATGCCATATCGGAGCCGACTCGCTGTTCGGTCCGCTTCTATCGCGACGCCGAACGCCTCGGCGGCCGCGAGAAGAGCGTCGAGGCCGTCGACTGACCCGTCCGCCCGTGACTGGAGCCGCGAGCGAGCCTCGTCCCCGAGCGTGACGTAGGCGACGGCGTCGCCCGAGAGTTCGGCCGGCGCTACCCGGTCCGCCCCGGCGTTCCCAGTGGCGTGTCGAGCACCCGAGGCGGCGTGGTCGATCGCCGCCGCGTCGCTTGGCCCGTAGCCGACCGCCAGCGTCGAGTCGGTCACGCCGACCGCGTACCCCGGCTCCGGGACGCTGCCGTGCTCGAATCCGGTTCCGAATCCAGCATCGTCGAACGCCTCGGAACTGGCCGGCGACAGTGCCTGCCTGAACTCGTCGTTGACCGGCCCCTCGGCGACCGCACACCCGCTCACGACCCGGTCGCCGTCGATACCGGTGCTCGTCAAAACCGGCCCAAACGCCGCCGGGTCGATGGACGGGTATCGATCGCGCAGATCGGATCGGATCGCCCCGACGCTGGCCGGCAGTCCTACCGTCCCCAGAAGTGCGGGGTCCAGCCGTGCGGTCAGCGTCGTTCCCGCGTCGGCAGTCCGTCCCGTCGCGTGAAACGACGTGGGGTCCGGAGGCGTAGCCGCCGCCGTGCCGGGGAGCGCTCCGAGCACTCCCCCGACAGTAAGTGATGAAATACCGCGGACGAGTCCGCGCCGAGAGATCATCGACAGACCTCCGGAGGCCGCGGAGAGCGTCTGCTAATCAGCGGCGTGGTGAGCGCGCCGGGCAGCGATGCGACGGCAGCGGAGTACGATCGGCTCGTGGGGTGGAGGGCTGATCGCACGCGGGCAACCAATTGTGCCATGTGCTGTGGTCCGGAGATGGGCGCTCGGTGCTAAATACCTGTTCACGGGCGCCGGCACTGTCTGGCGGCCCGGGATATCAGTCACTCGGCATCGGGTCGGTATCGCTCCATCACGGCCTCGATTTCGCCCCACGCAACTGGCGGTTCCATCGCTTTGACGGTCCGCTCAAGGCCCCGCAAGCGGTCGCTGAATCGCTCCCGCCAGGCGGGTTCGGCGAGTGCCGCGAGTCGCTCCCCCGCGGCATCGCGACGCGACGCCAGATCGTCGAGTAGTGGTTCGATATCCGGTGGTTGCTCGGCGCCCTCGCGGCCGGCCCACTCCCGAAGCGTCGTCAGTTCTGCCCGCAGATCTGCCAGCAACAACCCGGTGACACGGTGTCGGATCGACGCTTCCGCCCACGTGGCTGCCAGGTCGGCGTCGGGCGTCGTGTCGCCGGCCGCGATCGTGTCGAGAATCTCGTCGAGATCCGCAAGCGACTCCGCGAGGGCGTCGACGTCGGCACCGAGTTCCTCGGCCCGGCGGCCGGGGTCATCGAGCCACGTTCCGAGATCATCGAGATCGAATTGGAACTCGTCCGCAGCACGCTGGAGTTCTTCGGCTGTGGTCATGACCTCCTGGATTTCTAGGCCGAGCGCGTAGAGGTTCGCGTCGTCTCTGTGCTCGACGATCCGTTGCAGGCGGTCGCCAAGGGTGGCCGTCCGGTTCTCAATGTGATCAAGTCGCGCATCGAAGCTTTCGAGCCGCGCCGCCACGACGTCCAGATCCGAGACAGGGGCGGCCATGGTGCGGACATCAGCCAGTTTCGTGGCTGCCAGTTCCGTGCGCTGCTCGGCTGTCGCCGCCGCGTTCGAGGCGCGCGCTATAGCGTCGTCGACGGCTGCTCGCTGGACGACACCGTCGTCGGCGACGATGTTGAGTGTCTCCCGTACGGTATCGGAATCCGTCGGATGCTTGACCACGGCGCTGACAGCCGCCTCCAACGGCAGCCCGTCGAGCCCCTCGCGACTGTCGCCGGATTCATCGCCGCTCATGATAGCCTCGTTCGGGTGCTACTTTTTTACCCTATTCGATCGCCCGTGGTGCTGTTTATACTCCGCCCTCGGCACCGCATCGATGCCCAGTATATTTTATATACTCCTGCGACCGACTTATATATGATCATGCCACCAACCGCGAAAGATGTCGCCGTTCTGGGCGGGTCCGTCTCGGGGCTGGCGGCGGCGGACGCACTGGTCGGACTCGATTGCATCGACGAAGTCCGAGTATTCGAGCGCCAGCAATACGACGACAAGCGGGTTGACTGTGGGGAGGCGATCAACGACGCGACTCTCGTCCCGCTGGAGAAGACCTCCGAGAACGGGTTCGTGAACGACATCGAAGGGTTTCAGCTCCGCGTCTACGCGGAGACTGACCGGCCCCCGCGTCACCCCCCACTCGGCGTCTCCCGGCTCCGCTGTGAATCGGGGTACATCTGCGAGCGCGACACGGTTGAGCGGCGCTGGGCCGAGGCTCTCTCGAAGCGCGGCGTCGCCTTCGAGACCGGGCGGTCAATCACGGCTGAGGCGTACCGCACCATCGTCAACGAGTACGATTACGTCGTCGACGCGACCGGACAGCCGGCGCTGACGCATAAGATCCGGGACACGGTTTCATCGTACACCGGCGACATGGTCGCGTTGAACGCTACTGTCGAGGGCGACTTCGGTGAGTACGTCGACCGCCCCCGTATCTTCTTCGAGGGGTACGTCGGCTACGCGTGGTCGTTCCCGAAGTCGGAGCAACGCGCGAACGTCGGGATCGGGTGGGCGGGCGATCGCCGACCCGACGATTACATCGCGGCGTTCGAGGCGGCGGCCGAACGGAACGGGTTCCCGGTTCCCGACCGCGGGGACGTGAACATCTACACGATCCCGCGGGGTCCGAGCCTCGATCCACGGGACGCGTACCTCCCGGCGGACGGCGTTTTTCTAGTCGGCGACGCGGCCGGGATCGCGAATCGGTATCAGGGCGAGGGGATCTGCCAGGGCATCCGTTCGTCGTATCTTCTTGCGGACGTGCTCTCGGCGGGACGGCCCGAGTCGTATACCGATCGCTTATATGAGTCAATGAAAGCCGAGTACCGGCTCGCACACCTGATGCGCGGCGCATGGGTCGAACACGAGGATCCGGAACTGCTCGCGGCTGTCGCCGAAGCGCTAGACGGGCTGACGATCGACGACATCACCCGCCGCCCCCAGCGGGTGATCAGACAGTTCCTACGGGCCCCCTCGGTCGCTGCCCGTCTCGTCGCCGATGGTGGTATGCTCGGGCGCCTCGTCGACGCGTACACTGATTCGTGGGAGTACAACGCCGGAACGTCGGTCTGACGCGTCGGCACCTCGGTACGTCGGTCTGGTATCGCCACGCGAGCTACACCGGTTGGGGCCGGTCCTCGCCCAACTCCGGAGCCGAATCGCTGAAATACTCCGATGGACTACGCACGACTGTGTCGAAACAGGTCGCCGAGGTGGGAACGCTGTTCTTGCACGAATCGGGGGACAGCTACAGTGTCGTCGTCCGGCGTGACGGCGAGCGGCTGCTCCGTGGCCGGCTCGATTTAAAACAGACAGACGCCGGGCCGCGGCCGGGCCGGTTTCGAGTTGTGGACGGCGACGACGAAGTGCCGCGACGCCCCGAACAGTTTGTCGAAATGGCGCGGCGAGCCTCTCGTATCCGGATCTCGGAGCAGACCTCCCGGGCGGGTCGCGAGGAAATCGAAGCAATGCTCACGGGGTATCAACTCGATGCCAAGCAGGTCCGAACGTGCCGGTACTGCGCCGGGAAGGGGCGGTACTCGCCGTTGACCGCCGAGACCGCGATTAAGGCTGACAACGAGCATATCTGCCCCGACTGCGCGAAGCGCGAACTCGAACGTGAAGCCAACTACCGGGGGTTGCGCTCGGGTGCCCGCGACCGGCTTGAGGAGTTGCTGCTTGAGGTCGGCGATCTCGAACGGGTCGCGAACCTCCTGTCGGGCCAACTCGATCCCGACCTGACGAAGTTCGACGAGATTAGCGCAACGACCGACGAGATCGATCTCGTCCCCACCGAGGAACTCGACATCCACGGCGAGTTGAAATCGCGACTCCAGAAGTTCGACGAACTGCTCCCCGTCCAGAGTCTTGCCGTCCGAAACGGTCTGCTAGAGGGCCGTGACCAACTCGTCGTCAGCGCGACCGCGACCGGCAAGACGCTGGTCGGTGAACTCGCCGGGATCGACCGCGCGCTGAAAGGGGAGGGGAAGCTCCTGTTTCTCGTCCCGCTGGTCGCGCTCGCGAACCAGAAACACGAGGACTTCAAAGAGATGTACGGCGACATCCTCGATGTCTCGATCCGTGTCGGCGCCTCCCGGATCCGGGACAACGGCAACCGCTTCGATCCGGGCGCCGACGTGATCGTCGGCACCTACGAGGGGATCGACCACGCCCTCCGGACCGACAAGGACCTCGGCGACATCGGAACCGTCGTAATCGACGAGGTCCACAATCTCGGCGAGGAAGACCGCGGCCACCGCCTCGACGGCCTCGTCTCGCGGCTCAAACACTACTGTGAGACGAACTCCTGTGGCACCCAGTGGGTGTATCTCTCCGCGACGGTTGGTAACGCTTCGGATCTTGCTGTCAATCTTGATGCTCAACTGATCGAGTTCGAGGAACGCCCCGTTCCGATCGAACGCCACGTCACGTTCGCCGACGGTCCCGAGAAGATCGACATCGAGGACAAACTCGTCAAGCGGGCCTTCGACTCGAAGTCCTCGAAGGGCTACCGCGGCCAGACGATCGTCTTCACCAACTCCCGGCGGCGATGTCACGAGGTCTCCAGGCGGCTTGAGTACGATTCAGCACCGTATCACGCTGGCCTCGACTACGGCGAACGCAAGCGCGTCGAACGGGGGTTCGGCGATCAAGACATCGCCGCCGTCGTCACCACCGCCGCCCTCGCCGCCGGGGTCGACTTCCCCGCCTCGCAGGTCATCTTCGACTCGCTGGCGATGGGCATCGAGTGGCTTTCAGTCCAGGAGTTCGAACAGATGCTCGGCCGCGCTGGCCGCCCCGACTACCACGATCAGGGGACGGTGTATCTCCTCGTCGAACCCGACTGCTCGTATCACAGTTCGATGGACGGCTCCGAGGACGAAATCGCGTTCAAACTGCTCAAAGGCGAGATGGAACCGGTGATCACTCGCTACGACGAGGCCGCAGCGGTCGAGGAGACACTCGCGAACATCACCGTCGCCGGGAAGGGCGCAAAACGGCTCAACGACCGGATGGTCGGCGAGATACCGACGAAACACGCCCTCGGCAAACTCATCGAGTACGATTTTATCGACGGTTTCGATCCGACGCCGCTCGGACGGGCCGTCACCGAGCACTTTCTCGAACCCTCGGAAGCCTTCTTTATTCTCGATTCGATTCGGTCCGACGAGAGCCCCGACGAGCTCGTTGCCGGGATCGAGTTGCGCGGCGAACGCTGAGACGCCCCGGCGTTGCGTTCAAAGGATCGACTGTGAGACGTCCTGTCCGCTCCTGATCTCAGGGATAATCACGTTGTCGGCACCAGCCCGCCGGGCGAGCTTCGAGTACCGCTGGTTGCCAACCCGGACGATCACCCGCACATCCGGGGCGAGTTGGCTCGATAGAATAGCGATTTCGATGTTTGCATTTGAGTCGTCGATAGCGCCAACGAGGGCTTCGGCTTGTTCGACGCCGGCCTCCTCAAGCGGCCCCTCCATCCGCGCGTCGCCCCTGATCGCCGGGATGTCGTCTTCTCTGACCGCTTCGATGCGATGTTCGTCCTGCTCTATGACCACGACGTTTCGGCCGGCGTTCGAGAGTGTGTTCGCTATTGTCCGGCCGAAACTCCCGTAGCCACAGACGATCATGTGATCGGCCATCTCGTCGATGTGTCGTTTTGTTTGCATTCGTTTGAGTTCCTCTTGAACCTGCCCGCCGAAGACCGCCCCGAGAACGCTTTCGCCGATCCAAAGCGTCGAGAGGATCAGGCTGATGACCACCAGAAGCGAGAACGCCCGCACGTCGTCCCCGACGCCGTATAGCTCCATGCTCGTCGGATCGAGAAGCCAAAACGCCGCCACCACGAGAGAGACCCCCTCGAAGTAAACAAACCCCGCGATGCCGATCACACAAACAAGCAAAAACACCGTAATCGGCAGGATCGCTCGCTTCAATAACGGCCGGTGGAAAACGGAAACGGACACACGGGATAGGACCCCCGTATCAAAAAATAAACCTTGGGTTCGAGCAGTTCTTTCCCGCCGTCAGTCGGCCCGACGGCAGCCTACAATAGAGCCAACACGCCCACCGGAGCGGCCATCCCGGCGAAGGCGACCCCCAGATACGCTAGGAGGATCACTAACAGCGCCCCCGGGATTCCCCCGACGGCACAGATGAGCACCGCAATGGGCGTTATCTCGACACCGATCCCGAGGAAACTCGCGACTACCAACACGATCACCCCCACGACCGCGTTCACGATGAACGGCGTGACCGTCTTGATGATCCTGTACGCGCCGAATAGAAGCGCCAATACGCCGAGTAGAAGCCCGACCTCGAGCGTTGTGACCATACCGACGGTTCGCCGAGCGGCGCTAAATCCCTTGGGGCCGAGAGCGAAACGTTTTCACCCCGGGGAGAAATACAGTTTACTGCGGGACCGTGGGGTAGCTTGGTATCCTTCAGCGTTTGGGACGCTGTAACCCCGATTCAAATTCGGGCGGTCCCACTTTTTGTTGACTGAACGGTGCACTGCCACGCACTCAGGTCCTCTTTGGTATCGGTTGAGCACGCGATCGCTGAACGGCGAGCGCTGTTGCTAGTCTCGTGTGAAGACAAAAAGAACAGGACCGAGTTAGCCTTCGATCTCCGGAATATCGTCGATCTTCATTCCTTCGAGTTTGTCGATAATACTGTCAATCTTCGAGTCGAGGTCGTCGACGAAGTCGCCGGTATCCTCAGTGGTAATTGCACCCTGGCTCGACGGCTCGATGAGGTTCTCCTCCTCGAGCACCCGAAGCGAGTACCGGACCTTATGATGGGGGTACCCTGTCTCGTTCGACATCTTGACGATCCCGATCGGTTCGCTCTCGATGACCATCCGCAGAACCCGGAGATGGCGTTCGAGCATGTCTACCTCTTTCTCAAGTCTATCTATCATGGCATTTGTTAACTTGTGTTTGCGTGGTTTAAATGTTGCTGTCCGAGCGTCGGAGGTGAGCCCCACCCAACCGAAACACGCATCGGAATTGTATGTGGGCGTATAAATCGCTTGTGACAACAACACGTATGTGAAAGTCTCCGTCGTGGATTCACCGGCTCGATACCAGATTTTTTCACCGGCTCGGGCGGATCGACATTGTGTCGTATAACCAATGATTTATAATGCAGATCGTCGAGCGGGCTTCCCGCTGGGATTAATCCGGTGGCCTCGCGTGTCGTCCTTCCCCGCTCGGCAACTGGAGAGACTCGCTACGCTCGTCTCCTCCACATACCGTAATCTGTTTACCCTACTGGCAAAAACGTCGTTGCGATGACCGTAACCATCGTGGGTTCACAACTCGGCGACGAGGGAAAGGGAGGCATCGTCGATGTCTACGGCGATGCCGCCGACGTCGTCGTGCGCTATCAGGGCGGCGACAACGCCGGCCACACCGTCGTCTACGAGGGCGACGAGTACAAGCTCTCGCTCGTTCCCTCCGGCGCTGTCCGCGGCAAGATCGGCGTGCTCGGAAACGGCTGCGTCGTCAACCCGAACACGCTTTTCGAGGAACTCGATGCCCTGGCCGAGCGGAGGCTCTCCCCCGATGTCCGCGTCGCCGAACGCGCACACGCGATTCTACCGTATCACCGCGTCCTCGACGGGATCGAAGAGGACGTCAAATCCGACGATGACCTCGCTGCCGGAACCACAGGCAGGGGCATCGGACCAACGTATGAGGACAAGGCCGGCCGGCGCGGCGTCCGGATCGGTGACCTACTCGACGCCGAGACGCTTCGATCGCGACTCGAATACGTCGTTCCGCGCAAGCGTGCGCTCGTAAGCGACGTTTATGAACTCGAGATCGGCGAAGACGTCGACTCGGAGGCCTTCGATGTCGACGCCCTCTTCGAGACGTATCGAGCCTTCGGCGAGCGACTCGAACGCGAGGACATGACCGTCGACTGCGGAGAGTTCCTCCAGTCTCGGCTCGAATCGGGCGACGAAATCATGTTCGAGGGCGCACAGGGCACCTCGATCGACATCGACCACGGCATCTATCCCTACGTTACCTCCTCGAACCCCACGGCAGGTGCGGCGGCGGTCGGTACCGGCCTCGGCCCGACCGTCGTCGGGCAGGGCGAGGTCATCGGCATCGTCAAGGCGTATCTCTCCCGCGTCGGTACCGGCCCGTTGCCAACCGAACTCGGCTCCGTCGATGGCCAGACGCCGACGGACGGCGGCCGCCCTAGCGAAGCCGACCTCGCCACCTACATCCGCGACGAGGGCGGCGAGTACGGCACCGTCACAGGCCGGCCGCGCCGCGTCGGATGGCTCGATATGCCGATGCTCCGACACGCCGCCCGTGCCAATGGCTTCACCGGCCTCGCGATCAATCACGTCGACGTGCTTGCCGGCCTCGACGAGGTGGCAGTCGGCCACGCCTACACGCTCGACAGCGAGAAACTGCTCACGATGCCCCCGACGACCGAACGGTGGGGTGACTGCGACGCTGAACTGCGAACCTTCGAGGGGTGGGACGATGTCGACTGGGCCGCCGTCGCCGAGGACGGCTACAACGCGATCCCCGAAAACGCCCGGACGTACCTGGAGTATATCGCCGAGGAACTCGACACGCCGATCTATGCCGTCGGCGTCGGCCCCGGCCGCGAGGAGACTGTGGTCGTCGAGTCGCCGATCTAGCCGCGTACTCGTCAGAAGCAGCATATATTGTCGAAACACCCTCAGATCCCCCGTACACGGAGAACTCAGCTCTCGATTCGCTCCCGTTATTTATACTCTGGTTAGCGCATGATAGGCCTATGCTAGAGACTCTGCGTCGGCTCTGGCGAGGACTCCCCGGCGTTGAAAACAGGCGGATGACCGACGGCGGGACCGAGTCGGTCGGCGCCGACCCGATTGAACCCGCCCCGCCGACCGAGAGCACCGCCGAGCCGGAGGTCGTTACCGACTCAAGCGCCGAGCTTCTCGATCTCGTAGCGCAGCCGACGTTTGCCCTCGATACCGAGGGCCGTATCGTCGCCTGGAACGATGCCATCGCTGAGCTGACGGGTGCGACCGCCGCCGAGGCGATCGGCCACGAGCACGCGAGCGAGATGTTCTACCCCGACGGTCGGCGAGCGCAGACGCTTGCGGACAAGGTGCTCGAACACCCCCGATCGACTCACGAGGAGCACGACGTTGATCTTGACGACGCCGGGAAATACCGTGTCTGTGACACGAGTACGATGATCGACCAGCACGGCGACGAAAAGCACATCGCCTTCTGGGCGACGCCGCGGTTCGACGACAACGGCGACCTCCTCGGCGTGGTTGAAGTTGTCGTCGATCAGACGGACATCATTAATTCACAACTCGCTATCGAGGACCTCGTCGCCGAGCTCTCCTCGACGCTTGAGGCCGTCCGGAACGGTACATTCGACGAGCGGGCGGGTATCGAGGATGCACACCGGGCCCAACTACGCGAGGCAGGGGTCGATGTCAGTATCGTCGAGGAGTTCAATCAGTTTGTCGAGGACTTCGAGACGCTCAGCAGCCGGGTCGAATCTCAAGCTGACGAGATAGAGAGCATCGTCAAGGAAGTCATCGACAGCACCGACGAGATCGCGGCTCACATCGACGAACAAAACGGAATGTTGGAGGACGCCGTCTCGGAAATGCAGTCGTTCTCCGCCCGCATGGAGGAAGTCGCCGCGACCGCAAAGGAGGTCGACGCGGCCGCGACGCAGGCGAGCGATGTCGCGAGCGAGGGCGTCGAGACAAGCCAGGACGCCCGCGCTGCGACCAACGAGGTGACCGAGATCGGCGACGACCTCGTCGGGAACATCCAGGCACTCGACGACCGCATGGAGGACATCGAGACGGTCGTCGAAGTAATCTCTGACGTAGCCGAACAGACCAATTTGCTGGCGCTGAACGCAAATATCGAGGCCGCCCGAGCCGGTTCGGACGGGGACGGCTTCACCGTCGTAGCCGAGGAGGTGAAGACGCTGGCCGATGAGACCCGCGAACATACCGAGGATATCACAAAGAACATCGCCGAACTGCGTCAGCAGACCGAGAGGACGGTCGACGCCGCGGTCGAGTCCAGCGAGACCATCGAAAACGCCAGCAGCCGGATCGACGAGACGCTCGCCGCCTTTGAGGAGATCGACGACGCCATCGACGAGGCAGCCGACGGCATTTCCGAAGTTTCCCGAGCGAACGACGAACAGGCTTCGGCGGTCGAGGAGGTCACCGCGACGCTGGAGAACGTCCGCAACCGGGCAGACAAAGCAGATTCGGCCCTCGACGACGTCAACGCCGCCGCCGACGAGGGAGTCGCGGCCCTCGAACAACTGGTCAGCCGCGTTGACCAACTGAGAGGTCGGGCGGACGACAGCGCCGACGCTCGCGACGACTGACGGCTGATTCCAAGCGAGTCGAAGCCTCCTTAATGTGGTCGGCCGTTTGCGTCGGTATGGATACGGACGACACGGACCCCGCCGGTTCGGGGACTGATTCCGAAGCGGTACCCAAACACGAGAACGCCCGACAGGACGTCATCGCTGTCGACGCCGACGACGAACCCCAGGGCCTCGCCAATCGCCTTGATGCTCACACCGGCGACGGGATCAGACACCGTGCGTTCACGGCGTTGGTTTTCGACGGCGACGGGAACGTCCTCCTCGCACAGCGCGCCCCGGACAAGCGTCTTTGGGACACCCACTGGGATGGGACCGTCGCTTCTCACCCGGTCGAGGGCCAGACACAACTTGAGGCGACCAGAGAGCGCCTCGGGGAGGAACTCGGCGTTACGCCCGACCAGTACGACGACCTCCGGGTGACGGATAAATTCGAGTACAAGCGCTACTACCTCAACGACGGCCTCGAGTGGGAGGTCTGTTCGGTCCTGCAGTGTACGCTCGAGAACCGGGTGCTCGACCCTGACGAGAGCGAAGTTGCGGGCGTGATGTGGGCCCCCTACGAGCGACTCCACGAGCACCCGAAGTGGTACCGCCAACTCCGACTGTGCCCGTGGTTCGAGATCGCGATGCGACGTGACTTCGCGGACGACTAATCATTGACAGAATACGCGGTACCGAGGTTATATTCGTTTTATTGCTCGAATACATATCTTTATGAGAGAAAGACTTACGTACGTTAACGGAATATGCTACAATAGTTAATATGGACGACCCAACGGTTCGGCGGGCGGTGTTACTACATCTCAGCGGCGAACTGACCGAGGGTGAAGCCGCGCAGCGGGCAGGGATCCCCCGGTCGAAGTTCCGACACTACGCCCGGACCTGCGGACTCGTCGCGCCCTCGCCGATCGAGCCGACGGACGGCTCGGAGCCGCGGGCCTGATCCGTCACCTCCGGTACCCGTCCGTGTCGCAGGTCGCCGGCACGGCATAGCGATTACTGCAACAGTCGGTCAAGTTCGGCTGCGCCGTCGGCCTCGAAAGATCGCACGGTCCCGACGGCCGCCTCACGCTCGTCCCGGTCGTAGATACCCTCGACGGTCGCGTGAAACTTTTCCTCGACGGTCCCCCACGTTTCGGTGGTCGATGGGTGTCCCTCGAACCCGTCCCGGTCTATCTCGGCCACCGATCCATCCCTGAACTCGACAGTAACGCGGGCGGGGATCGCCCCCAGATTACGGCGGTCGGTCAGCGCCTCGTCGGCGGTGACCGTGACAGACTCAACGACCGGTTCGAGGTCGGTTCGAGTCCCGCGGTGGGCCGCCAGTTCCCGATCGACGAGGGCTGCTGCGATCCGTTCGGGGTCGATCTCGGGCTCCGCGGCGTCGAACGTTTTGACGGTGACAGAACTGATATCGGCCGGATCAATCGGTTCTTCGGTCGCGAGTTCGATCGCCGCCTCGATCGCCGCCTGTTCGTATGGGTGGGCGTCGTAGGGAAGAACGGCAGCGTCGCGGACCCGCTCACATCCGGGGTCAAAATCGAGTTCGAAGGGGCCGACCCGGTCGTGCCACCCGCCCGGCGCGGAGATCGCATCGGGGGCAGAAACGCCGCCGTCGGCCAGCAAACACGCGTAGAGGGCCGAACGAGCCGCGTTCCCGGTCGGCAGCGGATCGTCCGGGTCGCCAACCGCGAGCGCGACCCGTTCCGCGGCGATCCCGACCGCATCGGCAATCGTCGGCGCGCCGAAGTCCATCGCCCGCCCCGCCCCGGCCGCCGCGGCGACCGCCGTATAGGTCGCCGGATGGAGGCCATCGAGCGGTGCGTTCCACGCGCACTCGCCGTGTACCTCAAGAGCGGCCGCGATCCCCGCAAGGGTCGTCTCGCCCGTCGCACCTGCGGCCTCCGCTGCGGCCACGACGGCCGCAATCGATCCGCCGACCGGAGCGAGCGTCGGCGCCAGAAATGCCGGCCCGTTGCCGGCGGCGACCGCGACGGCGTTGCCCGTCGCCGCCAGCGGCGCCCGGACGACGTCGGCGGTCCCCCAGAGCCGGCAGCCGTCGGCGTCCGGCGGTCCCGCCGGGAGCAATCCCTCCCGGATAGCCGCAACCCGTCGGCGATCGTGATTCCGAAGCGCCACGCCGACGGCGTCGAGAAGCCGGCGTTTCGCGGCCTCGCGGATATCGTCGGGGAGCCGATCGTACTCGACATCGGCGGCGAAGCCGGCGATCTCGTCGGTCGAAGTCATACCGCAGCACACGACGAGGGTATAAAAAAGCGTTCCGCGGTCGGACGGCGCTTCTCAGTCCGTTGTGGGGTCAGCCGAAAGGCAGTTCGTCACCGTCCGGCGGTACCGGGCACCCGGCTTACGGTCGGGTCGTCGCCCACACCGCGAGCAGGCCAAGGACGACCGCCGGAATCATCGGAAGAACAAGGTAGGTGTCCCAAAACGTCAGCCCGAACGCCGATGGGGCGCGCGGGTAGAGATAAATGAACGCAGGAACAACGAGGAACGCGATGAGGACGGCCGCGACGAGTGACCATCCACGCCAATCGAAGGACCGATCAAGCTCGTCCGGATGGATCACCATCTGATCGGCGTCCGAACCGTCAGGCGCTTGGCTTCCGTCGGCCGTGGGTTCTGCTCCGTCGTCGCCGCGCCCCGATCGCTCCGGAGCGGAGCCGTGGTCACCCCTCATTGGCCCTGCTCCACCGGTCGCGGTCGCGCCGCCCGGTTCGCATCACTCGTAGTCGTCGGGATCGTACTTTTCGTCCGGAACGACCACGACGGAGCCGAACCCTTCGCGGGATTCGAGCATCTCGTGAGCGCGCTTGACCTCACTCATCGGCAGCACCTCACGGATGTGAGGCTCGAACGTGCCGTCGAACACCTTCGCCATCACCTCGTCCATCTCGCCGGGGGTTCCCATCGTCGAGCCGAGGATGTCGAGTTGTTTCCAGAACACCTTGGGGATATTCGTCTCGGGGGAGACACCCGATGTCGCCCCGCAGGTGACGACGCTGCCGCCGCTGGCGGCCGCGCTAAGAGAGTTGTCCCACGTCGCCTCGCCGACGTGGTCGACAACGACATCGACGCCGCGGCCGTCGGTCAGGTCCTTGACCGCCTTGTCGAAGTCTCTCTCCTCGTAGTTGATGAGGTGATCGGCGCCGCACTCGCGGGCGAGGTCGAGTTTCGCCTCCGAGGAAGCCGTTGCGAACACCTCACAGCCCTCGTTGACCGCGATCTGGACGCAGGCGTGGCCGACGCCGCCGGAGGCGCCCAACACCAAGACGCTGTCCGACTGGTCGATCCCGACGCGCGTCATCAGCATTCGCCAGGCGGTCTGGAAGACGAGCGGGGCAGAGGCGGCCGTCGTGAAGTCGATCCCCTCGGGGAGTTCGAGAAGGTTCTGCTCGGGGACGGCGGCAAACTCGCTGTGGACGCCGCGGACGTGTTCGCCGATCATCTTGTAGTCCACACACATCGACTGTTCGCCCTTCCGGCAGAACTCACACTCGCCGCAGTAGAGGCCGGGATCGACGAGAACACGATCGCCCTCCTCGAATCGGGTGACGCGTTCGCCGACCCCGCTGACGACGCCCGCGCCGTCGCTGCCCGGAATGTGCGGCATCTCTTCGGGGCTCGGCATCCCCTTGCGGGTCCAGACGTCGAGATGGTTCAGCCCGCCGGCCTCGATCTCGACAAGAACCTCCTCGGGGCCGATCTCCGGGTCGGAAAAATCACCGTATTCGAGGACGTCGGCCGATCCGTGCTCTTCGTAGTAAATCGCCTTCATAGTCGGAGTTGCGTCCCGAGGGTGCAAAACATTAGCGGAGTTCGTGAGACCGGTTCCGCGCCGACGCGAACCAGTCTTTTTTGCGTTCCATTGCTGTTGTGTCCGTATGGACAGACCGGAAGCTACGGACGGCGGGGCGGACGACCACGGGCACGACCACGAGCATGAGGACGACCGTAACCGCGAGGACGACCACAGGCACGACCATGGCCACGACCACCACCGCCACGACATCGAGGAACTCGGATTCGGGATCGTGACCGTCTCCTCGAGCCGCGGCGTCGACGCGGACACCTCGGGGGATGCGATCGCCGAACTCGTCGACGAGGCCGGTCACGCGGTGTCGACCCGGGAAGTCGTCAACGACGAGTTCGACACCGTTCAGGACACGGTCGACAGGCTCGTCAAGCGACGGGACACGGACTCCGTCGTCACCACCGGCGGCACCGGCGTCACCCCCGACGACGTGACCATTGAGGCGGTCGAGCCGCTCTTCGACAAGCAGCTCCCCGGATTCGGCGAACTGTTCCGGAGCCTCTCTCGCGAGGAGATCGGAACGAAGGTCGTCGGGACGCGCGCGACCGCGGGGGTCGCCGACGGCGCGCCGGTGTTTTGCCTGCCGGGCAGCGAGAACGCGGTTCGACTCGGAACCGGGTCCATCATCGTCGAGGAAGCGCCGCACCTGGCCGGGCTTGCGCGACGCGATGATCCCGAGGACGGAGAGGGGGCCACGACCGACTCACGCTGACCGGGTAGGTGCCTTTCGTTACCCGGTTACGGTAACGGACAGAGACTCGCAGTCAGGAGCGCGCGCCCGTCGCCGTCGTTCTCCGCGCCATGTTCGACGCCGCGGGGGTTGTGAACGACAGCGGGTGCCTCGACCGTTTCCGTCGTGTCGCCCTGTGTGACCGTGATCTCGCCCTCCAGCAGGTGAAAGACGTTCTCGCAGTCGTCGTGGACGTGGGGATCGAACGCGCCGCCGGAACCGAGCGCGAACAGCTTTACGAGCACGTCGTCCTCAACGACGAGTTCGGCCGTTTCGACGGTCCCGTCCGCCGGGTCGACGTCGGGGAGTTGGTTCAGCGTCATACCGACAACTCGTCGGCCAGCCAGTTAACCTTTGAGCGCTAGAACCGGACGACGGCGTCGACGATCCCCGCGGTCTGTGCAACCCCAACGACGGCGAGCCCGGCCATCCGCGCCGAACTCACCCCCATGGCTGCGCCGTAGGCGTACAGCCCCGCGCCGACCAGACAGCCGGCAGCACTGGCCGTGTAGACCCACGCCCCCGCCGGAAGTTCGCGGGCGGTGTAGCCGAACCCTGCCGCCGGAAGTAGCATCCACCCGCCGAGCGCAAGCGCGAACAGTGCCGCGGGGGAATCCGAGAGGACAAAGCCCGCGAGGCCGGCGACGGCGAACGGCGTCCCGGCGACGATGACGGCGCGCCAAGCCCGAAGCACCCCCGACGCCATCTCCCCCCAGGAGGCGGCCGCGAACGCGACGAGCAACACACTCATGACTGCGTGCATCACGAACACCGGGTGCGTCGTGACGACGCCGAGGTGGGCGGCGGCTACGAGCCCCCACGCTGAGGGAATCAATAACGCGGGACCAGTCTCCCGAGCGCGTCGGAACATACGAGGCGTCTTGACCGGGGTGATAATAGCTGTACTCACTCGGTATGGCCGCCTGACCCGGGAGTGCCGTCCGACCCGAGATCGCCGTTCGATCTCCCGGACGGCCTCTTGACTCGACTGCATACCCACACGGAAGCCCCAGCCCACAAGCCTTATATACACGGCTGTACTTCAGACAGTTGATGGCAACCGGAACGGTTGATTTCTTCAACGACACTGGCGGTTACGGCTTTATTGACACTGAGGACGCGGACGAGGACGTCTTCTTCCACATGGAGGATGTCGGCGGCCCGGACCTCGAAGAAGGACAGGAAGTCGAGTTCGACATCGAGGAGGCCGACAAAGGCCCCCGCGCGACGAACCTGACGCGCCTGTAAACGCCGACCCCACGCATCGCTTTCGAGCAATTTATTTTTCGTCTGGAGCGACAGCGTTGTCGCTCTCCGGACGAGAAAGCACGTGATCCGACCCTGAAGCGACAGCGCCCGATCGGACCGGTATAAATGATATATAAACGGCGTACGAGTCGTCCGAGAGAACGTATAAACCCTCGCCGGAACGGCTGCACTCACGCCGGAACGGCTGACGCCCGACACTCACGCCAGCAGCCGCTGGACGTGTTCCTCGAAACGCTCCGGGACGCAATCGCGGAGCGATTTAATGGCCGTTTCGCCGCCACGGTTGACAAGGTAACACCGCCCGCGTGAGTCGCCGTAGACGGCTTGGAAGTCGTACACGAAGCCGAGCACGGTCGTTGAGTCGGGGACCGAGCTGTCGGATCGAAGAAACTCGACTTGACGGTCGACGTTGTACTCAACCAGTTGATCGACGAGCCCGGCGTCGCCCGCCGGATCGACTCGGTCGTCGGCCAGCCCCGACTCGATGACTGGCAACAGCGACTCAACGCGCGTTTCGATCCCGGCCGGCAGCGTCTCGGGGTCGTCCGATCGGGCTCGCTCGAACGCCGCGGTGATGGCCCCACATCCCGTGTGACCGACGACGGCGGCGACATCCGTGTTGGCGAACCGGATGGGGTAGAGAATGTCCCCGCTGACGGCGCGGGCGTCGCAGTCGCGGACCTGGTTTCCAAGGTTGCCGGCGGTGAAAAGCCACCCCGGTTCGTCGACGTCCCACATTCCTTCCTGTGAGACGCGGGAGTCCGAACAGCAGACGGAGACGACGGCCGGACGCTGTTCGGACTGAACGGCGTCGAAGTGGCCCTCGGATAACGATTCGGCATGGCGCGCGTTTCGTTCGAGGAGTTCGGCAAGCGTCGCGTTTGACATGCGCGTGACTCGCGGGCACGGTAATAAAAAGCGTGAGTGTTTGTCCCAGTCGTGTCCGAGGGAGGGCGTCGGCGCGGACGGTGGTCGGGACAGGCTGACGTGTCGTCCCGGTCTGTCTGACCGGGTGGACGCATCCCTACTGGACTTCCAACTCCAGTTCGGCCCCCTCGTAGAGCTCCTCAAAGTCAAGGTCGCGGTCGCGCGCTTCGAGCGCCTGCTCGATCTCGTATCGGCGGCGCTGTTCCCGCTTCGTCCGTCCTTTCCGTTCGCGACCTCGCTTCGTATCGGGCATATGTATGTCAATACATGTCACGGTAGCATATAACATTATCGGCAAGTTTGCTCCCCGACCTGCATCTGTGCCGACCTCTGTTAGCGCCGGTCTCCGTCCGCGTTGACTCCCGTGGGGCTGATCGGCCCATACCGACACGCCTCGGCCGTCCTCGATCTAGAGCTGTCGACCGGCACCGTCGCTCCTGAAACTGGTGCGGCTTGCAACGGGCAAAAACCATGCGAGAAGGGGCTACAACGGTGATTAGTTTGAGGGGGGGTCACCAGGGAGTTTGTCACGGTCGTGGGGGGCCTCGAAGTCCGGGGCCGGGCCCATCGGCACGATCCGTTTCGGGCTCACGTCGGGGTGAGTCGTGTAGTAGTGTTCCTTGATGTGGCCCATCTCCGTCGTCTCGCCGAAGCCGGGTGTCGTATAGAGATCCCGGAGGTACGGCCAGAGGTTGTCGTACTCCCGAATGAGTTTGTGGTTACACATGAAGTGGGTGTGATACACCTCGTCGAATCGGACCAGCGTGGTGTACATCGCGATGTCGGCCTCCGTGAGCTGGTCGCCGACCAGGTATCGCTGGTCCGCGAGCACCGAATCCCAGTAGCCGAGTTCCTCGAAGAGCTCGGTCACGGCCTCGTCGTATGCGGACTGGGTGTCCGCGAAGCCGGTCCGGTAGACCCCGTTGTTGATCGGCTCGTAGATCCGATCAAGCGCGTCGTCGATGTCCTCCCGGAGCGCTTCGGGTGCGAGGTCGACCCCGTTGCCCAGCGCCGCGAAGACGGTCGTGAGGTTCCGCATGATCTCACGGGACTCGTTGTTAACGATCGTTCCCTCCTCAGTGTCCCACAACACCGGCACCGTCACCCGTCCAGTGTAGTTCGAGTCGGCCTCAACGTAGGCCTCCCGCAGGTAGTCGGACCCGTTGATGCTATCCGTCGTACAGCCCTCCCGCTCAGGGGTGAACTGCCAGCCGTCCTCGGCCCGGAACGGGTCGACGACGTCGACCGAAATAACATCCTCCAGACCAAGCAGTTTCCGGGTGATGAGCGTCCGGTGAGCCCACGGGCAGGCGTAACTCACGTAGAGGTGATACCGGCCCGCCTCGGCCGCTTCGGGGTCCACCCGCTCCCGGAACGTCGTCACCTGCCGCTCGAAGGCGCCCTCCTCGTTCGTGGCCTCGTACTCGGTCACCCACTCGCCGTCGATGAACTGGTGCATACAGTTGATACTCTCTCAACACAGATAGCCTTCGGGACGAATACGGCTGGTTGCCGCAACCACTAGGGGCGAGGCCATCGTGCGGGCGAGGTGGAGCTACCGTGAGCATACATCGGGTCGTAGCGTTTACTGCTCTGTTTGCCACTCCCGGGCCGTCCGAACCTCCGGATCGTGACGGATACAGGCCGACTCGTGACCGTCGCCGTGGTCGACCGACTCGGGGTGTTGCCGCTCGCAGGGCGTTCGGACGGTCGAACGGAGGCGCTCGGCTGCACGCCCGTCCTCGCCGTCGAGGACCGCCCCGATCGCCGCCGCGAGGTCCTCCTCGACGGCTGAATCCGACACCGTCTCGGGGAGGTCGAACGTTCTCCGGAGCTGCTCCGCCGCGGTCGATCCCTCCCGGCCGTCCCCGTCGGCCTCGATCCGAGCACGCTCTTCGATCGCCGCCGCGTCGACCTCACCAGCCTCGATCGCGAGGCGGAAATCGAGCAACTGTCGCCAGGTCGTCCGGTCCACATCGAGGTCGGGCGGCTGGACGACCGCGTGACACCGGGTGTGGAACCGACACCCGACGGGCGGGTCCGCCGGATCGGGAACGCTGCCCGTCAGCTCGATCCCCCGATTCGCCGTCCGGGGATCAGGGGTCGGGATCGCGGAGACGAGCGCCTCGGTGTAGGGGTGCTTCGGGGAGGTAAACACCGACTCGGTCGGCCCAACCTCGACGATCTCGCCGAGATACATCACTGCGACCCGGTCGCATATCTCTCTGACGACGGACATATCGTGGCTGATAAACAGCAGCGAGAGCCCGAACTCCGACTGAACCCGATCGAGCAGTCCAAGGATATCGGCTTGAATAGACATGTCGAGCGCCGACACCGGTTCGTCCGCGACGATCAACTCGGGGTTCAATACGAGCGCCCGAGCCAGGGCGAGGCGCTGTTTCTGCCCGCCGGAGAACTCGTGGGGATAGCGCTCGTAGTCGGCCGCCGTGAGGCCGACCCGGCCGAGGAGGTCCTCGACGATCGCCCGGCGACGCCGCCTGTCATCCAAGCCGTGTACCGACAGCGGCTCGCCGATCGAGTCGCCGACGGGCATCCGAGGATCGAAACTCGAGGAGGGATCTTGGAAGATCATCCCCACCTCGCGGCGGAACGCCTTCATCTCCGTGCGGTCGAATCGGGTCACGTCGTTGGGATGGGTGCCGTCGTCGTTCCGGGTTCGGCCCTTCCGATCACCGCCGTTGAATAGGACTTGCCCGCCGGTCGGTTCCTCAAGACGGACGATCGAGTTCGCGGCGGTCGATTTCCCACACCCGGATTCGCCGACGAGGCCGAGCGTCTCGCCGCGGGCGATATCGAAGCTGATCCCGTCGACGGCCCTGACCGCGCCGCTCGGTCCCGATAGGAGGCCCCCACCGACGGGGTAGTGCTTCTCCAGATTCCGAACCGACAGAAGCGGCTCCGTCTCAGTCATCCGACTCCTCCCACTTTGGGTCCGCCCCGACCGCCTCGTCGGTCGCCAGCACCGACTCGTCGTACCCCTCGTGATAGTGGATGCATGATGCACAGTGACCGGAACCGACCTCGATCTCGGCCGGCTGTTCGCCCCGCGAGCACGCTTCGACCGCGTGGTCACACCGCGGCGCGAAGCGACAGCCATCGGGCGGGTCGGTCGGGTCGGGCAGCGAACCGGGGATGCCGCCGTGATCCGAGCCGACGCCCGGTAGACATGCCAGCAGCCGCCGGGTGTAGGGGTGGGCCGGGTGCTCGAAGATGTCGACCGGGTCCCCGCGTTCCATCGCCTTCCCGGCGTACATGACGACGATTCGATCCGCGATCTCGCTGACGACGCCGAGGTCGTGTGTGATGAAGAGCACGCCCATGCCGTACTCGGCTTTGAGTTCGTTGACGAGCCGCAGGATACGGGCCTGAACAGTCACATCGAGCGCCGTCGTCGGCTCGTCGGCGATCAAAAGCGCCGGCTCGGTCGCGAGCGCCATCGCGATCATCGCCCGCTGTTTCTGCCCGCCGGAGAACTCGTGGGGGTAATCGTCCACCCGGGCGGCGGCGTTGGCGATCCCGACTCGATCGAGGAGGTCGACCGCCCGCGCCTTCGCGGCCGCCCGCGAGACGTCCTCGTGGACCCGGATCGCCTCCGCGATCTGCCACCCCACGGTATAGCAGTGGTTCATCGCGTCCTGTGGGTTCTGAAAGATGTGTGCGATCTCCGCGCCGCGGATCGACCGCAACTCCGGCTCCGAGAGGGTCCCGAGGTCGCGCCCCCGAAACCGGACGGTCCCATCGACCGATCCCGGCGGCTCCTCGACGAGCCGGGTGATCGACTCGGTCGCGACGGTCTTTCCGGAGCCGGATTCGCCGACGAGACAGACCGTCTCGCCGCGTTCGACGGTGACGTCCAGCCCGTCGACGGCGATGAGCCGGCCGGCATCGGTCTCGAACGACGTGGTGAGGTTCTCCACGTTAAGCAGGGGGGCGTCGGTCATCGTTGGGCCTCCGGCCCGTTGGGATGGGGGTGGCTGTGAGTATGAACGCGAGCGAGAGCGTGAACGCGGGTACGGACGTGCATATATATGTCAGTCATCGTTGATTTTCGGCCTCCGCCTCGGGGTTCAACGCGTCAAGCAGCGCGTCCCCGAGGAAATTGAACGCGAGGATAGTCAAAAACAGCGCGATCCCAGGAGCCAGCACGATCCAGGGGGCGAAGGCGAGGTCGCTCCGGCCGGCCGATATCAACTGCCCCCACGAGTGGATCCCCGAGTCGCCCAACCCGAGGAAAGCGAGTTGCGCCTCGGCGAGCAGGAAGCCGGGCACGAGCAGCGTCAACTGCGTGATGATGCTGCTTGCGGTGTTGGGGACGACATGCCGGCGGACAACCCGGAACGTGCTTGCGCCGCTGAGGCGAGCGGCGTCGACGTAGGGTTCCTCGGCGACCGACAGCGCCTTGCTGCGGACGTAGCGGGCTGTCCCACCCCACGCGAACAGCGAGAAGACGAGAATGAACATTCCCAACCCGGCGCCGTAGATGTAGAGGATCAAGAGGAAGAACAAAAGCGTCGGGAACGACAACACGATGTCGACGAACCGCATCAGTATCTCGTCGACCCACCCGCCCGCGTAGGCAGAGACGGTCCCGACTGTGATGCCGATGGCGGCGACGATCGTCGTCGTGATGAACGCGATCTGCACGCTGATCGTCATGCCGTACACGACGTTCCGGAAGACGCCCTCGCCGCCTTGGGTGGTCCCGAGGGGGTACTCCCAGGTCCCGTAACACCGGCCGCCGACGGTTTCGCCGAGACACCGCGCGACGTTCGTCGAGTCGATGCCCAGATACACCGGCGGTTGGTGACCCACGAGGACGTCTTGTTCGGGCGCGCTCAGGAGTAAGGGACCGATCAGGCCGCCGGCGAAGACGACGAGCAGCCACCCCAGGCTCACAACCGCCGGACGGTTGCGCTTGAACTCCCGCCAGTAGTACCGCGTTATCCGGGGGTTCCGGTACAGCGGCACGAGCAGGTACCAGACGAAACACAACAGCGTGAATCCGAAGAGATACTCGAGCGATCCGGGGTCGTAGTCCAGCCCGAGCGTCTCGAAGCGTGACCCGACCCCGAGATCCCGGCCAAGCGCCTCGAACGTGGCCTCGCGCTCCCCGACGAACCGCCGGTCGTAGGCCGCAAGCGCAGCGATTGGGAGCGTGCTCACGAGTAAGCCGACGGTGTTGGTCGAGAGCCCGAAGCCACTGCTGTCGGCGTGTTCGTCCCACTCAATTCGATCGAATCGGTCTCGATCTCCTCGTCCGTGTTCCTGCTCGCTCGCCATGATTATCTATCGTCGTAGCTGATCCGCGGGTCGAGGAGGGTAAACGCGATGTCCTCGAGAAGGTTTCCGAGCACCGCGACGAAGGTGAACGCAAGCGTCGTGCCCAACACCAAGTTGGTGTCCTGTGCGACCAGCGCGTCGAAGGTGAGCCGGCCGAGGCCGGGGATGCCGAAGACGACCTCGACGAGCAGCGACGACCCAAGAAAGATCGCAAGCAACTGGCTGACGAGCGTCGTCGACAGCGGGACGAGTGTCGGGCGCATCACGTGGTAGGCGTAGGCCCGAAACGGTGAAACACCCTTCGCCTTTGCGGTTTTCATGAACGCCGCTTTCCGGAACTCCGCGGACTCGTTTCTGGAAACGCGCATGACCGCCCCGATCGATCCCGTGACGAGGACGAACACCGGCAGCGCGAGCTGGCGGGCATTCGCAAGACTGAATACTGCTACATCGGTCCGGTAGACGATCGGGATCCAATCGAGCCAGACGCCAAAGAGCAACAGTAACACGATTCCGAAAAAGAAGTTCGGGATCGCGTACCCGAAGAAAGCAAAGGCGGTCGCGGCGTGGTCGCGCCACGAGTACATGTTCGCCGCGGAGTACACTCCGACGAGCGGCCCGATCAACACTGTCAGAATCGTCCAGGGGATCGAGTACTGGGCGGTGTAGAAGATCGCCTCGCCGAGGGCCTCGGTGACCGGCTGGCTTCGCTGATCCGACCACCCCCAGTTCAGGGTGTAGACGTTCCTGATGAAATCAACGTAGCGGACGTGCAACGGCTCGTCCAGGCCACGAAGCGCCCGTTCACGCTCGACGGCTTGCTGTGGATCGCCGCCCTCCAAGGCTGCCTGCGTCGCCGCCTCCTGGATGGCCGGATTCGGGGCAGCAGCCATGAGTAAGAATGTGATCGTGACTATGATGAAGGACACCGTTGCGGCCCAAAGCACCCGCAGCCCGACGTATCTAGCTATTCCCATCGTCGGACGGAGACGCTGGCGTTGTTTGGACCGTCGGATCGAGACCGAGTCGGACGGGCTACTCGGCACCGACGGACGGGTCCGAATGCGGCGGTCGTCGTCATTCCGAGAAGTGCCACCCCGGGAAGTCCCAGCCGTTCGAGAAGTTCTCGATCGGCCCCCGGAGGTCGGGGTTGTACCCATTCAGGCTCTCGCCGAAGGTGAGCATGACGTAGGGCTGTTCCTCGCCGAGGTTGACGAACACTTCGGCCATGGCGTCGGCGAGTTCCGATTCCGTCGTCGCCGACCGCGCTTGGTCGAACAGCCCTCGGGCGTCGAACTCTGGGTAGTATCCAACCGGATTGTAAAAGGAGTTCGCGCCGTCGAAGAACGTCTCGTTTGTGAGAGGGTTTCGCGGGAACGTGTTCAGGCCGAAGACGAGCGACATGTCCCACGACTCGTTCGACGTCACCGAGCGCGGACCGGGGTTGGTCGGCGTCGGCCGCTCCCAGGTGACCGACTCGCCGTTGACGGTGTCGGTCCCTCCTTGCGGCTCCGCGCCCCAGTAGTCCTCGTCGAAGCGGACGCCGTCGATCGCCTCGACGACGACGTCAATGCCGAGGTTCGCGTCGAGTTCGCCCGCGACGTATTCGGCGATGAGCTGTGAGGTCTCTTGGCCGACGCTGTGGTAGACGTCGAGTGTGACCTGATCGTCTTCGGGGGTGACGAGGCGATCACCGTCGAAGCGGTAGTCGAACTCGGAGCGCTCAAAGGCGGCCGAGGCGAGTTCGCGGGCCGGCTCGGACCCGTAGCGTTCGCCGGTTCCGAAGAACGGGATACCGTCGTTGCCGGGGTACCACTGGGACCATTCGGGCTGCCAGGTGTAGTGAGGCTTTGCGAGCCCGCGGTAGATCCCCTCGATGAGGTCGTCCTTGCCGATCGCGGTCGCGATCGCCTGCCGAAACTCGATGTACCGAAAGAGGTTCCCTGGCCCGGCGTTCCACCCGTTATCCCGCATGTTGACCGATAGAATTCGGTTGAACGGTTGCGGGATCCGCCGCATGCTGACGGCCTCCTTGCTGTCGAACTCGTCAAAGCGCTCCGGCGGGACGCTCGCGGCGTCGGCCTCGCCGGTTTCGAGTGCTCCGAGCCGCGAGGACTGTTCCTCGATCACGCTGATCGACGCGCCCTCGAAGTACGGCGCGTTCGAGAAAATCGCCGGACTCTCCTCGATATCTTGCACGTAGTAGTCGTCGTTTCGGCTGTACTCCGTTCCCGACCCGCGGTTCCATTCATCCAGGACGAACGCCCCGAGGTTACCGGCGAACGACAACTCGAGCAGTTCGGTGTCCTGTTGGAGGCCGTCGACGTCCTCTTCATCGACGTAGGGTTCGACCAGCCCCCGTGGGATGGGGTACTCAAGTGGGTCGAACGACTCGGGCCACAGCAGTTGCGGCTCCGGCAACTCGGCCTGAAACTGTAGGTCGCCGGTGGCCTCGACGTTAACCCCGTTCCACTGGCTGGAACTGGCCGTGTTCGCCCAGTCGCTTTGGTGAAGCGCCTCGATCTGATAGACGAAGGAGTCGGCACCGACCGTCCCATAGGGGTCGCTGAACTCCAAGCCATCATGGATGTCGAATACCCATACGGACCCGCTGTCGTCGGTCGACATGTCGTATAGACGTGGGACGTACTCGCCGTCGGCGTCGAAGGTGTACCCCAGATCGAGCGCCCGTCCGATGGCGGTCCCGGCGCTGGATTCATCGTTATACAGCGGATTCAGCGTGGTGAACGATGCCGACGTGACCGTGTCGTAACTCCCGGAGACGGTCGGCTCTCCGTCGACCTCGTCGAGGCCGCGGACGCCGCCACCGGATTCTGATTCGTTCCCCGGTGTGTCGGTACTGTTTCCCGAACAGCCGGCGACGCCGGCCGCGACGCCGACGCCAAGCATCGAAAGCCATCGGCGCCGGCCAACGCCTGGCCTCGAATCGTGGTCGTACTCGCTCCATCGCGGCATTTGAAAACAATTACCACTTCTCGCCGTTAAACCGTTGCGGTACGGTAGATACCTGTCGCCAAATTGTAGTGCCAGCGGGGGTGGATCTCCGTCCACCGGTTCTCAACCGTCGGGCAGGCGGCGCTCGATCGCCTCGACGTATGCGGCAGCGAGTTCGCCGTCCGGGAGCGCCTCGACGGCGGCCGAGCAGCCGTGTCGGAGGCGGTCGCGCCGGTCGCCGTCGGGGAGTTTGTTCTCGGCGACTGTCCCGGCGGTTTCGAGCAGTGAGCGAGCGGTCTCGGCGTCGCCGGCCCGGGCTGACTGCCGCGCGTTCGAGAGCAACTGTCCGAGACTCGAGCGCACGTCCGCGGGCATCTCTTCGTCAGACATGGCGGGCGAAGACAAACTCGGTGTCGCTCCCGAGTGGATCGGTCGCTGTTTCGGTCCGTAGCTCGTCGAACCCCGACGAACGGAGCTGCGATATCGTGCGTTCGCGCCCGGGCGCAGAAAAGAACATCCGCCCGCCCATCCAGCCGCGCCGGACCGTCTCGAAGCGCCCTCCCGGCAGCGTCATCAACAGCCGCCCGCCGGGGTTGAGGACCCGGGCGAACTCGGCGTACACCTCGGGGTGGCGGTCCCTCCGGACGTGAAACACCGCGTGATACGCTGTAATGGCGTCAAAGGCGTCGTCGGCGAACGGCAGTTCCGACATCTCGCCGTGGACGAGCCGAGCCGCCGGGGTCGTGTCGGCCGCGAGGTCGAGCCCGCGGCGGGAGATGTCTAAACCCACGCTCTCGGCTGGGAGGTTCGCAAGCGTCCGTGCGCCGTCGCCACAGCCAACGTCGAGGATGTCCGGCTCGGCGGGCAGCGCCGCGAGGAGGTCGTCGATCAACGCCGCGTCGGAGCCGTCTGGATCGCGCCGTTCGGCGTACGTCTCCGAAACGGTGTCCCAGGCTCCCTGGAGTTCGGTCCGATCCATATGGACGGTACGGGCCGGACGGGCTTGGATGCTGGGGCATCTTAGCTGGAAGCCGTCGGTCGAAACGGTCCCGGCGCGAGCCGGATCGACGCGCGCTCGCCGCGATCCGGTCAGTCGTTCGTCGGCTGAACCGGCTCCGTTGGGCCGAGCGGCTCCTTCGGCTTGATCGGCGAGCCCTCATCGAGGCCCTTCTGGGCGAGCGCCATGCTTCCCATGACCTCGATGATGAGGCGGTTGGCGAGTCCGCTGGTGACACCGCCGTTGTAGGAGTTCGAATCGCTGGTGTCGTAGGCCGGCGACACCTCGACCACGTCGAAGCCGAAGTCCTCCGGATCGAGTGCCTTGACCACCTCTCGGACCATGTAGATCGCCTCGCGAGGGACGAGTCCGCCCGGTTCGGGCTCGCCGGTCCCGGGTGCGTAGGCGGGCTCCATCACGTCGACATCGAAGGAGACCCAGACGGCGTCGGTGCCGTCGGTGGCACGCTGGACCGCGTCGAGGACGATGTCGTCGAGGTCCATCCCGCCGACCTCCATCGAGGTGTACCACTTCATGCCGGCTTCGCGCATCTCCTCGTAGGTGTCCGGGCCGGGCCAGAAGCCCCGGGGACCGATCAGCGTGTAATTCTCTCCGGCCATCAGGTCATCGTCGTAGACCCGCTTGACCCACGCGCCGTGGTCGTACTCGAAGCCGGTCAGGCCCTCGTCGCCCGTGTCGGCGTGACAATCGAAGTGGATGAGCCCGATGTCCTCGTAGCCGTTGGCCTCGGCCCAGCCCTTGATATCGGGGTAGGATATCGAGTGATCACCGCCGATGACGATCGGGGTCGCCTGCTCGCTGATCTCGGCGACCGCGTCCTCGATGTTGAGTTGACTCTGCCGCGTATCGCCCGGAGAGACCGCTGCGTCGCCGGTATCCGCAACTTTGAACGTGTCGAAGGGATCGACACCTGTCTCGATATTGAAGTGCTCGTACGGGGGTGAGGGTACCGTCGAGGCGGCTCGTACCGCGCGCGGGCCGTAGCGGGTCCCCGGCCGGATCGTCGTCGCCGTATCGAGCGGCGCGCCGACGATCCCGATGTCGACGTCCTCCGCGTCCAGTTGGTCCCGTTCGACCTGTGGAAGTTTGAGGAACGTCGGGATGCCGCTGAAGATTGGCTCGTTCGATTCTTTGTACTCCTCGCCGTAGATGTCCTCGCCGGATCGTTCGTCTGTCATTGGTGGTAGTGGGTGCGAGGCCGGGGCGACGGCGGATCGCTCCCCGACTCGCCTATGTATTTGAATTCCAAGAACATACTAAAGCGTTTCTTGGAATATATGCCAATAATCAGGGTGATTAGGTGCGTGTTCGAACAGTTCTTGTGGCATGAAATGATTAAAACACCTTAAATACGATCTCGGGGAAGCGGTCGCGCGTTCAGCGCGGTCCGCGGGCGTTTATATATTGAACGGCCGAACCCGAGCCTGTATGCCCTCCGACGAACGAAACAGACGCACAGCGGCCCTTCGACGCCAATGAACGAACGACGCAATCGACGGCTCAGCGGCGTCCTCGGAGTCTTCTTGCTCATCGTTGCCGGGGGCGCGCTCGCGCTTGCCGGGCCGGCTGTCCTCGCAAGCCCGGCCCTGCTCGCGCAGGTGACGTTTTTGAGTGCGGCCGGCGTCGCCGACGTCGTCGCCGCGACCGACGGCAGACTGACCGCCCGCTGGGCGTGGTACCGCTGGCGCGGCCTCGGAAACGTCCTGCTCGGCCTGTCGCTCCCGCTCGGATTCTTCGACGGCGACGGGACGTGGCTTTTTATACTGACCGGGATCGGCGGCCTCTCGTTGGCGGCGATCGGGCTTGACCTGCTCGCCTTCGCCGGTCGGTACACCCGCGGTGAGCGACTCGACCGGGACGGCCAGTAACGGCCAGTAAGCGTGTGCGCTGTGCCACGGGATAGAGAGCGCATGCGCCGGAACAGCCGGTGCGCGTGCGTCGCGAGCCACTAGGCTGGCGTCACCACGCAGCCTCCGACCTGACGGTTTTATTTTCCCCCTTGCGCTACCGACGGTACGATGGCAGCCTACGAAGCGTTCGACCGGGACGTTGCGGTCAACGGGCGAACGGTGCTCACAGTCGTCGAAACGGCGATGGGTCGGTTCTCCGAGGCCTACCGCGACCGGGCAATCGAGGCGCTGGCCGAGGAGGGGATCACCGACCCGGCTCCCGATGAGTGGTACCCCCAACAGGCGTGGCTGAACGCCTTCGAGACGATCGCCGAGGAGCTCCAGCCCCACGTCCTCGATCGGCTCGGCGAACAGCTTCCGCGCGTCGCCGAGTGGCCCGACGACCACGGCTCCGTCCCCGGTGGCCTTCGATCGATCGACGACGCCTACCGCCGCAACCACCGCGGCGGTGAGATCGGTCACTACCGGTTCGAGCGCGCCGGGGAGCGCTCCGGCGAGATGACGTGTCGTACCCCCTACCCGTGCCGGTTCGACCGGGGCCTCCTCCGCGGTGTCGCCCAGCACTACGCGCCCGTCGACGCGTTCGTCTTCCTCGAGGAGACCGGCTCGGCGTGCCGCCGAGACGGCGACGACGAGTGTACGTACACCGTCTACTGGTAGCCGTCCGAAACGACTGATCCGCGCCGACGATGCGCCTGAGCGCCCGGCGGATTGGGGTCTCGGCCACCTACCCGTCGTATGACTCGAGCGCTTCGCGGAGCTCCGCCGCGGAGTACCCCGACGCCAACTGAACGATCTCTTGGAGGTCCTCGTAGGTCGATTCGAGTTGTCGGATGCGCTCACGCTCGCGACTGTCGCCCTCCGGAAGCTGCGCTTCGGCCCGCTCGACGGCCCGAAGCGTCGTCTGAAGCTCGCGCCGGATGTACTGTCCGAACACGTCCTGGAGGATGAACCAGACATCGGGCTCGGCCTCGAACCGCACCCGCCTGCCGCCCCCCTCCGAGGAGCGGCGGTGGACGAGTCCGAGCCGCGTGAGCGTTCTGGTGACGTTGCTGACCGTCGATTTCGCGTAGCCGGTCTCCTCGACGAGCTCCGGGATCGAGCGCGGATCCGCCGCGAAGTAGAGGACGCCGTAGACCCGACCGGCGCTCCGGCTCAACCCGTACACCTCGGCCGACTGCTCCATGGACTCGATGACACGTTCGCGCGCGGCGGCCCGGGCGTCCTCACTCATGTGTGTGCGGTGGCCTCCGTGTCCGATGGGTGTCCCGTGGGTAATGAGTGCCGCGTAGCGTCATACATCTCTGAACTGTTCCGTAAGCATTAAATTGTTTGATTCGCTTGTTCGGCACGTACCGAACAAACAGAACTATCCGACATACCGACCTCACATAACCCATGGCAAGCGCCTTTCCCCACCACCCGCCGGTCGAACACGCCCCGCGGGAACGCACGGACATCGTGGTCGACCCCGACGAACCGGCCGACGCGCTCGATGTCCTCTCCTCGACGTCCGCCCGCGAGATACTGGCGGTGCTTCAAGAGCGACCGAGCACCGCCTCCGGCATCACCGGAGATGTCGAGAAGTCCCTCCAGAACGTCGCCTACCACCTCTCGCGGCTCCACGAGGCCGACCTGATCACACCCGTCGGAACGTGGTACTCCGAGAAGGGTCGGGAGATGACCGTCTATGCGCTCGCCGCCGAACGGCTCGTCGTGCGGTTCGACGACGGGAACGAGGGGGCGGCGCGGTCGCGCAACGACGGATGAGGGCGTCGAGCGTTGGCAACTCGTGTACGCTGAGCCGTCTACTATAACCGTAGTTCTGTATCAACCCGAGAATGACCGTCGGTCCGGATCGACCGGACCGACGGCGCAGTCACGTCCACGGCGGTCGTCTGGGCCGGGACTGTCCGTCTCGCTGTCCCGTGCTGGATCTTGATATCTGACCTCTCGGTCGCTCCGAAAGCGTGTGTGATCGTGGGCGCGACTCCCCGTATCGGTTCGCGTTCGACAAGTCTCCGAGAAATTCCTCAGGTAGTCCGAGACGGCTCCGATGCGCACGTGTACGATCAGAAATGATCACACTGTGACCCCGGCGATCGTCAGTTGCCGGCATTGATCTCTGCCGCCCGATTCAGCGCTCCCGGCCGCCGCGGTCGTCTTCGGAGGTCTCGGCCCCGGCTGCGTCGGCTCCGGTATCGGTCACGCCCGGGACGCGGACCACCACTTCCTCGACACGTGGCGCATACACCGACATCTCCTTGCCGCGAGCCGAGTACCACACGTCGGCTTCGGCGACGACGCCGGCGTCCTCGAGCCGACCGAGGTGGTACCCGGCGTTCTGGACCGATGTGTCGACGGCCGTTGCGACCTCCGAGGCGGTCGCGGGGGTGGCCGAGAGCCGTTTGATGATCGCCCGCGCGGTGTCGGAGGCCAGCGCCTCGAACACCTGTCCGGCCGGTTTCTCGCCGAGGGCGACCGTCGATCGTTCCTCCGGTGTGTGGCTGACCGGCGGACAGTGGGGAAGTGCGCTCGCCACCGTGATCACTCCTCACCGTTCCGTTGGTCGTCCAACTCCAGCAGTGTCGCCGTCATGAGCCCACCGGCGGTGGCGAGCCCGCTCAGCAGATACAGCGAGCCGAGGCCGATGACCACCCCGACGACAGCGAGGCCGAGCGCCTCGGGGAGCGTATCGACGGCGTACGTGCCGATCGTGTACGTCACGTCGGGGGCGTCGTACGCCAGCGGCGCGCCGAGAAGCGCTGCCGTCAGCGTGACAACGGTGACTGAGATGACAAACACGAACAGGCCGTAGATCGATTTGAGCATCAACAGCGCGAGGGATGTCCACGTGGTCGGGGCGGTGAACAGATCGAGGAGGGTCTCGACGAGCCCGTTTTCCACCCGTCGGAGCCCGTCGGGATTATCGGCCCGGAGAGGCTCCGGAAGCGGAGCCTCGACGCCGAGAAGCCCCGACGCGAGCCGAGCTTCGACGGCTCCGAGGAACGCGACGCCGACGACCGTGAGAACGACTACCGGCACCCCAACGAGTAACAGACTCGTTCCGACGCCGACGGAGAGGCCGACGGTCAGGAACACGACGTAGGCGATCCCGAGCGGGAACGCTAATAACAGATACAGCAGCTTTGCGTACGTTTCGGTTCGGAACGGCGCGCCGGCGAACCGACGAACGGGGCCGTCGTCCGGGGCGTCCGGTCCGTTTCGCGTTGCGGTTGGATTGAATTTCATGAGTGCACTACAGTTGGACCAAGACGGTGGAACGGCATATAGCGGGAGACCGGGTTGGCGGGTCGCCAAATCGACAAAAGATTTTTATATTACTTACCGATCAAACGTCGTGTAGATCGCCGCCAGCCCGATAGCGTGTGAAAGCGTGACGAGCACAATGAGGGCGGCGTCCGACGCGCCCGTCGCCGGATCGACGACCCGGTCGACGAGGTACGGAACGACGGCGATACAGACGATCCCGAACGAGAGCGCCCGCATCCGTCGGCTGTCGTTCCGACGGTAGCCGCGGTACGCCAGGTAGGCGACGAACGACCCCACTATCGCGGTGAGCGCGGACACGACGGCGGTGAGGGTGGCAAGTGAGGCGGACATAGTTATGTCGTGTACACGACGTAGAGGAGGACGAGCAGTCCCGTCAGTTCCGAGAGAGACGCGGCGAGCGTCTGCACCTCGATCGGGGCCACGTCGACGTTGGCGGTCACGAGTCGGACGAACATCGGCGCTGGCGCGAGAAAGAACATCCCGATCGCCAACAGCAGGACCGGACGGGAGTCCGTCCGGCGGTACCCTTCGACGAACCGGTAGGTGACGAGGACGGCGAGGAGGCTGGCGAGCAGGAAGGTGACGATGCCGAGCAACACGACGGTCGTCGGCCCGCCGGTGACCTCGATTCCCGACGATACGAACGGTCCCGCTGCCGAAACGATTTCGGGCGGCCGATTCACCACGGCGGGGACGTCGACCACAGTCATCCCGAGAACTCCTCGTACAGCCTGGTGAACGTGTCCGCGGCTTCGCGCTCGACGTACTCGACATCGACATCGAGTCCGTCAGTCGTCACGTTCACGCCGACGTGTTCCAGTCGGGCCGTGTACTCCTTGTAGTGATGTCCCTCCGGGTCGAGACGCTGTTGGGCGTCGAGCAACCCGCTATCCTCCAGTCGGCCGATACGCCGATACACCGTCGAGGGGTCGGCATCGCACGCAGTGCTCAGCGCGGATGCTGAACGCGGCTCCCGGTACGTCTCGACGATGATCGTCCGCGCGTACTCATCGTTCAAAAGCGACAGCACGGCCTCCTCTTCGGAGCCCCCTCGCTGCATCATCGGTCGCAGTCCCCGGCACGAACGGCGTCGGTGCGGCAGCCGGCCGCCGGTGCGGGACCCGACGACCAGATTCGAGACGCTTCGGAACGGCGTGGGGACACCGGCATCGATCCGGGTCAGGGTCATCGCGGGAGCGAAATAACCGTTCGGGTAACTACGGCTCGTTTCGAAGCTGCAGCGAACCGGATCGGCCGGGGGCCGGTGCGGGACCAATCGCCCTCAGCACGGACGCCGAGGGAGAGGAGTTTTGTTCCCCGGCGTCCGGACCTTTCGAGTATGCGGTCCCCCACCCTCCCCTCCCGGTCGGAGCTCCCCCGGCCCTCGGCGAAGTCGGTGATTCTGAGCCCGTTGCGCCCGAGAACGTACGGCAACCTCACGTACCTGCTGTTGGCGTTCCCGCTTGGGATCGCCTATCTCGTATTCCTGACCGTCGGCCTCTCCGTCGGCGGCGCGCTCGTTGTCCTGGTCGTGGGCGCGCCGATACTCGTGTTTGTTCTCGGATGCTGTCACCTCGGCGCGTGGTTTGAGCGCCTCACCGCCCGGTATCTTCTGGGTCTCGATATTCGGTCGCCGGGGTATCCGTTCCTCGAGACTGATGGCCCCCTCGCCCGCCTTCGCGCCCTCGTGGTCGGGCGCGAAACGTGGGCGGCAGCGGGGTATTTAGCGAGCAAGTTCGTGAT
>Ga0207414_1000092_pt1 | contig 43325 bp, 40 predicted proteins | sample PonA231FremontCA_2_FD_187269 | JGI IMG/M metagenome (GOLD analysis project Ga0207414, IMG submission 187269) | Marine sediment microbial community from Fremont, CA, USA - Pond A23 Sediment 1 (SPAdes) | ecosystem: Environmental > Aquatic > Marine > Unclassified | place: USA: Fremont, California...
TCTAATTTTTACAGCCATTAAAACTTCACCTCCTTGAAATATTTAACAATATTTGATCTATGATTAAAATGGTAAATTCATATTACCCATTAATCCCTTGCCTTTACCTTTACTATTATTAAATTTCTTGATCATTTTTTTAGTTTCTCTATACTGTTTTAACAAACTATTGATTTCCTGAATACTTGTCCCACTGCCTTGGGCAATCCTTTTTCTACGACTACCGTTAATAACATTGGGATCATTTTTTTCTTCTTTAGTCATTGAATTTATGATAGCTTCAATATGATCAAGACGTTCTTCATCTACTTGGAGATTTTTAAGCTGCTTAGCTCCACTCATCCCTGGTATCATTCCCATAATTTCTTCCATGGGACCCATATTTCTTAACTGTTCAAGTTGATCTAAAAAATCATCGAAAGTAAATTGATTGTTTTTTAATCTCTCTTCTAATTTTTTAGCTTTTTCCTTATCTATGGATTTTTCTGCCTTTTCGATAAGGCTTAATACATCACCCATTCCAAGGATACGGTTTGACATTCGATCCGGATGAAATGGTTCAAAATCATCTAGTTTTTCACCTGTACCGATATATTTAATTGGTTTTCCAGTAACTGCTTTTACTGATAAAGCAGCACCACCACGAGCATCACCATCTAACTTAGTTAAAACTACTCCATCTATACCGAGTTTTTCATTGAAGTTTTCAGAAACATTTACGGCATCCTGGCCAGTCATTGAGTCAACTACTAGAAGAATTTCATCAGGATCCGTGTTTTCCTTTACTTCCTGAAGTTCATCCATCATATCTTCATCAATGTGTAAACGTCCAGCTGTATCTAAAATGACAATATCATTACCGGCTGATTCGGCTTTACTTATCCCGGCTTTGATGATATCAACCGGATCTTTTTTGTCCCCCATTGAAAAGACCGGAACTTCAAGTCTTTCTCCCAATACTTGTAACTGTTTAATCGCTGCAGGTCTATAAATATCTCCAGCTACTAGTAAGGGGTTTTTACCTTCATTTTTAAATCTTTTTGCCAATTTACCAGCAGTTGTGGTCTTACCAGAACCCTGTAAACCAACTAACATTATAAGGGTTGGAGGTTCAGAAGAAATTTCAATTTCACTTTGTTGACCACCCATTAATTTGGTCAGTTCTTCATTAACTATTTTAACGACTTGCTGACCTGGAGTCAGACTGTCCATAACTTCCTGACCGACAGCTCTTTCTTTAATATTATTTATTAAGTTTTTAACAACCCTATAATTAACATCGGCTTCTAAAAGAGCAAGTTTCACCTCTCTTAAGGCATTATCAACATCTTTTTCATTTAACTTACCTTTACCACTTAATTTTTTTAATGTGTCCTGAAGTTTTTCAGCTAAACCGGAAAATATCATCTAAAACTGTACCTCCATCTTAAATATTTTTGTTCATTTCTTTCAATTTATCTATAAGAAAGTTTCTAGCTTGTTCTTTAATATGATCATTATCTTTTACAAATTCAAGTAGTTCTTGAACGATTTTTATATTTTTTTTGTTGCGCGAAACCAAATTCAACTCTTTTTCATAAGATTTTAAAGTATCTTCAGCCCGATGTAAGTGATCATAAACTCCCTGGCGGCTAATGTCCAAGTTCTCGGCGATTTCACCTAATGACAGGTCCTGATAATAGTAGAGGTCTACTATTTTCTTCTGCTTATCTGTCAGCAGTTTACCGTAGTAATCAAACAGCAATCCTATTTCAATTGTCCTATCCAGCATTTTAACCACCAAGCTTGTTAAGTATTATTACTTTACACTTACTCACAAAGCATAGTATAACTTATTAAAGAAAAGTTGTCAAGGGCTGTCTTTATGAGAATAAAGCATCCACAAATTTTTCAGGATTAAAGACTTGTAAATCATCTTCTTTTTCTCCTACCCCTATTAATTTGATAGGGATACCTAGTTCATCTTTTACAGCTACAACAACCCCACCTTTGGCTGTACCGTCCAATTTGGTTAAGGCTATTCCATCAATATTTACAGCTTCGTGGAATAATTTAGCCTGAGAAATTGCATTCTGACCATTGGTAGCATCCAAGACTAACAAAATTTGTTTATGTGCTTCTTCCGCTTCTTTATATATAACTCTTTTAACCTTTTTTAATTCTTCCATTAAATTTTTTTGAGTGTGTAAACGTCCAGCAGTATCAACTATTAAAACATCAGCTTCTTTAGACCTTGCAGATTGAATAGCATCATAGGCTACTGCTGCTGCATCAGAGCCTTCCTTTTGTGCAACTAACCTTACACCTAATTGATTAGTCCAAACTTCTAATTGGTCTATTGCAGCGGCTCTGAAAGTATCACAGGCTGCAATCATGACATCTTTACCCTGTTTTTTGAATTTACTGGCTATTTTAGCGATTGTAGTAGTTTTTCCTGAACCATTAACCCCTACTACCATTATTATATTAAGATCATCTTTTAGAGTAAGTCCTCCTTTTTCGTCCTGGAGAAAATCACTCAATTCATCCTTAAACACGTTATAGAATTCTTCTGTATCTTCTATATCTTCTTTTTCTACTTTTACTTTTAGGTCCTCAATCATCTTCATGGTGGTATGAACACCGATATCTGCTTGAATTAGTAATTCCTCTAATTCAGTAAAAAACTCTTCATCAAGTTCTTTTCCACCGGTAAACAAGTCATTTAACTTACCGAATATTCCCTTTTTTGTCTTACTCAAACCATCCTTGAGTTTCTGAAACATACCTTTGTCTTCATCTTCACTATTGTCAACATTTTTAAATATAGACATGATCATTATTCTCCTTTTTATTAATTATTGAATGTGCTCTTTTATATTAAGTGAAACAAGCTCAGTTACACCTTTATCAGTCATAGTTAGCCCATAAATATTATCCACTGCAGTCATCATGTGTTTACGGTGTGTTACTACAATAAATTGAGCAAAATCAGTGTATTCTTTCAAGAAGTTAGAAAACCTTACTACGTTAACATCATCTAATGGAGCATCAATTTCATCTAGGATATAAAAAGGACTGGGATTTATCTTTAATAAAGCAAAGACTAAAGCAATTGCTGTTAAAGCTCGTTCTCCACCGGAAAGTAGAGTTAGTTTTTTCAACTTTTTACCCGGTGGTTGAGCAATGATCTCTACACCGGTCTCTAACAATTCATTTTCATCTACTAAATTCAGCTCAGCCCGACCTCCGTTAAATAGATCTACAAAGATCTCCTCAAATTCTTCTTTAATCTGATAAAATGAGGTTTTGAATTTTTCCATCATAGTTTCTTCAATCCGGTTAATAATATTAAGTATTGATTCTTTAGCTTCTTCTAAATCTTCCTGTTGTTCATGTAAGTAGTCTAATCTTTCTTTTAATTCTTCATATTCTTCAATTGCACCTAGATTAACACTACCTAGTTTAGATATTTGTTCCCTTAAATTGTTAACACGCTTTTCAACTTCATCAGGGTTTTCTACTCGTTCTCTTTTTTCATACTCATCTTCCTGAATATCAAAACTATATTCGTTATGAAGACGTTCTTTTATATTTTCTGTTTTATCATTTTTTCGAGTATAATCCAAATTAATTTCATGTAATTTATCTTTTTTCTCATTAAGTTCGTCATTTAATTTTTCAACCTCAGTTTCTAACTGCTCATATTCATCTCTCATCTGTTTTAAGTCTATCTCATATTTTTCAACAGCTTTTTCTGAGCTCTTAACATCAGCTTCAATCTGAGATTTTTGTTCTTTTAATTTAACCTTTTTATCAGACAACTCATCTAATTCTTCTTTAATATTTTCTATTCTTTCAGCTTTATTGTTCTGTTCAAATTTATTTTGTTCTATCGAATTTTCGAGATTATCAATATCTTTTTTGATACTTTTTATCTTTTCCTGCTGAGTCGCAAATTTTACACGAATATCTGTTAACTTTTCTCTCATCTCTTCTATTTCATCACTTAATTGATCTATATTTTGTTGTTTTTTGTTTATAATATCTTTTTCTTCATCGTAATTCTTGCTATTTTTTTCAAATAGTCCACTTAAATGATTTTTCTCTTCTTTTAATGATTTTAGTTCATCGTTTTCTTCATTTATCTTATTATCAATTTTTTCTATATTCTTTTCAATTTCAGTGAGCTGTTCTTCTAGGTCGTTTTCATTGTTTTTATAATTTTCCAATCTTAACTTTAACTGATGATAATTATTTGAAAGGGTTTCTTTATCTTCTTCATAGTTTTTAATTTTATCTTTGAGCTCTAAACCTTTTTTAACTACTTGGTCTATCTCGTCATCTAATTTTTCTATTTCTTTGTCCAATTCCGTTATTTCGCGCTCCCGGTTCAAAATATTATTCTTTTTATTTTCACGGCTTCCACCGGAAACTGAACCTCCTGGAAAAATTACATCCCCTTCTTTTGTTACAATTTTATGTTTTTTATTAATTACATTTGAAATGTCTATTGCTGAATCAAGATCACTAGTAATAATTGTATTTCCCATCAAGTATTCCATTATTTTTTTGTACTTCTTATCAAAACTTACAAAGTCAACTGCTAGTCCAAGATAACCTTTTTTATCTTGAAAAGAAGAAGTATTAATTTTTCCGTATGATTTTATTGATTTAATTGGTAAAAAGGTTGCTCTCCCACTACTATTATTTTTTAAATAATCGATACATTTTTGGGCGGTTTTGTCGTTTTCAACCACAATATTCTGCAATTTATTACCCAATGTAGTATCAAGAGCAGTTTCATATTCTTTTTTAACATCTATTAGCTCAGCAACCGCTCCATGCATATCAGGAAAACGGTCTCCTTGTTTTAAAATATTTTTAACACCTTTATAAAATCCTGAATACTCTTTCTTTAAATCTTTGATGAATTCTTTACGTGATTTCTTTTGGTACAATTCATCCTGGATTTTTTCGTATTTAGTTTCCAATTCTTCATATTGGGATTGATAATTTTCTAATTGTTTTTTAACATCAGTTAATTTTTCTTTCTTATCCTCTAACTTTTGTAGGGTCTCATTTTGTAATTTTTTATTATCCTCTAGTTTATTTTTAACCTGGGCCTTGCCTGTTAAGGTTTGTTCTTTTTGGTCTCTTAAATCAGACAAAACTCTTTCTTTATACTTAATCTTTTCCTCTAGCTTATCATAATCGCGACGCAGCTGGTTAATATCGACGTTTTCTTCAATTAAGTTCTCGCGGTATTCGTTCAACTCATTTCTTAATTTTTTTAAATGATCTACTCTGTTTTTATAGTCTTTTTCGACCCCGTCTTTCTTTTCTGCCCAAAGTTCAAGTTTAGTACTTTCTTTATCCAATTTATCCTTGAATTTAGCAAGCTTATCATTTTTTTCTACCAGTTCTTCTTTTAAATTTGATAGTTCATTTTCTAATTCATCTTTTTCTCTATTTAGATTGTTTTTTCTTTCTTCAATAATATTTAATCTATTTTTAACCTCTTCATTTTTTGTTTTAAGACGATAATATTCATCCTTTTTGTTATCATAAGTAACTTCTAGTTCTCTTAACTTTTCTTTTTTACTATGTAATTTATCTTTTTTATCAGAAACTATATTTTCTTTATTCTCAATAATATTTTCAAGCTCGGATTTCTCATGTCCCAGTTTATCCAAACTTGTTGCTAATTCTTCATGTTGGTCCAGTAATAGATTAATTTCTATGTCCTTTAGTTCATTGCGTAGATCTTTATATTCACGAGCTTTTTCAGCTTCCTTTTCAATTTTTTCAAACTGTTTTTCTAACTCCCAGACAAGATCTTTTATTCTCTGGAGATTTGATTTTGTATTTTCAAGTCTTTTTTCAGCATCTTTTTTGCGTGATTTATGTTTACTAATCCCAGCTGCTTCTTCAAATAATTCTCTTAAATTTTCTGGTTTTGAATTAATAATTTGGGTGATTTTACCCTGACTCACTATTGAATAGGAGTTATTCCCAAGTCCAGTATCCATTAATAGTTCATTAACATCTTTTAGTCTACATTTACTGTCATTTATGAGATAATCACTTTGTCCGTCCTGGGTTACTTTGCGGGAAAGCTTAACTTCATCGGTTTCTATATCTAATATTCGCTCCGAATTATCTAAAAACAATGATACTTCTGCTGAAGAAGAAGGAGATAATTTTTCACTCCCGGCGAAAATAACATCAGCCATCTCACTTCCACGCAAGTTTTTAGCACTTTGTTCCCCTAAAACCCATTGAATAGCATCCACTATATTACTCTTTCCACTACCATTAGGTCCAACAATAGCGGTAATTGGAATATCAAATTTTAAATTTATTGTATTAGCAAAGGATTTAAATCCTTTGATTTTTACCTTTTTTAAAAACAAGTATATCCACCTCATCAATAGTACTTTATTTACAAGAGAAAAACCTATCCCATACAAAGGATAGGCCCAGAGAAATTACTAAAAAGTATATATTTTTATTCTCTTCTGGGTGAAACCGTGAATTTAATAGCCGTTCTTACTTCATCATCAACATCTATTTCGATAAATTCAGGTATCATGATCAAGTCCATTCCTATAGGAGCTACATAACCTCTAGAAATAGCGATCGCCTTTACTGTCTGATTGATTGCTCCAGCACCTATTGCCTGTAATTCTACCTTCCCTTCATCGCGAACAACTGCAGCAATTGCACCTGCTACAGATTTAGGATCAGAACTGCCCGAAACCTTTAAAGTTTCCATGTGATCTCCCCCTTGTTTTTTACTACATAGGTTATTGTAATAACCTTAATAGATCTTGTACTTCCTCTCTACTCAACGACTTGTGCTCTCCAGGTTTTAAATGACCCAACGTAATATTGCCGATCCTAACTCTAATCAAACTTACAACTTTATATCCTAAAACATCAAACATCCTTCTTATTTGTCTATTCATACCTTCATGAATTATTACTTTATAAGTAGTATTTTTACTATCTTCATTGACCTTATTGATTTCAGCCGGAGCTGTCCGGCCTTCTTGTAAATCAATACCTTCTTTAAACTGTTTGATTTCTTGATTGTTTAGTTGTCCGTTAACTACAACTTCATATTCTTTATCTAATTCATGGGAAGGATGAGTGATTTTATGAGTTAAATCACCATCATTAGTTAATATTAATAATCCACTACTGTCTAAATCCAATCTACCAGCTGGATATATTCTTTTATCTACTCCATTTATCAAATCCAAAACTGTATTTCTGCCTTGGGGGTCTTTCACAGTTGTTACATAACCGGTTGGTTTATATAATTTTAAATACACTTTTTGTTCTTTTTCGATTTCTTCCCCATCTACTTCAATTGTATCCTGTTGGGGATCTACTTTTGTTCCCATTTCTGTAACGACTTCACCATTTACCTTCACTCGCCCGGCTGCTATAATCTCCTCAGATTTACGACGAGAAGCAACTCCAGCATGGGCCATTACTTTTTGAAGGCGTTCCATCTATATACATCCTTTCATAATATATTATTATATTCTTTAAAAATTAAAATATTCCTTTTTATGAATCGGAAAACTTTAGTCAACTTAATACAAATTATTGAAAACTATTTTAAGGATTTCCTAAGATCCCAAATGTAATTATAAAAAGTAAATAATCTAAGGTATTTCCTGTTAAATTACCAAAATTAATTGTTTTAATTGCTGTTTCTATTAATTCTGCTTTATGCTCTCCATAGGTATTTATAAGTTCAGCTTTAAAATCCTGGTCAGGACTACCTGCCTGGTCTGCCCAATGTTGGGCATAAAGTAAAGCAAATTGTTCTTTTTCTGGTACCTTGTCTACTGTACCTTCCAATATTTCACCAAGTTCATCTGAACTAATTCCGGACTCTAAAGCTAAGCGAGAATGATAATATGTACAGTATCTACAGTTATTTACTCCTGTTACAGCAAGCATTAAGCGTTCTTGGAAAGTCTTATTTATAAGTTTACCATTATTTATTCCTTTTATTGTTTTACGATTTTTAAAAAGAAACTTTATATCATTTATAAATTCACTCCAACTTCGATAAGTTCTTTTTTTAAACTTTTCCATATTTTTCATATCCTTTTGAAATCATATTATTCTTCATCTTCAAAGACTTTTTGATAATCTATTTCTTCAATATCTGGCAAATCAGAAATATCATCAAGAGCGAACTTCTGTAAAAATACAGTTGTAGTGCCATATATGATAGGGTTACCAATTGTTTCTTTTCTACCCTGTTCTTCTACAAGACTATATTTTTCAAGGGTAGAAAGTGTTCTTTCCACATTCACACCCCGGATTGATTCAATCTCTCTTCTGGTAATCGGCTGTTCATAAGCTACAATAGCTAAAGTTTCTAAAGCCGCCGGACTTAATTTTTTATGTTTTGAAACATTCATATAATTTAAAATCAGATCACTATATTCTTTTTTAGTTTCAAAAACATAGTTATCATTATAGCTGTTAAGTTCAAATCCGTGTTTTTCGTTACTGTATTCTTCCTTGATTTCTTCTAAAATAGGTCTTATTGTAGATATATTCATCTCCATTACTCGAGCTAATTTATCAATATTAACTGGTTCTTCTGCTACAAAGATTATGGATTCAACCTTTGCTTGATCTGTTTTTTCCATTATATCACCTGCTTTAAGCTAATGAAACCTCAATCGGTGAAAAAAGTTGGTCTTGAATAATTCTCACCTTATTTAACTTCATTAACTCTAATATACTTAAAAATGTAACTACTATTTCCATAATATTTTCGCGGTCTTCTATTAATTTATAAAAATTGACTCTATTGTATTTATTCAGTGTATCTAATACATCATTAATTTTCTTTTCTACCTTTATCTTTTCAACAATAATGTGTTCTACCTCTTCTATATCATCATCTTCTAAATCATTATCAGAATAAAGGGCCTTGAGATACATCTCTTTCATATCATTTAAATTAACTTCAATTACTACTTCTTCTTCAAAGTTCCGATATTTATCAAGGTTTGAACTGTTTTCGAAAACATCTCTTCTTTCCTCAAACCGATCTGCAAGGACAAAAGATAACTCTTTATAGAGTTGATATTTTCTTAACCTTTCTACAAGGCTTTCTTCATCATCCTCTTCTTCATCATCTGCTTTAGGTAAGAGGTATTTAGCCTTAATCTGAACTAATTCAGCTGCAATTACTAAAAATTCACTAGTATACTCTAAATCCATTATATTCTGGTCTATATAATCTAAGTATTCTCCGGTGATTTTAGCAAGGGAGATCTTACTTATCTCTATTTTATTTTTCTTTACCAACTGGTATAAAAGTTCTAAAGGACCCTTAAATTCATCCAGTTTTACCTCATAATCCATAATTTTCACCTTGCTTTTTTTAAATTAATAATCCTAAGAAAAAGTTAACAAAGGGACTAATCATACCCCAAAGAATCCCTGTATATGCTAAAATTAATAAAATAACCATTCCGATCGGTCCCTGTAGTTTATTTATATATTTATCAAAGTTACTAGGTAATAGACCTCTTAAAATATTGGAACCATCTAACGGTGGAATTGGTAATAAGTTAAAGAATCCTAAACTTAAATTTACAATAATAGCTAAAAGTAGAAATCTTAAAATTAAATATTGAAAATCACTTAATTGAGTACTGATCGCACCTACAGAATTTATATTAGCAAAAAACATCACTGTTCTAAAGATAATAGCAAATATTCCCGCCATAACTAAATTAGAACCAGGACCTGCTATTCCAACGATCATTAAGCCTTTGCGAGGATTTTTATAATATCTAGGATTGATTGGTACTGGTTTAGCCCAACCAATTCTCCTTGTAATAATTAAAACTAAACTACCCATTAAATCAAGATGAGCAATCGGATTTAATGTTAACCGCCCATTTTGTTTAGGAGTTGGATCTCCTAATAAATATGAAACATAACCATGTGAATATTCATGTATTGATAAAGATAATAGTAAGATTGGTATAACAAGTATTAATTCCATTATATTTGGCATTTTTTATTTCTTCCCTTCCAATTTCTTCTTCAATTTTTTAGCATAATCTAATTGTTCTTTTCTGGTTTTTAAATTATTTTTTAAAACCTGTCTTTTTAATAGTTTAAGTGCTATACTAATAATTGGTCCTTCCTTGAAACCTAATTCAATAAGATCATTTCCATCAACTGATAGTTTTATATCAGAAATTTGTTCTAAGAAATATAATATTTTTTCTTCTAATTTTTTGTTATCATGTTCGGCAAGTAAAAGAACTAACTTTTCATTTGATATATTTTTTAACTTATTATATATATCAACACTTCCTGTAAGTTTAGTTATCTGTTCTATATTATACTCTTCGGGTTTAAACAGTATTATTTCTTTAAGGTTCGTCTTAACCGACCAGCGTTCAATTAAGGAACGCGGTAAGTCCTTGAAAATTAAAGAAAAATATACTACCCACTCTTTTACATTATAATTATTATTATTGAAATATGCAAGGTAATAACCTGCTCTTTCCCATTTATCTTTAATACCTTTCGGCAGTTGATATCCGTCATAAAGGAGTCTTAAAAATGGTATCTCTTCTAAAATTTCTAAAAATCTTTGGTCCGGTTTTTCTAAAAATAGTAATTTAAGTTCTTTAAAAATCCTAGGAAATGTAACATCAGAATATTCATTTAAGCGGATTGCTTCCTGCATTAAGGCTTTTGTTTCTTCTTCAATTTTTAAATTATGTTGTAATACAACTCTAATTCCCCGAATTATTCTAGTTGGATCATCTAAAAAGCTAAAACGATGTAAAGCTTTTAAAATTCTATCTTCTACATCTTCGCGAGCCTTAAAGAAATCATAAAGATAACCATACTCTTCAGGATGTAAAGCTACTGCTAAAGCATTGACCGTGAAATCTCGACGGAAAAGGTCATCAAATATATCAGCTTTTTTTACTTTAGGTAAGGCTCCCGGATGAGTATAGAGTTCATTTCTAGATACAGCAAAATCCAATTCATATTTATTATTGATAACCATACTGCCGGTTTGGAAATTACTGTTATACTTATAATTTACGTTATAATTGGAAGCTACATCTTTTATTAAGCCCTCTACATTTCCTTCTACAACAAAATCAAAATCCTTGTTTTCCTTATTCAAAAGCAGGTCTCGAACCATACCTCCAACTAAAAAAACACGTGAGTCATTGTCTTGTGCAATCTTACCAATATTTTTAAATATTTTTCTAATTTGATTTGGCAGTTCATCGAGTTTCGATGATATTTTCACTTTCTCAGGAGTTATTGATACCAAAGAACTTACATAACGATTCTGGTTTTGACTTGAAGTTTCTTCTTTATAATATTGATTGAGTATATCTCTTCTAGTAATAACTCCAATTACCCTACCATCTTCGTTTTTTACAGGTAGTCTCCCAATATCATTATTAACCATCTTCTCTTGAGCCTTATGAATGGTATCATCTGGATTGATATATATCAACATTTTTGTCATATATCCTTTAACAGGTACTCGGTAAATATCATCTTCTTCAGTTAACCTACGCAAGTCTCGGGTTGTGAAAATCCCCTTTACTCTATCATCTTCATCTACAACAAATACTCCGGATATATTTTCTTTTTCCATTAATTGCTTTACTTTTTCAATTTTAATATTCTGATTTACTTTAACCGGTTTTTGCATAACCTCTTCTACTTTAACAGAAACTTTGATTTTATCTCTAATAGTTGTTTCAAGCTTATTACGGGCAATTTCAAGATCGGTTTTTAAAGAAACCGAACCTGCTCCGGAATGTCCGCCTCCACCTAAATAACTAAATATTTCTTCTAAATTAACATTTTCGTCACTACTTCTACCAATGATGATAACTTTGCCCTCCATTTCTACAAGGACAAAAACAACAGGTAATTGATAAAGTAGTTTTATTTTTTCAACAACATTATTTAAACCTGTTACATAACGAGGATATTTTAAAGTAAATAATGCAATATTTTTATCTTTAATTCTAATATCTTTTCTGTGTTTAATTAATAATTCGAAGACTCTTTTTTGATTCTTATCAAGTGTTTCTAAAAGATATTCATTAATAACTTTCTTATTTGCACCCATATCTAGCAGATATGCAAAAGCCATTAAATCTTCAGATTCTGTATTAAGATGCATGAAATTCCCGGTATCCGCAGAAATTCCCAATGCAAACAAGGTTGCTTCTGATCTATTCAATTTAATATTTTCCCTTTTTAGTCTATTCACGATAATTGATGCAGAGGAACCTACATTTTCAGATAGATCAATATTAATCCAGTCTAATTTTTGATGAGGGTGATGGTCATAGACTATTACCTCAACCTGTTCCCAATTTATTAATTCCGTCATATTACCTAATCTATCATATTCATGTGTATCAATTACGATAACCCGGTTTACTTTATCATAATCTACTTCATCATATCTATATATTTCAAACTCATCTTTATAAAGAGCAAGAAATCGCTTGGCCAAAGTAGTCATATTTTCTGACACCACAACTTTACCATCTTGATATAATTTTGCGGCAGCAATCATACCTGCCAAACCGTCTATATCTGTGTTTTCATGAGATATAATTAGATCCATAAAATCAGTCCCGGGTTAATATATTTAATACTCATTGACCTCTTCTAAGCATTCATTATCACAAGCTTGTCTACCTACTTTAGCCATCTCAATCCATTCTCCATCTTTTTTTACTCTAACTACATCAGCAGTAAAGTCATTTTTTGTACCTTCTACTGAACTATTTGATAATAACCAGCTACCTACACCATAGATATCTACTGGTACTTGGGATTCTTCAAATTCTCTTATTTTTTTAGGCTTGAAACCACCAGTAGCAATAATTTTTACATCTTTGCAGTATTCTTTAGCTGCTTCGACTTGGCTTTCCTTTAAATTCCAATCTTTATATGCATTGTTAATCTCCTGTCTTAATTTGAATACTAATCTTGCATTTACACCGTTATCTAGCTTTTTATCTCCTAACGGCTCAATACTTTTATCTCTTAAGCTAGAAGAATTATCAGGTCTTACTCCAAATAATTTATATTTTTTTGCCTTTTTATCTTTACCGGCTTCTTTTAGTTCAATATATTTATCAAACATTGCTTTCAATAATCGAAGACTGGTTTTAACACAGTCATTATCAAAGTCCACCAAGGCAATCCTGTTTACATCGGTGTCCATCAGACGAGAAAACTGCAGCATCGCTTCTGTAGTATCACCTAAAAATGAAGCTATATAAGAGTGGCTGATTGTACCTCCTCCTTTTCCTCCCCACCAGGCGCCCTGTTCATCAGTAGATACATAGCGATTCATGTTTTGTCCATAATCTTCATTATATGCATTTACCCCTAATGAATAAGCATAACCGTGTAAGGCCTGTAGTTTATAATGTGCAAACCGGGCTGGGAAAAAGAGAATATCTTTACCACGAGCTGCTTCCATTACTTGATAAACATTAGTTGCAATTCGGGAAGCCTCAGTTAAAGAACCGATAATAGGGGTCTCTAGATGAGCAAAATCACGGTAACGTCCTCTTATCTTAAGAATAGGATCTACTCGAGCTGGATTCCCTTTGTAATATCCCTTTTGTCCATCCTGACAGGCTAAAACTTCTAAATCATCAAAGGTTTCAACAAATTCTCCATCCTCATTCTCATAACCGGTAGAGGTTTTCAATAAGGCTAAAGCTTCATCGATACCTCCTAAAATACAGAAGGGTTGGCGGCGGGGGAAAATCTGCATTTCCACCTCTAAATTACCTATATCTTCTTCCTTAAAGGTATAGCCTTCTTCAGATAGTTTAGTTAGTATCTTACTTACATTTCTAAAATATACATCAGAATACCAACCCTGTTTCATTCTCTTTTTATCAATTTGAAATATTTCAATCGGAAGTCTCTCTCCGTCAAATACGGTCATAAATTTCACTCCTTATGATATAAACTAAACTTATTCAATTATTTTATAAATTAAATCACGTGATTTTGGAGTTTCTTCATTTATAATAAAGGAATTGTTCAATTTATCAATAGCTTCCTTAGTATTTTCATTTTCTTCGTTATGATAAAGAGTAGCGATTTTTTCACCTTTTAATACTTTTTTTCCATATTTCTGATGGACAACTACTCCTACTTCATTTAAAATCTGATCACCTTTTTGTTCTCTACCGGCTCCGACTAGCATAGCTGCCATTCCGATATCAAGAGCTTTTAACTGACTTAAATATCCGCTTGCTTTTGCTTTAATTTCAGTAAAATTTTCGGATTTTTTAAACTTGTCAGGGTCTTTAATATAACTTACATCTCCACCCTGTTTTTGAACAAGTTTTTTGAACTTTTCAAATGCTTTACCGTTCTCAATTAATTTTTCTAATAATTGATACCCCTTTTGATAATTTTCAACTTGTCCAGCAATTTTGAGCATATTTGCACCCAGAGTTAAACAGAGTTCAGTTAGATCCTCTGGACCTTCACCTTTAAGAGTATCAATTGCTTCTTTTACTTCTAGGTTATTGCCAATTGCATGACCTAATGGTTGTTCCATATCTGTTAAAACCGCAGTTGTATCTCGGCCCAGTTTTTCACCTATCCTAACCATTATTTCAGCTAATTTCTCTGCGTTTTCTAAAGTCTTCATGAAAGCACCAGAACCTACTTTCACATCTAAAACAATTCCATCTGCTCCCCCTGCTATTTTTTTACTCATAATACTACTTGCAATTAAAGGAATTGAATCAACAGTAGCAGTAACATCCCTTAATGAATAGAGCTTTTTATCAGCAGGTGTTAAATTACCGGTTTGACCAGCAATAGCTGCTTTAATTTCATTTACATTATCAATAAATCTATCCATACTCAAATCGGTTTTAAAACCTGGAATTGACTCTAATTTATCTATAGTTCCACCGGTATGACCTAAACCTCGACCTGACATTTTTGCAACAGGTATTCCAGCAGCTGCGACAAGTGGTACTAAAACTAAAGATGTTGTATCTCCGACTCCCCCTGTACTGTGCTTATCTACCTTTACTCCTTTTATTTCTGATAAATCAATCTGGTCACCGGATTCTGCCATTGCCATTGTTAGATCAGCAGTTTCTCGATCATTCATTCCCTTGAAATAGATGACCATCGAAAGAGCGGACATCTGATAATCAGGTATCTTACCATTGGTAAATCCATCTATTAAAAATTTTATTTCCTCTTTGCTTAACTCATTTCCTTCTCTTTTTTTAAGAATTAAATCATATGCTCTCATAAATTAAACCTCCCAATTTACATTTCTTTTAAAATTCCTTTAATTAAAGTGGAAAATTCAGGTTTGACTTTTTCTGCTATTTCGACGACTTCTTTATGATCGAGAGGTTTTGGTAATACCCCAGCTGCCATATTAGTTATACAGGAAATTCCAAGTATATTCATTCCCATATGGTTAGCCGTTATAGTCTCAGGTACAGTAGACATCCCAACTGCATCTGCTCCAGAAGTCCTTAAATGTCTAATCTCAGCTGGGGTCTCATAACTTGGCCCACTTAATGCTACATAATTACCTTTAACTATTTTTATTTTGTTTTCTACAGCAACTTTCTCTGCAAGCTCCCGTAGTTCTTCATTATATACCTCTGACATATCGGGAAATCTAGGACCAAATTCTTCAATGTTTGCTCCTTTGAGAGGATTGTCCCCCATTAAATTGATATGGTCTTGGATAATCATAAAATTACCGGGATCAAAATTACGGTTAATACCACCAGCTGCATTGGTTACTAATAAGTTATCTATTCCTAATTTATACATTACGCGTACAGGAAGTACAATTTCTTCCATATCATAGCCTTCATAGAAATGAAAACGTCCCTGCATAGCCAATACCTTTTTATCCTGTAAAAATCCAACTACAAATTGTCCGGCATGTCCTTCCACAGTTGAAACCGGGAAGTTAGGTATATCTTCGTATTTAATTATGGTGCGATTGGTAATTTCTTCTGCTAAAACTCCTAATCCAGAGCCTAAAATTAGACCAACATCTGGTTCTATATTAATCTTACTTTTAATATAATCTGAGGCATCATTAATTTTAGAAATCATTATTATCCCCCTTTAGAATATTTTTCAAAAAGCTCTCACCATTTTTAAAACTTCCTAAATTGAATGATTCAGAAATAGTGGAAGCTATATCTGCAAATGATTCTCTAACAGCTAATTTATAATTTTCTTTAATTCTATCACCATAGACTAAAAGTGGTACATACTCACGGGTATGGTCAGTACCTTTAAAAGTAGGGTCACAGCCATGATCTGCAGTAATTATTAGCATATCATTTTCATTTAAATGATCAAGTATTTCAGGTAACCTGATATCGAAATCCCTTAATGCTTCAGCATACCCTTTTGCATTCCTACGATGACCAAAGACCATATCAAATTCAACAAGGTTAGCAAAGATAAAGGAACTTTTTTCTGACTCAAGATAATCAATTAGAGCATCTACTGAATCCATATTATCTACTGTATGGTTTGATCTAGTGATTCCTTTATTTGAAAAAATATCCTCAATTTTACCTACTGCTAAAACAGGAATCCCATTATCTTTTAATTTATCTAGGATAGTCTCTTCAGGTGGGGCTAATGAAAAGTCTTTTCTTCGATCAGTACGGTTTAGACTCCCTAATTCTCCCACGAAAGGTCTTGCTATTACACGTGCCACTCCATGTTCTCCCTGTAATATCTCACGGGCTTTCTCACACATATCATATAATTCTTGCACTGGAATTACATCTTCATGGGCAGCAATCTGGAATACACTGTCCGCTGAAGTATATACGATTGGTTTACCTGTTTCAATGTGTTCTTTACCCAATTCCTCGATAATTACAGTACCTGAAGCAGGTTTATTGCCCAGGACTTCCCTACCAATTTCTTCTTCAAACTGATCTATAACTTGATCGGGAAAGCCATTAGGGTAAACTGGAAAAGGATTTTCTGAAACAAGCCCAGACAGTTCCCAGTGACCGGTAGTTGTGTCTTTACCTACCGATTTTTCTTTCATTTTAGAATATACTCCCCGACTCTTTATATTACTATCTACTCCCTTCATATCTTCTATCTTACCTAAACCTAATTTTTCTAGATTAGGCAAATCAAACCCATCTACTGCTTCAGCGGTATGAACAAGGGTATTAGATCCTTGGTCTCCATAGTCCTCAGCATCGGGTAATTCACCAATTCCTACACTATCTAAGACGATAAGCACAACTCTATCAATCTTATGATCTGTTTCTTGCATTTTATCATCTCCATTTAATTGTAAAAAATTTTGTTATCTTTTAATTTTCTTTCCTTTATAATTTTATAATATATTGGACTAAATAGCAACATATTAAGCATCTTTAATGTTGTCAGGTTGTGGAAAATGAATAAAAAACTCCATTCCCTTTTATAAAAAGAAAATGGAGTTATATATTTAACCTACTATTAATCTTTTTACTTTAGTCATTAACTTCTATACCATTTCTTTCAATAACATCTCTATACCATTTAGCACTTTCTTTTAAATATCTCTTTTGGTTATCCTTATAATCTACATAAATCAAACCAAAACGTTTCGAATACCCGTAGGCCCACTCAAAATTATCCATGATAGACCATACGTAATAACCTCTTAGTGGAATTCCTTCTTCTATTGCCTTGTGAGCGTGTTTGAAGTGTTCCCTTAAAAAGTTAATTCTATCCTGATCTTTAACTTTACCGTTCTCTGATAATTTATCGTCAAAGGCGGCTCCGTTTTCAGTAATATATAGTGGTAGATCGGAATACTCATTATGAACACGATTTAATACATTATATATTCCAGGAGGATAAACTTCCCAGCCCATCTCAGTATATTGACTGTCCTCTACTTTTACTTCCTGGGTTTCTAAGATATTTTGCTCTTCAGCATGTTTTATGATATTACGTGAATAGTAATTAATCCCCAAAAAGTCCATCGGATAGCTAATTATTGACATATCCTGATCGCGAATTTCTACTTCTCCAACATTTTTTTCAAAGAAATCAAAAAGTTCTTTTGGATATTTAGCTCTAAAAAGAGGATCTAATACAATTTTATTTATAAAGTTATCCTGCCGCCAAGTTGCAGCTAAATCTTCTTTTTTATCACTTGCAGGCTGGAAATCACCTAGGTTAATAGCAATTCCAATGTTTCCTTTTCTTTCTTCTTCTTTAAATGTTTTTACTACCATTCCATGAGATAACAGAATATGATGTAAAGACTGTAAGGCAGTTTGGTAATCTTGCTCACCGGGAGCATGTTGCCCAAAGGCATGTCCTACAAAACTTGCAACCCAGGGCTCATTATGGGTAATCCATTGACCAACCATACCTTCAAACTGATCTATTAATCTCATCGCATATTCCTGAAAATATTTAGCTGTATCACGGTTAGACCAGCCGCCTCTTTCCTGTAGAACTTGTGGTAAATCCCAGTGGTAAAGGGTTGGAACTGGTGTAATACCATTTTTTAATAATTCGTCAATTAACTTTTTATAGAAATCCAGACCGGGTTGATTAATCTTTCCCGTACCCTTTGGAAAAATTCTAGGCCAAGATATGGAAAACCGATAGGAATCTAGTCCAATTTTACTCATTAACTCAATATCTTTTTTAAATTTATGGTAATGATCACAGGCTAAATCACCTGTATCACCATTTAAAATATTACCTTTCTGGTGGGTAAAACGATCCCAGATTGATTCTCCTTTTCCGTCCTCATTATATGCACCTTCAATCTGATAGGCGGATGCTGCTACACCCCAAATAAAATTGTTTGTAAATTTATATTTGCTCACATTTTTACCCCCTTTTGAAACATATTAAATATTCAAAGCAGTCCTCCTTCTTAAATTCCGAGAAAATTAATCGAGAATTAAAACTTTCCTGCTCCGTTAACCGGTCTAGTGAGATAAAAATCAGGTTCCATGTCATATTCATTTAAATAACTTTCTTTAAGGTTTTCAATGATTTGTTCCTTGTTTTCGTTTTTAATTAAGTTCACAGTACAACCACCAAAACCGGCCCCTGTCATTTTTGCCCCTAAAACTCCTTTAAGTTCCATCGCCTTTTCGACTAAGAAATCTAATTCGCTTGTACTTACTTCAAATTCATCTTTGAGGCTTAAATGAGAAGCATACATTAAACTACCCGCTTTACTATATTCATTTTGCTCTAAATGTTCACTAAACTTTAAAGCTCTTCGATTTTCAGTTAATACATGGGTTGCCCTTTTATAATCTAAATCTTTTAGCTTGTTTTCATATCTAAATAATTCATTAATATTAACATCTCTTAAGGTTTCTACTTCTTCTCCCACATTTTCTTTAAAAAACTTTACTACATTATTACACTGTTTTCTCCGTTTATTATACTTGGAATCTATTAGACCTCTCTTTATTTTTGAATCTATAATTAGGAATTGATAATCTTCATCTTTAAAGGGAACTTCTTCATGCTCATGGCTTTCACAATCTATTAATAACGCCTTGTCTTTTTCCCCAAAAACAGAGATGTATTGATCCATAATTCCACAATTAACGCCCACAAAATTGTTTTCAGACTTCTGGGCAATAACTGCTTTTTTAAAAGAATCTATCTTAAAATTATTGAGATCATCTAATCCAAAAGTAGTCAATACTTCCAGAGCAGCAGAGGAACTTAGTCCTGCTCCAATCGGAAGATCACCAGTAAAGACCATATTAAAACCCTTCGGATTATATCCTTCTTTTTTTAATTCACTAACTACACCTATAATATAGTTCGACCAGTTATTTTCTTCATTATATTTTAGCTTTTCAGTAGTAGTTTCAAAAGATAAGTCAAAATCTATTGAATAAAGATTTATTTTATTATCATCTCTTAACTGTAAATATGCATATATCTTTTTATCAATTGCAATTGGAAGTACAAAACCGTCATTATAATCGGTGTGCTCACCGATCAAATTAACCTTACCTGGAGCTGAATAAAAGCCATCACTTAAACCCGTATTATTAAAATGTTTGTTATAACTATCTTTTAATATATTCTTGTTCATTTTTCTCACCTACTATTTTTATATTTTTTAAAAACAGTTTCCTATAACTTATTACTTTTCTTTTTGTAAAGTACCACTTGTAAAAGCCTGTTTTGTTTTTATTAAAAGCTAAATTCTACAATTAAACTTTTAAATAATAAATATAATGCTATCTGGATTTGAGAATAATTATTTTACTTTATAAAAAAAATAAAAAAGAATAAAAAAAAGGTAAGGATTAATAATATATCCCTACCGTATCATTTATTTTAATAAGAATTCTATTAAATTAAAAAATCTCCATCTTCATATATTAATTCTCCATCGGCAAAGATTTGTCCACCATCTGACATGTCACAGAGCATATCCCAGTGAATAGTTGATTCATTTTCACCTTTTGTTTCAGGATAACTTCTACCTAATGCAAGATGGACAGTTCCTCCAATCTTTTCATCAAAAAGCATATTACGGCTGAATTTATCAATACCATGGTTACAACCAATTGCTACTTCTCCTAAATATCTCGCGCCTTCATCAGTATCTAATAAGGTTTTGAGTAGTTCTTCTCCTTTTTCAGCAGAAGCTTCAACAACTTTACCATTTTCAAAAGTTAATCTGATATCTTCAATTTCTTTTCCCTGGTAAATACCGGGATATGTGAAGCGAATATGACCTTCTGCTGAATCTTCAACAGGACCTGTAAATACTTCACCACCAGGATAATTTTCTTTCCCTTTATCAGCAATCCATTTTCTACCTTCAACATTAAATTTAATATCAGTATCTTCTGATTTATAATGTAGTTCTTTAACATCATCTAAGTAATCAGCATATCGTTGCAACTTTTCACCGAGCTCTTCCCAATAGGCAACTGGATCATCTTCATATAGATGACAAGCATTAAATACAAAATCCTCATATTCATGTAGAGACATCTTTGCTTCCTGGGCATCAGCTGAGGTAGGATATTGGCATAAAGTCCAGTTTAAGTCACCCTCGGCAGCCCTTTTCATATGTATCTCCATTATTTCTTTATTAGCAATACTTCTCTTTCTCATTTTATCAGGGTCTACATTTGTTTTACCTTTAGTATTATAATGAGCAAGAACAGATATTGAGGCATCGATATTTTCAACTATATACTTCTGATAAGGTGATTGATAGTCTAACTGGTGTTCAGAAGCGTATTCATAAAATAGTTCTTCCTGTTCTTCAAAAGTAGGCATTACTATTGGATGAGCTCCATTTTTTAAAACCTTTATATACAAAGCCTTAATTAGTGGTTCAGCCGTCATAGCACCGCTAATTAAAACTTGGTCCCCTTTTTTTACTTCTACAGAATAATCAACAATTACATCAGCATATTTTTCTATGATTGGATTAATCATTAAAAGTCCCCCTTTTTATTATTCTAAACTAATAGATACATGGTCACCATCATCATTTATATCAACAATTTTTCCAGTTCCTGAATCGTCATTTATTTGAGATAATATCTCATCTAAATTCATATTTTCTTCTTGCATTTGTTCTTTTGCTTTTTTAGGCATTATTTTCAAAGCGGTTTTTGCTAAAAGAATAGGAATAGAAATATTAACTTTTTCTTCTCCATTTTCTTCCACAAGTATTTTAATAAATTTTGGTTTTTTACTACTAGTTTTAGGCTTTGTAAATTCTGTGTCTCTTTTTTCCATTGTAGTTAATAATTTATTAGCTTCTTTAGCATCAATAGTTCCCTTTTCTAACATCTTTAAAATCTGTAATCTTTCTTCACTCACTTTTTCTCCCCCCCAAAAAATTATATTTCTCCAAGTTCCTCTACAGCTTCTGCTGCAGAAATATCACCGTTTTCTAACCTTTTTAATACTTCTTTTCTCTTCTCAGCCATTTCATCATCAGGGCTCTGTTCAATATCATGACCCAAGGCATGAATCACCTCATCTAATTTATTACGTACTGTGGGATAGGAAATACCTAACTCCCGTTCAACCTCTTTAATATTACCTCTTGATTTAACAAAAACTTCAATAAATTCAAGATGTTCTTTTTTTAGCCTAGAAAATTTATCTAATTTAAACTTCCCGCTAATAGTTGTTTCACAACTGGGACACTTCAGAGATGTAATAATCATATCGTCGCCGCAAACGGGGCAATTACCAACTAAATTATGAATCACAATACTTTCCTCCTTTCTTATCTATATAAAACTATAATCTGACTTTCATATTAATATTATATTATTATTCTTTATAATTGTCAAGTTAGGTATTAACATTTTTAATATTCTTATTAATATATTTAATATGCTAAACTATTTTACCGTAATTTCCGCCACCACCACTTTCTATTTTGGCATTTCCTTTTCTTGCTTTTTCTACCCTTTGAGCTAATTTATCATTTAATATTTCTTTTAACTCAGAAAATTTTGTGTGGTGAATAACTTCCATTTCATTATTGAAATTATTTAATAATTTGGCCAAAGTTTTTTTACCAATACCAGGAATATCAAGGAGTGGAACCTGATGTATATATTCCCCTCTATGTGAAGGATGTTTAATCTCTTGATCGGCAATCTCTAAAATCCTATCTTTTACACCTTTGATAAGTTTTTTTCCACAATTAGGACAAACTGCTCTTGTTTTATGATCAATAAACTTTTGATTGCAGTCCGGACAAAAAGAACGGTGGTATTTCCCCAAACGAGGATCAAGTCCATAGTTTTCTTTAATATTTTGATTGTCTTGTCTAAATAGGGCTTTTTTAAACTGAGTAAAGTTTAAACTTTCCATTTCAATTACATTATATTCACGTGCAATCTTTGGAATAGAATGTGCATCTGAATTTGAAAGAAAGGTTTTATTACTTAATTCACTTAACCTATCAGCTAGATCTGTATCAGCGCTTAAACCTAATTCAATAGCTGGTATTGAAGACCATTCTTGCTCTGTAAAAACCTCTTTATAGCTTTCAAAAGCATTTCCATAAAAACTTTTATGGGGCGTAAAAACATGTGCTGGAACCATAATTCCTCCAGCTGCTTCGGTGATTTGTAAGATTTCCGAACCAGTTAGTCCCGTAACCTGAGAACTTAAGTTTATATTTGTAATGTATTGGTCCATAATAGTTGAAAACTCTTTTAAATTATCTACAAAAGGAAAGTAGGCTAGATAATGGACCATCCCTCCATTTTCTTCTCTACTTTCAATTTCAGCGCCTGGAATAATTACAATATCCTCTTTGTATTTAAGTCCTCCACCTTCAATCTCTTTAATTTCTCCTGATTCAATCATTTTTTCTATATCATTTTGGACTCGTGGTGAAGCACAATCGATTATTCCAATTAAATCCAAACCCTTACGAGTCTTACTTTCTTTTACTATATTTTCAAAAGTTAAACTATTGGAAGCAGTTATTTTAACTGGTTTTCCGTCTCCGGCTGCTCCGATATGGATATGAAGATCTGCAAAATATTTACTCATTTTTATCTACCTGGTTTAGATACCACAAAAGACCAATTATTGTTTTACTGTCTCTTATTTTACCTTCTACAATTTTAGGAATTATATCTTTTTTAGATATCTCTACTAATTCGATATATTCTCCTCTATCTAAATTCTGTCCATAGTGTTTTAAACCTTCAGCAATAAATAAATGCAGTTTTTCACTGCTGTAGCCAGGAGTAGTATAGAAATAGAATAAGTTCTTTATATGGTCTGGTCTAAAGCCCGTTTCTTCCTCTAATTCTCGTAGAGCGCATTTTTTTACATCCTCGTCTTCTTCTAATTTACCGGCCGGTAGTTCTAAAACAACTTCATCAACTGCTATTCTATATTGTTTTACCAATAATATTTTACCCTCAGCTGTAATAGGTACAATAGCTACCCCACCGTCATGTTCGACGACTTCCCTGTAAGTTTCATGTTCGTCAAAAAGCTTAACCTTATCTTTTCTTAAATTTAGAATTGTTCCTTCATAGATATAATCACTGTTTAAGATTTTTTCTTTATATTTTTCCATTTTTTTCACCTCTTAGCTTTTTAATCACACTTTATTTTAACACTTACAGGACGATAAAAAAAGCCCATTCCTCAAATGGAATGAGCTTATTATAATAATTAGTTGTTATTTATTTAAATTCTTTACCTTTTTCAAGGGCTTTTACATTGAGGTCAATAAGTTTTTGATTTCTAGCAGATAATACTTTTTCTAGAGATTCTTTTACTGTTTCGGGTTTAACTATATTTTTTTCTTCCACAAAAGATCCCAGCATAACCATATTAGCTATTTTTGAATTCCCAATCTCATTAGCCATCTCATTTGCGGGTACTTTTATAACTTTAACATCATCTCTTGTAACTTCTTCCGCAATTAATGAGCTGTTCATAAAGACCGTGCCACCACTCTTTACTTTAGGTAAAAATTTATCAAGAGATGGTAAGTTCATTACTATTATTGAATCCGGTTTGGAAGACATTGGAGAAGGTATCCTTTTATCAGATATTATTACTGTACAGTTTGCTGTACCGCCTCTCATTTCTGGACCATAAGAAGGCATCCAGGATACTTCTTTATCTTCTTTCATCCCTGCATAGGTAAGTAGTTTACCCATCAACATGATACCCTGACCACCAAATCCGGCCATAATAATTTCTTCATTCATTCTACTCCACCCCCTCAGGTGTTTTAAGATCGCCAAGGGGATAAGTTTCCATCATATTATTCTTTAACCATTCTATAGAATCAGAAGGTTTCATTCCCCAATTTGTAGGACAGGTTGAAAGAACTTCCACTAAAGCAAATCCTTTACCTTCCAATTGAATTTTGAAGGCTTTCTTAATTGCCTTTTTAGCCTGTTTAATATGTTGGGGGTCATGAACCGAAACTCTAGTAATATAGACCGCACCATCTAACTGAGTTAACATCTCAGACATTCTTATCGGATGTCCAGCTTCTCTTACATCACGACCAAATGGTGATGTGGTAGTCTTTTGCCCCTCTAAAGAAGTAGGAGCCATTTGTCCACCAGTCATTCCATAAATCGCGTTGTTAACAAAGATAGTACTTATCAATTCACCACGATTAGCAGCATGAACAATTTCTGCTGTTCCTATTGAAGCTAAATCACCATCTCCTTGATAGGTAAATACAAATTTATCAGGATGTACCCTTTTAATTCCGGTAGCAACCGCAGGTGCTCTTCCGTGAGAAGCCTCATGCATATCTACATTAAAATATTCATAGGCTAATACAGAACAGCCCACAGGGGCCACACCAATTGTTTCCTCTCTGATATCAAGCTCATCAATCACCTCTGCCACAATCCTGTGAATTATTCCGTGTGTACAACCCGGACAATAATGAAATTGTTTATCGGTTAAAGCATCTGGATATCCAGCAACTTCTTTCATTATTTTTCACCCCCGATTTCTTTAATCTTATTAACAATCTCTTCGGGTGAAGGTACTACTCCACCAGTTCTTCCATAAAAATGAACTGGTTTTTTACCGTTTACTGCTAGTCTGACATCTTCTACCATCTGTCCGGTACTCATTTCAACTGCTAGAAAATCATCTACTCTATCTGCAGTTTCATTTATGATATCAGTTGGAAATGGGAATAATGTAATAGGTCTAATCATCCCTACCTTATATCCTTCTTTACGAGCCATTTCAATAGCTCTTGAAGAAATACGGGCAGTTGTACCATAAGCAACTATAATGATATCTGCATCATCAGTATATAGTTCTTCATACCTTACTTCTTCCTCTTTCATTTTATCGTATTTTGCTTTTAACTTCATATTATGATCTTCTAGATCTTCAGGCTCTAGTGCTAAGGAGTTAATTACATTTGGCTCTCTTCCTTTTGCACCATCTGTTGCCCATTCTTTTTTAGGTAGTTCATCAGGATCAATGGCCTCTTTAAATTCAACTGGCTCCATCATCTGACCAATGATTCCATCTCCTACTAATAGGACTGGATTTCTATAGCGATCTGCTATTTCAAAGGCTTCCATTGTTAAATCTACAGCTTCTTGAACAGTACTTGGTGCTAAAACTGTTAGGCTAAAATCACCGTGAGCCATTCCTTTTGTAGCCTGGAAATAATCAGCCTGTGAAGGTTGGATTGATCCTAAACCTGGTCCTCCACGCATAATATTTATAATAACTGCAGGTAATTCAGCCCCTGCAATATATGATATTCCTTCTGCTTTTAAACTGATGCCGGGACTAGAAGAAGATGTTAAAACTCTTGCTCCTGCACCTGCAGCACCATAAATCATATTACTAGCTGCAACTTCACTTTCTGCCTGTAAAAATGTTCCGCCTACTTCTGGGAACTTTCTGGCCAGATAAGCAGGTAGTTCACTCTGGGGTGTAATCGGATAGCCGAAAAAATATCGACAACCGGCCCGGATGGCTGCTTCAGCTATCGCTTCGTTCCCTTTCATTAAGACTTTTTCACCCATATAATATTAATCCCCCTTTTTTATGTTATTCTTCCTTATATACACTAATTACAACATCAGGACACATCGTAGCACACATTGCACAGCTGATACATTTATCCTGTTCTTTAACCTGTGCATAATGGTATCCGTGACTGTTTATATCATCTGCCATACTAATTATATTAACCGGACAAACCGGTACACATAACTCACAACCTTTACATCTTTCTTCATTAAATACTACAGATTTTTCTTTTTCCATCCAGACACCCCCCTTAGTAATTCTTGGCTTTTTCTATTCCGGATAATACTCTGTAAGCTCCAGCGGCAAGGGCCTCTAATTCTTCCTCACCAGCAAAAATCTTTACAGGAGCAAAATGCCTGACCCGGTTTTCAATTAAATGAACAAATTGGTCTGAATAAGCAATTCCACCTGTCAATATAATAGCTTCACATTGTCCACTAAGGACAGCAGCCATACTACCAATTTCTTTAGCTACCTGGTATGCCATAGCCTCAAAAATTAACTGTGCTTTTTCGTCCCCGTTTTCAATCCTGTTTTCAACTTCTATCATATTACTAGTATCAAGATAAGCGGCTACTCCACCTTTTCCTATTAGTTTTTTATCAATCTCTTTTTTATCATATTGATCCGTATAACACATCTCAAAGAGATCATAACTAGGAACACCACCACTACGATTTGGACTAAAGGGGCCATCACCACTTAAAGCATTATTAACATCAATGATTCTACCTTCCTGATGAGCACCAACTGAAATACCGCCACCTAGATGTGCTACAATTAGATTAATATCTTCATAATCTTCGTTTACAATCTCAGCATATTTACGGGCAACTGCTTTCTGATTAAGAGCATGAAAAATACTTTTTCTTTCTAATTCAGGAATTCCCGAAATCTTGGCTACTTCCTGCATTTCATCAACTACAACCGGATCCACAATAAAGGCAGGGCAATCAGCCTTTTGGGAAAGTAGATCAGCCAACAATCCTCCCAGATTGCTAGCATGTTCTCCTCGAGCTCCTTCTTTTAAATCATCTTTCATCTTTTCATTAACACGATAAGTACCTCCTGCAATTGGTCTCAAAAGTCCACCTCTACCTACAATTGCAGAAATATTAGTTAGTTCTATATCTTCATCTTCTAAAAAATCAAGGATATAGTTATATCTAAACTCTAACTGGTCACTTATCTGATCAAATACCTTAAGTTCTTTAATATCATGGTCGATATTCATTTTTTTAATTTCTGCTTTCTTATTATACAATCCTAGTTTAGTTGTTGTAGACCCTGGATTGATAGTAAGAATTAACATTTCCATTATGTCACTCCTAACGAGGGATATAGTTTCGCCTTACATTACCAATGTTTTCTATTCTTTCTTCTGCCATAATGTCTGCAGCTTCATATGTTGGTATATTATCCCTATTACTAATTTTAAATACTTTTTTGATATTATCAAATATATTTTTAGTTCTTCTAAGAGCACGTTCTCTATTATATCCAATCAATTCATCATAAACATTGATTACTCCACCAGCATTGATTACATAATCAGGAGCATAAGCAATACCTTTTTCTTCTAACATATCACCATGTCTTTTTTCTTCAAGTACATTATTAGCAGCTCCAGCAACAATATCGCATTTTAATTGTGGAATTGTATCATCATTGATGACTGCACCTAATGCACAGGGAGCAAAGATGTCGCAGTTTACACTATAAATTTTACCAGGTTCTACAACCTTTACACCAAATTCTTCAACTACTGCATCAATATTTTCTTGTTTTATATCAGTAATTACAACATCAGCACCAGCTTTTTTCAAATGTCTGACAAGGTTTTGCCCAACATGTCCAACACCCTGAACAGCAACTACTTTACCAGATAGATCGTCTGAGCCATAAACCTCTTCTGCAGCAGCTCTAATTCCGTGAAAAGTACCTAAAGCAGTAACCGGTGAAGGGTCTCCACTAGTACTTGGAAGTCCTGTAACAAACCCAGTTTCTTCTGCCACTATTTCCATATCATCAACAGTAGTATTTACATCTTCAGCAGTAATATAGCGTCCATTTAGACTCTGTATAAAACGACCATAAGCTCTCCAGAGCTCTTCGCTTTTAATTTCTTCTGGATCACCTATAATTACAGCTTTTCCGCCACCTAAGTTTAATCCGGCAGCAGCTGATTTATATGTCATACCTTTTGATAAACGCAGTACATCATTAAGAGCCTCTTCTTCACTATCATAATCCCAAACTCTTGTTCCACCTAAGGCTGGTCCTAATGTTGTATCATGAATTGCAATAATAGCCTTTAAACCAGATGCCTCATCATAGTTAAATACAACCTGTTCGTAGTCATCGAGTTCTAATCTTTCAAAAAGTTTTTTCATTTAAAATCTTCCTCCCTAAATAATATTTTTATCCTCAGTCATAATTTTTCCAAGAGCAATTGAATTAAATTTAGTTGATGAACTATCTGCTCTTGAAGTAATTACTAGAGGTACTTTTGCTCCTAAAACAACACTTGCGGATGGCTGATCGCCGTAAAAAACAAGTGACTTATATAATAAATTGCCAGCTTCAATATCGGGTACTAAAAGAATGTCTGCATCTCCAGCTACTTTACTGTCTATTCCTTTATGTTCAGCTGCTTTTTTACTGATTGCATTATCAAAAGCAAGTGGGCCATCTACTTCAGCACTAATTTGACCTCGATCACTCATTTTAGAAAGGGCAGCCGCATCTAAAGTAGCCCCCATTGATGGATTAACTGCTTCTACTGCAGCTAAAACAGCAGCTTTAGGTTTTTCAATCCCAATCGCTTTTGCCATATGAGACGCATTATTAATTAAATCAACTTTATCTTCAAGTGATGGACTTATATTCATTCCACCATCTGTTAAAATAACGAACCTTTCTTCTTTTTCAAGATAAATTAAGGTAACAAGGCTTAAAATATTATCTGCACGTAATCCATATTTTTTATCGAGTAAAGCTTTAAGTACAATACTTGTGCTGATATGTCCTTTCATTGGGTAATCAGCTTCACCTTTTTGAATAAACTCCATTGCCTTATGAGCAGATTCTTTTTTAGACTCGGTACCCATTACAATAACATCATCAGTTAATCCTTTATTAGCTACAATTTCTTCTATTTTTACTTGATCCCCTATTAAAATCGGTTCTACAATACCTTCTTTTGTTGCTTTTTTTATACTGTCTACAACAACTTCATCAGCAGCTGCAACAACCGCTAATCTAAGGGGTTTTGTTTTTTTAGCCTCATTTATCAATTCTTCAATATCTTTAAGCAATTACATTACCCCCTTATATTATGAATTGCTTTCATCATCTCTATTCTTTCTTCAACCATATGGTCGGCAGCATCAAAAGTAGTGATTCCCTTCTGATCTGCTATTTTAAAGATCTGTAGTAATTTATCATAAATACCTTCACATTTTTTCATTGTTCTTTCTTCATTATATCCTCCAACACCAAGTTCATCAGCAACCTGGATTAAACCTCCTGCATTAATGACATAATCAGGAGCATAAAGAATATCTTTTTCGCGTAGTTTATCTGCAAAACTATGATCTGCTAATACATTATTAGCAGCTCCAGCTATAATATCACAGTTAAGTCTATCAATAGTTTCTTCATTAATAACTGAACCTAAAGCATTAGGAGAAAAGATGTCACAATCTACATCATAGATCTCATCGGGTTCTACAATTTTAGCCCCTAATTCCTTACCTTCTTTAATATAGTCTTCATTTATATCAGTTGCAATTACCTCACAGCCCGCATCAATTAGATGTTTAGTAAGTTTTGAACCTACTTTACCTAAACCCTGTACTGCAACTGTAAGTCCACTGCAGTCTTTTTTACCATATTTATATTTACAGCTCGCTTTTATACCGTGAAATACACCATAGGCGGTTGCTATTGAAGAGTCACCACTACCCCCGTATTCTTTTGGTAATGCGCCAACATAAGGTGTTTCTTTTCTTAGAATAACGAAGTCATCATAAGTTGTACCCACATCAGTACCTGTAGAATAACGTCCCTGCAAGGAGTTAATATACTTTCCTAAAGCTCTAAATATGCCTTCAGTTTTATCTTCTTCAGGATCCCCCCAAATTACTGATTTAGCACCACCAAAGTCAACACCAGAAATACCGGACTTATAGGTCATACCTTTTGAAAGACGAAGGGCATCAATTACCACATCTTCTTCCTTATCATAATCCCACATTCTACATCCACCAAGGCTGGGACCTAATACAGTGTTATGAATTGCAATAACGGCTTTTAGTCCAACCTTGTTGTCCTGCAAAAACATAACCTGTTCATGACCGTGTTTTTCCATTTCCTTAAATAATTCCATTAAAAATTATCCCCCTTAGAAAAATATTATTTGCACCCTATATATAATGCATAAACCGTACCAACCTTATCTAAACAACATATTTTTTAAAATTAAGTAAGAAACCCTATGTTTGTAGGATAATATATTAAAACTAAATTCATGCTACTTTTTTCACAACTGCAATAAAAAACATGCCTGCAGTTAATTGCAGGCATGTTTTTGCAGTCCATTTAATTTATATCATACTTATTCATTTTATAATAAAGGCTTCTGACAGCAATTTCCAAAATATCTGCTGCCTTTTTTCTATTTCCATTGGTTTCTTTAAGGGCTTGTTCTATAACTTGTTTTTCTGTTGTTTTCACAATCTCCTTTAAAGAATTATTACTAAGTGAATAGTTCTCAGGTTTAGTAATAACCTCAGCCTCTTCATTATTCTCATCGGTTATATCCGGAATATGTTCTTTTCTGATGATATCCTCATTTAAGCCTAAGTTTATCATCGCCCGACCAATAATATTTTCTAGTTCTCTTACATTGCCTGGCCATTCATATTCTTTGAGGTAATGAATAGCTTCTTTTGAACACCCCTGTACTGAACGTCCGTATTCCTGATTAAACTTAGTTATGATGTGATGAATCAAAAACGGAATATCTTCTTTTCGCTCTCGTAAGGGGGGTACAAAAATCGGGAATACATTTAATCTATAATAAAGATCTTCCCGGAAGTCACCTCTCTGAATAGCCTTTTCTAAATTAATATTGGTGGCGACAATGATTCTTACATCAATGTCAACCGGTCTAGTACCACCAACTCTTAAGATTTCTTTTTCCTGAATAACCCTTAATAATTTAGACTGTAAATTAAGACTGATCTTCCCTATTTCATCTAAGAAAATAGTTCCTTGATCAGCTTCTTCGAAAAGGCCCTTTTTTCCACCCTTTTTGGCACCGGTAAAAGCACCTTCTGTATAACCAAAGAGTTCACTTTCCAAAATGTTATCCGCTAAAGCAGAACAATTAACCCTAACAAACTTTTGTTGACTGCGTTCACTATGATTATGAATAGCATGAGCAAATAATTCTTTTCCAGTTCCGCTTTCTCCCCTTAATAGAACTGTGATAGGGGTTCTTGAGGCTTTTTCAGCTTGATTGATCACGGCCTGCATTGTTTCGGATTCACCTACGATATCCTGAAAAGAGTATTTAGCATTGATCTGTCTAATAATCTGTTTAGCCTGATCTAATTCTTCAGTCAGCTTTTTTATTTCCGAAACATCATGCGCTACAGCTACACTACCTTTTAATTCACCATCAACTTTAATGGGGGCAGCATCTACAATAACATCTTTTTTGTTTGGCCCTACTTTCATTCGAACCCCTTTAACAGGTTCTTTTGTCTCAAGTACCTTATAATGCATGCTTTGACCTTCAGCAATATCAACATTGGCCGGTTTACCTATAATATCTTCCTCAGTTAACCCGGTTAATCTTGTATAGGCCGGATTAATTAAAATTCCAACCCCTTCTTCATCGACTACACTAATTGCATCCTGTGTTGAATTAATAATAGCTTCCAGCATAATTCTGATTTCTCGTAAATTGGTAATCTCTTCTGCTAGATTTTTCACTTCTGTAATATCTCGAAATACAGCTACAGCACCTATTATATTTTCTTTTTTATCCTTTACTGGAACCCGGTTTGTAATTATAGTCGTTTCATGGGTTTTTTGAATTTGATTGAGTTCTGATTCCCCATTTTGAAGTACAAGATGAAGCCTAGTATTGGGTATTACTTTCTCTACTTTTTTATTTAAAACATCTTTACGGTCTAAGGCAAACATGTTTTCTGCCGCATTATTAAAGAGCTCAATCCTACCCTCTTCATCTACAGAAATCAAACCATCATGGGTTGAATTAATTATTACATTCTTTTTACGTATTATATTTTTAAGTTCTTCAGTTGTTTTATTATTATCCATATTTTCAGTACTCATTATTTCACTCCAGATTTGTGATTTAATCCCAGGGGTTTTTTAGTAAACGTTCAATAGGAAAAACTTCTTCCTTATAATTTAATTTATCGAAAGCATCTACTAAATCCTTTTTAATAGCAATAAATTTTATGGGTAAATCCAGCTCTTTGGAAGCTTCTTTTATAATTGGATAACCCTCTTTAATTTCTTGAATGCTACTTTCTTCTCCCAGATTTATGTTACATATCAAGTTATCTACCTTAATCTTTGCTGCAGATTCAATTTTTTCTTTCATCTTAATAATACCTTCTACATTATCTGTAAAAGGCCTCTTTGTATTAACCACCAAATTTAATTGATAAGCAGTTTCTTTTAAACTGTCCGCTATACTGCCTAATACTGTGGCCCCGTCTTCATCACCACCAACATCAATGACTCCATAGTACTCTTCATTTTGAAGTAATTTCTTAATGTCAGCAGTAATAACAGGTAAATCTGCATGTTTTAATTCTTTAGGATAGATAACTTCCACATCTCGGTCTTCCATTAATTCACTTTTAGCTCTGGAGCGAAAATATGGATTAATTACATCAAGGTCAACAACTGCAACCTTTTCATTGTTTTCCCTTAAATGAAGGGCATAATTTAAAGAAATTTCGGTTTTACCGCTTCCAAAATTCCCTGTAAATAATGTTATTCTTTTATCTTTCATTACTACTTATTGATTCCCCAGAGTAGCAACCATTACAGCTTTTATAGTATGCATTCTGTTTTCTGCTTCATCAAAAGCCCTGGAATGCTTACTTTCAAATACTTCATCAGTTACTTCCATCTCTGTTAAACCATATTCTTCATACATTTTCTTCCCATTTATTGTGTCTGTATTATGGTAAGCAGGTAAACAGTGTAAGAAGATAACATCTTCATTTTCAGTGTTCTCTATCATTTCCATGTTAACCTGATAAGGTTTAAGCATTTCAATACGTTCTTCAAATTTTTCTTCTTCTCCCATTGAAACCCAGACATCTGTGTAAATAGCATCGGCATTTTTAACACCATTTACAGGGTCATCTGTAATTTCAATTGTAGCTTTAGAATCTTTTGCTAATTCTTTAGCTTTGTCTACCAATTCTTGTTTAGGCCAAAGTTCTTTAGGGGCTACTATTGTGTAATTAAGTCCCATAATAGCACTACCCATCATCAAAGAATTTGCCATATTGTTTCTACCATCACCAACATAAACTAAATTTACACCTTCTAAACAACCAAAATTTTCTTCAATTGTTAAAAAGTCAGCTAAAATTTGTGTGGGATGGAACTGATCAGTTAAACCATTCCAGACCGGTACTCCTGCATATTCAGATAAAATCTCAACAGTTTCATGTTTATAGCCTCTATATTCAATACCATCATACATACGTCCTAATACACGGGCAGTGTCTGCTACAGTTTCTTTTTTACCTAACTGAATATCATTTTTACCTAAGTATTCCGGCATACCGCCTTCATCCTTAGCTCCTACCGAAAAAGCACATCTGGTTCTTGTGGAAGGTTTTTCAAATATCATAGCAATATTTTTACCTGCTAAGGTATCACCCTTTATTCCAGCTCTCTTTTTGTCCTTTAAATTCTTAGAAAGTGTCAAAAGATAACTAATTTCTTCTTTAGAAAAGTCCTGTAATGATAATAAGCTTCTACCTTTAAGATTAAACGCCATCTTATCTCCCCCATAATTTTAGTTTTGTGCACTTAATAAATATTATACAATACACGTGGGAAATATTCAATAATTTTTATGCAAGTTTGAATATTTATTCAATTTATTATCATATTATTTTTTAACCGAAAATTATCAGCTACTTTTGCTATAAACTGGGCATTGGTTGGTCTGCCGATGGTCTCAGAAATACTATATCCAAAATATTCGGCAATTTTACTTTGATTACCTCGTTCCCAGGCTACTTTTATAGCATGACGAATTGCTCTTTCAACCCTGTTAGACTCAGTTGAAAATTTAATAGCAATTTTCGGATACAATTTTTTGGTTATTGAATTAACTAAATTCAAATCGGAAATACTTAAAAAGATTGCATTCCTTAAATATAAATAGCCCCTTATATTAGCGGGCACTCCAAATTCATCTAATAAACTTGTGATTTCTAAATTGATATTATTATTTTTATTTTCTTTAGCTGATTGATCTGATACCTTTTTTGAATATTGCTTGAAATCATAATTTTTATTTAAATCCTTAATTCTACTTTTTACACAAGCTAAATCCACCGGTTTGGACATAAAGTAATCTATCTCATAGTTCTGTAATAAATTAATCATTTTTTCATTCAAAAATGAAGATAGAATAATTACATTAAGTTCATTAATAATATTTTCCTCCTGTAACCTATCTAGAATACTCAATCCATCAATATTGGGTAATATTAAATCTATTACCACATGATCCGGGTCTTCCTCTAGAATTGTTTCCAAACCTGAATAACCGTCATTAGCTGTTGCTACACATTCCAACTTCTCTGAACCTTTGAGTTCCTGTTTGAATTTTTGTGTGAAATTTTGATCTTGATCGACTATTACGACTTCTGTAAAATCATTATTATGCAAAATTAATTAATCCTCCTTAAGTTTATTAGAATATATTTTTACCATATCCCTTATAACATATACAATAATTAAAGTAAATATCCTCTAATTTTGGTAATATTTTTATATTAAAGCAAAAAATATATAGCAGGAAACATTTAACTTATTATAATTCACTCAATGCTTCCCTGCTTTTCTTTAGCCATTTTTAACATTTCACGGGCATGACTTTTTGTTGTATCAGTTAGTTTTACTCCCCCCAGCATCCTTGCTAGTTCTTCAATTGTTTCTTTTTGATTTAAGCGCCTTATATTTGTAACTGTCTTTTGGTCTTCTCTAGTGTTTTTGTTAATATAATAGTGGTAATCCCCCATACTTGCAACCTGTGGAAGGTGAGAAACACAGATTACTTGTCTTTTGTTAGAAATACGGTATAGCTTTTCAGCCATTTTTTGAGCTGTCTTGCCACCTATTCCTTTATCAACCTCGTCAAAGATTATAGTTTCCACCTTATCAATATCAGCCATGATATTTTTAAAAGCCAGCATGATCCTAGAAAGTTCTCCCCCTGAAATAATTTTGCTTAGTGGTTTTAAATCTTCTCCTGGATTAGTTGAAATCAAGAACTTCACTTCATCTATACCGGTTTCTGAACGATTCGCTTTATTAAACTGAACTTTTAAATGTGCTTTCTCCATCGCAAGGTCTGCTAACTGGTCTTTAATATCTTTTTCAAACTGTTCAGCCTGGTTCTGTCTGATTTTAGAAAGTTCGTCCGCCTTATTATCATATTCTTTTTTTAATTTCTCTAACCTATTTTCAAGTTTTTCTATTATCTGTTCTTGGTTTTTTAATTCATTTAACTTATCTTCAAGTTCCTTTTTATATTCCAATATCTCTTCAATACTTTCTCCATATTTTCTCTTCAGGCGATTTATGAGATCTAATCTCTCTTCAATCCTTTTCAATTCTTCTTGATTAAAATCTATATTTGCAACATAATCATCTAAACCAAAACTCAATTCTTCCATCTCATAGTAGATGGTTTGTAGTGCTTTTTGAAACTCAGCCAACTGATCATCATATTCAGTAAAATCTTCAAGCCTTTTCATATAATGACCAACTTGGTCCATAAAACCGGACTGTTTATAGTCATCAGCATTGATTAAGTTTTCAATTTCTCCACACAAAGCATAAATTTCTTCCATATTAGAAAGTTTCTTATACTTTTTATGAAGCTTATCATCCTCATCTTCTTTGAGGTCAGCCTTTTTGATTTCATCAATTTGAAACTGGTAAAGGTCAATTTTTCGGGCTCTACTTTGTTCATCTATATCTATATTGTTGAGCTTATTTTTAATTTCAGATATTTCTTTGTAATACCCTTTTACATCTTCTTTTAAACCTTTTATATCATGTTTAACATACTGGTCTAAGATCAAAAGATGAGTATCTTCATTTAAAAGACTCTGCTGTTCATGCTGGCCGTGAATATCAATTAAATATGGAGCAATCTCTTGAATTAAAGAAACTGTTACTAATTGTCCATTAATTCGACCTTTATTCCGGCCATCCTGGTTTATTTCACGCGAAACTAAAAGCATTTCATCTTCTACAGAAATTCCGTTTTCAGATAACACTTCATTTATCTCATCCAACTTATCAGGGTGAAACAAAGCTTCTATGTAGGCGGTCTTGCTGTCGGTTCTAATTATCTCTTTATATGCACGAGCCCCCATTAATATATCCAGGGCATCAAGAATTATGGATTTACCTGCACCGGTCTCACCGGTCAACACATTAAATCCAGATTGGAACTCGATATTTAATTTATCAATTAATGCAAAATTTTTTATGTTTAATTCAGATAACATTAAAGACCTCCTGAGGTTAAGCCATTAATTTTTTAAGTTCACCAAATATTTCTTCAGTTTTATCAGACGGTTTTATTATTAATAATAAGGTGTCATCACCAGCCACACTACCTATAATATTCTCCCATTCAGTATTGTCAAGCGCTTCTCCTAGACCTCCGGCAGTTCCTTTAACTGTTTTTAATAAAATAATATTATCGCTGAAATCAATATCTGCTACCAAATTGTTAAACATCTTCTTTAACCAGTATTTGTTTTCAGCAGTTGATTTCTGATTTGCCAAGGCATATCTATAATTACCTTCTTCATCAGGTACTTTGATTAAACCTAACTTTTTAATATCCCTTGATACAGTAGCCTGAGTAACTTGAATTCCTTCTTCTTTTAATCTCCTTACTAAATCTTCCTGTGTACTAATCACTTCATTTTTGATCAAATTTAATATTTTCAGTTGACGTTTGTTTTTCATTATTTTACTTTCCCCCCTAAACTAGTCCCACTCTCATCTTGTTTCTTAAGATAGTATAAAAAGTCCTATCAGGAAATTTAATTAATGAAATATCCTGTTCGGATGATTTTATCCTAACAATATCTTCTTGTTTAATACCAAGCGAATTCCTGCCATCAGTAGTTAAAAATATTTTTCCCTGTTCTCCTTCAATATCTATTTCAATAACTTCATTATTTGAAATCACCATTGGTTTAACATGAACCGCGTGTGGACAAAGTGGTGTAATTAAAATTGCCTTCACCTGAGGATTGATAATCGGTCCCCCTGCTGAAAAAGAATATGCAGTTGAACCTGTCGGTGTGGAAATAATTATGCCATCCCCACGGTAAGAATTAACAAATTCATTATTAATATGCATATCTACTTTTAACATCTCACCATCTGCTGACCTATTAATTACCACATCATTAACTGCATGTTTTTTCTCTACTAATTCATTGTCCCTTTCAATACATACTTCAAGTGTATTTCGACTTTCAACTCTATAATTACCAGTTATAATATCATCTAAAGCCTCACCGAGTTCATTGGTTTCAATTTCTGTTAAGAAACCAATTCTACCCAGATTAATACCCATTAATGGAATCCCGGTTCCGATGAAATTTAGGGAAGTATGTAAAAAGGTACCATCACCACCAAATACGATGATTAGATCAGCTTTTTGTCTAAGGACATCATAACTAGCTCTTTTGTGGTTTAAATCAAGCTCTTTAGCCCCCTCTTTTTCTAAAAGATAATCCACATCTTTTTCTTTTATTAAGTTAATCATCTCTTTTGATACTTTCAAAGAATTTTCTTTTTCAGTATTCAATACAAGGCCAATGGTTTTGATATTATTCATCCCCTTTAAAGTTAAAGCTTTTGATGAGCTTTTTTAATAACTTCTTCAATCTGTTTTCCCCAAGCAAAAAGATCATTATTATATTCTTTAGCATTCTGTAAATGAATTAAATACTCGATATTTTTACTAGACGCACCTGTAATCGGTGAAAAATCAAGATTTTTTAAGATTAGATTATGTTCATCAAAAAATTGGCTTAATTTAGTAATTACTTCCTGATGTATATTTTTATCCTTAATAATCCCTTTTTTACCAACCTTATCCCGGCCTGCTTCAAACTGCGGCTTAATTAAAGCAATAATATTCCCCTTTTCAGTTAAAAATTCAAGGGCTTTTGGGATAATTAAACGTAGGGATATAAAAGAAACATCAGTTACAATCAGAGGTGCCTTTACAGGCAACTCTTTTTCTGTTATATATCTAAAATTGGTCCTTTCAATAACTTCAACACAGCTGTCCTTTCTCAACTTCCATGCTAACTGTCCATAGCCCACATCAACCGCATAAACTTGATTGCAACCATGTTGTAAAAGACAGTCTGTAAATCCACCTGTCGAAGCACCAATATCTATTGCTTTTTTCCCTTTAGGATTTACATCAAAAATCTTAAATGCTTTTTCTAATTTCAATCCACCACGACTTACATAAGGTAAAGAATCACCTTTTACTTCAATTTCAGAATCTATATCAACCCTGGTCCCAGGTTTATCAACCATTTGTTGGTCTACATATATTTCTCCAGCCATGATAGCCCTCTGTGCCTTATTACGGGAAGGAAAGTATTCTCTCTCTTTTAAGAGGACATCTATGCGTTCTTTGGATGCCATAAATCTCCCTCCAGATTCCCCTTAAAGAAGTCTGCAGTAACACGGGTAATACCATCGGAGTTAAGATTATACATAGCTCTTAATTCATCCATTGTTCCATGTGTTACAAATTCATCGGGTAAACCTATTCTTTTTACAGCTGTGCCCTTGATATTTTCTTTTTCTATAAATTCTAATATGCCGCTTCCAAATCCTCCATTTAATACATTTTCTTCCACGGTTACTACTTTATCGTATTCGATAAATTTTTCTTTAAATAATTTTTCATCAAGTGGTTTTATAAAACGGGCATCGATAACCTCTGCCTCAATTCCCATTTTCTTTAGATTTTCTGCCGCTCTTAGTGAGGGATTAACCATTGAACCTACAGCAACGAGTAAAATATCTCCAGAATCAGTTAGGCTTTCTGCCTTTCCAATTTCGAGTTCTTTTAAATCATCATCTAAACAAACTCCATAACCCTCACCGCGTGGATAACGAACTGAAGTGGGTCCCGGATGTTGAACTGAAGTCCATATCATATGCTGTAAAATGTTTTCATCACGTGGAGCCATGGCAACCATATTTGGTACCATTCTCATATAGGTTAAATCAAAAGCCCCGTGATGTGTTTCACCATCATCACCAACAAGTCCGGCTCGATCTAAAAAGAGTGAAACAGGTAACTTTTGTAAAGCAACATCTTCAATAACCTGATCAAACGCTCTCTGCATAAAGGTTGAATAAATCGAGACAAGTGGTTTTAAACCACCGCGTGCCATTCCGGCTGATAAGGTAACAGCGTGTTGTTCGGCAATACCGACATCATAGAACTCGTCTGGATATTCTTTTTCGAAAATATCTAGTCCAGTTCCTGAAGCCATTGCAGCAGTTATCCCAACTACTTCATTACCTAACCTTTTTCTAATTTCAACAGCAGTATGTCCAAACACCTGGCTGTATGTCCTATAAGTTCGGCAACTTTTAGATTCACCATTACTGATATCAAAAGGACTTACCCCATGATATTCACTTGGTTTTTCTTCTGCCAAATTATATCCTTTTCCTTTAGTGGTATTAATATGAATTAAAACTGGTCCATCTATCTCATCTGCTTTTTTGAAATTATGAACTAAATCTTCTATATTATGACCATCAATTGGACCTAAATAAGTAAATCCAAACTCTTCAAATAGGATACCGATTATAAAAGCATACTTTAATCCTTTTTTAACACGGTCTACAGATTTAGATACTCCGCCACCAATCTTTGGTATTTTTTCTAATATAAATTCAATATCATCTTTTAATTTAGTTAAAACCGGATCTGTTCTAACCTTAGAGAGATAGTTTGAAATAGCACCAACATTAGGTGAAATTGACATATCGTTATCATTTAAGACCACATTCATGTCTTCTTGTAGATGACCAACATTATTCAGAGCTTCAAAAGCCATTCCAGCAGTTAAAGCTCCATCTCCAATTACTGAATAAATTCTTTCTTTTCTCTCTTTTTTATCACGTGCTAAAGCTAACCCCAATCCAGATGAAATAGAAGTACTGGTATGACCAGCTTCAATTATATCGTGATCACTTTCACTTTTCTTGAGATAGCCGCTCAACCCATCTTTTTGACGGATTGTAGACATCTGTTCTTTTCTCCCTGTTAAAATCTTATGTGTATAGCTTTGGTGACCAACATCCCAAACAATTTTATCAATTGGGCTGTTTAAATGATAGTGTAAAGCGACTGTAAGTTCTACAACTCCTAAATTTGAAGCTAAATGCCCACCAGTTTCTGAAATTGTTTCCAATAGAAAGTTTCTGATTTCGGATGATAATGTATTCAATTCTTCATAAGAAAAGTTCTTCAAATCCTCTGGATTTGAAACTTGTTCAAGCAATTTACTCATTTATATTTCCCCCTACCAATAATTACATAAAACACATATTTATTATCAATATTATAATGTTTATTATACTTGTCTAGTTTTAAAAGCATAATAATTATAACATAAGTAAGGTTCTCCTGCAATTTAACTATCTCTATTTAGGATATAATCTATTAAATTTATTAAAAATTGATTGTTTTTAAAGATAGTTAATTCTTCTTTTGCAGCTTTTGCAACTGATTCAGCCTCTTTTTTGGCCTCATCTAAACCCAATAAAGAGATATATGTACTCTTATTTGATTTTTCATCACTACCTATTTCCTTACCTAATTTTTTTTGGTCACCTGTTTTATCTAAAATATCATCAGTTATTTGAAATAAGAGACCGAGCTGTTCGGCATATTTTTCCAAAGCATTTTTTTGTTCAGTGCTAGGCTTAGCACAAAAAGCTCCACCCAAAATGGCTGTTTTAAATAAAGCTCCTGTCTTGTAACTATGTAGTTTAGTAAGAGTTGGTAAGTCAATCCTTTTTTCTTCAAACTTAAGATCAAGAGACTGACCACCGACCATTCCTTTAAAACCAACATTTTTAGATACCAGGTTAATTATATTTAGTTTATCTTCAAAATTTAAATCAAGTTCTGTAAGCATTTCAAAAGCTTGAGTTAAGAGGGCATCTCCAGACAGTACTGCTATTCCTTCACCAAATACCTTATGGTTACTTAATTGTCCCCTGCGGTAATCATCATCATCCATTGCAGGTAGATCATCATGGATTAGGGAATAAGTATGAATAAACTCTACCGCTAACCCTACATTGGAAGCAGCCCTTAAATCTCCGTTTAGCATTTGAGCAACTCTTACCGTTAAAATAGGTCTAATTCTTTTACCGCCTGCTTTTAAGGAATATTCCATTGAATCGATTATTGTATTTAATGATGAATCAGAATTTTTTCGAATTTCATCAATCTTATCAGCTATTAATTGATCGATAGTTTCTTTTTCAGATTTTATTTTTTCGATTAAATCTTTCATTTTAACCACCTTTTTTCTATAAGAGAGAGCGGGATTAATTAATACCCGATCTCTCTTTTATAAAATTTATCTTTTTGTGCTTTTCCAGTCTAAGGCTCCTACCGGACAGATATCAATACATTCACCACATTCGGTACAATCGGTCGGAAGCGGTTTACCAAATTCTGTTCCTACATTAGTATAATATCCTCTATCTTTAAATTCTAATAAATATTCATTCACTATTTCTTTGCATACTTTAATACAGGCTTCACATCTGACACATTTACCAGGATCTCTGATAATTTCAGGATGTCTCATATCATAATCAAATAGTACTTTTTCCCCAACCATTGCTTCAGGATGGGCTTTGTATTCTTCAGAATAATCTTTAAGCTGACAATCCTCTTTATATGAACAGCTACATTCAATACATCTTTCAGCTTCTTCTATAACTTCTTGTTCAGTTAACGTCTTATTAGTTTCAGCAAAAGTATTTATTCTTTTATCATCTGAAATATATTCTAAATGAGCGCGCTCTCTTTCAACAGGTTCATTGATTAAGACTAATTCATCTTCTGTTAAAGACTGCCAATGGCCTCTAGAAACATTAATAATATAATCTCTTTCATATTCTTTTCCTTCTAAGTAGGCTGCAATACTTTCAGCAGTTTGACGTCCTGCTCCTATTGCTTCTACAACAGTTGCAGGTCCAGTTACACAGTCTCCAGCTGAAAATACATTGTCTTGGACATGGTAATTTTCTTCATTAACTTCTATATCATCCCAACGATTGGTTGGCACACCTTCTGG